>Ga0306920_100000423_pt1 | contig 49384 bp, 43 predicted proteins | sample flu12Cox44000170_FD_204666 | JGI IMG/M metagenome (GOLD analysis project Ga0306920, IMG submission 204666) | Lab enrichment of tropical soil microbial communities from Luquillo Experimental Forest, Puerto Rico - flux4day.12C.oxic.44.000.170 (v2)... | ecosystem: Environmental > Terrestrial >... | reverse complement strand
GCTTGGCGCGTGAGGATGGCAGCCGAGACGCAGATCAGGATCCTCCTCACGGCAAAGTTGGCCTCGGGCCGGGGGACGCCCGGGAATGGCTCCGAAATTGCTGCGCGACGAACTTTTTCAAAATTCGCCCACCATCCTGCTCTTTCTTCCGGCGCTCGGCGGCACCGGCGTCACGAACAACGATCGGTGCGGAAAACTGCTGCGCGCGTGAGGGTCTCCTGCGGCCAACGTCGGGCGCCGCAGCATTGGAACGATCGGCGGCCAATCGGTGACCCTGCTCTCGCCCATGCAAAGTGCACAGGTCTTGATGCGCATGCGGTCCGCGCCGATCCACATCCAGGCGACCGAGAGGCAAAATCGTGAGCCCAGACCGAGCGATGGAAAGGGGCATGCGACCCACTTGCGCCCCCGCTTAGCAAGCGCCGGCACTCGGCCCCGTGGCTCCTTCCGAGGGACCGACCCCCGGGACGCCGCCGTGCCGCAGGCGTGGCACGTCCGGAGTGGACAACGGCCATTCCAACGCATGGCGCGAGCAGCCCCAGGTGTTGCTGCGCTGGCGCGCCGCCCTGGGCTATCCTCCCAGGTTGCCGCGCCCGCATGACCATTACGCCCGCTCCACGCGCGCCGCGTAGCAGCCAGGCGCCGCAAAGTGCACGTGGAGGTATTCTGCGTTCGGCAAGCGGAAAAGCCTTTCAATCGCTTGCTCAAGGTCGCGACCATCGACGAGTGCGAAGCCTGCCATCATGCCCTGGCAGTCAAAGGCGCGCAGCGCCAGCATGCGTTTGCGCAGCTGCTCGGGCACCTCATCAACCCGGTCATAGGTTTTGTCGCCCTCGCGCACGAAAATCGCAAAGCGCATGCGGTAGGGAGAATCCACAGGAAGATGCTCAAAGTTGACGAGGATCAGTTCTTCGCTTGGCTTGGAGTCGGTCAGGCTGACGCGGCAGGGATAGCCAGGGTCGCGCTGGTCGGCGACCTTGCGCACCGCGCCCGTGTTGCTTCAGTTCCTGGTCGGACATGCGGAACAGATGCTCGAAACCCAAGGGCGGGCAGTCCCTTGATGCGAAAACTCATGGGTCACCACCGTGAGTGCTGTGGTGCCGCGCAGTATCGGGCGGGCGGAGGCCGCAAAACGACCCGTTTCTTGCCTTCGGCGCTGAGAATGATGTACCGCGGCAAAGCCGGCGCAGGCGATAAGCCCGGAAATCGGCGGGACACGGTAAAATTAAGGATGGTGGACTGCACACGATGAGAAACAGCAACGCCATCGTGGCGCCGGCAGCGGGCGCCAGCACGGATCAAACGTAGATGGCGATCATCTTTCTCAAAGCCCAATTGCACGATCTGGGTTGGGTCCAGGTTCGCTCATTGGTGGTTCAGCCGATGCCAGCGGCGCGGCGGTTTCAGGGGCGGCACTGGTGCGGGAACTGAAATTGCGCACCGATGAGGCAGCCGCCTCGAGACCACATGGGACGATGAAGAAGATGGGACGATTGAAGAAGCTTGCAAACGGCATGGAGCGGGTGTAGGTGAACAAATAGGGAACAATGCACAGCCGTGTTCGTGATGAGGCCTCCCCATGCGACCCGCGGCGATCCTGCATGCCGACCTTGACGCCTTCTACGCATCAGTCGAACAGCTGCTTGATCCTTCGTTGCGCGGCAGACCCATCGCCGTCGGCGGCGGGGTTGTGCTCGCCGCATCTTACGAGGCGAAGGCTTTCGGAGTACGGGGTGGAATGGCGGCACGACGGGCGCGTGAACTGTGCCCGCAGCTGCATTTCGTTGCTGGCAACTTCACGGCGTATCAACGGCTGAGCGACGCCGCGATCAAGATTCTGGGCGATTTCACGCCGCTCATCGAGCGGCTCTCGATCGACGAGGCCTTTGCCGACGTTGCTGGCTGTGAACGTCTCTTTGGCCCGCCGGCACAAATTGCGAGAGCGGTGCGGCGCCGCGTGCGAGAGGAACTGGGACTAGCGATTTCCGTAGGCGTGGCGCGCACCAAACACCTCGCGAAAATCGCGTCGCAAGTGGCAAAACCCGACGGGCTCGTGGTGGTCGATGCGGAAAGGGAGCTGGAGTTCCTTCACGGCCTGCCGGTCGAGCTGATGTGGGGCGTGGGCCCGGTGACCAAGGCGCGCCTCGCGGAGAAGGGCGTGCTTACGATTGGGCAGCTCGCGCAGGTGTCGGGGCAGCGACTGGAGCGGCTGCTGGGCCGGGCCTTGGGTGCCAAACTGGGGGCGCTCGCCTGGAACCGCGATCCACGGGAAATTCATACGCAGCGTCGAGCACAATCGGCCGGAGCACAATCAGCGCTCGGCAGGAAGCCCGCCCAAGCGTGCGTCTACCAGCCGACGCTCTGGCATCTCGCTGACAGGGTCGCAACGCGGCTGCGGGCAAAATCGCGAGCCGGCAGGACGGTGACGGTGCGCGTGCGCTTTGCTGATCTGCGCTCGGCGATTAGCTCCGTAACGCTGCCCGCGCCGATTTCGGCAACCGCCATGCTTGCGGAGATTGCGGAGGATCTTGTGCGCGGGGTCCTGGCCAAACACTGCGACGAGAGGGTCATATCGCTGCTGGCGATATCGGTCTCGAACCTGGAGAGGGACCCGATCGTGCAGCTGGAGCTCCCGCTTGCTCTAGAGGATGAGAAGCGACGCCCCGGCAGCCGGCAGGGCGCTGCGCGCTGGGCGGCCGACCGCGCCATCGACGCCATCCGGGATCGCTTCGGATGGGAGGCGGTGGGATACGGACCGGTCGCGATGGGTATTATCCGTTCCGTGCCCGATGCGTTCCGCCAACTTGCCGAGAAGGAGCTATAGGCTTCACACAAGGCGCGGTTTGTCGAGAAATCTCCGCGTTCACTCGGCGGCTCTCTGCAGACGGCAAGGGATTTGCGGGCAGCCGAACATGCTTTGCGTTGATGAGGGACGCTAGAGACGGGTGACGTGGGCAGAAACGCATTGCCAGCGCCCGTCGCGGAGCTGCCAATCATCGGTGTAGCGGCCGGCTCCCTGTGTACCGTCGGACTTCTGGTAGCTGGTGCGCGCGTGGATGATCGCGAAGTCGCCAAGAATGCGGATCACCACGTCGTGCTCGCGGATGTTCCTGACGGAAGCGCCGCGGCCGATCTGCGCAAGAAATGCCTTGCGGTCGATAAAACTGCCATCGGGGTTGGTGTTGACGAAGTCAGCCGCAAGATTGGCATCAAACCAGGCGACGTCGGCTTCATCGACGGATCGGATGTAGTTGCGGTTGAGCTCCTGCAGAGTCGCGCGGTGATGTTCGCTGTCGGCCATGGGCTCAACTCTCGCATGTTGAGACGACCAATCGCAAGGACGTTGGCCAACGCGTCCTGACAACGGACCGTCAGGAGAAAGCGAAGTTACCTAAGGTTCGGCTCGGCGGGAAAGCGCAAGCGAGGCTCGGCCACGACAACATCCAGTTTAGCGCGGCAGAGAAATTCATCCGCTATCGCCTGCAGTGGAAGCCGCAGTCCGGCCGGAACGCGCTGCCTTGTGGCAAGGTGAAAAGGCGCGCGGGACGGCTGGGAATTGGCCGGCCCCGCAGATGTATCCCGGTTGGTTCGCGCGTGGCCGGTCTATCCACCAAGCCGATAGGCGCCTGCGCAGGTGCTAACCAGAGCTGCTCCCAGCTTTGGCCTTCTCAATCGCAGCCCAAATGCGGGCGGGCGTCGCCGGCATCTCGAAATGCCGAATGCCTAACGGGGATAGCGCATCGCAGATGGCGTTGATGGTGGCAACCAACGAGCCGACGGTGCCTGCTTCGCCGACGCCCTTCACCCCCAGCGGATTGACCGCCGTCGGCACGGAGCGTGTCTCAAGGCGCACCGGCGGGATGTCGTCGGCGCGAGGCATCTGATAATCCATCAGGGAACCACTGATGAGCTGGCCGGACTCCGGGTCGTAGGTGATCGCCTCGCCAAGCGCCTGGCCAATGCCCATGGCGACGCCACCCTGGATTTGGCCGCGCGCCAGCGTCGCATTGAGCACGTTGCCGATGTCCTCGACGATCGCATAGCGCACAATCCTGACCATGCCCGTCTCTGGATCGATCTCGACCTCCACCATGTGGCAACCGTTGGGAAAAGTGACGGCCGGCGGTATGAACTCGGCAGTCGCGGAGAGGCCAGTTGGTTCCTTGGTCTCTGCATAGCGAGCCACATCCGCGAGCCCGACCGAGTGGTTGGTGCCCTTGAGCGGAAAGCGCCCGTCCGCAAAGCCGATGTCGGCCGGCTTTGCGTTCAGCATCTCCGCGACAAGCGCGCGGCCAATCGCGATAATCTTTTCGACGGCTCGGTGCGTCGCGCTGCCGCCGACCGTAATGGCACCCGAGCCACCGTTGCCGCGCCCGTCCTGGAGCACGTCGGTGTCGCCGGCCTCATAGCCAACGGCACCCCGCGGAAGACCGAGCGTCCGGGCAGCGAGCTCCGTCAGGGACGTTTCGATACCCTGTCCGGTAGACATCGATCCCGAGTAAAGCGTCGCCGTACCATCTGGATGGATCTTGAGCCTGGCAAGATCCTTGCGCGGTTTGGTGAAGGGGCCGGCTGCGACCTCGATCGGGTTGGCAATGCCTAGTCCGCGCAGCATGCCCAGCCTCGCGGCCGCTGCTCTGCGCGCCGCGAACCCCGGCCGGTCCGCGAGCTTAGCAACAGCCAGCATATTGCCCTCGAACTCGCCGCAGTCGTACTTGAAGACGAATCCAGTGTCGTAAGGCATGGCCGAAGCCGGCACGAGGTTGCGAAGGCGCAGGTCGAAGGGATCGAGGCCAAGATCGCGCGCAGCAATATCGATGAGCCGCTCGATGACGTAGGTTGCCTCGGGCCGGCCAGCGCCGCGATAGGGTGCATTCGTCATCGTGTTGGTGAAGACGCCGGTGACGCTAGCCTCAATGCCGGGGATCCGGTAAACGCCAGCAATGCCGCCGATGTTGTTCAGGAGGAAAAGCGAGCGGCCGGACAAATAGCAGCCCACATTGACCGTGAAGTCGACCTTCAAAGCTCGGAATCGGCCATCGCCATCCACGGCCAATTCGGCATCGAAGGAGACGTCACGGCCGTGGTCGTCGGCAAGGAAGCTTTCCCGCCTCTCTGAGAGCCAGCGCACCGGGCGCCCCAGTTTGCGTGCCGCATAAAGCACGAGCACGTCTTCGGGATAGGCACCGCTCTTCATGCCGAATGAGCCACCCACATCCTTAGCAACGACGCGGACCTGGTCGGGCGATACCTTCAGCAAATTGGCGAGCGCGTTCTTTAGGATGTGCGGGCTCTGGTTCGAAGCATGCAGCACGAGACGGCCCGCGTCATCGACGCGGCCGAGTGCGCCCCGCGGCTCGAGCGAGAGCGCGGCAACCCGCGAGACGTGCGAGGAGAGCCGCGCGACGTGGGACGCTTGCCTGATGGCATCGCCCGCATCTCCCTTCTTCCACACGAAGGCGACGTTGTCGGGAGCCTCGTTCCACACCGCCGGTGCAGCAGCGCTCCGGGCTGTTGCCACGGTGGCAACCGCGGGGATGTCCTGCGTCTCGACGACGACGAGCTCCGCTGCCGCCGCAGCGGCGTCCAGAGTCTCAGCCACGACGAATGCGACCGGCTCGCCGACGCAACGGATGCGGTCGCGCACAAGAACGGGACGTCGAGCCTGATGCGCGGTCTCGCCATTAGGACGCTTCAGTGCCACACCGCAAGGAAAGTCCGGCAATCCATCGGCGGCCAAGTCCTTGGCCGTGTAGACGGCAAGCACGCCGGATGCAGCCCGCGCCGCAGCGGTGTTGACCGAAATGACGTGGGCGCTTGCCACCTGCGCCCGGACGACAACGGCGTGCGCCGTCCGCTCGAGGCCGATATCACCGACATAGGAGCCTCGGCCGGTCACCAACCGGCTGTCCTCAACCCGTCCCTGAAACTCACCCCATTGGCTCAATGCTGCCTCTCTCAGTGGCCTTGCGACGACGCATCAAACTAGCTTGCTGCTGGCGGAACTGAGAATGTGTAAGCGCGTCGCGCCGACGGTCGATATGGTCCTCCTTAGTGGCAGCGGCTTGCGACGAAAACGTTTGGACCCCATTTCGGTTGCGACGCTAGCGGGATCAGGCGGCGATCTGACACCGCATGGGGAGGACGCCACGGGTGGGCGTCCTCCCCCCGCGGAGGCGGGGTCGCCGGTCTCGGTGCGGGGTCTTATGACCGGCGACCGGTCAACAACGATCTCGCCCCGCCGACGATTGGGGGAACCGACAGTTGTGCACAGAAATGCCAGTGCAATGTGATCGCCCCCGGGGGCGTTCCGCGTCATCCGCGCGCGAGCGCGACCCCCGCCCAGGGTTCGGATCGCAGAGAGTGAGGCCACTAAGGTAGCCCGCCGCCGGGAAGGCTGATCGCTTCCCCTCGTTGAAAACGCAAGGCACCAAGCACGAACACGGCAACTGATGCACGAAGGCTACATATTGACGTGTTTAACAGAAAGCCGTGCTTGATCGCCGGAATAGCGACACATTGTTCGCGTTTCGGGAACTGCCGAAGAGAACGGTGTTGCCATGAAGTTGAGGGAGCTTCCCCGCATCTGTGCACTCGCTGCTGGATTGGCCGCCGCCTCAGCAGTGTTGTATCCCGCGCCCGCCGCTGCGCAGCTGTTCTGGGATTGGGGCGGCGGCAACGTCGTGGGGGCGAGCGGCCGCGAGGTCGTGCGCTTCAGTGCCGGCTTTGCGCCCGGCCAGATAATCGTCAGCTTCGGCGATCGCCGGCTCTACTTCATTTCCAGACCTGGCGAGGCGATCAGCTATCCCATCGCCATCCCGCGCGATGAGGACCGCTGGGAGGGGGAGACAACGATCACGAATAAACGCATCAATCCCTCCTGGACGCCGACCCCGGCCATGATGGCCGAGAACCCCCGCCTGCCGCGCTGGGTGCCTGGCGGACATCCCATGAACCCGCTCGGAGTGCGAGCGCTGTACCTCGGATCGAGCGCCTATCGCATCCACGGCACGGATGCACCCTGGACCATTGGCACCGCGGTCTCGAAGGGATGCATCCGGATGTACAATCAGGATGTGCTCGACCTTTATCCGAGAGTCGCCGTTGGCGCCAAGGTGCTCGTCACCTGGCAGCAGTTCGGCGGCCAGCCGGGCCTTGCCTCCACACGTTCGCGGGCAGGGCCACTGCTTCGACCGGTGGACCGGTCTGACTTACCGCAGCGATTTTAGCCGCTGATGCCTGATTGGGCGCGAACCGGGTGCAGGCCACAGCGACGGCCCCGCCTCGCCAGCCCGCGTGCGCAAGGCAATCCCGAGAAGGCGCTCGCCGCCGGCTCATGCGCCATCGATCGCCCTGCGGAGCGCTCGCGCCAGCTCGGCGCTCGAGTAGGGCTTGCGCAGGATCTCGAGCTCCGGGGCCGGTGCCTCGCCCGCCCGCGCCACATCGCCGGCGAAGCCGGACGTGAGCAGCACCGGCACCGCTGGAGCGTTGCGCCGCACCCAGCGCGCCAGCTCGAACCCCGACATGCCGCCGGGCATCACCACGTCGCTGAACACGAGGTCGATCTTGGCACCGGAACCCAGCAGTTCGACGGCGCGGGGGCCGCTCTCCGCCTCGACGACGGTATAGCCAAGGTTCTCCAGCCGTTGGCTCGCCACTTTCAGCACGTCCGGGTTGTCCTCCACCAGCAGGATGGTTTCGCTGGTCCGCGCCGCCGCGGGCGCTTGTTGCTTGGCGCTCGCCATCCGTTCGTGCTCGGCGACGATGCGCGGCAGGTACAAGTTCACGGTCGTGCCGCGGCCCGGCTCGCTGTAAATCGTCACGTGACCACCCGACTGCTGAACGAAGCCGTAGATCACGCTCAAGCCTAGTCCCGTGCCCTTGCCAGGCCCCTTGGTGGTGAAGAAGGGCTCGAACACGCGGGCCAGCACGTCCTTGCTCATGCCCACGCCGGTGTCGGAGACGGCAAGGCGCACGTGTTCGCCGGGCTTGCCCCCGGCCTCGCTCGCAACGTCGCTTTCATCGAGCACGACGTTGGACGTCTCGATGACGAGCTTGCCGCCATCCGGCATGGCGTCGCGCGAATTGATGGCAAGATTGAGCACGGCGTTCTCAACCTCGCTGGGGTCGGCCCGCACGGACCACAGCCGCGGCGCCAACAATGTGCCGAGCGCGATCGTCTCGCCAAGCGTGCGCCGCAGCAGCTCAGCCATGGCGAGCACCTGCTCATTGAGATCGAGAACAATGGGATCGAGGCGCCGTCGGCGCGCGAACGTCAGCAGCCGATTGGTGAGCCGGGCACCCATCATGGCGGCGTTGTTGGCGCGAGATAGCAAGTCGAGCTGTTCGGGAGCCGTCAGCTCCATCTCGAGCAGCTCGTGGTTGCCGGTGATGATGGTCAGCAGATTGTTGAAATCGTGGGCGATGCCCCCCGTTAGCTGCCCAATCGCCTCCATTCGCTGCGAGTTGCGCAGCGCCTCGTCTTGCTCCACTTGCTTGCTGATGTCGCGGTTGAGCGAGATCAGACCGATGAACTGGCCGTGCTGATCGCGCAGGAGGGAGGATACGGTCTCGGCCGGGAAGGCGTCGCCGGACTTGCGGCGGTAGCGGACGATCACGGGCTCGAGCATTTCCTTTTCTGCGAGTCTGGCCTCGATCCCCCGCATGCGCTCCCATTCGGCAGCGGTCTCGTAAAGGGCCGCGGTGCCCTGTCCCATCAGCTCCTCGGGCGCATAACCGAACACGCGCACGACGGCAGGATTGCACAGGACGACCTTGCCTTTCGCATCGGTGACGAGGACCGCATCCGGCAGGTGGTTGAAGATCGCCTCAAACAGCGCCTGCTCGCGCAAAACTCCGGTCGTGCGCTGCTCCGACAAGTCGTGCACGATGCCCGTAAAATAGCGCCGACCGTCGGAGACGAATGCGCTAACCGACAGGTGGATGGGAATGATGGCACCCGTCTTGCGGCGTCCCATCACCTGCCGGCCGATGCCGATGATCTTGCGTTCGCCGGTTTCCATGTGGTGGCGAATGTAGCCGTCGTGGCGGCTGCGAAAGGGCTCGGGCATCAGCAAGCTCACGTTGTGGCCGAGGAGCTCACTCTCGGAATAGCCGAACACCTTCTGGGTGGCCGGGTTGACGGTGCAAATGACGCCCTTCTCATCGATAATGATGATGGCGCCGACAGCGGTTTGCAGCGCGGCTTCCAGCATCTGAGAGCCGAACTCCTGATCCGCTCCGGCGTTGTGCGCGTCGTGCATCGAGCGCGATCCCGGCCCTGCCGCCGGCCCAAATGGGCGTCGGGCGTCCTGGCGTTAGGACGTACGACAGCCGGCCGCCGGCGTCCAGCGGGCCCTCGCGGCAACGCGCGCCTCCAGGTGTTGGGCTTGCCGCCTGCGGCAATCGAGGGCCGGCGAGGGGAACTTGGCGCCCCGCTCATTCCTTGGGGACCCCACAATGCAGCTCCTGCCGCAGCTGCCTGGCGCGGCGTTGGGCCCCACCTGCCGCCAAAGCGGCCCCCTGCTCGACGCTGGGCTCTTTCACAAAGGGCGGCGAGCCCGGCAACCTACGCGCACCCATCCGCGCGGCCAGATCGATGCGGATCGCCGGCGGCGGTGGGCAACGCAGCATGCGCCGCGACCAACGACAAGACGACACGGCGCAGGCCGGCATCGCCGGGTTCGTGCTCGATGGCAAATCCCAGCTTCGCGCACATATTGAGCATGGTGCTGTTGTCGGCCAGGACGAGACCATTGAGTTCCTCGAGCTGCTCGGACTTCGCGTAGGCGATGAGGTGCTGCATGAGCCGCCATCCCAGGCCGCGACCCTTGAGGTCGGACCGCAGCAAGATCGCATACTCGCCCCGCGTGTAGTCGGGGTCGGCGATGACACGCACCACGCCGAGCAAGGCACCGGTAGCCCTGGCGATGGCCACGAACGCCATCTCCCGCGCGTAATCGATCTGGGTGAGCAGCGCCAGGTAGCGATGCGACAGGCGCGGGGCCATGCCGAAGAAGCGCAACCGTTGGTCCTGCGCCGACACGTGGGCGAAGAAATCGGCATAGAGCCCTTCGTCCTCCGGCCGGATCGGGCGAATGACGATGCCGCCCACGGCTGCAAGATCCACCTGCGTCTCCCACTCGGAGGGATAGGGCCTGATCGCCATCGGCACGCGTGGGCCCGCGCAACGATCGGCCACCCTCACCCGAGCGTCGAGCGCGATCGCCTCCTTGTCGTCGGCGATCAGCGGGTTGATGTCGATCTCTTGGATCTCGGGATGGCGGGCCACCAGATAGCTGAGGCGGACGAGAGATTCGGCGATTTGGTCCACATCTGCCGGCGGAAAGTTGCGGTAGCCCTCGAGCAGCCGCCACACGCGCGTCTGCCGCATCAGATCGCGCGCGAGGTTGAGGTCGAGCGGGGGTAGCGCATGGGCCGTGTCGCGCAGCACCTCCACCGCCGTGCCGCCAGCCCCGAACATTATGAGCGGCCCGAACGTGGGATCGACCGACATGCCGAGGATCAGTTCGTGCGCGTTTGGGCGGTGGATCATCGGTTGCACGGCGAAGCCTTTGATCTGAGCCGCGGGCAGCAGCATGGCGATGCGCCGCTGCATGTCCTCGGCTGCGCGGCGGGCTTCCTCGGCGCGCTCCAGGCCGAGCCTGACACCGCCCACGTCCGATTTGTGCGAGATATCGTCGGACAGGATCTTGATCACGCAGGCGCCGTACTGGGCGATCCAGCGCTGGGCCAGGGCCGCCACTGCCGCCGGATCGCGCGCGACCTCGGTGGGCACCGCCGCGATGCCGTACGCCGCGAGCAGCTCCTTTGCCTCCACCTCCGAAAGTACGCTGCGTCGGGCGGCGATCACCGTTTGCAGGATGGCGCTTGCGGCCTCACGATCAGCGCTCAGGTCCTCGGGCAGCGAAGGTGGCGTGCGCATCAGCGCTTCCTGGGCCCGCGCGTAGCCCGTGAGGTGGGCGAAGCCGTCGATGGCTTCCGCCGGAGTGGCGAAGCTGGCGATGCCCTTGGCGGCGAATAGCTGCCGCGACTCCCGGCTCACCTCATCGCCGAGCCAGGTGGCGATTACCGGCTTCAACGGCTGGTTGGACTGGGTGCGCCGCTGCAGCTCCGCCGCGATCTCGCGGGCAACCGCGGTGCTGGAGGTCAGGGCTGTCGGACAGTTTATCACCAGGACTGCATCGACCGTCGCGTCGGACATCAACACGCCAAGGGCGCGGGTGTACCTTGCCGCGTCGGCATCCCCGATTATGTCGATGGGATTGCCGTGCGACCAGGTCGGCGGCAGCACCGCGTCGAGGTCCACCATCGTCGCATCGGCAAGGCTCGCCAGTTGGCCGTTGTGGTCCCCCAGCCGATCGGCGGCCAGCACACCCGCCCCGCCCCCGTTAGTGAGGATCGCCAGCCGCTCGCCGACGAGGCGCGGGTGGCGCGCCAACAGCTCGGCCGCCCCGAACAGGTCGTCGAGCTCGCGCACGCGCAGCACGCCGGCGCGGCGGAAGGCGGCCTGGTAGGCTCTATCGGCTCCCGCCAGCGCGCCCGTGTGCGAGAGTGCGGCCTTGGCACCCGCAGCGCCGCGGCCAGCCTTGACGACGATGACCGGCTTTGCCCGTGCCGCCCGACGCGCCGCGGACATGAACTTGGGCGCGTTGGTGACGGTTTCCATGTAGAGCAGGATGGCGCGGCTCGCCGCATCGGTGGCGAGATAGTCGAGAAAGTCCCCGAAGTCGGCATCCGCCATGTCGCCCAGCGATACGATGTGCGAAAAGCCGATGCTGCGCCCCCGCGCCCAATCGACGATACCGGTAATGAGCGCACCGGATTGGGACAAAAACGCCAAATCGCCGGCAAGTGGACGCTGATGTGAGAAGCTGGCGTTGAGCCCGATACCCGGCAGCATCAGGCCCAGGCAATTGGGTCCCTCGATGCGCAGAAGATGCGGGCGTGCGGCCTCGAGCATCGCCTGCCTGAGCTCATCGCGAATGCCGGCGCTGATCACGACGGCAGCGCGCGTCCCCCTGGCTCCGAGCTCGGCGATCAACCCCGGCACGGCGGCCGCAGGCGTGACGATGACAGCAAGGTCCGGCACCGCGGGCAAGGCAGCCACCGACGGGTAGCAGTCGCGACCCTCGACGGCGCCGTGTTTCGGGTTGACGAACCAAATCGGCCCGGCGAAGCCGCCGGCAAGCAGGTTGCGCGCCGTGATCAATCCCACGCTGCCGGGCCTGGTGCTCGCCCCGATCAGTGCCACCGAGCGCGGCTGCAACAGGGATTGGAAATTGCGGATCGTCATGGTGGCTCACTCGAGGCGATGCGAGCCGCATCGGATGGCAAACGCCTTGACCCAATCAAGTGCGCCGCCCAATGCAGGCCTGGCGGGAACGGCGCGGCCTGCCGGCGCGTTCTATGCGTGCATCAGAAAGTGGTCCGCCAACCAGAACGTGGCCGGACCTGGCGGGGCTCGGGGTCGATGCTTCCCGTGAGCCCCAGAACTTCTTTTGCGTGCGGGACGGGTCCGGGTTCCTCCGGCCCGGTGTGGCTAGGCACAAGACCGCGAGCCACGCGCCCGGGAGGGGCACGTCACTCCTCCGGTTCGTTGCCCGTTTTGGTGCCCGCGCCCATCTCGCGCAACTTGGCGAACACGCGAGCCTCCTCCTCGGCAGCGGTCTCCTCATGCTTCTCCTCCGGCTTTGGTACGACGATCTCAATGTCGGGCTGCGGGCCCAGGCCCGGGATCGTCTGGGAAGCGGGCAGCAGCGTGCCGGCCTTCTCCGCCGACCGACCCTGCTCCTTGCGCTCCCGCTCCAGCCGCCGCGCCGCCCTCTTGACCTCGTTGTCGAGGTCGATCTGCGAGCACAGACCGAGCGTCACCGGGTCCTGCGGCTGCAGGTTGGGCGAGTTCCAGTGCGTCCGGTCGCGGATTGCGGCGATCGTCGGCTTGGTGGTGCCGACGAGCCGCATGATCTGACTGTCCTTGAGCTCGGGGTGATTGCGCATCAGCCACAGGACGGCGTTGGGCCGGTCCTGCCGCCGCGACACGGGCGTATAGCGCGGCCCCTTCTTGCTCTTGACCTCGGGGATGTCGATCTTTGATGCCGCAAGCTTCAGGCGATACTCGTGATCCTCTTCCCCGCGGGCGATCTCCTCACGCGTGAGCTGGCCGGTCGAGATCGGGTCCATGCCCTTGATGCCTTGCGCCACATCGCCGTCGGCGATGCCCTTGACCTCGAGCACGTGCAAGCCGCACAGCTCGGCGATCTGCTCGAATGCAAGCGAGGTGTTCTCGACCAGCCACACGGCGGTGGCTTTCGGCATCAGGAGTTTGCGGTCACTCATAGGGGCCCTTTCCGAGACCGACACCGGGCGTTGCCCGAAGAGGCCAAGACATGCACGAAGCTGCGCTGGATCCGAGGCTTATACCGCGGCCCGGCTTGCCCACGCAACAGGCGTGCCATGGGCGCCCAAAAAAAGCCGCACTGCAGCATAGCGCGCCCCGCAAGCCACCCTTGGCAAGCCAGGGGGGAGCGGCTACCCCCAACGCCCAACCCCGCCAACTGTGGCCACAAATCCCCGCCCCGCCATAATCTTTTTGTCACTCCCGGCGTTATCCATGGCGACACGTGGGGACTTGTTGCGGCGCAAACTCGCGCCGACTAATTTTGCGGCGCGGCATGAACGCAGAGAAGGCAAAGGCAGCCAATGACCCTCACCACTCGGCAGGTATACTTTTTCGAAGACCTCGAAGTCGGCATGGAAGCGAGCTTCTCCAGGACGGTGAGCGAGGCTGACATCATTGCCTTCGCCGAAGTCACCGGCGACAGGAACCCGGTACACCTCGATGCCGCCTACGCCGCCAAGACGATCTTCAAGGAGCCCATCGCCCACGGCATGCTGACAGCCGGGTACATCTCGGCCGTGTTCGGCATGGAGCTGCCGGGACCCGGCGCCATCTATGTCTCGCAAACGCTCAATTTCCGCGGCCCCGTCAAGGTCGGCGACCGGGTGGTGGCGAAGGTGCGCGTGATGGAGCTCTACCCCGCCAAGCGGCGCGCGCGGTTCGAGAGCGTGTGCTCGGTTGGCGGCAAAGCGGTGCTGGAGGGCGAGGCTGTGCTGATGGTGCCCGCACGGCCAGCGGTGACGAAAGCGGCTTGAAGCTCACGGCAGCCGCGATGCCGCCCAGCGGGCGCAAAGGTGCTTGACCGCACCGGGTGCAGTGCTGCAATGCCTCCCGCCATGCGCATTCTCAACGGCACCGACAATGTTCCCGCCTGCGCGCGCGGCGCAGCGCTCACCATCGGCAACTTCGATGGCGTGCATCGCGGCCACCAGGCCCTGATCGAAGCCACCCGGAACGAGGCCCGCAGGCTCGCAACCCAGGCGGGCGCCGTCGTCTTCGAACCGCATCCGCGCGAGTACTTCCAGCCCGACAAGCCGCACTTCCGATTGACGCCGTTGCCATTGAAGCTGCGGCTCATGGATGAGTTCGGCATTGATCTTGCCATTGTGCTGGCCTTCGATGCACGCCTCGCCACGCTTTCGGCAGACGAGTTCGTCTCGCGTGTGCTGGTCGATGCGCTGGGTGCGCGCCAAGTCGTGGTCGGTTACGACTTTCGCTTCGGCAAGGGACGGATCGGCGATCCCGAGGCCCTGCGGGGGGCCGGAGCAGCGCTGGGCTTCGGCGTCACCGTCGTCGGCCAGGTCGCGGAAGCGGGCGAGGTGTTCTCCTCCAGCGCCGTTCGCGCCGAGCTGGCACTGGGCGACGTCAAGGGCGCGGCGCAGATGCTGGGCTGGTGGTGGCGGGTGTCGGGCGTGGTGCGCAGCGGCGCCAAGCGCGGCGCCGGCCTGGGTTTTCCCACCGCCAATATCACGCTTGCCGCCGGCACGGCGCTCGCCCACGGCATCTATGCCGTCCGCGTCCACACGGGCAGCAGCCATTATGCGGGCGCCGCATACCTCGGTACGCGTCCCACATTCGACGACGGCGCTGCCATCCTTGAAACCTTCCTGTTCGACTTTAACGCCAACCTCTATGGACGTGAGATCGAAGTGGAGTTCATTGACTTCATTCGCCCGGACCGACGTTTCGACAGCGCGGAAGCCTTGCGGGCGCAGATGGACAAGGACTGCGGCCGGGCTCGGGAGATCCTGGCCCGGGCTGCCGCTAAGCCGTCGGGCGACTTCATGGGGCGTGACCAGTAGGATGTTGACGTGCAGGTGGCTGCAAGGTAGCAATGGAACGCGCCTGTAGGTTTGGCAGTTTTCGCACAAGCACGGTCAAGCAGCGTTTCTCAAGAGACTAGGACGTCCGGAGGAACTCCATGAAGCTCGAATGGCAAAAGCCGGAAGTGGTCGAGGAAGAGGTGGGCCTGGAAGTCACCAGCTACGCTTCGGCCGAGCTCGATCCCGGCTGATCGCGCCCGCAGCGACGATCGGCAATGACGGCGGCCGCAAGGCCGCCGTCGCCTTTTGAGATGTCCCATCCTGCCTGCTAGGGGGACCCGCAGCCGATTGCCACCAGTGCCGCGAGCTCGGTCGAAGGAGCTCGCGCGCCGCTCTTCTCCCATGAGGCGCATTCACTCGCCCGTCCTGCTCGCCAATGTCGAGGACGCGCGGGCGCGCGCCTTCGTGGTGCTCTTCACCTGCGATGCGTTTGCGCGCGCCGTCCTGATCTCGCTCGTACCGCTCCAGGCCTATGACCTGCTCGGGGCTGCACAGCTCGTGAGCGTCATCTACTTCCTGATTGGCGTCGTCGGCTTTGCTGCCAATCTGGCGGTTCCCCTCGTCCTGCACCGCACGAAGCGCCGCTGGGTGTTGACGCTGGGGGCCGGTGCCCAAATGGCCAGCGCTCTCTTGCTGGCCCTCGGCACCACGTCCTCGCTGATCGCCGGGCTCGCGCTGCAGGCGCTGGCCATGGCCGTGCTCGACGTCGTCATCAACTTGTACCTGCTCGATCACATCCCCCGCCGCGGGCTCAATCACTTCGAGCCGCGCCGGCTCCTGTTCGCCGGCGCCGCCTTCGCGCTCGGACCCTGGGTCGGCGTCTACCTCAATCGCAACGTCTCTGGCAGCCTTCCCTACATCGTTGCAATGCTCTCGACACTGACGCTGCTCACCTACTTCTGGACGCTGCGCCTTGCCGACAACCCGAGCTTCGAGGCCGCGGTGGCGCCGCCGCCGAGCCCGTTGCGCTTCGTGTCCCGCTTCATCGCCCAGCCGCGCCTGGTGCTGTCGTGGCTGTTGGCGCTCGGCCGCAACGGCTGGTGGGTAATGAACTTCATCTACACGCCCATCTTCGTGGCCAACGCCGGGTTCCGACCGGAGGTGGGCGGCGCGCTCGTCTCGCTGGGCCTCGCACCCATGCTGCTGGTGCGCGTGTGGGGGCGCATCGGGCAGGCGATCGGCATCCGCAATCTGCTGTGCCTGGGCTATGGACTGACCGGCACCTGCAGCCTGGCGGCGGCCGCCGCGGCGGCGCTGGGCGCCCCGCTGTGGTGCATGGCGCTGATGTGCCTTGCAGCCTTTGCGGCCACGCTGATCGACGGCGCCGGCAACGTGCCGTTCTTGCGCGCCGTTCACCATTACGAGCGCGCGGCCATGACTTCCGTGTTCATGACCTTTCGTCCGGTCGGTTCGCTGGTCGTGCCCGGCGCGCTGGCTGTCGTACTCTGGGTGCTGCCGCTATGGGGCGTGTTCGCCGTCGGCGGTCTGATGACGCTCGGCACGGCGGGCCTGTCGCGCTATCTGCCGCAGCGCCTGTAGCTTGCGCTCGGGGCTGGCGCTGGCGGGCTGTTGGGTTGGCGTGTAGTGTCGCCCGGATCGTTCTTCTTCGCGCGAGGGACCCCGATGACGATACGTGCCAATGAGCGCATCGCCTGGTTCAATGGCCAGTTCATGCCCGAAAGCGAGGTGCGGCTTCCCTTCCGCGATTCGAGCTGGGTTTACGGCGACGGCGCCTTCGATATGACGCGTAGCTTCGGCCATCGCCTGTTCAAGGTAAAGGAGCACGTCGATCGCCTCTATCGCTCCCTCAAGTACCTGCGCATCGATCCCGGGTTCGGGCCGCAGAAGATGGGCGCGCTGACCCTAGAGGTGTTCGAGCGCAACCGCCACCTGCTCGGCCCCGACGACGATTATTGGGTCGGCCAGCGCATCAGCCGCGGCGTCAAGAAGTTCGAGGGCGACAACATCGACTACTATGGGCCCAACGTCGTGCTCGAGTGCGCGCCGTTGCCATTCGTCCAGCGCGCCAAGCTGTTCAAGGAGGGTATCCGCGTGGTGGTACCGGCGCTGCGCCGCGTGCCGCCGGATGCGCTCACCCCGCGTGCCAAGACCCACAACTACCTGAACTTGATCGTCGCCAACCAACAGGTGCAGAGCACGGATCCAGAGGCGTGGGCGGTCCTGCTCGACGTCAACGGCAACCTCTGCGAGGGCATGGGCTCCAACATCTTTACCGTTCGCGACGGCGAGGTCCTCACGCCGCGCGAGAAATTCGTGCTCCCGGGCGTCAGTCGCCAGACCGTGATCGATCTTGCGGGCGAGGAGGGTATCGCGGTGCGCGAGGCCGATATCGACCTCTATGACGCCTACAGCGCGGACGAGGTCTTCCTCACCTCGACGTCCCTGTGCATCTGCCCGGTGACGAAGGTGAACGGGCTCGAGATTGGCCCCAAGGGCCAAGTGTGGGGCCCGGTGACCAAGCGGCTCGCCGATGCCTATCGGCGCTGCGTCGACCATGACTTTGTCGGCCAGTACCTCAAGCGCTACAGGGAAGGCACGCAGGCCAGGCAGTTTTGATTGGGGCTGACGCCCTCGCGCAGCGGGAAGGGTGGAATGGCTGGTTAGGCGGGGGCACACCCCTTGGCGACACCATGATGGTCAAAGTGTTGGGCTCTGCAGCTGGCGGTGGCTTTCCGCAGGCCAACTGCAATTGCCGCAATTGCGCTGATGTGCGGGCGGGCAAGCCAGGACTTATCCCGCGCACGCAGTCCTCGCTGGCTGTGACCGGGGACGGTGAGCGGTGGGTGCTGCTCAACGCCTCACCCGACATTCGCCAGCAGATCGCGGCCACGCCGACGCTGGCACCGCGCCCCGACGGTGGCGCGCGCTCGAGCCCCATCGCCGCCGTCGCGCTCACCAACGCTGACGTGGACCACGTGACCGGCCTGCTGAGCCTGCGCGAGGGCCTCTCGTTCACCCTCTACGCATCTGCGCGCGTGCTCGACACGCTGGCTGCCAACAGCATTTTCAACGTCTTGAGTCCCCGACATGTCGCCCGCATGGCGCTGCCGCTCGGTCGACCCATGGAGGTGGCCGGTGGGCTCGCCATCCGGGCCTACCCGGTGCCGGGCAAGGTGGCGCTCTATCTGGAAGATGCAAATCGTGGCTTGGTTGCGGGCGAGGGCGACGGCATCGGGCTCGAAGTCAGCGAGCCCGCGACCGGCGCCGCCTTTCACTACATTCCGGGTTGCGCGGGCGTCGATGCCGCGCTGGCGCAGCGGCTCGCAGGCGCCCGTCTGGTCCTCTTCGACGGCACGCTCTACACTGATGACGAGATGATCACCCGGGGCCTGTCGGACAAATCGGGCCAACGTATGGGCCACATCTCGATGTCGGGCCCGCTCGGATCCATGGCGGCCTTCGCTGCATTAGACGTGGAGCGGCGCATTTACGTGCACATCAACAACTCCAACCCCGTCTTGCGCGATGACAGCCCGGAGCGTGCCGATGTTCAGCGCGCGGGTTGGGAAATCGCCTACGACGGCATGGAAATAGGGCTATGAGCGGCGGCCTCATGACGCCGGCCGAGCTGGAAGCCGCCATCCGCGCGGTCGGCGCCGAGCGCTACCACGACAAGCACCCGTTCCATCGCCTCCTGCACGGCGGCAAGCTCGACAAGGGCCAGGTGCAGGCCTGGGCGCTCAACCGCTTCTGCTACCAATCGGGCGTGCCGCGCAAGGACGCGGCGCTGATGAGCCGCACATTCGACCGCGCGCTGCGCCGGGAGTGGATCCACCGCATGCTCGACCACGACGGCAGCGCCGGCGAGGAGGGCGGCATCGAGCGCTGGCTGGTGCTCACCGACGCGCTGGGCCTCGACCGCGCCTACGTCGTCTCCATGCAGGGCGCGCTGCCAGCCACGCGCTTCGCCGTGGAGGCCTACGTCGCCTTCGTGCGCGAGCGCACGCTGTTGGAGGCTGTCGCCTCTTCGCTCACCGAGCTGTTCGCACCCTCGATCCACCGCGAGCGCATCGCCGGAATGCTGGAGAATTACGACTTTATCGGTGAGCGAGCCATGCAGTACTTCCGGCGCCGCCTCGACCAAGCGAACCGGGACGCCGACTTCGCCCTGGAGTTCGTCAAGCAGCACGCCACCGCGCCCGAGCTGCAGGTCGCGGTCATCAACGCCGTGCGCTTCAAGTGCAGCGTGCTGTGGGCACAGCTCGATGCCTTGCATCACGCCTACGTCACGCCGGGTTTGATACCGCCAGGCGCCTTCCGGCCAACGGGCGCGTGAGACAATCGGCAGCGCGACAATCATGAGGACAGGTGGCGCTCACGCATCGGCGATCCCGTCATGCCCCGGACATGGCCCAGACGTTGCCAAGACGTGGCCGCGCCAGCCGCGGCATAGTGGGGGCGCAGCGCGCGCGGGGATCAGATGGCATCGGTAACGCTCGAGGACGTGCGGAAGGTCTATGCCGGCGGCGTTGAGGCCGTGAAGGGCATCTCCCTCACCATGCCCGATGGTTCTTTCACAGTGCTTCTGGGCCCCTCGGGCTGCGGCAAGTCGACGCTGTTGAGGATGATCGCCGGGCTCGAGACCGTCACCACCGGCTCGGTCAGCATCGGCGGCAAGCGCGTGAACGACGTGGAGCCTGCCGACCGCGACATCGCCATGGTGTTCCAGAACTACGCGCTTTACCCGCACATGAGCGTCTACGACAACATGGCGTATGGCCTCAGGAACCGCGGTATCCACAGGGGGGAGATCGAGCAGCGCGTGGCGGAAGCCGCGCGCCTGCTCGCCATTGAACCGTTTCTCAGGCGCAAGCCGCGCGAGCTGTCCGGCGGCCAGCGCCAGCGTGTCGCCATGGGCCGCGCCATCGTGCGCGAGCCGCAGGCGTTCTTGTTCGACGAGCCGCTGTCGAACCTCGACGCCAAGCTGCGCGTGCAAATGCGCGCCGAGATCCGCCGCCTGCACAATCGGCTCAAGGCCACCTCAATCTTTGTCACCCACGACCAGGTCGAGGCCATGACGCTCGCCGACCTGGTGGTCGTGATGAACGGCGGCCGCATCGAACAGAGCGGCGCGCCGACCGCGGTCTACCGTCTGCCGGCCACCCGTTTCGTCGCCACCTTCCTCGGCTCGCCGGCCATGAACCTGATGCCCGGCAAGGTCGTGGGCGCGGGCGTGGTCGAGACCGGCGGCGGACGCATCGGCTTCACGCCCGAGGCATTCGCGCTCGGCGATGGCCAGGCCGTGGAGGTTGGTATCCGACCCGAGGACTTGCGCTTCGGGTCGGGCGCGGAGGGCGAGCTCGCATTCGCCAAGGACTTTGTCGAGGAGCTCGGCGCCACGCGCCTCATCCACGGCAACGTCGGCAACGCGCCTATCACCCTCGCCGTCGCCACGACGGTGGCCGATGCGGGCACCCGCCTCGCGGCCGACCGCAAGAGCGTGCACCTCTTCGACCCCGAAACCGGCAAGAGCCTACGGCGTTAGCCCTGCGCCTTGCCACGCGCACGCTGCTCGCCCGCTTCGGTCGGCGGCCGTGCACAAGGCCCATTTGGCCAGCGCGCAGCCGACCTGCTCGGCCCTATGCCCGCAGGCCGCAATTGATCTGGCAGGCCCATTTGTTGGCGCCCACCGCGGGCATTTGCTCGGACGCAGGCTTGGTCGCACATGCGCGTCCTCCCCGTCGGTTGCGGCTTGGGCGAGCTCGCGATGCGCATCGCAGCGATGGTGGGCCCGCAGGGCCGCGCCGTGTCCATCGATTGGGGTCAGGCCTCCATCGGCACGGCGCAACAGCGAGCCACCGGACGAGGCAATAGGCGCGCCGACATCGCGACCTTCAGGGGGTGCCAAGCCGTTCGAGGCGATAGTGCAACCTCTTCAAGTTCTTGCCGGCAGTTGGGCAAAGGGGTGTGCGCAGGGCGCGGAAAGAGTAAACTGGCAATGAGCTAAGTGAGGCCATGACTCGCAAGATGGTCAATGCCATCTGTTGGACGTTTCCCGGCGCCGAGGTGTCCGATCCTTGGGGCGGAGGACACGACGCCTGGAAGGTCGGCGGCAAGATGTTCGCCTGCGTCGGCACTGTCATGCCGGGGGTCTCGGTCAAGACGGATAGCATTGAAACGGCACAGATGCTGATCGACGCGGGAGTTGGCGTGAAGGCGCCCTACTTCCACCGCTCGTGGGTCAACCTGCCTTGGGGGACAGCCGAGGACGAGCTTCGCCACCGCCTGGCGGCATCTTATAGGCTGGTGCGCGCCAGCCTGCCCAAGAAGCTGCAGGCCGAGCTCGCCGCCCTCGACTGAAGAGCAACCTCCCGCTCGCGCTTGGGGCTCGCCAACTCGGTGGTGCGGGAGAAATGCAACAAGCGGCGAATCGTTGCGCGGTTCGACCGCGGGGATTGCCGCATTTGCGTCAACGCCGCCGATCGATGGCTCAGGTGTAGATCATCTTGCGCGTCATGCCGCCATCGACGATGAGCTCGGCGCCGGTGATGAAGCCCGCTTCACACGAGAGCAGAAAGGCAACGGCGGCCGCCACATCCTCGGGCCGTCCCACGCGGCCGACGGGATGCTGGGCATGATCGGGGGCCTTGAGGGGACCGTGCTTGCCGGTATCGATCCAGCCGGGCGACACGCAGTTGACGCGGACTTCGGGCGCCAACGTCATGGCGAGCGCGTGCGTAAGCGCCACCAGCCCGCCCTTGCTCGCCGAGTAGGCCAACGTGTTCGGCTCCGACATGTGCGCCCGCGTCGAAGCGATGGCGACGATCGAGCCGCGGGCGGCCCTCAGGTCCGCGGCCGCAGCCTTGGCGAGCAGAAATGTGGCCGTCAGGTTGGTCGCCAGCACCTCCTTCCAGCTCGCGAGCGTGGTCTGCGCCAGCGGGGCGAACCCGCCGATGCCCGCATTGGACACGACGGCATCGATGCGGCCCGCCCGCGCACGCGCGACCGCCACCAGCCGCTCCACGTCGGCCTCCTCGCCCACGTCGCAGGCGACGCCTGCGCCTCCGGTTTCGGCCGCGGCCCCACTCACGGCCTCGCCGTCCACATCCGCCAGGATCACCTGCCAGCCGCGGCGCGCGAGGTGACCGGCCACGGTGCGGCCGATGCCGTGTGCTGCCCCCGTCACGATTGCCGCGCGGTCGCTCACCATGGCTATGCCTCATCCTGCAGCGCTGCCATCCGCTGGGTCCAGAGACCAGAAATCCAGCCGCAACGCGAGGGTGATGCCCGCATTCGGTAAAGGGATTGCCAGCCGGCGATGTGGGCCGGTCGCCATCATTCGCCATCTTGCTTGGCCGCAGCGGTGGATTAGGGTGAAGCTGCAAGGCGGAGGCGATCGCGATGGTGGCGGACACCTTCAACTACATCATCGTCGGGGCGGGGACGGCGGGCTGCCTGCTGGCCAACCGCCTGTCCGCCGATCCCAAGACGCGGGTGCTGCTGCTGGAGGCTGGGGGCAAGGACAACTACCACTGGATCCACATCCCCGTCGGCTATCTCTACCTGATGGGCAATCCGCGTACCGACTGGTGCTTCAAGACCGCCGAGGAACCCGGCCTCAACGGGCGCAGCCTGCATTACCCGCGCGGCAAGGTGATGGGCGGCTGCTCCTCCATCAACGGCATGATCTACATGCGTGGCCAAGCGCGCGATTACGATTTGTGGCGGCAGTTGGGCAACCCCGGCTGGGCCTGGGAAGATGTGCTGCCCTACTTCAAGAGGCATCAGGACCAGCGGGCGCTCGATGCGGATGCCTTCGCGGATCTGCACGCGCGCGGTGGCGAGTGGCGCATCGAGCCCGCACGCATCCGCTGGGAGATCCTCGATGCCTTTCGCGACGCGGCCGAGCAGGCGGGCATTCCCAAGGTGGACGACTTCAACCGCGGCGACAACGAGGGTTGCAGCTACTTTCACGTCAACCAGAAGACCGGCGTCCGCTGGAACGCGTCCAAGGGCTTTCTGCGCCCCGTGCGCCATCGCCGCAACCTCGTGATCGAGACGCACGCGCAGGTCGAAAAGCTGATCCTCGACGGCCAGAGGGTGACTGGCCTTTTCCTGCGCCAGCACGGCGAGCCGCGCACATTCAGGGCGACCTGCGAGGTCGTCTTGTCGGCCGGCGCTATCGGCACGCCGCAGATCTTGCAGCTCTCGGGCATCGGCGCCGGCGCGGTGCTGCAACCGCTCGGCATCAAGGTGCAGCACGCGCTTGGCGGCGTGGGCGAAAACCTGCAGGACCACCTGCAGATCCGCTGCGCCTACAAGGTCACCGGCGTCAAGACCATGAACGAGCGTTTCCAGAGCTTGGCGCAGCGCGCCGGCTTCGCCGCGCAGTACGCCCTCGCACGGCGCGGACCGATGACCATGGCGCCTTCCCAACTCGGCGCCTTCGTGAAGTCGGACCCAAGCCGCGAGACGCCCAACCTGCAATATCACGTTCAGCCGCTGACGCTGCCCAAGTTCGGCGAGCCGCTCGATCCGTTCCCAGCCTTTACGGCCAGCGTCGCCAACATCCGGCCGACCAGCCGCGGCTCGGTGCGGATCACGTCGCCAGAGCCCGCAGCGCACCCCGAGATCCGACCCAACTATCTCTCCACCGCCGAGGACCGACACGTGGCGGCGCTTTCGATCCGCGCGACGCGCAACATCGTTTCCATGCCGGCGCTGGCCAGGTACCACCCAGAGGAGTTTCGCCCGGGCCCGCAGTTTCAGAGCGACGAGGAGCTGGCCAAGGCGGCCGGCGACATCTCCACCACCATCTTCCACCCCGTCGGCACCTGTAAAATGGGCAGCGACGCGGCCGCCGTGGTCGATCACCGCCTCAAGGTGCGGGGCCTCGAGGGCCTGCGCGTGGCCGACGCCTCCATCATGCCAACCATCACCTCCGGCAACACCAACTCGCCCACGCTCATGATCGCCGAGAAGGCCGCCGCCATGATCCTGGAGGACGCGAGAGGCTAGAACTGTGCTGCCACCCATGCAGCTGGCGCCGGCCGGCGGAGTGAACTAGGATTCGGCTTCTCCGGGCGATCGCCCCAGTGCCTGCAGGGCGGGGCCCTGCCAACCACTCCGAGGACACATTGCCCGCCGCTTCCGAGCCCGACATTCGCGCGCACTTGTCGGTCCCCCCCGCCGATGAGATCAAGACGACCACGTGCTATATGTGCGCTTGCCGCTGCGGCATTCGCGTGTTCTTGAGGGACGGCAAGGTTCGCTACATCGATGGCAACCGCGACCATCCAGTGAACAGGGGCGTACTGTGCGGCAAGGGCTCGGCCGGCATCATGCAGCACTATTCGCCGGCGCGGCTGCGGGCGCCGCTGCTGCGCGTTGGCGAGCGCGGTTCCGGCGACTTCCAGGAGATCTCGTGGGAGGAAGCGCTGGCGCTGGCGACCCAGTGGCTTGCCGATGTGCGTCGGAGGGATCCAAGAAAGCTCGCCTTCTTCACCGGCCGCGACCAGAGCCAGTCGCTTACCGGCTGGTGGGCCATGCAGTACGGTACGCCCAACTTCGCAGCCCACGGAGGGTTCTGCTCGGTCAATATGGCGGCAGCCGGCATGTACACCCTCGGCGGCTCATTCTGGGAGTTCGGCGACACCGACTGGGATCGCACCCGCTACTTCATGATGTTCGGCGTCGCCGAGGACCATGCCTCCAATCCCATCAAGATGGCGCTCGGCAAGCTCAAGAAGCGCGGCGTCAAGTTCGTGTCCGTCAATCCGGTGCGCACGGGCTACAGCGCCATCGCCGATGAGTGGATCGGCATCAGACCCGGCACCGACGGGCTGTTCGTCGCCGCCATCATCCAGGAGCTGCTCAAGACGCAGCAGATCGATGTCGACTACCTGGTGCGCTACACCAATGCGCCCTGGCTGGTGATCCGTGCTGCCGGCACCGCCGAAGATGGCTTGTTCGCGCGCGACGCGAACGGCAACCCGCTCGTCCACGACAAGAACGCCGCCACGCTCACGAGCGCAATCGCGCCGGACCTCACGCCTGCTCTATCGGGCAGCTTCCGGCTGGCCGATGGGCGTGAGGCGGTACCTGTGTTCCAGCTGCTCGCCGAGCGGTTCTTGAGCCCCGAATACGCGCCCGAGCGCGTGGCGAAGGAGACCGGCGTTCCTGCCGCCACCATCCGCCGCATCGCCGCTGAATTGGCGCACGCCGCCTTCAAGGAGGCGATCGAGCTCGACATCGCCTGGACCGACTGGTTCGGCCGCCGCCATGCCAAGACGGTCGGCCGCCCGGTCGGCATGCACGCCATGCGCGGTGTTTCGGCCCACGCCAACGGCTTCCACACCGCCCGCATGCTGCATGTGCTGCAAATCCTGCTTGGCTCGATCGACTGCCCCGGCGGCTTCCGCTACAAGGCGCCCTATCCCAAGCAGGCGCCGCCGTTCCTGAAGCCGCGCGGCAAACCGGGCGACGTGCAGGCGGGCAAGCCGCTGCCGGGGCCACACCTTGGCTTCCCGACGGGCCCGGACGACTTGCTGGTCGATGCCGGCGGCAAACCGCAGCGCATCGACAAGGCGTTCAGCTGGGAGGCGCCGTTTGCCGCTCACGGCCTCATGCACATGGTGATCGCCAATGCGGCGCGCGGCGATCCCTACCCCATCGACGTGCTGTTCCTCTACATGGCCAACATGGGCTGGAACTCGGCCATGAACCTGCCGGCCACCTTGCAGCACCTGACCGAGAAGGACCCGGCCACCGGGCAATACAAGATCCCCCGCATTATTTATTCGGACGCCTATTTCTCCGAGACCGTGCCCTACGCCGACCTGATCCTGCCCGACACCACCTACCTCGAGCGCTGGGACTGCATCTCGCTCCTCGATCGGCCCATCTCCGAGCCGGACGGCCCCGCCGACGCCATCCGCCAGCCGGTGGTGGCACCCGATCGCGACGTGCGCCCATTCCAGGATGTGTTGCTCGAGCTCGGCGCGCGCCTCAATCTGCCCGGTCTGGCCAAAGAAGACGGAAGCCCCAAATACCCGGGCGGCTACCCCGACTATCTCGTCAACCACGAACGCCGCCCCGGCATCGGCCCGCTCGCGGGCCATCGCGGCAAGAACGGCGACGACTTCGGTCGCGGCGAGGTCAACCCGCGCCAGCTCGAGCAGTACATCGCCGACGGTTGCTTCCACAAGCATCTCCTGCCGGAGCACATGCGCTACTACCGGCACGCCAACCGCGATTACATCGAGTGGGCGCTCGACAAGGGCATGCGCCTTACGCCCACGCCGGTCATCTTCCAGCTCTACAGCGAACCCATGCAGAAGATGCGGCTGGCGGCGCGCGGCCATGCCGCCGCGCCCCCACCTGAGCCATACCGCGCGCGCATCGAGACGTATTTCGATCCCCTGCCGTTCTGGTATCCGCCATTCGAGGATCGGGAGGCAGACGCAGCGGCGTACCCCACGCACGCCATCACGCAACGGCCGATGGCGATGTATCACAGCTGGGGCTCGCAGAATGCGTGGCTCAGACAGATCCACGGCGCCAACCGCCTCTACATGAGCCGGGCGCGGGCGATTGCACTCGGCATCGAGGACGATCGCTGGGTGTGGATTGTGAGCCGCATCGGCCGCGTGAAGGCGCAGGTGAAGCTGATGGAGGGCGTCAACCCCGACACGGTGTGGACCTGGAACGCCGTCGGCAAGCGGTCGGGCGCCTGGGGCTTGGCACCGGATGCACCCGAAGCCGTGCGGGGTTTTCTCGTCAATCACCTGATCGCCGAGCTACTGCCCGAGCAGCCCGGCGGCTATCGCTACTCCAACAGCGATCCCGTCACCGGCCAGGCTGCCTGGTACGACCTGAGGGTGCGCATCGAGAAGGCGGCCGATTCGGATGCCCGCACGTGGCCGCGGTTTGAAGCGTTGGCCGCGCTTTCTGCGCCACAGCCCGCAGGAGAGCACCGATGACCGCGCTTCCCGGTTCGACCGCGAAAAAGCTGGGCCTCGTCATCGACCTCGACACCTGCGTGGGCTGCCACGCCTGCGCAACCTCCTGCAAGGAATGGAACACCGGCGGCTATTCCGCCCCCCTCACCGATCAGGACGCCTACGGGGGGGATCCACACGGCGCCTGGCTCAACCGTGTGCACAGCTACGAGGTGGGCGAGGGCGCGGCGAGCCGCACGGTGCACTTCCCGCGCTCCTGTCTCCATTGCGAGGAGCCGGCGTGCGTCACCGTGTGCCCCACCGGCGCCTCCTTCAAACGCGCCGAGGACGGCATCGTCCTGGTCGACCCCGATACCTGCATCGGCTGCAAGCTGTGCTCGTGGGCCTGCCCCTACGGCGCGCGCGAGTATGACTACGGCCACGGCGTCATGAAGAAGTGTACGCTGTGCATCGACCGCATCTACAACGGCTCCCTGCCGCAGGAAGACCGCATTCCGGCCTGCGTGCGCGCCTGCCCCACGGGCGCGCGCCACTTCGGCGATCTGGCTGACCCTGCCAGCGCCGTCTCCAAGCTGGTGGCCGAGCGCGGCGGTGTCGACCTGCTGCCCGAGTTCGGCTACAAGCCCGTCAACAAATACCTGCCTCCGCGTCCCCGCCGCGATGGCGCGTCCGCGCCGCGCGGAAAGGGGGAGGAGAGCGTCGCCGGCTTCACCGCAACCGTGTCGGACAAGCTCTTCGCCTGGGTCGACCGGATGCTCTCTGCCTGAGCGGCATTTCCCGCATGCAAGGATCGCGCCCGGTGCCGTCCTGCAATGCTCGGTGCCCTTCGATCACCTTGGGTTCACCCCGAGGCTCCAATTTGCGCGGGTGAGCTTGGCGAATCGGTTGGGGTGGGCGCGGCTCGCCAAGGCTCAGGACCACAGCCTCGCTGGTCATGAGCTTCTTTGCGCGGCGCCAAGTCGCTTATAGTCGCTGCGATTCGAGGCTTTGAGGCATTGGACGCACCCTTGGCTGATCGCGCCGTCGCAGCTCTCCAGCGCAAGAAGAAAGCCGCACCCTGGCCGGCCGGCATCGCGCTCACGCGCGAGTATCAGGCTGCTTACGATTTTCTCAAGGAAAGCGCTGGCCACCTGTTCGTGACCGGACGCGCCGGTACCGGCAAGTCGACGCTGCTCACCTGCCTCAGAGAGCTCCTGACCGGCGAGATGGTGGTATTGGCGCCCACCGGCCTCGCCGCCGTCAACGTCGGCGGCCAGACCATCCACTCTTTCTTCGGCTTCCCACCGCGACTGATCCGACCCGACGACATCCGGCGCAGCCGCAACGGCAGGCTCATGCGCCGCCTCAAGTTCCTCATCATCGACGAGGTATCGATGGTGCGCTCCGATCTCATGTGGGCCATTGATCAGTCGCTGCGCGTCAATCGCGGCCGGCCGCGCGAGGCCTTCGGCGGCATTCGCCTGGCCCTCTTCGGCGACCTGCATCAGCTGCCGCCTGTGGTCAACGAGGCGGACGTGGCCGAGCACTTGGAGTCCACATTTGGCGGCCCCTTCTTCTTCAGCCTGAGCTCGCTCGGGGAGGGCGCCGGCACGTCGCTGATCGAGCTCACCGAGGTGTTCCGGCAGAAGGATGCGGCCCTGCTCGAGGTGCTGAACCGGATCCGCGAAGGCGATGCGGACGAGGGCGACCTTGTGCTTCTCAATGCCCGCGTGCGTCCGATCCGCAGCCTGTCGGAGGGTGAGCCCTACGTTATCCTTACGCCTACCAACGCCGCGGCCGGCCGCATCAACATGGCCTACCTCAATGCCCTGCCGGGTGCGCCACGCACCTACCGGGCTGCCACCGCCGGCGAATTCAGCCAATCGGCGCAGCCGACCGACGCCGCGCTGACGCTGAAGGGCGGCGCCAAGGTCATGCTCCTGCGCAACGACCCGGACCGCCGCTGGGTCAATGGCACCATCGCCCGCATCTCGCGGCTGGAAGAGGACCGCGTGTGGATCGAGGTCAATGGCGCCGAGCACGAGATCGAGCAGGCGACCTGGGAGAGCCGGCGCTACGCCTATGACAAGGCGGCGGAGAAGATCGTCGAGACCGTGGCCGGCACGTTTCGCCAGTTTCCGCTGCGGCTCGCCTGGGCGCTCACCATCCACAAGAGCCAGGGCCTGACCCTGGACAAGGCCTACATCGATCTGGGACGCGGCACATTCGCGCACGGGCAGGCCTACGTGGCGCTCTCCCGCTGTCGCACGCTCGACGGGCTGGCGCTGGCCCGGCCGCTGCGCCCCGCCGACATTCTGTTCGACCAGGCGGCCACCGGCTATCGCCGCGCGTTTTCGGCACTGGGCTGAGCCGCAGCCTAGCCGGCCGGCTTCGGGAAGGAGAGGGCCTCGAGCTTGTTGCCGTCCGGATCGAGGATGAAGGCGCCGAAGTAGGTGGTCATCGCAGTCTGGCGGAGCCCCGGCGCCCCCGCGCTCGTTCCACCCGCGGCCAATGCCGCCGGGTTTGCGGGCGCAGGGGCCAGGTCGGTGCGCAGGTTGAGCCACAGCTCGGGATATTTCTTGCCAAATCCGATGGTCTGCGGGCGCGTCACAAGCCTGGCGTACCCGAGGGGTTCAAGCACGCGCTCGTAGAACGCCGCCGCGCCTGCAAGATCGCGCACCGGGACTGACACGTGGTCGATCATGACGCTGCCTCGCGACGAGCTGACGACGGTCTCATCCCAAGCCGCCGAGTTTGGCGCCGATGCCGCCGCGGCGATCGCTCGGGGCCAACCGTCAAGGGGCCCGGCCGTAGAGCTTCTACCACGCCGCCACCCGCCTTCCGCCAGGTGTGACTCTCGATCCCAGCGGACCCCTCCACGGCGGCGATGCGCCGCTGTCCGGGCCGCCAGGTACCCCTTTCCAACGTCGGCGACCGCGGGACCTTATCAAAGCAGCGCACCGGCTCCCGACCATGGGGCTTGCCTTCAAGGCCGTCAATGCGCCCAACCGCTCGGCCACGCCGGTGCCAAAGCGTCTCGAACGCCGATTTGAGCCCCTCGCCCCGTGGCGACGGCGCACCGGCGAGGTAGGCCGCGGGCGCGGCAGATCGCTTGCGACAGGACGGGTCGAAGAGGCCAGGGAAGAGGCAGGGGCGCAGCGAGAACGCCTCCCGGCTGCGCGCCACAAGTCTGAGGCGAGTTGGAAATAAGGCGAGCCACCCTGGCGCGGCCGCGCGTGGCGCGCTAGCTAAGCTAGGCCTGCCCCTCCGTCTCGAACATGCTGGAGGCCAGGGCCTCGCGGCTTTCCTTGCCGGCCCAGACCACGAACTGAAAGGCCTGGTAGTAACGCTCGCATGCCTCGAAGGCGCCCTTGAGCAGGGCCTCGCACTGGTGTGGGGTGGCGAGCGCGCCGTTCAGCATGAGCCCCTGGCGGTACATGATGAGACCTTCGTGCAGCCACACGTCGAAATGCCCGAGCCAGAGCTGCTCATTGATCTGCGCCACCAGCCGGTAGACTTCGGGCAACCGGTTGTCGGGCACCTTGGCGTCGAAGGCGCAGGCGATGTGCAGCGTCTCCAGGTCGTCGCGCCAGTTGAGCGACACGTGGTAATCGGTCCACTGGCCCGCCACCGTCAGGGTGAGTTCATCCGCGCTGGTGCGCTCCGTCGCCCAGTCGTTGCGCGTGGCGATGTCTTCGACGAGATCGACGGGGTTGCTGACGCGGCCGTGGCTCAGTGCGGCGATCGCCATTGCGTCCCTCGTTTTCTTGCCGACACGCCATGGCTGCGTGCGGCGTGTTGTTGCGGCCCAGTCGGCTGGCGCTTGATCCGCCGCCATCGCATCGGTCACGTAAGCCAAGCCGGCCGCGCATGGCAAGGCGACGGCCCAATTGTCCACGGCCAAAATGGCCACGCGGGGGCTGGGGTGGGACAAACGGCGAAACCTGGGGACGAGCTGCGAAGAGCCTGTGGGTAACTCGCGCGCCCCGACCCTTGCTCGCCGGTCGGCAGCCCCGCGAAGCTCGACGGCTGCGAGGCGCCCACCGCCCGTGTAAGATTTGCCTTTCCCTCGGGAGATAAACGCCGATGAAGGTCACCTCGATCGAGACGCTCGTGTGCGATGCGGGCTGGCGCAACTACCATTTTGTCAAGCTCACCACGGACGCAGGCAGCGTGGGCTGGAGCGAGTTCGATGAAGGTTTCGGCTCGCCAGGCGTGGGCGCGGTGATCGAGCGCCTGGCGCCGCGCGTGATCGGCCGACCGGCCGCCGAGCACGAGCGCATCTACGCCGAGCTCTACTGCGCCACCCGGCCGGGTTCCGGCGGGGTCATCGCCCAGGCCATCGGCGCCATTGAAAATGCGCTCCTCGATGCCAAGGCCAAGGCACTCAACGTGCCGTGCTACGAGCTGCTCGGCGGCAAAGTGCGCGATCGCATCCGAGTCTATTGGTCGCACTGCGCCACCTGGCGCATCAATCAGCCGAGCTTCTTCAAGCCCGCCATTACCGACATCGAGGGCGTCAAGGCCATCGGCCGCGAGGTGTGCCAGAAAAAGTTCACCGCGCTCAAGACCAACATCTTTCTCTACGAGGCGGGCGGCAAAAATCCCAAAGGTTGGCGGCCAGGCTTCGGCGCACCCTTCTACCCAGAGCTCAACGTCGACAGCGACGTGCTGCGCAACCTGCGCATGCATCTGGAGGCCATCCGCGAGGGTGCGGGTCCCGATGTCGACCTGCTGCTCGACCTCAACTTCAACGCCAAGACGGAAGGCTATCTCAAGATCGTGCGCGCCATTGCCGACCTCGACATGTTCTGGATCGAGATCGACACCTTCAACCCGGAGGCGCTGGGCCTAATCCGCCGTCAGAGCAAGCACCCGATCGCGTCCTGCGAGACGCTGCTCGGCCTGCGCGAATTCCTCCCCTACTTCCGCGAGCAAGCCATGGACGTGGCCATCATCGACACGCCATGGAACGGTGTGTGGCAGTCCCTGAAGATCGCCGCTGCCGCGGAGGCGCACGAGGTCAATGTGGCGCCGCACAACTTCTACGGGCATCTGTGCACGATGATGAACGCGCACTTCGCCGCCGCCGTGCCCAACCTGCGCATCATGGAGACCGACATCGACCGGCTCGCCTGGGACGACGAGCTTGTCGACCATCCTCCCGTGTTCGAGAACGGCCACCTGGTTGTGCCGGATCGGCCGGGTTGGGGTTGCGTGCCGAACGAGGCGGCGATCCGCGCCCACCCGCCCAAGGGCCACCCCGGCCCCCTCGATTACGGCCGCAGCCAATAGGGTTCTCGGCAAAGCGGGCGGACCCTCACCCCGTCGGCGTGCGCGCGGCGCCAGCTTCCTGCGCCTGACGCGCCTTCTCCACCCGGCTCACCGCGTAGATGGCGGCCTCGTAGAGCAGCACCGTCGGCAAGGCCATGGCCACCATGCTGAAAGGATCGGGCGGCGAGAGGATGCCTGCGACCGCGGTGATGGCGAGGATGGCGTAGCGGCGAAAGTGCTTGAGGTTCTGCACGCCGATAATGCCGGCTTGGGCCAGCAGCGTCAGCAGCACTGGCAGCTGGAACATGATGCCGAACCCCAAGATCAGCGTCATGATGAGGGAGAGATACTCGCTCACCCGTGCTTGCAGGTGGATCTCGATCTGCCCGCCCGTCTGCTCCATCGACAGGAAAAACTTCATGGCGAGCGGCATGACGATGAAGAACACCACCAGCGCGCCGAGGATGAACAGCACGAAGGTCCACAACAGGTAGGGGCGGAATGCCTGGCGCTCGTTCTTGTAGAGGCCGGGCGCCACAAACTTGTAGATCTGATAGGCGATCAGCGGAAATGCCAGAAATACTGCGCCGAACAGGGCAAGCTTCAGCTTGGTAAAGAAGAACTCGTGCGGGGCCGTATAGATCATCTCGATCTTGTGGCCCTCCCCGCGTGCCCACACGTAGGGCAGAACCAGCAGGTTGTAGATGTTGGTGGCAAAGGCAAAGCAGATGACAAACCCGGCGCCCACGCCCATCAGCGCATAGATCATGCGCTGGCGCAGCTCGATCAGGTGGTCCATCAGCGGCGCTTTCGACGCCTCGATCTCGTCGTGGCCCTCCCGATTGACGCTCTCCTGCACCGATCAGGCTCCGCTCTTTTCGGTCGCCCGGCCGGCCCCCTCTGGCGGCAGGGCTGGAACGGCATCGACCGTCTCGTTGGCAGCCACCGTCGAGGCGTCGGCGGAGGGGGCTTTTCCGTTGAGCGCTCCAACCGTCTCCGGTGCACTTGCAGCTGCGGCGGCGTTGGCGGCCACCTGGGCGCCCGGATAGGAATTGGCATCGCCAGGAGGGTTCGGGTCCGCCATGACCTCGTCCACGTTCTGGCGCGCATCGGCGAGTTCTTTCTCAACGGAGGACTGAGCCTCCCGCATCGCCGTCTCGGTTTCCTGCTGAATGCTCTCCACCGACTTCTTCAGCTCGGCAAACTCGCTCTCGCGCATCGCCTCGTCGAATTGCGCGCGGAATTCGGCCGCCTGCCGCTTGATGATGCCCACGTACTTGCCGATCGTGCGCAGCAGCGCCGGCAAATCCTTGGGGCCGATGACGAGCAGCGCCACGATGGCGAGGATCAGGAGCTTGCTGGAAGTGAGGTCGAACATCGGTTCAACTCAGTGGCGCGCTCACGAGCCATGGTTGCTACGGACCAGTGGCGAGGCGGGCGCGCGAGCGGCCCGCAGACCGTTAAGTCTTGGCGCTCCAGCCGGCCTTGTTGGGCTCCACCGCCGACTGTTGCTCAGCCGGTTTGCCGCCCGCCCCCTCCAGGACCTTGGGCGACTCGTCCTTCTTGGCCGGCTCATCGTCCTCGGCCATGCCCTTCTTGAAGCTCTTGATGCCCTTGGCCACGTCGCCCATGATCGAGGAGATCTTGCCGCTGCCGCCAAACACCAGCAGCGCCACAGCCAGGAACAGCAGCCAGTGCCAGACGCTCAGGCTACCCATTGTCGCTCTCGCTCCTCTTTGCAGCCGCAGCTGCGCAAATGCGTGTTTGTCGGCACTATCGCAGAAAGCACCTGCGCGGGCAAGGTTGCCACACCCCCCCTAGCGTGTCCTAAGCGCTTGAATTGCAGGTGGTTCAAAGGTTTCCGGCATTAATTTTCGGTCATTCGTCGGAGGCTCTTCGGCAGGAAACACGAGCACGCTTTCGGGATCGACGGAGATCGACACCTCCTGTCCGCGCTGGGACACCTGCCATTCGCACACCAGGGTCAACAGCGGACGCTCGCAGCGCTCTGAGACCCTGAGTGGCGATCTCCAGGGCTGCTTGATCGCCCAAGAAGCGGACGTGTTGCACACGTCCGGGCAGTAGCCAAGTCGGGCGACAAACAGGTCTGTGGTTGCTCTAGAGCACCTCGGCCTTGCCCGCCTGCACCAGCCGTCCGCCCCCCAATCACGGCGACGCGGTCGCCCAAGAAGCTTCGCTTGCCGGCGCGTGCGTCAGAATGAGGCAGGTGGCACGGGTCTCGGGCAACAGATGCCAGCGTCTCCTCCTGCAGGCGTTACCGCAGCTGGACGTCTAGGCCCCAGAACGGCTCGTCCATCAACATCACCGCCGGCCTCGGCAGGAGGGCGCGCGCCAGCACCACGCGTTGCTGCTCTAACTTGAGGCCGCAGCCGACGTTGTCGCGGATGGTGAGGTGGGGGAACAGCACAAAATCTTGGAACAGCCCGACGTTGCGCTTTTCGGGCAGCACGCAGCGCGAAGGCCCCGATATCTCCTGGTCGGTAATGTGCACGCGACCGCCGGTTGGCCGCTCGATGCCCTGCGGCGGATGCTTAAAAAGCGTGGTCTTGCCGCAGCCCGAGGGACCCAGCAGGACACCACCTCCGCTGGGGCGATGTCGAGCGAGAAGCTTGCCAAGGCCACAGCCGCCTCGCGCCGCCCGACCGCATTGAAGTTGAGACGCGCGGCAATGGTGGCCCCCGCCCGGCCGGCGCGGGGCTCGCGCGCATTCGCATCACGCCCTCCGAGAGGCATTGGCCTCGTCGAACTGGCGCATGGCGCGTTCCACGTCGTAGCGCTCTTCGAGCAGTGTCTCTGGGTCCCACTCGCTGCGTTCCGCCGCAAAGAAGTCGCCGCCATAGACGTGGATGGCGCCAGTCAGGCGGGGGATGGGATTGGTCACCGAATGAATGATGCTGTGGCCGAGCGGCTCGGCATCCTTCTCGCTCAGCGCCTTGGCACTCCTCGCCTCGAGCTTGCCGCCACTGGCCCCCGGGACGCGGCGCCAGAAGATGTTGTCCTCGCGGCCCGTATAGACGCCGATCACCGCCCACATGCGGTGGTCATGGGGCATGACGGTCATCTTTGGTGCCCAGATCACGTTGAGGATGGTCAGCTTGGGCGAGTGATAGAGCCTCTGCACCTCGCAGCGCTTGGGCTCCCCAAGGCCTCTGAGCACGCCGCTCGGATCAGACACGGCCCTCGCTACCACCTCGCGCACGAGCTTGTGCGACGGCTCGGCCTCGCGCGCCGCCCGGCAATCGACGATGAACTGCTCGAGATCAAACGGCATGCTGCTCTCCGTTGCCGGGCTTGTCGGGTTTGCAAACCGCGCAAGGCTATCACAACGGTGCTGGTGGGACCGCCTCGGTTGCCGCACAGGTCAAGATTGACCTTGAGGCAGCCCCTTCCGTTGCCTCGGGAGGAGCGATCCTGCGATATCCCCAAGCAGCCAACACCCCAGAGCAGACCTCAAGCTCCACCACATCGTCTGCCTCACCTTCGATTTTCCCGCGGCCTGTCGCGGCCTCCAGCCCGCCGCATCCCCGTCCGTGCGCTGATCAGCACGCTGGCCGACGCCGCGGAGGCCATGGCCTACCCTTTTGGGTGATAGAGCTTCGATGGCAATCATCACGCCGGCTGCGATGCCGGAGCCATGTCCTCCAGGGCGCGCTTGCGGGGCTCCACTCCCCAGGCCCACACCGCCGCGATCTGCACGAGCACCAGCGCGATCAAGAGGCCGATGACGCCCGGCAGCTGGTAGGTCTGCATCAGGTGGCCCACCACGAAGGGCGAGAACACGGTGGCGAGGCGGCCCAGCGTGTTGCAGATGCCATTGGCGCGCAGCCGCACCTCGGTGGGAAAGAGTTCCGTCGTATAGACGCCGAACAGAATGGCCGTCTGCACATAGATGGCGACGATCAGCACGAAGCCCACGCTCAACACGATCGCCGGATCGGAGGCGGCGCTGAAGCCGGCGTAGATTGCGCCCGACACGATGGTGATGACCGAGGCACCGATGATGCTCCAGCACCTGCCGATGAAATCGGAAGCGAAGGCGCCGACGGTGCAGCCCACGAGCGAGCCGCCGGCGAGCACCAGCGTGTAGCCGAACGACTGGGTGATGGTGAGGCCCTGGCGCAGGAAGAACTGGGGCAGGAAGATCACAAACCCGAAGATCAGCGTGTTGATGGTGATGAGCATCCAGCTCCCGACCAAGAGACGCTGCAACAGCGGCGGCGCCAGCAGTGCCAGCACGCCGACCGGCGGGGTGGCCGCGGCGGCAGCGGGCGCCGGCAACGGGCCGGCCGCCGATATTTCCGCCTCGATGGCCTGCATCAGCGCCTCGGCTTCCTCCACGCGCCCCTTGCGCTCAAGCCAGCGCGGGGATTCGGGCAAGGCCTTGCGCAGGTACCAGACGATAAGCGCGCCGACGCCGGCAATCACGAACAGCGGCCGCCAACCCCAAGTCGGCACGATCAAGTAGGCGATCAGCGAGGTTGCCGGGAAGCCGGCTACCACCAGGAACGCCATGAACGAGAGCCATCGACCGCGCGATGCGGGCGGCACGAACTCGGTAAGCGTCGAGTAGCCCACCACGATCTCGGCGCCGAGGCCAAGCCCCTGCACGAAGCGACATACAATAAGCTGCTCCATGTCCTGGGCGAACGCTGCAGCAAGCGAGGCGAGGCCGAAGATCAGCAAGTTGACTTGGTAGGTGAAACGCCGCCCGAACCAATCGCCGAGGAAGCCGGTGACGAATGCGCCGATCGTCATGCCAACGAACGTCAGCGATATGAACTGGAGGTTCTGCGGCAGCGTAGAGAACTTGCTGCTGATGGTGGCGGCCAGCACGCTACCGGCGACATAGAGGTCGTAGCCATCGAAGAACATGCCGGCGCCGACCAGCCAAAATATGCGGTGATGGAAAGAGCCGATGGGGAGGCGGTCGAGACGGGCGCCCGCATTGACCAACGTCGGCATAAAGATCTCCCCGTGGTTGGCAGTGCGGCCATCGCTGTCTGCCCTTGGTCGTCCGGTCGGCCGCGATTGTAGTCCAGCCCGGCGCATGGCGGGAGATCTGGGGGACGCGGCGGGCACGCCTGGCAAGCGCCCAAGGGGCGAGGGTCTGCGCTCCGGAAGATGGTGGCCTGCTATCGGCGCCGGGCAAGGGCCACGAGGGCCAGGATTTCAAACAGCATTTGCGCGCCCACCTGGGCGGTGTTGCTGGTGGCGTCGTATTGCGGCGCCACTTCGACCACGTCGCCGCCGACGATGTCGAGCCCGGCGCAGCCGCGCACGAGCCCCATGGCCTCGGCCGTGCTCAAACCGCCGGGCTCCGGCGTGCCTGTGCCCGGCGCGAAGGCTGGATCGAGGCTGTCCACGTCGAAGGACAGATAGGTTGGGCCGTCGCCGACAATCTGGCGGATCTTCTCGATCGTCCGCGCGAGGCCATCGCGCTGCAACTCCTCAGCGTGGACGACGGTCATGCCGCTGTCGTAGGAGAACTCCCACAAGTATTCGGCGCCGCCGCGGATGCCGATCTGGATTGTCCGCTCCGAATCTAGCACGCCGGCCAGCACGGCCTGCCGGAACGGTCCGCCGTGATGGAACTTGGAGCCCTCGAATGGCCCGCCCGTGTCGCAATGGGCGTCGATGTGCACCAGACCGACGGGCGCCTTCGCGCCCACCGCCTTCAGGATCGGCAGTGTGATCGAATGGTCGCCGCCGACGCTGAGCGGCACCACGCCCGCCGCCACAAGCTTCGCGTAGAAGGCCTCAATATCCTGATGGCTCTCCTCCAGGCTGAAGCGGCTGCGGAAGGGGACATCGCCGATGTCGGCCACCGCGATCTCGGCGAGCGGGGCCAGGCGGTGCACATGATGGTAGGGACCGATGCGTTCGATCGATCGCACCGCCCGTGGACCGAGCCGGGCGCCCGGCCGGTTGGTGACACCCAGATCCATGGGTACGCCCACCAGCGCCACGCCGAGGCCCTCGAGCTTGCCCTGCTCAACGGCGTCGGCGCGCAGCGGTGCGTCGAGCATCGTGGAGACGCCCTCGTATGGTTTGGGCCGGCGATCGGTGCCCGCAAACACCTGCTCGATGACCTTGCGGAATTCGGGGTTGTGGGACTGGCCCGCCGCCGTGGCCGCGTAGCGCGCGCGGAGGGTGTCGAGCTTCTTGCTGTCCATCTCAGGGGCTCTATTGGAGCTCTCGCGTTGCCGTCGAGTTGTTCGCGGCTCAGCAGGGGCCCATGTTTACCCGCTGTCATCTGCAATTGTCCCGCATTTCGCGGAAATTGCACACAGGATGGAGCCGATGGCCGGCCGCGACGTTTTTCCGCCGCCCGCGAGGCTGACCCCAAGGTTGGTTCAAGGTTGGTTCAAGGCCGGTTCAAGGTTGGTTCAGGTTTGGTCCAGGGCCGGGCCAGCTGTTGGTCGGAGTGCTGCCCCCTCCCAGCGCGCGCCAGGGCGGCGCGAGCCCATCACCGCGGGGCACGCCATCCCGCAATCGACTGTTGGGCTCTCTACCGCGCTCAGCGGGTGATGTGCTCGGCGTTCTCGTAGACGTCGGTTCGCGGCGCGCCGCTCAAGAGGTTCACGAGATCGCCCCAGAGCGCCTGGATCCTGGTGACCGCCCGATCGGCGGCGCCCTTGCTTTGGTAGAGCGCCACGACCACGCCTTGGCCGTCAGCCCGCCATGCCGCGTAGGCATCGATCATGCCGGGTAGCGTCTTGGCGGACGGGCCCATCTCTTTGATCTTGGCCGCAAGCTCAGTGAGCCGGGCGGGGTCAACCTTAAAGTGCGTCACGCGTGCATACATGGGCCGGTGTCCTCATGCGTTCTGCCGGCGGGGTCGGCGGCAGGCTCCGTCAGCCTTGGTCAGCTTGGTCAGGTTGGTAGCCTTGCAAGCATCGCACCTCAGCCAGCGCACGGACAAGGCGGCGCGGTAAAGTCACCCTCCTGGAAGTTCCCCGCCGGTCTCGTGTAGGGTGCGGCCTCGACCAGAACAGGAGCTCAAACGACAATGCTTCCGGCCTCGGCGGATGTGGTGATCGTCGGCGGTGGCAATGCCGCCCTATGTGCAGCGCTGGCAGCCCGCGAGCATGGCGTGTCGGTGCTCGTGCTCGAGCGCGCGCCGGAGGAGGAGGCCGGCGGCAACAGCCGCTTCACGGCCGGCGCCATGCGCTGCGTCTATGACGGCGTTGACGACCTCAGGGCGCTCATGCCCGATCTGACCGAGCAGGAGATCGCCCAGACCGACTTTGGCACCTATACCGAGGATCAGTTCTTCGACGATATGTATCGCGTCACCGAGTACCGCACCGATCCTGAGTTGACCGAAGTGCTGGTCAGGAAGAGCCGCGAGACGCTGCGCTGGATGCGCACCAAGGGCGTGCGGTTCGCGCCCATCTGGGGTCGGCAGGCGTTCAAGGTGGACGGCAAATTCAAGTTCTGGGGCGGCCTCACCATCGAAAGCCACGGCGGTGGTCCGGGTCTCGTGGCCGCGCTCACGGCGGCAACGAAGGGGAACGGCATCACCCTGCTCTACGACTCCCGGGCCGTCGGGCTCATCACCGACGACGACGGCGTGCAGGGCATCCGCGTGCGCCATGGCGGGCGCACCGGCGCGGTAACGACGAGGAACGTCGTATTGGCGGCCGGTGGCTTCCAGGCCAACGCCGAGTGGCGCACGCGCTACATGGGCCCCGGCTGGGAGCTCGCCAAGGTGCGCGGCACGCGCTTCAACACGGGCGACGGCATCAAGATGGCGCTCGAGGCCAACGCTATGCCGACCGGCAACTGGTCCGGCGGCCATGCGGTGGCCTGGGACCGCAACGCGCCAGAGTTCGGCGATCTATCGGTCGGCGACAACTTCCAAAAGCACAACTATCCCTTCTCGATCATGATCAACGCCAACGGCGAGCGCTTCGTCGACGAGGGTGCCGATTTCCGCAATTATACGTATGCCAAGTATGGCCGCGTGATCCTGATGCAGCCGGGGCAGTTCTGCTGGCAGGTGTTCGACAAGAAGGTGCTGCACCTGTTGCGCGACGAATACCGCATCAAGCGCATCACCAAGGCGTCCGCCAACACGCTCGAGGAGCTTGTCGAGAAGCTCGAAGGCGTCAACGCCACCAAAGCGCTGGAGACGATCAAAGGCTTCAACGCGGCGGTGAAGCGGGACGTGCCGTTCAATCCCAACATCAAGGACGGCCGCCGCACGGTCGGGCTGCCGATCGCAAAATCCAACTGGGCGATCACCATCGAGGAGCCGCCCTTCGAAGCCTATGCCGTTACCTGCGGGCTGACCTTCACCTTTGGCGGCGTCAAGATCGACACGTCTGCCCGCGTTATCGACACGGATGGGCATCCGATCCCCGGCCTCTACGCCGCAGGCGAGATGGTGGGCGGCATCTTCTACTTCAATTATCCGGGCGGAACCGGCCTCACCAACGGCGCCGTGTTCGGCCGCATCGCCGGCGGCACGGCCGGAGCGCGGGCGCGCGGGAGCAATGCCTGAGCCAGCGTCGCTGCCGCGCAGGCGGGTATCCCCGGTGTTCTCGCCATCGGCGACTGCGCCGACTGTCCCTCGCCCGGCCGCGATCCGTGGCACCAGCGGGTGCTGCACGGACCCCGCACCCCGGCCGCGATCGACGCCCTCCCCGGCCCCGCCCGGTGTCTTGCCTCGCGCTCCGCGCCGGCCTGTGCCAGACTGCGTCTTGAGAAGACCTATTCGCTGGAAGAGGAAGCGCCATGATTCGCAAATTCGTCACCGTGTACCCGGGTCACATAGACTTGGGCGACATGGGTCAGCTGGCGACGCCCGCCAACGAGCGGCGCTATTCCAACGCGGAGCTGGCCTCGGTGTTTGAGAAGACGGAGGCCATCGCCAAGAAGCTCGACGCGCTGGGCTTCGACACGCTCTGGCTCGCCGAGCACCATTTCCAGCATGAAGGCTACGAGTGCATCCCCAACCTGCTCATGCTGGCGGTGCACCTGGCGCACGTGACGAAGCGGCTCAAGATCGGGTGCGGCTTCAACATCGCGCCGATGTGGCATCCGCTGCGCCTGGCCGAGGACTACGCCGTCGCCGACATCCTCACCAAGGGACGCACCGTGTTCGGCGTCGGCCGCGGGTATCACACGCGCGAGGTCGAATCATTCGGTTCACCGATGCAAGATCAAAACGCCAACCGCGAGCTGTTCGAGGAGCAGGTCGAGATCATCTTCAAGGCCTTCAACAACGCAACGTTTTCGCACAGGGGCAAGCACTACACGCTGCCACCCGAGGTGCCTTACCGCGGTTACACCCTCAAGGAGCTGACGCTGGTGCCACGCCCCGTCAACAGGCCCGTCGAGTGCTGGCAACCCGTGGTGAGCGCCAGCCCGCGCGGGCTGGACTTCATGGTCCTGCACGGCATCAAGGGCGCTGTGGGCGGTGGCGCCGCCACCATGGCCGAGGGACCCATCCAGGCCTATCGTGATGCGGCCGCGCATGCCGGCCAGGATCTTGAGCTCGGCGAGAACCTGACGATCGGCATTTTCTTTTACCTCGCCGACAGCCGGGAGACGGCCATCCGCGAGCTCACGCCCTATTACGAGGAGCACGTCAAGATGTTCGCGCCGCTGGGCTTCGTGCCCGGCATCACACCGGACCAAGTGGCCGCCGCCGCCCGACGTGGCGGCTGGCGAGAGGCCCGTGTGCCTTCGCTTGACCACTACATGAAGCTCGGCTCCTGGTTCGCCGGCACCTCCGCGCAGCTGATCGAGCACTTAAAGAAACTCGAGGCGCGCTACCCCGGCATGCAGCACATCAGCCTCTCCACCAGCATCGGCACGCCAAAAACCGTCATGCTGGAGCAGTTCCAGCGCCTCGCCGAAGAGGTGATGCCGGCGTTCCGCTGACGCGTCCTGGCGCTGAACGCGAGCGCCGTGGGAATGGATCTGCGGCGAGCTTGCAATTGCCAGGCGCATGGTGTCCCTATCGCCAAGGCAGGGAGTGGCGGTTGCCCGCGCTGGAGAGGTCGCAGAGTTTGGTGGGCTATAGGCCAGTGGGGCGCTGCCAGGCGGAGCTCGATGCGATCGTCCGCCAGATTGGAGGTGCATGGTGGTTGGCGTCGGGCGCAGGTATCCGGCTCTGCCCCGCATCGCCGCCCTCGCCACCCTGCTATTGCTGCTCGCCGCCACCGCGACTGAGGCCCAGCAGCGGCGGCCGAAGGCAGTCTCACCGGCACCTTCCGTTGCCAAGGAGGCGCCGCACACCCCGCTCGAGGAGATCAAGCGCGAGCAGCAGCCGGGCGCCAAGGAGTCCGTGCAGGCCGATGTGTCGGCGCGCAACGTCCCCGTGACCTCGAGCTTCCACGGCACCGAGATCGTCATTTTCGGCGCCGTGGACAACAGCCAGCAGCCGAGCGCGGAATCAGGCTACTACGATGTCCTGATTGTGGTGGAGGGCGTGCCCGGCCGCATCGTCGTGCGACGCAAGAACAACGTAGCCGGACTTTGGCTCAACACCTCCTCGGCCACCTTCGACGTGGTGCCCAGCTATTACGCCATCGCCTCGACGCGGCCGATCGACGAGATCACCAGCGAGGAGTTCCGTGCCTCACACGGCGTGGGCTTCCAGCATCTACGCTTCATGCCGGCGTTCGGCCAACCCCAAGCACTGTCCAGCGAGGACCTCAAGGACTTCCAGCAGGCCATCATCCGGCTCAAGCAGAAGCAGGGGCTCTACATCCAAGACAATTTCCGCGTCGCCTTCATCGGCAAGAGCTTGTTCCGCGCCACCATCGAGCTGCCGGCCAACGTGACGGTCGGTCCGTTCGATACGCGCGTCTATCTCTTCCATGATGAGAAGCTGCTCAGCCAATACTCGGTACGCCTCAACCTCGAGCGTGAAGGGCTCGAGCGGTATTTGCATCGCTTCGCGTACGGTTCCCCGACGCTCTACGGCCTGGTGACGGTAGCGCTTGCTATCGCCGCAGGGCTCGTTGCCTCCACCGTGTTCGGCAGGACCGCTCACTGACGCGGCAACTCTCGAGGGCCGAACGGCTCAGATCCGGTCTCCGCCATTGGGCAGGGGTCGGCGCCGCCCGCGCTCAAGCTTGGTGCGGGTCAGTTTGCCGCCGATGTCGTCGACCTTGCGCAGCGCCGCCTCAAAGGCGTCGCGAATGGCGAGCGGCAGCTCCGCATTGGCGTGGGCACCCGCGCGCTCATGGCGCACCACGATCGGCCTGCGCCGCGGCAGGCTGATCTCGATCTTGATCTGGTAGATCTTGGGCTTCTGCGGATTGCGGTGCGGTGCCTCCAGGACGACGCGGCAGCGGGTCATGCGGCCGAAGTGCTTGTCGAGCTTCGACACCTTTTCGCGCACCCGTTCCTCGACTGCCGCGCTCTTCTCGATGCCATGAAAATGGATTTCGACGGGGGTATGCATTGACGGGCCCTTCCCAATAAAAAAGCAAGGGATACCACCTAACTCAGCACGTGGGGGGCCGCTTGGCCAGGGTCAAGGTGGGGGCGCCCCAGCGAAGGTGAACAGCACTCGGGCGGGACCCGCCGCGCAACAATGGCAAGGAGGCAACATTTTAACCCGGACCGGGGTTCCCAGCCCCGTTTTCTGGAGCAATTTCTTCCCTGAGCCGTCTTCGCCTGACCGCCCAGGGGGCCAGCACCTGCGGAGGCGGGCGGTGCGCGAGGTTCGCCGTTGCCTAGTTCGGCTTGGGCTGGCCGCCCGGTCCGATCTGGAGATTGAGGTTCAGTTCGGCCGCGTTGGCGGGCCGGCGGCAGCGGCCGTCGAACTCTGCCCCCTGTTCGATGGCAAGCGACATATGGTGGATATCTCCCTCCACGCGCGAGGACGCCTGCAGCGTGACGGTGATGCCACGAATGACGCCTGAAATTTGGCCGCGCACGATCACGCGCTCGGCGGCCACGGTGCCGGTCACCTTGCCCTTCTCGCCGATGATTACCTCGGCACCCCCGACGTCGCCCTCGATTTCGCCATCGACCTGGAGCGTGCCCTGGCTGATGATCTTGAGCCCCTGGCCGATGATCTTGAGATCGTTGCCGATCACCGACTTGGCTCCGACTTCGGTTGCGGAGGCACGCCGCTGCGGCGGCGGTTGCTGCGGGGCGCTCAGGTTGGGTCCGGTATTGCTCTTGAGCGGCTCGAGCTTCTTAGGCTCAACGGTGGCATTACGGGTGAACATCGGACTCCCCCGGTGGTCTTTCGTGAAGGGGCTGATGGCAGCACCGCCGCATGGTAGAATTGTGTCGGGCCTAGGGCCTTGTGGACTGGGACTGTGCCAACACGTTGGCTGGGGAAAATATCGACTGGTGCCCGAGCCCGGGCTTGCATAAGCTGCGCGCAGCGCCGCAGCCTGCGGACACGTGCTGCATTGATCTCATTGGATCTGAAGGGGGAAACCATGCGCCTCGGAAGGGCAATCGCGGTTGCCTGCTTGATGTTGGCGGCCCCCGCCGCACCCGGGCTCGCCCAGGGAAAACAGGCTTGCGCCAACCCGGACGCGCTGGGCGTGGCGCGCACCGTTGAAGTCGACACCACGGGGGGGCCGGGTTTCGGCTTAGAGCAATACAAGCAGTACGACTTCCTGGTCTTGAAGGAGGTGGTGCTGACGTTCGATGACGGTCCCTGGCCGGTCAACACGCGCGCCGTGCTCGATGCGCTGGCGCAGCAGTGCGTGAAGGCGGTTTTCTTCCCCATCGGCAAGCACGCGCTGTGGCACCCTGAGATCCTCAAGGAGGTGGCCGCGGCAGGGCATACGATTGGCGGACACACTTGGTCGCATGCCAGCCTGGCGGGGGGCGGCAAATCCCGGCCGAGGCGGGGAGAGAAGAAGGCGGAGCCCGAGCAGGCGATGAGCTCGCGGACGATTGAGGAGATCGAAAAGGGCTTCAGCGCCGTCAAGCTGGCACTCGGTGCTGACCCGGCGCCGTTCTTCCGTTTTCCCTACCTCAAGGACCCGAAGGAGGCAGTGGAGTATCTCGGCTCGCGCAACGTCGCCATCTTCTCGCACGACCTCGACAGCTTCGACTTCAAAATGCACAAGCCTGAGGACGTCGTGAAGTCGGTGATGACCAAGCTCGAGCGCAAGGGCAAGGGCATCATCCTCATGCACGACTTCCAGCAGGCAACTGCCAAGGCTGTCCCCACCATCTTGAGCGAGCTCAAAGCGAAGGGTTACAAGGTGGTGCACATGCGCGCCAAGGCGTCGCTGGCGACCTTGCCGCAGTGGGACGAGGCCGCCAAGGCGGAGATCAAAGGTAACATTGCCACCGACCGCCCGGTCTCGAGTGTGATCCGCACGATCGAGGAGGAGCCAGCGGCCCAAGCCGTGACCGCAGGCACCAACCCGTCGGCCGCGACGAGCAAGAAGTAGCTTCGACCAGGGTTCGACGTTCAGGTCGGCGACGGCGCCAGGCGGTCGAGCCGCAGGCGGTGACGGGCGTCGGTCAAGAGCAGTACGCCCCCGAAGGCGGCCGCGAAGGCGCCGAGGCCCGATGCGCCCGTCAGCACGAACATGATCATGATCTGATACTTGGCGGCCTCGGCCGGATCGGCGCCGGCCAGGATCTGCCCCGTCATCATGCCGGGCAGGCTGACGATACCCGCCACGCTCATGACGTTGAGGAGCGGCGTGATGGCGGTGTTGAGCGCACGCCGCAGGACGGTGGCGAAGGCCTCGATGCGGGTGGCGCCAAGCGCGATGCGGGCCTCGATCGCCGCCCGCTCGCGCACCGCGCCCTCGGTCAGCGTCTGCAGCGCGAGGCTGCAACTTGTCAGCGTGTTGCCAAGCACCATGCCCAGAATGGGCACGATGTAACGCGGCGCGTACCAGGGCGATGGATGCACCACTACGACGACGGCATAAAGGGTGGCGAGACCGCCGACCAGCAGCAGGGTCGCATTGCCGAGCCCATAGGCCAGCCAGCTGCGGAAGCGGCGCTCCTGCCGCTGTACCAGCTCGTAGCCCGCGACCAACACCATCACGAGCACGATGAGCAAGGTCCAGAGCGGCGAGGTCTGGGCGAAGATGAAATTCAGCACGAACCCCACGGCGGCCAGCTGGACGCCCATGCGCACGGCGGCAACGCCGAAGCTGACGGCCAGCCCAAGCCTGAAGGCGAGCGAAATTGCGCCGTTGACGACCAGCAGCAAGGCCGCCAGCGCGAGATCGCCGCCCGAGAGCGCCATGTAGTTCATGCGGCCGCGCTTGCAACGATCGCGGCTTTGCCATTGCCTGGCAGCACCAGCCGGGTATGGGCGAGCCGCGCGACCTGCAGGGGGTTGTGGCTGACGAGAACGACCATGCGACCCGCCAGCACCTGGAACTTGATCAGCTCCTCGGCGAGCGCCGTGGCCTGAGCGTCGAGGGCGGAGGTTGGCTCGTCCAGCAGCAGGACGCGTGGCCCGTCCGCGATGGCCCTGACGAGCCCCAGCCGCTGGCGCTCGCCGGTCGAAAGCTCGGACAGGGGGCGGTCGAGCAGCTGTGGTTCCAGCCCCACAGCGGGAATGAGGCGATCGAGCTTTGCGGTGGCGGGAAAGTGCTCGCGCGCATTTGCGCCCCACCAGGCCGGCTCGGCCGAGGCATAGCGCACGCGACGGCGCCACTCCGGTCCCGGCACCTCGCGTCGCTCCGCGCCATCAAGATAGACGAAGCCGTCCGCGGCATCGAGATCGGCGATGGCGCGCAAGAGCCGCGTCTTGCCGGAACCCGATGGGCCCTCGACGGCAAGACATTCGTGCGGGGTCACCTCGAAGGAGATGCGCGGCAACCCGCCTACGGCTAGATAGTCAATCCTCAGCACCGCAACCGTCCACGCCAGCGTGCGCCACGTCCCTTAGCAAGCACCCGCACGGCGCGGGAGAATGGCGGGCGACCCACTGACTTCACCGAGATGTCAACGCGCTCTGCGCGGGGCGCACCGCAAGCCCGGATCTCAGATGCCCTGCCCCTCGATCTCGCGCTCGAGCTCCTCGATCGCCTGCTTGGCACCCGACCAGTAGGGGTGCACGTCGAGCAGCTCCTTGAACGCCTTGAGTGCCGCCTTCTTCTGGCCGATTTCGCGCAGGATCTGGCCCAGCCCATCGAGGGCCTTGAAGTGATGTGGGTCGAGCGCCAGCGTGCGCCTCAGATCGCCCAGCGCGCGCTCGATGTCGTTCTGCACGAAATACACATAGGCTCGGCGGTTCCAGCCCTCGGTGAAGTCGGGTGCCAGCTCGACCACCTGGTCAAGCAACTTGAGTGCAAGATCCACCTTCTTCTCGTTCATCGCCTTGATCGAGCGCTCCATCAACAAATCGATGGTTGCGCTGCCGGAATGCACCCACACCCGCTCGATGGCGTCGGCGATCGCCTTGGCGCTCTCCTCGTCGTCGGCAGTGGCGAGCAGGGCGTAGAGATCGGCAAGGGTCTTCTCGCGCTCAGCGGGGGATTTGGGCAGGGCCGAACCGGGCCGCACGGGCGGTGGTTTCGGCGGCCCCTGCGACCAGGCGGGGGATGGAAATGGCCCCAGCAGCAGGGCAAGCGCGAGGAGGGCAGTCAGGCGCAATGGCATGGCGGGCATGCGGCCAGCATAGCCGGGTGTGCGGGCGGCGGTCAAAGGCCGGCAAGCTCAACCCTGGCGCGCCTTGAAGCGGCGGTTGGTCTTGTTGATGATGTATACGCGTCCCCTTCGCCGCACCAAGCGATTATCACGGTGGCGCGAGCGCAGAGACTTTAGCGAATTCCTGACCTTCATGGCCGATGCCTTCTGGTGAGCCGGCGGCAGGTGGTGGGCGCTAGAGGGATCGAACCTCTGACCCCTTCCATGTCAAGATTGACACATGCCGACGAAAACAGCGCCAAAGACCAGAAAAATCGCGAAGAAGCAAGCGAAACCATGGCTGGAACGAGTCGGGTTCATGTCGGGAACGGACATGACCCCGCTTATATCACTGGCACGTTTTTGGCACGCAGGCTGAGGGCCATTCAGCAGACATTGCGGTGTAGCACTGTTAATGCGCAGGTCGCTGATTCGAAGCGAGCTCGGCGCCCGCATGGGTGAGGACTACCACATCCCCAGCAGCCCCGTTTGGGGAGTGGTACAGCCAGAACGTCGATTTCTTAGTGGGCGTAGGTAGCTTTTCATGGTCGGCGGCCTTGGATGACCCCTGCTCGCCCGGCGGTCGGGCCGGCATGAATGCGGGCTCGGCCCTCATGACCCGCACACAGCTCGGTCGCGTTTTACCGGTGATCGCCGACAACGCGGGCCATTTCAGCCATGCGCCTCTAGATCCGCTCCTCCGACGATCGATAGCTCTTGCGCTTCTTCGAGGCGTCCCATATGGGCCAGGCATGAAGCCATGAAACGGAGTGCCGGCGCCCAGATCGATTTTTCCTGAAGGGAGAAACCTATCATCTCGGCAGCCTTCTCACTTCGACGCGCAAAAAGTGGCCAACGCCGATACCGAGGTAGGTTCCACTTCTACTCTCGCGCGGGCTGAGGCGAATGGACGTTTCAAAATGCTTGATCCCAAGGTCGTGCTGACCTGCCCATAGTCTTATCCAGCCACTCCGCACCCACCCGCGAGCGGTAGACGCGGACTGGCTGCGCGATGTTCTTAAGTTGCTGTTCGCCGAGGTCTACAAACGCGAGCTGCATCTTGCCAGCGACGTTGCTCCGCATTCCAAATAGACGGTCTTGCCGGAAAGGGTCGACTGATCTCGTCTCCGGTCAAATCTGCAGCGATCACCGTACCGACGACTCCAACTAGCCCAGCCGCAGCGAGCGCGGCTCTCATGGTCGTACGCATGCGTTTCACTCCGCACTAGTGGCTTGAATCTTCTAAAGCGCCGGGTAGAGGCTTTTCAACTTGATGCGGGCATCGGCCTCTGTAAAGCGCCAGTCAGCTTTGACGTTGTGGGTGTTGCGGCGGACAACCCAGGCCTCGACCT
>Ga0306920_100000422_pt1 | contig 49492 bp, 39 predicted proteins | sample flu12Cox44000170_FD_204666 | JGI IMG/M metagenome (GOLD analysis project Ga0306920, IMG submission 204666) | Lab enrichment of tropical soil microbial communities from Luquillo Experimental Forest, Puerto Rico - flux4day.12C.oxic.44.000.170 (v2)... | ecosystem: Environmental > Terrestrial >... | reverse complement strand
GCGACGTCGTGGGTGCGCACGATGCGCGCGCCGAGGAACACCGCGACCGCGGTGGCCGCGAGCCCGGCCTCGAGGCGCTGATCGACCGGCAGCGCGGCGCCGGGATCCCGAGGCGGGGGCGCGCCGAGGAAGCTCTTGCGCGATACGCCGACCAGGACCGGGCGCCCGAGCGCCGCCAGCTCCTCGAGGCGCGCCAGCAGCTCGAGGTTGTGGCGCACCGTCTTGCCGAAGCCGATGCCCGGATCGAGCACCACCGCCTCGTCACGGATCCCGGCGCGGCGCGCGCGCTCGAGGCGCCCGGTGAGCCACGCCGCGACCTCGGCGGCGGCGTCGCCGTAGCGCGGGTCCTGCTGCATGGTCGCCGGGGCGCCGCGCATGTGCATCAGCACCAGCCCGGCGCCGGCGTCGCCGACCACCCGCGCCATCTCCGGATCGCGGAGCGCGCTCACGTCGTTGACCGCGCAGGCGCCGGCCTCGAGGGCGCGGGCGGCCACCTCGGCGCTCGCGGTATCGACCGAGAGCGCGGGCGCCCGGGAACCATTGAGCGCCGCCAGCACCGGCTCGAGCCGCCGCCACTGCTCGGCCGCCGGCACCGGAGACGAGCCGGGCCGGGTGCTCTCGGCTCCCAGGTCGACGACATCGGCGCCCTCCGCGGCGAGCGCGCGCGCCCGCTCGGCCGCGGCGCGAGGATCGAGCGTGCGCCCGCCGTCCGAGAACGAGTCGGGCGTCACGTTGACGATCCCCATGACGTGGGTGTGCGTCTCGAGGTCGAAGCGACGGTCGCGGCAGCGCCAGATCACGTGGGGCTCGCCGGGTTCGCGGAAGGCGCGCTACTTCTTGAGCGCCTCGCGCAGCCGCCGGATCTGCGCGGCGTGGTTGTGGGCGTGGGCCGAGTAGATGTCGAGCCAGGTCTCGGCGGTGTAGAGGCCGGCCTCGGTGTGCCAGCCGGGGCGCTTCCAGTCCTCCTCGGACATCGCGGCCAGGATCTGGGCGCTGGTGGCGCGCACGGCGCGGAACTGGTCGAGGGCCGGCTGGATGTCGCGCAGATTGTAGCGCAGGATCACCGCGTACACGTCCTGGTCGTAGCCGTTGAGCACCGGGAACTCCTCGGCGATCAGCCGGCGCAGCCGGATCGCCGAGATCGACTCGCTGTCGGCGAGATGGTGGACGATCTCGCAGGCGCTCCACTTCCCGGCGATCGGGTGCGCGATCAGCGCGTCGTGGCTCATGCCCTCGAGCGCTTTCGAAACCTCGCCGTAGCCCGCCGCGTACTGGGCGATCTTCTCCGGGCGACCATTCTTCGGCATTCCGCGCAACCTCAGTCCGTGGCCCGGGAAACGCCCGGGCCGGCCGCGTTGACCTGATGCGCGACGGATGGTACCACTTACCGCTCCATTTGACCGGGCCAGCCTGAACACGACTCATCGCTGCGCGCGCGGCGCCACCTCTGCGGAGGCGCTCCGCCGCCGCTCGCGTCACCGGTCACCGCCACACCGTCGACACCGCATCGGGGAGGTTCGAATTCGAATGTCCCGGCTCAAGGGAGCCATGCTGTGCGTCGCCGCCGCCACGCTGATCTCCACGCCGGGCCATGCACAGATCACCGGACATCCGATCGAGGTCTCGGCGGACGCCGGCTACTTCCACTACGACATCCGGGCATACACCCGGGACGCCCCCGGATACGGCGGCTCGGTCGGCGTGCGCCTCGCCTCGTTCGCGACCTTCGAGGGCTGGGGGATCTTCAGCTCCAGCAAGGCGGTCGCGAATCCGCCCCCGCCGCTCACCTACACCGGCGAGCCGAATCGCAGCTTCTACTGGCTGGGCGGCGACCTGCGCTGGAACCTGCGCTCGGGCGAGGGCCGCGCGCTGCCGTTCGTGACCACCGGCATGGGCTACGGTCACAGCCACTGGGACGGCGATCCCAATCCCGACGTCTCGCGCGGCAGCCCCAGCATCGGCGCGGGCCTGCTGATCAACCTCAGGAGCCAGCGCTCGTTCCTGCGCTTCCAGGCGCGCGACATCATGTACCAGGAGCGCTACCAGAGCGGCCTGCTCAATCACATCGTGCTGACCGCCGGGTTCCACTACCTGTTCGGCGGCCACGAGCGCGACATCGATCACGACGGCGTACGCGACTGGCTCGACAAGTGCCCCGATACGCCAATCGGCGCCAAGGTCGACGCCAACGGCTGCCCGATCGACAGCGACCACGACGGCGTGTACGACGGGCTCGACAAGTGCCCGAATACGCCGGCGGGCTGCAAGATCGACGCCAACGGCTGCCCGATCGACAGCGACGGCGACGGGGTGTGCGACGGGATCGACAAGTGTCCCGACACCCCCAAGGGCGCCACGGTCGACGCCCAGGGCTGCCCGCACGACGAGGACGGGGATGGCGTGTGGGACGGGATCGACCAGTGCCCGGGCACCCCCAGGGGCTGCACCGTCGATGCCCGGGGCTGCCCGGCCGATGCCGACAGCGACGGCGTCTGCGACGGCGTCGACCGCTGCCCGAACACCCCGCCGGGGGTCAAGGTCGACGCCTACGGCTGCCCGATCGAGATCACGTGGATGGAGCGCCAGCTGCTCGACGTCGGCGTGATCCGCAGCCGCACCCGCTACTTCGCGACCGGCAAGTCCACGCTGGACTCGTCGTCCGCGCCGACGCTCGACTCGCTGGCCGTGATCCTGAGCCAGTACCCGGACCTCAAGCTCGAGATCGGCGGCCACACGGACAACGTCGGCTCGGCGGCGAAGAACCAGACGCTGTCCGACGCGCGGGCCAAGACGCTGCTGGACTACTTCACCCGCAAGCACCCGAAGATCGCGGCCAACATGACCGCGAAGGGCTACGGCATGAGCCAGCCGGTGGCGCCGAACTCGACCGCCAAGGGCCGGGGGATGAACCGCCGCGTCGAGCTCAAGGTGCTGAACCCCGAAGCGCTGCAGATCGAGCGCGAGCGGCGGCGCTACCTGCTCCGGGGAGAGAGCGCTCCGCCCAAGGTCAACGCGCCGGCGAACCCCGACACGACCAGGCGCTGAGAGCGGGCCGGCCGCCCTAGGTGCGCTGTTTCTTCTTCTCGGCGGCCGGGAACAGCACGTTGTTGAGGATCAGCCGGTAGCCGGGCGAGTGCTTGTAGCGCGACAGCTCGGTGGGCGGATCGCCGACCATGTGCTGGTAGTCCTCGGGGTCGTGACCGCCGAGGAACGTGAAGGTGCCGCGCCCGAACTGACCGTGCAGGTACTTGACCTCATCGGTTCCTTCGACCTCGCCCAGCACCAGCACGCCGCTGCGCACGAAGCGCTTGTGGAACCCGGTGCTCTGGCCCAGGAACTCGGGAATCGCGTTGACGTGATCCTGGACCAGCATGGTCGGCACCGGGTCGTTCTTGGCCGAGAAATCGAACAGCGTGAACACCGCGCTGGGGCCGCGCAGCGCCGCCTCCTGGGTCACGTCGATGTCCGAGAAGCGGTAGACCATGGGGTCCATCTCGAGGCGGAAGTCCTTGAACGCCAGGGTGCGCGAGTAGTCGAGCTTGCGGTTGGCGAGCGGATCGGGCGGGTCGCCGTCGTAGGGCAGGTCGGCGATGTCCACCCCCGAGGCGGCGAGCGCGATGTCGTAGGTGTCGGTCGCCGAGCACATGCCGAACATGAACCCGCCGCGCCCCACGAACTCCTTGATCGCGCCGGCCACCGCGGCCTTGAGCTGGGTGACCTTGGCGAAGCCGAGCTTGGCCGCCATCGCGCGCTGCACGCGCTCCTCCTCCTGGTACCACGCGAACAGGTGGTAGACGCCGTAGAACTTGCCGTGCTGCCCGGTGAAGTCCTCGTGGTGGAGGTGGAGCCAGTCGTAGCGCTGGAGGTCGCCGCGCAGCACCTCCTCGTCCCACACCGTGGCGTAGGGAATGTCGGCGTACTTGAGCGCCAGCACCACGGCGTCGTCCCACGGCGGCGTGTTGGGCGGGATGTAGACGGCCACCCGGGGTGCCTTCTCGAGCGCCACCGCCTCCATGTTGTTGTCGGCGATCTCGGCGCGCATCGACGATTCCGCCGCCCCGTCCATGTGCTCGACGGTGATGCCGCGCAGATCGGCCTCGCGCTCGATCGCCGGGTCGTCGGGGAGCAGGAACGAGCCGCCGCGGTAGTTGAGCAGCCATTCCGCCTTGCGTCCCTGCGCCAGCGCCCAGTAGGTGAGCCCGTAGGCCTTCAGGTGGTCGGTCTGGACCTCGTCCATCGGCACCAGGATCTTGGCCCGCGCCGGCGCGGCCAGGCCCGCGATCCCCAGCGACCCGAGCGCGAGCGGGAGCAGGATCGCGAGCGGCCAGGCGTCCACCACCTCGGCGTGCGAGCGATGGCGCCGGCGCCCCCAGGGCCAGCGGATCGCGCGCCGCGGCGGCGCGTCGCCGCGCGGCCGGGGCGTGGGTCGCCGGCCGCCGAGCGCCTGCTTCACGGCGCGGCGCAGCACGAAGGTCGCGAACACCAGGGTCACGAGGGCCGCGACGCCGGCGAGCAGCGCGCGCCCCGGGCTCATCTCCCAGGGCCAGCGGGGCCGGCGTGGCGGGGCGGCACGACGCCACGGGGCCTGGACCCGCGTCGGGGAAGGATTCGAGATTCGCTTCACGATCGCGCTCCGGGACGGGGTCTCACAGCCGCCGTTCGCGGCGCAGCTGATCCAGCTTACGCCGCACCTCGGCGGCGTTCCAGGCGCGCGGGTAGCGGACCAGGCACTCCTCGTACTGGGCCTGCGCGCGCGCCGGATCCTTGAGCCGGGTGAGATAGAGGTCGCCGGCGCGCTGGCGCGCCAGCGGCGCCAGCCGGTCGTCGGGCAGCGAATCGGCGAGCACCAGCAGCGGCTCGAGCGCACCCCGGGGGTCTCCGGCCGCGTCGCGCATCGACGAGAGCTGGAGCGCGGCCTGGGCCCACAGCGCGCCGCGCGGCAGGCCCGCGACCAGCGACTCGGCCAGCGCCAGCGCGTGCTTGGGCTCGCCGCGCCACTGCTCCCAGGCGACGCGCCCGCAGGCGGGGAGCGCCCCGCGCGGCTCGGCGTCCTCGATCAGGTAGATGCGCTCGAACGACGGTCCGGTGAAGGGGCTCGCGGGATCGGCCGCCACCCGCTTGTAGCAGGCCAGCGCCGAGTCACTGAGGCCAGCGAAGAACAACGCCTCGGCGTAGCGGAACGCGCCCTCGGGCGACGACGTCGAGACCGCGTACAGCCGCGGCAGCGCGCGCTCCGGCGGACCGTCGCGCAGGTCGGCGAGCGCGCGCTCGAGCTCGAGGTCGCGCCGCGACAGGTTGTGCTCGCCGGTCGCGAGCAGGGCCCGCGACTCGGTGGTGAGCCCGGCACGGCGCAGCGCCCGCGCCACGTCGATCAGGAACGCGCCGTCCCACTGCGAGGCCGGCAGATCGGCGAGCGCGCGCGTCAGCCGCGGTGCCGCCTCGTCCTCGGTGCCGAGGGCGGTGGTCAGGTCCCAGGCGCGGCGGGCGGCGGGCCAGCGGAATCCGGGATCGAGCCGGGTGTCGGCGGCGAGCTCGAGCAGCGCGTCGGCCGCCCCGCTCGAGTCCCGATGGCTGGCCGACTCGAGCAGGGCGTCGGCGAAGCGCGAGCGCAGCGGCGGCCGCAGCGCCGGGCCGTCGGCCTGGGCCAGCATGCGCTGCGCCTCGCGGGGATCCCCGTCGCGCCACTCCAGCGTGCAGGCGGCCAGCGTCATGTCGGTGCGCCACGGCATGCGGTGGACCGCGGCGCGCAGCACCTCGCGCACCCCGCGCGAATCGGCGCTGGCGAGATGGCTCAGCGAGTCGCCGGCCCACTCCTGGGCGGGGCCGGTCGCCCAGGCCTCGATCAGTACCTCGGCGGCCTCGCGCGGCCGTCCCTGCCGCTCGAGGGCCTTCATGAGCTCGCTCGCCATCAGCAGCGAGTCGCGCTGTTGAGCGCGCTCGGGCTTGGCCAGGTGCTCGATCGCCGCCCATTCGCCGCGCGCCAGCTCGACGCGCGCCAGCTCGGTGAGGATCAGCGGATGGTGCGGGATCTCGCGGTCGAGGTCGACCAGGCCTGCGCGCGCGCGGTCCAGCAGCCCGGCCTCGCGGTCGGCCCGCGCCTGGCGCACGCGGGCCAGCGCCGCGGGCGGGAGCGGTGGCAACGATCGCTGGCTGAGCGGTGGCTCGACCGTGAAGTGGAGCAGCAGCGGCCGCCCCGCGTCGACGCGGAGCGGCAGCACCCGCCCGGTGTTGGGATCCATCACCGGGAACACCGGACGCGCCGGCACCACGACCGAATCACGCCCCTGAGCGAGCGCCGCCGCGGCCGGCAGCGCCGCGGCAAGGACCAGCGCCAGCGCGAGCGCGGCGAGCCCCCTCACCGCTGGCTCCCGTTCAGGCTCCGTAGATAGGCTTCGATGAACGCCCGGTACTGGGCGGGATAGCGGTCGGCCTCGGCCTTCAGCAGGTCGAGCCTCAGGCGGTCGTTCTCGCGCATCAGATCGGCGGGCAGCTCGGCGGGCGAGCGCCGCGCGATGTCCTCGCCGGGCCGCGACTCGCGCTCGGGATCGAAGTCCTGGCGGTTGAGCGAGCGCTGGGCATCGAGCAGGCGCGACAGGATGTGCTGCTGCAGCTGCTGGAGGCGCTCGCCGTCGGTGGCGCCTTCGCGCAGCTGCTCCTCGGCCTGCTTCATCTCCTTCTGGGTCTGGTCGAGGCGCCCGAGCAGCTTGCGCCGCGCCTCCTCGTCCTGCTGGACCTGCTCGAGCTGCTGGCGGATGTGCGCCTGTTCCTCGGCCAGGCGCCGCATCTCCTCCTGGTCGCTCGACGACGCCCGCAGCTGGTCCGACATCTGATCGGTGAGACGGCGGGCGCGGTCATTGAGCTTGCCCTGCCGCGCGCTGATGTCGTTGAGCTGGCCGCCCGGACTGGGCTTGCCGCTCTTGCTCCCGCCCGGCTTGTTGCACATCGAGCTCTCGGTCTGCCGCAGCTCGAGCACCGCCTCGTTCAGGGCTTGGGTCGCGCCGCGCCCCGACTGCTCGCCACCCGGCCGGTTGCCCTGATCGAGCATGCGGGCCGAGCTCGACAGCTGGTTCATGGCGCGGCCCAGCGCCTCGGACAGCTTGGGCTGGATGAACGGGGTGCGCTTGGCGAGCGCGTGGAGCGAATCGGCGACCCGTCCCACGCCTTCGGAGAGATCGGACTGGCGGTTGGCGCGCTCCGCCGACGGATCGCCCGACTCGAGGTTGCGGTCGGCCTCGCGCTGCAGCGAGACCAGGTCCTGGGCGGCGCGCCGCACCGCCGCGAGGTCGACGCCCTCGCGCTGCGACTGGCTCTGGCTCAGCATCTTCTCGAGCTGCTCGGCGGCCTTCGACAGGCTCTCGCTGGCCTGATGTCCGGACTGCGCGGCCTGCGAGCGGCTGGTGGAGGCCTGCTGCGAGGCCTGGTGCTGGGCGCTCGCGGCCTCGTTCTGCAGCGTGCTGGCGGCCTGCTCGAGCTCCTGCTGCTGGGCCTCGGGGCTCTCCTTGGCCAGGTCCGAGGCATCCTTGGCGAGCTGCTCGGTCTCCTTCGCCGCCTGCTCCTGAGCCTTCGCCATGCTCTCGGCGTCCTGCTTCGGGCTCTCGAGCCCCTGGTTCAGCAGGTCCTGCGCGGCCTTCTGCTCGGCGGCGCGCTGGGCGAGCGCGGCGAGCTTCTCCTCCTGGCGGATCTGCTTGAGCAGGTCGGCGGTGCGCTGCAGGTTGTTGAGCAGCTCCTGGTTCTCCTGGCGCAGCTGCGGCAGCGTGCGCTCCATCTCGCGACGGTCCATGCGCTCGAGCGCTTCGCGCATCCGCTGCAGCGCGTCCTTGAACTCCTTCGACTGGATCTGCTGCACCAGCGACGCGATCTCCTCGAGCTTGCGGGTGAGCTGCTGGTCGAAGGCCTGGCGCTCGGTCGCCATCTCGAGGCTCTCGCGGATCTGCTGCGCGGTCTGGTCGATCGAGCGCGCGAGATCCTGCTGGCGCTCCAGCGCGCTCTTCATCTCCTCGCTGCGCTCGAACGCCGGCGACGGGTTGGGGCTCGGCCGCGTTTCGTGGCTCAGCCGGTCGAGTGACTTCTGCAGCTCGCGCGACTGCTCGCCCAGCTTTTCGAGCGTCTGCTGCGCGCCCCCCTGGCGGGCGTCGATGCTCTCGTACAGGTCGGCGAGCGAAGGGAAGCGCAGCTCGAAGGTGGGCGAGAGCGCGCGGCCCGGACCCGAGACCGCGTTGTCGTCGAGCAGCTCGAGCCGGAACGAGGCGGTCTGCCCGGGCAGCAGCGCGAGCGGCCCGGCGTCCCAGCTCTGCTCGACGTGGGCCTCGCGCGGCGTCCCGGCGAAGCGGGCGAGCGGCACCGTGACCCACGGCGCGTCGGCGTCGCGGTGATACTGGAGCCGGAGCTCGGCGAGCCCCAGGTCGTCCTGCGCCAGCACGTCGAGCGGCACCTGCTGGCCGGCCGGCAGGTCCACGTCGCCCTGCGGCACGCGCACCACCAGCAGCGGCGGGGCGTCGGGGACCGGATGGATGCGATAGCGGAAGCGGCTCTCGCCGGGGGTCGACCCCGCGGCGCGCGCGTCGAGCTCGTACTCGCCTTCATGGTCGACCGCGATCTCGCCGCGCCAGCGTCGCGGGGTGACCGCGGTCCACGCCACCGGGTGCGCGCCACCGGTTAAGGCCTCGAGGCTCGTGAGGTCGCGGTCGAACAGCGCCTCGATGCGTGCGTGCGAGCCGCGCAGCGCCGCCAGGTCGCCGCGCGTCGCCGCGCCGCGTTGGACCGGCAGGCGGGCGTAGGCCGGCGCCTGGTATTCGACCACGAAGCTCACCGCCTGCGGCTCGCCGGCGAGCCCGATGTGATAGAGCGGGCTCTCGACCCCGGCGACCCGCACCCGGTAGCCCTGCTCGCGGGTGAGCTGGGTGAGGTCGAAGCGCCAGCGCCGCTCGCCGCCCGCGCCGCCTTCGCTGCTGGCCTCGGGCGAGGCCTCGCCATCGCGCAGCAGGCGCGGGCGCTCGCGGGTGCCCCAGACCCGCGCGCGCACCGCGAGCGCGGCGCCGGGCGTGAGGCGCACCGAGCCCGGCTCGACCACCAGACGCACCTCGGGGGCGGCGGCGCCGGGGCTCCACAGGGTCGCCCACGAGCGCGCGAGGCGTCCGGGGGCGACGGCGGCCAGCGCGGCGAGCACCAGCAGCGCCGCGGCGATCGCGAGCAGCGGGACGCGCGGACGGATCGGCGGACGCAGCTGGTCGAGCGGCACCTCGTCCAGGCGGCGCGCGGTCTCGCGCGCCAGCGCCTCGGCCAGCTCCCCCGAGGTGTGGGCGGAGGGCCGGGCCTCGAGGTCGAGCGCGTTCCTGAGCCACGAACGCACCGCCGGGAAGTGTTCCTCGACGCGCTCGAGGTAACGATCGAAGCCCGGGCGCTCGCGCTTGAGCGCGAGCAGCGCGAGCGCGATCGCGGCGACGGCTCCCGCGGCGGCGGCCAGCGCCCGCGCCCAGGCGGTGGCAGGCACCACCGGCAGCACCAGGCCCACCGCGACCGCGAGCATGAGCAGGGCGGTCGAGAGCGCGGCGGCGCGCACGGCGTGGCGCGCGATCAGCGCGCGGCGCAGGCGGTCGTAGTGGCGGCGGAGGATCTGGCGCAGAGGGTGTTCGGGCACGGTGGACGTCCTCGGATCGCGCGGCCGTGATGACCCGGTGGGGGGCGGTTCCGGGTCCGGGTCGGATCAGTGACTGAGGGCGTAGACGACCAGATTCATCGACATACGCACTGCCGCCTCGCGTTTCTCGGGCGGGTCGTGATGGACGTCCTCGTCTTCCAATCCGTCGCCCAGGTCGGTATCGAATGAATAGAATACAACCAGTCTTCCGTCGTGGACAATCCCGTAGGCGCGGGCCGGGCCCCCGTCGTGCTCATGGATCTTCGGCAATCCGCCAGGGAAATCGTAAAGCGCGTGAAAAATCGGATGGGAGAACGGCAGCTCGACGAGGGGGTCGTCGGGGAACACCCGTTTCATCTCGCGTCGGAACGACGGGTCGATTCCGAAGTCGTCGTCCACCCACAGAAACCCCCCGCTGGTCAGATAGCGCCGCAGGTTGGTGGCCTCGAGCGGCGTGAACTTCATGTTCCCGTGACCGCAGGCGAACAGGAACGGGTACTGGTACAGGGCGGCATCGCCGGGCGCCACCACCGCCTCGTCCCCGTGGCGCACCGGGACCACGCCCCGGTCACGCAGCGCGCGCAGCAGGTTGCGCAGCGAGGTGCGGTCCTCGTACCAGTCGCCCCCGCCGCCGTACTTGAGCCGGGCGATCCCGAACTCGCGCGCCCCGGGCGGCACGGCGTCGACCGCTTCCGCGCGCGCCCGGGGGGCGCCGGCGGCCGCCAGCGCGCCGAGCAGCAGAGCCAGTCGCGCGCGGCCGCGCACCCCGCGAAGGAACATGGGCTTCTCCTCCCCGGGACCGCCCGGGGGACTGCGGCCGGCTAGCGGCGGAGCTGGTTCGGGGCCGGCGCCCCCGCCCGCCCCGGCGCGACCATCCACGACGGCGCCGCGACGTGTTCGGGCAGGGTGGTGGCCTGCGTGGCCTGCGCGCCCGGCCTGAGCTGGATGGCGTTCGCCTGGATCAGGTTCCAGGTGTTGTGGTTCTGGCCCTGGAAGGACCCCGGCGGGCCCGGCACCACGAGCCGGTTGTCCCCGTAGGCCATTGCCTGGATCTCGCCTCCGCTGCCGACCGCCGTAATCTTGACCTCGTAGTACTGCTTGTTGATGAGCGCCTTCTGCCGCAGGACCGTGGCGCCGGGCTGGCCCCTCATCACGTACGAGGAGGCCGGGGCCGGCACGTAAACCAGCAGGAAGTCCCGCGTCCGCCCCAGGTAGACCGGCGCCGGCAACTCGACTCGCAGGCGCTCGTTGGCGTCGCCGTTGAAGCTGTAGATGCTGATCCAGTACCCCACGGCGGAGGCGACCGGGGTCCACTTGAGGGTGAAGTTGATCGAGTCCGGGGGATTGAAGGTCACGATCCCCTTCTGCTGGTCGGAGGTGTTGAACATGCCCTGGTAGTCGAACGGGATGTTGGCGATGCTCGAGACCGATGCGAGCCCCAGGTTCGAGAGCGGCGAGGCGGTGGTCACCTCGCTCTGGTAGAGCCCGCGGCACTGGTAGGTCGGAGGCTGGAATCCCGAGGGTGAGGGGTCGATCAGGCGATACGCCTCCCACTGGGTGTCGATCCAGCGCCGCGACGGGAAGGAGGGGAAGTCCAGAGCGACCCGGAAGCCGCCGTTGGCCTCGCGACGCAGCAGCTGGTACGTGTCCGCGAGCGTGCTGTCGATCAGCGTGCTGACCACCGCCCCCGGACCCGAGGCGTAAAGCGGGAACGGGCCGGTGGGGTCGCGGGTGTCATCGGGCGTGAAGCCGTCGTTGGTGAGGTCGTAATAGATGTCGTAGTAGACCGGCAGGTCCTGGGTGATGACCAGCAGCGACCGCGACGAGGGCGTGCCCTCGGGGGTCACGAAGTTGGGGTCCACCACGTTGGGCTTCTTGGAGCAGCCGGCGGCCAGCAGCGCCACCAGGGCCCCGGCCGCGAGCACGGCGCGGGGGGCATTGCGTAGGCGGGTCATCCACGAACCTTTCGTTACTCGGCCTTGATCCCCTTGCGGCGGTCGAGGCCGATCCAGATGTCGAGCGCCAGCGCGCTGGCGACGTAGACCGACGAGTAGGTGCCGAAGCCGACCCCCACCAGCATCGCGAACGAGAAGTCGTGCAGCACCTCGCCGCCCCACACGAACAGGGCGAGCGCGGTGAGGAACACCGTCAGCGACGTGATGACGGTGCGCGACAGGGTCTCGTTGACCGCGATGTCCATGGCGCGCGAATGCGTCTCCTTGCGCAGCGCCTTGGAGCGCTCCCGGATGCGGTCGAAGACCACGATGGTGTCGTTGATGGAATAGCCGGCGATGGTGAGCAGCGCCGCCACCACGGTCAGGGAGATCTCACGCCCGGTGAAGCACAGCATCCCCAACGTGATGAAGACGTCGTGGAACAGCGCGACCACGGCGCCCAGGGCGAATTTGAACTCATATCGGATGCCGACGTAAAGGAGAATTCCGACCAGGCTCCCCAGCACCGCCCAGATCGCCTTCCGCCGCAACTCACTGCCGATGCGCGGCCCGACCCGGTCGGTGCCCCGGCGCTCGACGGTCACCCCGGAGAAGCGCGACTCGATCGACTTCTGGATGCCGGGGAACGGGTCCTGGGCCGACTCGCCCTTCATGCGCAGCAGGAACTCGTCGCGGTTCTCGCCCGCCATCTGCTGGAGCTCGACCCCGTGGAAGCCGCCGGCGTCGAGCGCGGCCCGCACCTGGTCCGCGGCCAGCACCCGGCTGGTGCGCACCCGCAGCAGCGTGCCGCCGGTGAAGTCGACCCCGTAGCGCGGGCCGCCGTGGACGATCAGCCACACCGCGGTCGCGAGGATCAGGCTGCCCGAGAACAGGTAGGCGGCGCGGCGCAGCCGCATGAACGGGATGTTGGTGCCGATCAGCATCTGCAGCATGGACGAGGTTCCGTTCTCGCGCCTTGCGCGGCGGCGCATTCCGGCCCCGCGCGGTCGCGGGGCATTCTCAGACAGAGCCTAGATGCTGATCCGCTCGGCCTTGCCGCGGCTCAGCATGAAGTCGAAGACCATCCGCGTGAACACCACCGCGGTGAACATGTTGGCGATCAGTCCGACGACCAGGGTGAGCGCGAAGCCCTTGATCGGGCCGGTTCCGAAGCCGAACAGGAACAGCGCGCTGATGATGGTGGTGACGTGGGCGTCGAGGATGGTGCGGAAGGCACGGTCGTAGCCCAGGTTCACCGCCTGGCGGACGCTGCGCTGGTTGCGCAGCTCCTCGCGGATGCGCTCGAAGATCAGCACGTTGGCGTCTACCGACATGCCGATCGTCAGCACGATGCCGGCCATGCCGGGCAGGGTGAGGGTGGCCCCGAAGCCCGCCATGTAGGCGACCAGGTACACGATGTTGAGCACCATCGCGACGATCGCGATGATGCCCGACAGGTGGTAGTAGATGACCATGAACAGCACCACCAGCGCGGTGCCGATCAGCCCGGCGCGCACGCCGTCCTGGATCGAGTCGGCGCCCAGCGACGGCCCCACCGAGCGCTCCTCGATCACCCGCACCGGCGCCGGCAGGGCGCCGGCGCGCAGCACGATGGCGAGGTCCTTGGCGGCCGCGGCGTCGAATCGCCCGGTGATGACCGGGCGGCCGTCGGGGATGCGCTGCAGGATGTTGGGCGCCGAGTTGACCACGTTGTCGAGCACGATCGCGAGATGGCGGCCCACGTTGTCGCCGGTGACGCGCGCGAAGTCGGCCTGGCTGGTCGAGGTCATCTGGACCTGGACCTGGTAGCTGCCGCCCTGAGCCGGGTCGGGGTTGATGCCGGCCACCGCGTTGGTGATCGCGCCGCCGCCGATCTCGGGCGCGCGCTTGAGGATGTAGAACATCTGGCCCATCTGGTTGTTGATGACCTCGTTGGGCGTTCCCCACAGGATCTGCGAGTCGCCGGGAATGATCGAGTCGAGACCCGCGGTGGCCAGCAGCTTGCGGACCACCTCGATGTCGGCCTGGGGGACGAACGACTCGGCGCCGGGCGGCAGGAGGTGGCGCGACAGCGGGGTGCGGCGCAGCGTCGAGTCGCCCACCGTCTCGGTGCCATGCGCGGCCAGGTAGGAGTCGACGCGGTTCAGGATGTTGCGCGCCTCGTCGTTGGTGCGCACCAGCTTGAACTCGAGCAGCGCCGTCTTGCCGATCAGCTCGAGCGCGCGCTCGCGGTCGGTGAGACCGGGCAGCTGGATGACGATGCGGTCCTCGCCCTCGCGCTGCACCAGGGGCTCGGCGACCCCGAACTGGTCGATGCGGTGGCGCAGCACCTCCATGGCCCGGTCCACCGCGTCCTTGGCCTCGCCGGCGTTCATCTTGCTGCGGTCGACCTCGAGCACCAGGTGCATGCCGCCCTGGAGGTCGAGCCCGAGGTGGAGGGCCTTCTTGCGCTGGCTGGCGGAGATCGACGCCGTCCCACCGGAGCGCTGGGCGGCGGGCAGCCGGTAGAACACGACCGAGGGGTACAACGCGATGATGGCGAGCACGGTGGCGAGCACCACCCCGAGCAGCTTCCACCGGTCGGCGCGTGTCATGAACTTCTCCCCGATGCTTGTGCTTCAGTTAGGCGCGAGCGCCGGTAGGACATCGCGTTACGGCAGGGCGTTCGCCGGCAAAATGAGTGCGGCAGTCTACGGTCCAGCCTCCGGGGTGTCAACGATGCCGCGGCGCGCGGCCGTGCCGCCGGGGCGGGCCGGGCGTCGGGCGAGACCGGGACTGGGGCCGGTTGGCGGCCGGCCCCGCGGGATTCGTGCTGGTGCTGGGTGGGAACGGGGTGAGGAGGTGTGGCGGGTGAGAGAGGTGGGTTCCCGGTCGGGATGCGCTGCGAGGTGCACGCAAACGCCGTTCCATCCGTGCTCGGCGCCCAAGTCGTTCGCGGCGCTGACGTGATGACCGGCGCGGGCGACGCCCGAGCGTCATCGGCGACGACGGTCCGTCGACCGCGCGACCGGCCCCGGGCGCCAGCCGATTGACACCCCCGTAGGGCGTTCCTATACTGCCGCGCTCATTCGCACCGGGCCTTCCCTGAGCCTTCCGACTCCCGGAAACAGGAGCCTCCATCGCATGATTTGGCGCCTTCGCTGCGTGAGCATCGCGCTCGCCGCGCTGCTCACGACGGCCTCGGTGTGCCTCGCAGCGGAGCCCGGCTACGCCCCCACCAAGGGCGGGATCGGCGGCGGCCTCGGCTACTCCAGGTTCCTGGCCGCCGAAGACTACTCGGCCGACTCGCACGGCCGGCCTTCCTTCAGTGGCGCCTTCCGCTACGTCTTCAACAAGCGCGTGCGGGGACAGGTGAGCATCGGGTTCCTGTGGTCCGGGTACCGGGTGGGCTCGACCGCCCCGTTCCTGGACCCGCAGTTCCCGGAGGATACGACCCTCACCGGCACGCCGATCAAGGACAACTACCTGACCCTGCTGACGCCCGTGAGTGCCCAGCTCCAGCTCACCCAGCAGCGCGGCTGGTGGCTCTACCACCTGGGGGCGGGGCCGGGCGTGTACCGGGTGTGGGTCGAGAACCATCGCAAGGTGGTGCAGGATCCGGCCACCCACGTGCGCCACAGGGGCGCCTACTGGGGCTTCAGCGGCGAACTGGGCGCCGAGCGCTTCCTCCACGGGCTCACCACCACCAGCATCGAGGGGGTGGTGGGGACCAGTTACGTGTTCGCCCGGCGCAACGACCAGTTCCCCTCGGGATGGAACTCGGTCGTGGTGCCGGTCGACGTGCGGGTGTGCGTGAACTACTACTTCGACATGGTGCGGCCGAAGAAGACCATCGACTCGGGGTTGCCCCCCAAACCTTGATCGGGCGCGCCGCGGCGCCGCGGCGCGAGACCCGGGAAAGCGCAGGGACCGTGAGCGAGCGGGTGACGTGGGCCGCGAAGGTGGGCCCCGAAGCGCTCACGTTCGACGACGTGCTGCTGGTCCCGGGCTATTCCGCCACCCACCCGCGCGAGGTCGAGACCCGCACCCGCTTCACGCGCCGCATCGAGCTCAACGTCCCGATCGTCAGCGCCGCGATGGACACGGTGACCGAGGCGGAGCTGGCGATCGCGCTGGCCCGCGAGGGCGGGATCGGGGTCATCCACAAGAACCTCTCGATCCGCGAGCAGTGCGCGCAGGTCGACCGCGTCAAGCGCTCCGAGAGCGGCATGATCGTCGATCCGGTCACCCTGCCGCCCACCGCGACGCTGGGCGAGGTCCACGCCATCATGGCGCGCTTCCACATCTCGGGAGTGCCGATCACCGAGAACGGGCGGCTGGTGGGGATCCTCACCAACCGCGATCTGCGCTTCGAGGACCGCATGGAGCGCCGCGCCGCCGAGGTCATGACGCGCGAGTCGCTGATCACCGCGCCGGTCGGGACCACCCTCGAGCAGGCGCGTGACATCCTGCACCGCCACCGCATCGAGAAGCTGCCGGTGGTCGACGCCGACGGGCTGCTCAAGGGGCTCATCACCGTCAAGGACATCGAGAAGCGCATCCGCCACCCCCAGGCCTGCAAGGACGAGCTGGGGCGGCTGCGGGTCGGGGCCGCCATCGGCGCGGCCGGCGACTACTTCGAGCGCGCCGCCGCGCTGATCGAGGCCGGCGCCGACGCGCTGGTGGTCGACAGCGCGCACGCCCACTCGCAGGGCGTGCTGGAGGCCGCGCGCCGGGTGCGCGAGCGCTTCCCGGACGTCCAGCTGGTGGTGGGCAATGTCGGCACCGCCGAGGGCGCGGCGGCGGCGGCCGGGATCGGCGTCGATGCCGTCAAGGTGGGCATGGGACCGGGCGCGATCTGCACCACCCGCGTCGTCACCGGCGCCGGCATGGCGCAGATCACCGCGGTGCTCGAGGCGGCGCGCGCGCTCGAGTCGAGCGACGTGCCGCTGATCGCCGACGGCGGGATCAAGTACACCGGTGACCTGGTCAAGGCCCTCGCCGCCGGCGCCCACTCGGTGATGATCGGCAGCCTGTTCGCGGGCACCGAGGAGAGCCCGGGCGACATCGTGCTGCTCGAGGGGCGCTCGTACAAGGTCTATCGCGGCATGGGATCGCTGTCGGCGATGGCGGCGGCGCGCGGCAGCCGCGAGCGCTACTTCCAGGAGAACACCGACGACCTGTCGAAGATGGTGCCCGAGGGCATCGAGGGCCGCGTGCCCTTCAAGGGACCGCTCGCCACGTCGGTGTTCCAGATGGTGGGCGGGCTGCGCGCCGGCATGGGCTACTGCGGCGTCCGCACCATCGAGGAGCTGCGCACCCGCACCCGCTTCGTGCGGGTGAGCGCGGCGGGGCTGCGCGAGAGCCACCCCCACGACGTGACGATCACCCACGAAGCGCCCAACTACAAGGTGCGCTAGAGCCGACCTCGAGCCATGGCCGCCCGCGATCCGCGCGCCCTCGACATCGACCCCGACATCCGCCGCGCCCGCACCCTGCCGGGCTGGGTGTACGGCGACCCCGGGGTGTTCGCGGCCCAGCGCGAGGCGGTGTTCGCGCGCAGCTGGCAGCTGGCCGCCGACCTCGACCGCGTCAAGGTGCCGGGCCAGGTGTGCCCGATCACGCTGCTCGAGGGCTCGCTCGACGAGCCGCTGCTGTTCGTCCGCGACCGCGACGACCGGCTCCACTGCGTCTCGAACGTCTGCACCCACCGCGGCACCCTGGTGTGCGAGAGCGAGGGGATCGAGAGCGTGCTGCGCTGCCGCTACCACGGCCGCCGCTTCGGGCTCGACGGGCGCTTCCTGTCGATGCCGGAGTTCGAGCAGACCGAGGGCTTCCCCACCCCGGCCGACGACCTGGCCGCGGTGCCGTTCGGGCGCTGGGGCAAGTTCCTGTTCGCCTCGTTGGACCCCGGCGGCGCGCTCGAGGATCTGGTGGGCGATCTCGACCGGCGCTGTGGCTTCCTGCCGCTCGAAGGGGCCACGCTCGATGCGGCGCGCTCGCGCGACTATCTGGTGCGGGCGAACTGGGCGCTCTATTGCGACAACTACCTCGAGGGCTTCCACATCCCCTACGTCCACGCCGGCCTCGCCCAGGCGATCGACTACGGCCAGTACCGCACCGAGCTGTACCGCTGGTCGAGCCTGCAGCTCGGCGTCGCCAACGCGGGTGAGGAGGCGTTCGCGCCCCCCGCCGGGCACCCGGACCACGGCCGCCCGGTGGCGGCCTGGTACTGGTGGCTGTGGCCCAACACCATGCTCAACGTCTATCCGTGGGGGATCTCGGTGAATGTCGTGAAGCCCCTGGCCGTCGATCTCACCCGGGTGTCGTTCCTCGCCTACGTGTGGGACGCCGCGAAGCTCGAGCGTGGCGCCGGTGCGGCGATCGACCGGGTCGAGCGCGAGGACGAGGTGATCGTCGAGAGCGTGCAGCGCGGCACGCGCGCCCGCCTCTACGACCGCGGGCGCTACTCGCCGGCGCGCGAGCCGGGCGTCCACCACTTCCACCGCCTGATGGCCGAGGCGCTGCGCGGCGCCTGAGCGCCGCCGAGCGCCGCGGCGCCTCCGCATGAGCACGGAGCCGGGCCGTCCGGGCGCCGCGGACGCCGCGGCCCGGCCGGCGCTGCGCCGCGCGCTCTCGGCGCGCGACGGGACGCTGCTCACCATCGGCTCGATGGTCGGCACCGGCATCTTCCTCGCCGCCGGCGACGTGGCGCGCGCGGTGCCCGATCGCGCCGGGATCCTCGCGGTGTGGTTGCTGGGCGGGCTCCTCACCCTGGCGGGCGCCCTGGCCTACGCCGAGCTGGGGGCGATGTTTCCGCGCGCCGGCGGTCTCTACCACTTCGTGCGCGAGGCCTGGGGCCCGCTGCCCGCGTTCCTCTACGGCTGGACCTGCCTGCTGGTCATCATGACCGGCGGCATCGCGGCGATCGCGGTCGGCTTCGGCGAGTACCTGGGCGCGTGGGTCCCCGCGTTCTCGAGCGCGCGCACCGCGTGGCGGCTGGGCGCCTGGAGCGTGAGCGGCCCGCAGCTCGCCGCCGCGCTCGCGATCGTGGCGCTCACCGCCGTCAACCACCTCGGGGTGCGCGCCGGCTCACGGGTCCAGAGCCTGTTCACCGCCGCGAGCGTGGCGGCGATCGCCACCCTGGTGGTCGGCGGGCTCACCCATCCGGCCGTGGTGGCGGCGCCGGCCGCGCCGCATGCGAGAGTGGTGCTGCCGGCGATCGGCCTGGCGCTGGTCGCGGCGCTGTGGACCTACGACGGCTGGTACGGGCTCACCTTCGAGGCCGGCGAGATGCGCGACCCCGGCCGCGACCTGCCGCGCGCGCTGCTCGCCGGCGTGGCGGTCGTCACCGCGGTCTACGTGCTGCTCAACGCGGTCTACCTCCACGCCCTGCCGGTCGCCACCCTGGGCGCGAGCCGGCGCCCGGCGGAGGCGGCGGCGGCGGTGCTGCTGGGACCCGGGGGCCGGAGCCTGGTGGTGCTGGCGGTGCTGGTGTCGTCGTTCGGCTGCCTCGCCGCGACCATCCTCTACGCCTCGCGCCTCTATGCGCCGATGGCCGAGGACGGGGTGTTCTTCCGCCGCATCGCGAGCATCGACCCGCGCTGGCGCACGCCCGCGCTCGCGCTGTGGCTCCAGGCGGCCTGGGCGGTGGCGCTGGCGCTCACCGGCGGCTACACCGCGCTCTTCACCTACGTCACGTTCGGCTCGCTGCTCTTCCACCTCCTCGGCGGGCTCGCGTTGTTCCGCCTGCGGGCGGCGCGCCCGGACGCCGCGCGGCCCTATCGCGCCGCCGGCTACCCCTGGCTCGCGGCGGCGTTCGTGGTCGCGACCCTGCTGCTCGCGGGCGGAACGCTGGCGAGCGCCCCGCGCGAGTCGCTGCTCGGGCTGCTGGCGATCGCCGCGGGCTGGCCGGCCTACGCGTGGTGGAGATGGCGCTCCGCCGGGTGAGGCGGCGCGCCAGTCCCCGCCCGCCGGGAACGCGAAACCCCCCGGCTCCGGACCGGGGGGCGCGCTGGCCCGCGACTGGAATTCGTCAGGCCATCACTTCTTGGGCAGGGTGAAGCGGAACTCGGGATTGATCTGGCGGATCTCGGAGACCACGCGCTCGAGGTTCTCCTCCTTGTCGGGCGTGGGCTCGCGCTTCCAGGCCGAGTACAGCTCCAGCAGCTCGTCCTGCTTGACCCGCAGCAGCTCCTGCATCGAGTGCTCGTTGACCGAGCGCTCGAGATGGTAGACCTCGCCCGACGACAGGCGCTTCATGAGGTCGAGGTACTCGCCGCGCATGTGCGACAGGATGCGCAGGTATTTCTCGAAGCCCACCGACAGCTTCTCGAGCACGTCCGACAGCCCGGCGTTCTTGCGGTGCATCTGCTGACTGTAGGAGTAGGCGAAGTGGTAGTAGGTCTTGCCGCGCCCCACGTAGGCCTCTTCGCTGGGCTGGAGCTTGGCGCGGTGGGCGGCCGAGGCCATCGGGTTGTCGAAGATGCCGATCGAGACCAGCAGGAAGTCCGCGTTGGTCTTGTAGATCAGGTACTTGAGACGTGCGTCGGTCGAGGTCGACAGGCGCCGGAACACGTCGGTGTCGTAGCGTGACAGGAACTGCTTCGACTGCTCCACGTACTCGGGGTTGATGAACGAGTGGAGCAGGTGCGCGAGGTAGACGTTGACGTCCTCGTCGTAGAACTCCTGGTTCGAGACCAGGCCCGTCTCCATGCGGCTATACAGGAGACAGTTGATCATGAAGTAATACGTCGGCTGGAGCTCCCTACTGGTCTCCTTGAGATCAATGTAGTGACGCGGATTCATACTTGTCTCCTCGCGTCCAGCTCCGGGACCCGTTTCAACGTCTTCTCGCTGGGGTAGTGTGCATCCGCCGTGCCACCCGCAGGCACCGGGTGCCGCGGCCCTGGAGGCCGCGATCGGCGCGGCACGGGCCTTTCCGAGGGGGTTTTGGAACCCCCGTGGCGGCCGCGAGTTCGCGGCGGTTGGCGCAGCGGGTGGGCCATCTCGCCCGTCCGCCGCGCTGCCAGCGGGCCGTCCCGCGTCGCTCTGAAACACCCCTCGTGGTGTTGCGCGGGCGCACGAGTGACGCATTGTTTTCGTAGCGTGATAAAGACGCTTTACAGGACGGCGGCTCCAGCGCGGTGCGGCGCAGCGGGATGGGGCATCCGTAGAGATACGCAAGACGCCTTGCTTCCTGCATGCTTTGCACCCCAGGGCTCGCGAAGCGCAGGATCGCTCTCCGGCCGGTGTCCGCGCGCGCGGCGAGCCGGGCAGGGCACACCAATTGCGTGATGGTACATTGTGAATCATCTCCTGGCGGCTCGTCCCCAACGGAGTCGTCCGTGACCCTCCGTTCCTCGCCCCGGCGCGCGTCCGGTTCGGTTTCGTTGGCGCTGCGGGTGCGCATCTGGGTCGGATGCCTCACCGGCGCCGCGATCGCCACCGCGGGGCTCATCTGGGTGGTGTGGACCATGGCCCCGTTCGATGGCTCGGTCGATCCGCTGCTGCTCGCGGTGTTCCCGTGGGCGGTCGGCGGCGTCGGGATCCTGAGCGGCGTGGCCCTGGCGCTGTGGCTCGATCACAACATCGTCGGGCGGCTGCGCGGCCTCGCGCACGCGCTGGAGAGCGAGCAGGTCGAGGACCTGCGCACGGCCGGGCGCTGGGGCGAGATCTCCGAGCTCACCGAGGGGGCGCAGCGCCTGCTCGCGCGCGTCGAGCACAGCGGCCGCGAGACCCGCGAGGCGCGCGCCGAGCGCGAGCGCATCGCGGGCGTGCTGGAAGGTGTCCTGGCGACGCTGGGGCGCTGGGCGATCGAGAGCGACGAGCCCCTGCCGCCGGCCGAGGGTCCGCTGGCGCCGCTGGCCGAGCCGTTCGGACTGCGGGCCGGGCGGGCGCGCGACCGCAGCGAGCACGCCCGTGACGCGGTGCTCGGGGTGCGCGACGGAGTGGGGCGCGGGCTCGAGGACGCGCGCGAGACCGAGTCCCATGCCGAGCGTGCCTTCCTCGAGGCCACCGCGCTGCTCGCCACCGTGCGCGAGCTGCAGCGGCTGCGCGGCGAGCTCGAGGGCGCGCTGAGCGCGATCGCCGGGCGCGACGAGCAGCCGCGCCGCGAGGCGATCGAACGCCATCGCGCCGCCGCCGCGGCGGTGATCGAGGAGCTGGTGACGGCCTCGACCGAGAGCGTCGAGCGCCTGGCCGCGGGCCTCAACCACGTCCAGGAGATCGCCGACCAGGTCCACACCCTCGCGAACCGCGCCACGCTGGTGGCGCTCGACGCGGCGCTCGCCGGGCAGCGCGGCGTCACCCCGCCCGAGGCGCGCGCCGCCTCGCTGCGAGCGCTGGCCGCCGAGGTCCAGGCGGTCACCGCCCGCACCGGCGAGTTGTCGCGCATGGTCGACCGCGAGGTGGCGGCGGCCAGCGAGCGCATGCGCGGGCTGCGCGACCGGGTCGCCGAGCACTTCGAGCGCGAGTCGCGCACCGCCACCCCCGGGCCCGAGGCCCGCGCCGCCGGCGGCCCCGGCTTCGAGCTGGCGGGCCGGCTGCTGGAGCGGCTGCGCGAGACGGTCCAGGACGCGATGGAGAAGGGCGAGGGTCTGTCGGCCGCCGGCGAGCGCGCCTCGACCGCGGCGCGGCGTCTGGCGCGGCGGCTCGAAGACGAGATCCCGGCGATCGAATCGCTGATCGACCAGCTGGCCGGCATCTCGGTGCCCGCGCCGTCCGCCGCGCCCGGCCGGCCCGGCGCGCTGCGCCTGCTGCGCGCCGAGGACCTCGCCGTCGACGAGCCCCCGGCCACCGGGGCCGAGGAGATTTCGTGACCGACCGGGGATCGCTGCGCGACCTCGATGCAGTCCACGAACCGGCGCCCGAGACCGCGCGCCTCGGCGACCTGCTCGCCGATATGCCGATCGAGCCCGCCGACCTCGCCGCGATCGCCGGCGTACCGCTGACCGCCGCGGTTGGGGCGGCGCTGCGCGCGGCGCTCGAATGGCTCGAGACCCCGGCTCAGCACCCGATGCGGGCGCGCGCCGACGACGCCGCGCTCGAGATCGTGCTCGAGCACGTCGATAGCGGCGGCGTGCGGGCGGCGGGCCAGATCCTGGCCGTGATCGAGGGCAGCCTGGGCCGCGTCGAGTCGGTGCGGCCGGAGGCGCCGTGGCTGGTGCGGGTGCCGATCCACGCCGCGCGCGCCCAGTACCTCATGCTGATCGAGGGCGATCTGCCGGTCGCGATTCCCTGGCATTCGGTGCTCCACATCGTGATGGCCCGCACCGCCGAGCTCGAGCACGACCTCGCGGCGCCGCGCATCCGCCCGCTGGTCTCGGGAACCGACGCGCCCCCCGGCACCGCGGAGGTGCCGGTGGTGCTGGTCGGCCACGGGCTCAAGCGCGGCTACTACGTCGCCGACCGCCTGGTGTGGCGTCTGCCCGCGAGTCCGATGGAGACGCTCTCGACCCCGCCCGCCATCGGCCTCGCGCGGGCGGTCGAGACCGACGAGGGCGAGGGCTTCTGGGTGGCCGATCCGGCCTGGCTGTTGCGCGAGGTCGAGGAGCCGCCCCCGCCGCTGCCCGCGCCGGTCGAGGAGCCGGCGCGGCTCGATGCCACGGATGTGGTACCGCTCGAGCACGTGCCGGAGGAGGAGGTGCCGGAAGCGGCCCCGTCGCCCGAGGCGCCCGCCGAGGAGGCGCAGGAGCCGGAGCAAGCGCCGACGCCCGAGGTCGCGCCGGCGCGCGAAGAGCCGCCGGCATCGCCTCCGGAAGCCCCGCGCGCGGAGGCGCCGTCGCTGGAGACGCCGCGCGTCGAAGCCCCGCCGGCGGAGGCGCTGCCGGTCGAGGTGCCGGCGGTGGAAGCGCCTTCCGAGGCCGCGCCGGCCGGGGAAGCACCGGCCGTCGAAGCCGCCCCGGTGGCACCTGCCGTCGAGCCCGCGCCGCCGCCGCCCGCCTACCACACCACCCTGCGTGCCGCGCTGATCGCCGAGGACTCGCTCACCGCCTCGATCTTCCTCGCCCGGTTGCTCGAGCAGCAGGGGTTCATCGTTCGCACCGTCGAGACCGCCGCGGCGCTGTGGCCCGAGCTCGAGCGCGGCGACTGGGCCGTGGTGTGTCTCGACGTCGAGCTGCACGATGCCCGTGGCCGCGGCTACCTGGGTGCGGCGCGCGCGGTGCTCGAGCGTCCCGGCGCCGGCGCGGTGCCGGTGGTCATCGCGCTGGTGCGTGATCTCGAGGACGCCACCGAGGCCGAGGCCGCCGGCATTCCTCTCCTGCTGCGCAAACCCTATGACCGCGGGGCGCTCGAGTCGATGCTCGAGCACGCCGGGATGGGCGCGGGAGGGCGCCGCTGATGTCCGGCCTCGAGCCTGACATCGGAGTCCCGGCGAGCCCCGCGATCCTCGTGGTCGACGACGACCGTCGCGTCGTCGAGCTGCTCGAGGTGGCGCTGGCCGCCAACGGCTACCGCGTGCTGACCGCCGCCGATGGCGACGAGGCGGTGCGGCGCGCGCTCGGCGAGCGACCGGATCTGGTGGTGCTCGACGTGCGGCTGCCGAAGCAGAGCGGCCTCGAGGTGTGCGAGCACCTGCGCCAGAGCAGCGACGATCCGTTCGTGCCCATCATCATGGTGTCGGCCGCGGTCGAGGCCGACACCCGCATCCACGCCTTTCGCCGGGGCGCCGACGACTACCTGACCAAGCCGTTCTCACCCCGCGAGCTGGTGGCCCGCATCCGCCGCCTGCTGACCCGCGCCGGCGAGGGCCGGGACGCGCGGCGGCGCGCCCGCGAGCTGGAGCACGAGCTGACCCTGGCGCGGGACGACCTGCGGCGCGCGCACGACGAGACGCGGCGCGCCGAGCGTCTGCGCGAGCTGGCCTTCGGCATCGGCCGCGAGCTGCACCGCAGCGCCGACGCCGAGGAGCTGGCGCGGCGCTTCCTCGGTGCGGTGCAGGCCCGGCTCGGGCTCGGCATGGCGGCGCTGCTGCTGCCGGGCGCGGACGGCCGCATGCTCGAGCCGGCGGCGATCCGCGGCGACGGCATCGAGCGGGTCGCCGGACTGGAGCTGGACCGCGGCGGCGCCCTGGCGACGCTGATCGCCGGGCTGGGGCGCCCGGTCGCGCGGCGCGAGCTCGAGCGGCTGCCCGAGCTCAAGCCGGCCATCGCGCCGCTGGCCGCGAGCGGCATCGCGCTGCTGGCTCCGCTGCGCGGCGCCGGCGGGCTCGACGGCCTGCTGGTGGCGGGCGAGCGGCCCGACGGCGGCGAGCCTCCGGCCGCCGACCTCGACCTGCTGGGCGGGCTGTGCGACATCGCGGCGCTCGCGCTCCACAACGTCGGACGTCACCTCGATGCACTCGACGGCATGCTGGCGCTGCTCGCCGAGCGCGCTCGCACCAGTCATGGCGCGGTGGGGAGCCGCGTGCCCGAAGCGCTGCGGGCCGAGGCGGCGCAGCTCGCCGACCGGGCGGCGCGCATCTGCCTGCTGCCGCCGCGCGAGCGCTCCCTGCTCAAGCACGCGCTCACCATCGGGCGCTGGGCGTGGAGTGCCGAGGGCCGCGACGCCCTGGAGCGCGTCGGCCGGCGCGACGCCACCCAGCGCGTCGGGCGCCTGGCGCGCCTGCTGGAGGGCGCGCGCGGCCTGAGCTTCGATCCCGACGACTCCCCCGACGAGCGCCGCGCCAGCCTGCTGATCACGGTCGCGCTCGAGTACATCGCCGCGCGCTCGCAGGGCGGCGACATGCCGGACTCGCTGTCGGCGGCGATGGAGCGCCCCGGCGAGGCCCTCGACCCCGCCACCGCGCAGGCCCTGGTGGCGGCGCTGCGCGAGCAGCTGCACGCCGAGGCCGCGGCTACTTCTTGATGCCGCTGAAATCGACCTTGGGCGCCTGCTTCTGGGCCTCGGTCACCTCGTAGTAGGGCGACTCCTTGAAGCTGAAGGCCGTGGCGTAGAGGTTGGTCGGGAAGCGCTTGACCATCACGTTGTAGCCCTGGACTTCCTCGTTGTAGCGCATGCGCGCCACCGCCAGGCGGTTCTCGGTCCCCGCCAGCTCGTCCATCAGCTGGACGAACGCCTCGTTGCTCTTGAGCTGGGGGTAGTTCTCGACCACCACCAGCAGCCGCCCCAGCCCGGGGCCGAGCGCCTGCTCCATCTTCTGGTCGGCCTGCACCTGCTCGGCCGGCGTCTTGGCGCCGGCCATCGCCGCGCGCGCCTCCGCGATCTGGCCGAACACCTGCTGCTCCTGCGCCGCCGTGCCCTTGACCGTCTCGACCAGGTTGCCGATCAGGTCGTTGCGCCGCAGCAGCTGGTTGTTGACCTGCGCCCACAGCTGGTTCACGGACTCCCGGGCGGTGACCAGACGGTTGTACGTGGACACCAGCCGGCCGGCGATGATGAGGACCAGCACCCCCACCACCACCAGGATCAACCATCCGCGCTTCATGCGACCTCCTCCTTTCGAGAGTCCAACACTCTACCAGCCGCCGCTGCCGCCGCCACCGCCGCTCGCCCCACCCCCGAAACCGCCGAACCCGCCGCCGCCCCCGCCGCCGCCGCCGAATCCGCCGCCCCCGAAGCCCCCGCCCCAGCCGCCCCAGCCGCCGCGATAGCCGCCGCTGCCCAACCACAGCGCGCCCATGAACAGGCGGATGACGAGCGGCGCCAGGATGAAGAAGATGATGAGCGCGATGACCACCGGCGGGAGCCCGCCGCCGCCGCGGGGGCCGCCGTCGTAGCGCAGCTCCGCGCCGTTCCATTCCAGGGTCACGCCCTGATCGGCGGCGATGACCCCGGAGGTGCGCAGCACGCCGGCGGTGATGCCGCCCCCATAATCGCCGGCGCGGAAGCGTGGCGTCATCTCCTCGCGGATGATGCGCGACTCGAGGCCGTCGGGGAGCACGCCCTCGAGGCCGTAGCCGGTCTCGAAGCTGATCTTGTGCTGGTCGGTGACGACCAGCAGCAGCAGCCCGTTGTCCTTGCCCTGCTTGCCGAGCTTCCACTGCTCGAACACCCTGACCTTGTACTCGGCGGGATCGAGCGGCTCCGTCGACTTCACCGTGAGGAGCGCGAACTCGGCGCCGGTCTTGGCACGGACCTGGTCGAGAAACGCCTCGAGCCGCGCGCGGGTGCTGTCGTCCAGCAGCCCGGCGTGATCGTTGACGAACCCGGTCGGCTCCGGGATCTCGGGCCCCCGCGCGGCGCGCGAGGCGGGCGCGAGCGCGACGGCGAGCGCCAGGGCGGCGGGGAGCAGCACGCGGGCGATGCGCATGGGGGCGGCGGGTGGCGCGACGCGGTGGCGCGGCCCGGGGCGGCTCAGAGCCCGTCGATGGCGCCGATCAGGCGCTCGATCTCGACCAGGAAGCGGCGGTAATGGGACTGGATCTCCTCGCGCCCGTGACGGCGGGAGGCGAAGCGCACCAGGTGGGCGCTCAGCAGGCCCCGGGGGTCGAGGCCGAACCGCTCGGCGACGCGTTCGACCACCCGCTGCGACTCGGCGGGCGGCGACTCCCCGCCCAGCCGCAGCAGGGTGCGGAACAGCGCCGCGAAGCTGCTCGCGCCGCCATGGAGGGTGCGGGCCAGCTCGGCGGGCCGCCGGGCGTGGAGCACGTAGACCTGGCGCAGGTGGATGTGCTTGCCGCGCAGCTCGTGCTCGCACTGGAGGCGCAGCCAGGTGCGCGGCACCTCGACGGACGCCAGGACGTCCTCGCCCTCGAGCAGCAGGTGGCGCTCCTTCATCTCCAGCCACTCGATCGGGAACACGTCGAGCGATTGGTCGATCTGGTCGCGGGTCAGGAACAGCGGCTCGAAGCGCAGGGTCTTCCCGGGGCGCGGCAGGGCGGCGGCAATCGCGTCGAGGCGCTCGACCGGCAGGGCGCGGGCCACGATCGCGATGTTGACCCGCGAGTGCCGGGGATCGAAGCCCTGGGTCAGGACGCTGCCGGTGAGGTAGGCGGAGAGGAACTCGTGCGCCAGCGATTCGCGGACCGGCTCGAGCCAGCGCCGCGCCGCCTCGAGCGTGGCGCCGGCAGGCAAGATGAGCAGCTCACCGTGCGTCGCCATGGCGTCCCGACGCTACGGCGCGCTCCCGGGGGGGTCAAGCGGGCGGGGCGCAGCGACCGGCCCGCGGCGTGAGGGTCGGGCGGGCCCGGTAGCGGCTAGGCCGCGTGGCGGCCCGGCCAGTCGCGAAACACGCGCTCGATGCGCTGCAGCTCGATCCGGATCCGGGTCAGCGCCGCCGCGGCGCGCTCGCGGTCGCGGGCATGGAGCAGCGGCTCGAGCTCCGCGGCGGCCCGCGCCAGCGCGTCGGCGCCGATGTTGAGCGCCATGCCCTTCAGGGTGTGCGCGGTGCGGGTGCGGGTCTCGGCGTCCACGTCGGGCGCGGTCGAGGCGACGCGCGCGGTCAGCTCGGCGGCGTGCCGGAGGAAGTCGTTCATCAGCTCGGCCTCGAACGCCTGATCACCCTCGGAGAAGCTGCGCAGCTGCTCGTAGCGGAACACCGCCGGCTCGGCGGCCGGGGCGGTGACCGGCCGGGCCGCGATCTGCGCCCAGTGCCCCAGCGCGGTGTGCAGCTCGGCGGCGCGCAGCGGCCGGGTGAGGAACTCGTCCATGCCGGCGGCTAGGCAATGGCGCCGGTCGTCCTCGCTGGCGTGGGCGGTGAGGGCGAGGATCGGCAGGTGCCGGCCGCCGGACGACTCGACGCGACGGATCTCGGCGGTGGCCGCGAGGCCGCCGAGGCCGGCCATCTCGACGTCCATGAGCGCCGCGTCGAAGATCATGGTCGCCACCGCCGCCACCGCCTCGCGCCCGGTCGATACGGCGTGCACGTGACAGCCCCAGCGCTCCAGCATGCGCGCCACCATGCGCCGGTTGACCGGGTTCTCCTCGGCGATCAGCACCCGGAGCCCGAGCCTCGGCAGCGCACCGGCGTCACCGGCGCGCGGCGCGCGCGCGCGGACGCGGCGCGCCTGCGGCTTCCGCGCGGGGCGGGTGCGTCTCCTGACCGCCATGACCGAGCCTCCCGGTTCGCGCGCGGGCGGCCGGCCCGCGGCGTCTTCCGGGGGAGTCATCGTCCGCCATGGCGGCGCGCTTGAGCCCGGGGCGCGCCGGCCGGGTCGGGCGAAAACGCCCACCCAGCGGCCGCCGGCGGCTTGACCCTCACCGGGCCGCCCCTTACCGTGCTTCCGATACCCTGCGCAAGCCGTCCCGGCCCGCCGGGATGGCCCCGGAGAAGCTCGTGAAGCCGATCGTCAACGATCTCAGCATCCACGTCGCCACCGTCAACGGCTCGGGCAGCCAGACCGCCAACAGCGTGCTGCTGCGCGCCATCTTCCAGATGGGCATTCCGGTGAGCGGGAAGAACCTGTTCCCCTCCAACATCGCCGGCCTGCCCACCTGGTTCACGATCCGCGTCAGCCGCGACGGCTACGTCGCGCGCCGGCGCGAGAACGACATCCTGGTGGTCATGAACCCCGAGACCGCGGCCGACGACGTCGCCGCGATCGGTCCCGGCGGTGTGATCGTGCTCAACGAGCAGATCCCGGCCCCGCCGGTCCCCGACGACCGCGTGGTCTACCGGGTGCCGATGACCAAGCTGATGGAGCCGATCACCACCGACGTCAAGCTGCGGCGGCTGGTGGTCAACATGATCTACGTCGGGGTACTGGCGCAGTTGCTCGGCATCGCCGAGGACGAGATCGAGAAGGCGCTCGACGCCCAGCTCGGCAAGAAGCCGCGCGCGCTCGAGCTCAACCACAAGGCGGTGCGCGCCGGCTGGGAGTTCGCGAGCAGCAGCCTGCCGAAGCGCGATCCCTACCACCTCGAGCGCATGACCGCCACCACCGGCAAGATCCTGATCGACGGCAACAGCGCCGCGGCGCTGGGCGCGCTGTTCGGCGGCGTCGAGGTGGTGACCTGGTATCCGATCACGCCCTCCTCCAGTCTGGTCGAGACGCTGATCGGCTACCTCGACCGCTACCGCCGCGATGCCGCGGGGCGCGCCACCTACGCGGTGGTGCAGGCCGAGGACGAGATCGCCGCGATCGGCATGGTGCTGGGCGCCGGCTGGGCCGGGGCGCGCGCCATGACCTCGACCTCGGGGCCCGGGATCTCGCTGATGGCCGAGTTCGCCGGCTACGGCTACTACGCCGAGATCCCGGGCGTGATCTGGGACATCCAGCGCATCGGGCCCAGCACCGGGCTGCCGACCCGCACCTCGCAGGCCGACCTGCGCTTCGCCCACGAGCTGTCGCACGGCGACACCGGGCACCCGGTGCTGCTGCCCAGCTCGGTGCGCGACTGCTACGAGTTCGGCATGCGCGCCTTCGATCTCGCCGAGCGGCTCCAGACCCCGGTGTTCGTGCTCTCGGACCTCGACCTCGGCATGAACATGTGGATGAGCGATCCGTTCCCCTACCCGGAGCAGCCGTGGGACCGCGGCAAGGTGCTCGGCGACGATGAGCTGGCGCGGCTCAAGTCGTTCGAGCGCTACCGCGACGTCGACGGCGACGGCATTCCCTACCGCACCGTGCCGGGGCTGGTCCACGATCCGCGCGGCGCCTATTTCACCCGCGGCTCGGGCCACGACGAGGCGGCGCGCTACACCGAGAGCCCCGAGGTCTACGCCCGCAACATGGACCGTCTGGCGAAGAAGCTGCGTACCGCGCGCTCGCTGGTGCCGCCACCGGTCGTCGAGGACGATCCGGCGGCCGAGGTCGGGCTGATCGCCTTCGGCTCCACCCACTGGGCGATCATCGAGGCCCGCGACCAGCTGCGCGCCCGCGGCATCGCGACCGGCTACCTGCTGCTCAAGGCGCTGCCGTTCACCGACCACCTCGAGCGCTTCGTGCGCCGCTACCGCCGCATCTACGTGGTGGAGCAGAACCGCGACGGCCAGATGGCCGAACGGGTGCGGATCGAGCTGCCGGCCGAGGCCGCGCGGGTGCGCTCGGTGCGCCACTACACCGGCATGCCGATCGACGCCCGCTTCGTCTCGGACGCGATCCTGAGCCAGGAGCGCGACGCGCGGCCCGCGGCCGCGCCGCACCCGGTCACCGAGGGGGCCTCGCGATGAGCGCCGCCGTTCCGGCCGGAGCGCCGGCGAGCGGGGCGGGCGGGAAGAACCGCGCCGGGCTCACGCGTGCCGACTACGACGGCTCGAAGACCACGCTGTGCCCGGGCTGCGGGCACAACGCCATCACCGCCGGCATCATCCAGGCCGCCTACGAGTCGGCGCTCGATCCCGCGCGCGTCGCCAAGCTGTCGGGGATCGGCTGCTCCAGCAAGACCCCGGCCTACTTCCTGGGCCACTCCCACGGCTTCAACGCGGTCCACGGACGCATGCCCAGCATCGCCACCGGGGTGCGGGTCGCGAACCGCGAGCTGCTGCTGATCGGCGTGTCGGGCGACGGCGACACCGCCAGCATCGGGCTCGGCCAGTTCTGCCACCTGGTGCGCCGCAACGTGCCGGTGGTCTACATCGTCGAGAACAACGGCGTCTACGGCCTCACCAAGGGGCAGTTCTCCGCCACCGCCGACATCGGCAGCACCACCAAGGCGGGGCGCAAGAACGAGCTGATGCCGATCGACCTGTGCGCGATGGCGATCGAGCTGGGCTGCGGCTTCGTGGCGCGCTCGTTCTCGGGCGACCAGAAGCAGCTGCGGCCGCTGCTCAAGGCGGCGTTCGCGCACCGCGGCACCGCGGTGCTCGACGTCATCAGCCCGTGCGTGACCTTCGCCGACCACGAGGGCTCGACCAAGTCCTACGCCGCGGTCAAGGAGCACGACGCGCCGCTCCACGACATCGACTTCGTGCCCTACTTCGAGGACATCCACGTCGACTACGAGCCCGGCACCACGCGCGAGGTCGACCTGCCCGACGGCTCGCGCATCGTGCTCAAGAAGCTGGCCGCCGACTACGATGCCACCAGCCGCGACGTCGCGATCCAGACCCTGGCCGAGGCGCGCCGCGAGGGCCGGCTCGTCACCGGGCTGCTCTACGTCGAGACCGATCTGCCGGCCTTCGAGGACGAGCTGCGCATGACCGACACGCCGCTCGCGCAGCTCACCCTCGACCAGGTGCGCCCGCCGCGCGCGGTGCTGGACGAGATCATGGAGCAGCTGCGCACCGGCAAGGGCCTGGCGGCCGCGGCCGGCGGCGGCTGAGCGGCGCGATGGGCCGCCCGTTCCGGGCCCGCCGATCCCCGTGATGATCGGCCGCGGCCTCGATGCCGGGGCGCGGCCGCTCCTCCGACCCGAAAGGCTCCCATGCACCTGCGCCAGTTCTACGTCGGCTGCCTGGCCCACGCCTCGTACCTGATCGGCGACGGCGGCGAGGCGGTGGTGGTCGACCCGTCGCGCGACATCGAGATGTACCTCGATGAGGCGGCGGTCCAGGGCCTGCGCATCACCTGGGTGCTCGAGACCCACCTCCACGCCGACTTCGTCTCGGGCCACCGCGAGCTGGCGGCCCGCACCGGGGCGACGATCGGGATCGGCGCGCGCGCCGAGGCCGGCTTTCCGCACCGCGCGCTGCGCGACGGCGACCAGATCATGATCGGCGGGACGCGCATCGTGGCGCTCGAGACCCCCGGCCACACGCCCGAGAGCCTGTCGTTCGCGGTCTTCGAGCGCGCCGCCGACCCGCAGCCGGTGGGCGTGCTCACCGGCGACACGCTGTTCGTGGGCGACGTCGGGCGGGTCGACATCCTGTCCTCGCGGCTGCCGGTCGCGGAGCTGGCCGGGCTCATGTACGACAGCCTGCACCGCAAGCTGCTCACCCTCCCCGACCACACCCGGGTCTACCCCGCGCACGGCGCCGGCTCGCTGTGCGGCCGCTCGATGAGCGCCGAGCGCTCGAGCACCATCGGCCAGGAGCGCGCCACCAATCCCGCCCTCGCGCCCATGAGCCGCGAGGCGTTCATCGCCGACATCACCCGTGACGTGCCCGAGACGCCGGTCTACTTCCTGCACTCGCGTGACACCAACCGCGCCGGTCCCGCGCTGCGCGCCGAGCGCCCGCTGCCGCCGGCGCTGTCTCCCACCTCGGTCGCGGCCGAGATCGAGCGCGGTGCGATCGTGCTCGACGCGCGGCCGTTCGCCGATTACGCCGCCGGCCACGTGCCGGGCTCGCTCCACGTGCCGCTCGACGGGCAGTACGCATCGTGGGTCGGCACCCTGGTCGGTCCCGACGACCGGCTGGTGCTGGTCAGCGATCCGGCGCGCACCGAGGAGGCGGTGATGCGCCTCGCGCGGGTCGGCTACGAGAACCTCAGCGGCGTGCTCGACGGCGGGGTTCCGGGCTGGGCCGCCGCCGGCCGCCGGCTCCAGCGCGCCGCCGCCGAAGCGGTGATTGGAGCGATCCGGGCCGGGCGCCGGGTGCTCGACGTGCGCCGCGCGCCGGAATGGAACGACTCCCACCTCGAAGGCGCTCACCACATCCCGCTCGCCCAGCTGGCGGCGCGCGCCGGCGAGCTCGACCGCGGCGCCGAGTGGGTGGTGGTGTGCGCGAGCGGCTACCGCAGCGGCATCGCCCTGAGCGTGCTCGAGCGCGCCGGGTTCACGCGCCTCGTCAACGCCGCGGGCGGGATGGACGCCTGGCGGCGCGCCGGGCTGGCGGTGGTGGGAGGCTAGCCTCACCGGCTTCCGCGGCCGCCTTCCGCGCGCACTCCTGCGCGCGGGCGGTCAGCATCGCCCGCTCACGCGCGTTGCCGGCCAGCGCGGCCGCACGCCGGTACTCGGCGCGCGCCTCGTCGTGCCGGCCCAGCCTCGAGAGCAGGTCGGCGCGCGCGCCCGGCAGCCGGTGGTAGGCGCGCAGCGCGGGCTCCCCGACCAGCCGGTCGACGATCGCGAGCCCGGCCGCCGGCCCTTCGGCCATCGCCACCGCCATCGCGCGGTTGAGCTCGACGACCGGCGAGGGCGCCACCTCGCCGAGCACGGCGTACAGCGAGGCGATGCGCGCCCAGTCGGTCTCGGCGGCGGTGCGCGCCCGCGCATGGCAGGCCGTGATCGCGGCCTGGAGCGCGTAGGGGCCGCGCGCGCCGCCCAGGCGCAGCGCGCGGTCGAGCGCCTCGAGCCCGCGTCCAACCTGGAGCCAGTCCCAGCGGGCGCGGTTCTGGTCGAGCAGCAGGATGGGCTCGCCGTCGGGACCGAGGCGCGCCGGAAGTCGCGACGCCTGGATCTCCATGAGGGCGACGAGGCCGTGCGCCTCGGGCTCGCCGGGGACCAGCCCGGCCAGGATGCGACCGAGCCGCAGCGCCTCCTCGCACAGCGTCGGGCGCGTCCAGTGCTCGCCGGCGGTCGCGGCGTAGCCCTCGTTGAAGATCAGATAGAGCACCTCGAGCACCGAGGCGAGGCGCGCGACGAACGCCGCGCCGCGCGGCACCTCGAACGGCACCCGGGCCTCGCTGAGCGCGCGCTTGGCGCGCACGATGCGCTGCGCGATGGTGGGCTCGGGGACCAGGAAGGCGCGGGCGATCTCGGGGGTCGTGAGCCCGCCCAGCAGCCGCAGCGTGAGGGCGACCCGGGCTTCCGGCGTCAGCACCGGATGGCAGGCGATGAAGATGAGGCTCAGCAGGTCGTCGCCGATCGTGTCGTCGAGCCCGGCATCGAGGTCGGGAGCGGCGCTCGCGGTCGCCTCGTCGAGCTCGCGACCCAGCTGCTCGTGCTTGCGCTTCAGCCGCTGGCCGCGACGGAAATGATCGATCGCGCGCCGCTTCGCCGTGGCCATCAGCCAGGCGCCCGGGCGGTCGGGGACACCCGTGTCCGGCCACTTCTCGAGCGCCGCGACCAGCGCGTCCTGCGCTAGGTCCTCGGCCAGGCCGACGTCCTTCACCATCCGCGCCAGCCCGGCGATCAGCTTCGCGGACTCGATCCGCCAGACCGCCTCGATCACGCGGTGCGCATCGGTCGCCATGACGGCAACCGATTAGCGCATCGCGGACCTCCGGCGCAAGCGGGCGGGGGCTCGCCTACTTCTTGACCGCGTGCATGCGCAGGCGCTCTTCCTGATCCCTGAGCTCGGGGGTGAAGGCGGGGCCGAAATCGTCGGCCTCGAACACCTGCCGGATCTCGATCTCGGTCTCGCTCTTGGGGAACGCCTCGGCGGGAATGCGCTTCGCCCACTCGATCGCCTCCTCCCTCGACTTGACCTGCCAGATCCAGAAGCCGGCGATCAGCTCCTTGGTCTCGCTGAACGGCCCGTCGATCACGGTGCGCTTGTGGCCCGAGAGCCGCACGCGTGCGCCCTTGCCGCTCGCCTGGAGGCCCTCGGCGGCGAGCAGGATCCCGGCCTTGCTCAGCTCCTCGTTGAACGCTCCCATCAAGGTGAGCTCCTTCTCGCTCGGGAGCACGCCCGCCTCGGACTCCTGGTTGGCCTTCACGATCACCATGAACCGCATCGTCGTATCTCCTTACTGGTGCGAGAACCGCTTCCGGCCGGTTCCGGCTCGGTCGCTGGATCCTCAGTCTACCCTCACGACGAACCATGGCCGCCCAATTCGACACGGCCCGGAACCTCCACGGCGGACGCCGCTTCCGGGCCGGCGGAGACGCGCTCCCCGGCCGGCACGACGAGGCGGGCGCGGTAGCCGAGGTCGAGCCCCACCAGGTCGGCGATCGCGTGGACGACGATCGCCGGCCACAGCGAGTCCGCCAGCATCGCGAGCAGCGCGAACGCCAGCCCCAGGATGCCGGTGCGCAACACGTGGCTTCGTCCCTGGTACAGGTGCCCGAGACCGAACACCAGCGAGCTCGCCAGCGCCGCGACGATGGGACCCGCGAGGGTCGTGAGGTACCACATCACGAAGCCGCGGTAGATGAACTCCTCGCACAGCCCGGCGGTGATCGAGACCGCGGCCGACAGCCGGTGCTCGGCGGCGGTGGCGGGGATCAGCGGATCGACGTGGGAGAGGCGCTGCATGAGCCGCGCGAGGCGTTCGGGGCGGGCGAGCAGCGCGCGGCGCTGGGCGACCAAGAGCCCGGTGTAGGCGGCGGCCAGTGCCAGCGCGATCGCGAAGCGGAGCGGCGGCCCGGCGCCGAGCCGCAGCAGGCCCCACGGGCGCTCGCGGCTCGCCCACCAGGCGACGAGCGCCGCGACCACGGCCCACTCGGCGATCAGGATGAAAAGGTAGATCCCGGTGCGCGCCCCCGGGACGCCGGCCGCGACCGCGCGCACCCGGCCGGGCCAGTACCAGCGCGCCTCGGCGATCGCGAGCAGGATCAGGAGCGGAACCACCGCGTGGTCGAGCGCGGCGAGCGTGACGTGCATGGGACACCTCCAGTCCGGGAGCTTCGTTTCGCCTCGTGCTATTATTCAATAAAACATGAATAATACGTCGCGTCAAGGGGCCGGGTTGCGTCGTTTGCGCGGCCGCGCCGCGCCGGGGCATGCTGGCAGGGTCCGTGCGGCCCCGGGCGGGCCGGCGGCGGACGGGAATCCCGGAGGTCGAGATGGCGCGCCGCAAGCGTGGAGATTCGGGGCGCGGGGCACGCGGGCGCCGGCGCGCCACGTTGCCGGCCGGGCTCGCGCGCGTGCGCGCGCTCGCCCACCCGCTGCGCCTCCGGCTGCTCGAGTTGTTCGCGGAGCGCCCGCGCACCACCATGCAGGCCGCTCAGGCGCTGGGCGAGGCGCCGACGCGGCTCTACCACCACGTCGCGGCGCTCGAGCGCGCGGGACTGGTGCGGCTGCGCGAGCGGCGCCCCAACCGCGGCACGGTCGAGAAGTACTTCGAGGCCGTCGGCAAGCGCATCCCGGCCGGCGACGTGGTGGGCCGCCCCGAGGCCACGCACGATTACGAGCGCATGGGCTACGTGCTGTTCGACCAGGCCCACGCCGAGCTGGTGCGGGCGCTGGCGGCGGAGACCCGGCCCGCGACGCTGATCGCCGTGCGCGGCGTGTACCGGCTGACGCCCGGCGGCGCCCGGCGGATGTCGCGGGAGCTGGTCGCGGTGCTCAAGCGAAAGGGGTGGCCGAAGAGGAAAGGACGCGGCGCCGCACCGCCGCCGGCGCGGGGGCGCCGCTACTCGCTCACCATCGCGTTCCTGCCCATGGGGGACGACCGCACCGCCCGGGGGTCGAAACGCCGGCCGTAAGCGGCGCTCACGACTCCTCGATCCAGTGGCCGGGACGCAGCGCCTCGAGCGCCCGCGCGAGGTCGCGATCCTTGACCATCACGATGTCGGTGTCGTGGGTCGAGAGCGCGAAGATCGGGATTCCGGCCTGGGCGAGCGGCGCGGTGAGCTCGGCCAGCACGCCGGTTTCGTGGAAGGGGATCGGCCCCTCGAGCTGGAGGGCCCGCCAGCCGGTCTCGGCGCGGGTCACCGAGGGCGGGAGGGCGTCCTCGTCGCACACCACCGACAGCTCCTCGGCGGTGCGCGACACCGACCAGAACGCGGCGTGCTCGACGAACACCCAGGCGGGAAGCGGGGCGTCGGGCGGGAGGCGGCACACCGCGTAGCGCCCCGGCAGCAGCCGGAGCGCCCGCGCCGTCACGAGCCGCCCCGCGGGGCACGGCGGGAGGCTCGGGGCCCGGCGGCCGGCGGCGGGCGATCGATCATCGCGGGCGGAGGTCCATTCTCGCGCCGCGCATCCTGACCGCTTCGCCGCGCCCCGACAAGTGGGCGCTGTGCTAGAGTTTGCGCCTCACGCGCCGCGCCCTCACCCCGGGGAGCCACCGATGGACGCCCTCACGCGTTATCTCGAAGACCATCGCGATCGCTTCGTCGACGATCTCAAAGCGGCGCTGCGTATCCCGAGCGTCAGCGCCCAGGCCGAGCACCGCGCCGACGTCAAGCGCTGCGCCGAGCACGTCGCCGCCCACCTCAAGTCCATCGGTCTCACCCATGTCGAGGTGGTGCCGACCGCGGGGCATCCGGTGGTGACCGCCGAGTGGACCGGCGCCCCCGGCAAACCCACCGCGCTGATCTACGGCCACTACGACGTCCAGCCGCCCGAGCCGCTGGCGCTGTGGACCACGCCGCCCTTCGAGCCCACGCTGCGCGACGGCAAGCTCTACGCGCGCGGCGCGTGCGACGACAAGGGCCAGGTCTACATGCACATCAAGGCGATCGAGGCCCACCTCAAGGTGAACGGCCAGCTTCCCATCAACCTCAAGCTGGTGATCGAAGGGGAGGAGGAGGTGGGGAGCGAGCACCTCGAGGCATTCCTGCGCGAGCGCCGCCAGAAGCTCGACGCCGACTTCATCCTGGTCAGCGACACCGGCATGCTGGGGCCCGACCAGCCGGCGCTGAGCTACGCGCTGCGCGGCATCCTGTACACCGAGATCGTGGTGCGGGGACCGGCGAGCGATCTCCATTCCGGCGAGTTCGGCGGCGGCGTGGCGAATCCCGCCAACGCGCTGGCGCTGATCATCGCCGGGCTCAAGGACGCGAACAATCACATCACCGTGCCCGGCTTCTACGACCAGGTGCGCGCGATCCCGCCCGAGGAGCAGGCGATCTTCAAGTCGCTGCCCTTCGACGAGCCCGCGTTCCTGCGCGCCGCCGGGGTGGGCGACGGGGTGGGCGAGAAGGGCTACACCACCTACGAGCGCGTCACCGTGCGTCCCACGCTCGACGTCAACGGCATCTGGGGCGGCTACCAGGGCGAGGGCAGCAAGACCGTGCTGCCGGCCTTCGCGGCCGCCAAGGTCAGCATGCGCCTGGTGCCGGACCAGGATCCGCGCCAGCTGTTCCCCAAGTTCGAGGCGCACGTGAAGCGCCTCGCGCCCCCCGGGGTCACGGTCGAGATCGCCAGCCACCACGACGCGATGCCGTTCATCACCGATCCGCGTCATCCTGCGCTGGCCGCGGCGCGGCGCGCGCTGGCGCGCGCCTGGACCAAGCCGCCGGCGCTGGTGCGCGAGGGCGGCTCGATTCCGATCGCCGAGACGTTCCAGCGGCTGTTCGGCCTGCCCATGATCTTCATGGGCTTCGGGCTCCCCGACGACGGGGTCCACGGCCCCAACGAGAAGTTCTCGCTCACCTCGTTCCACGGCGGAACCCGGAGCGCCGCCTACCTCTACGAGGAGCTGGCGGCGAACGTGAAGGAGCCGAGCCATGCGCGCTGACCACGCGGTCGCGGCGCTGGCGCTCGCGGCGCTGCTGATCCCGGGCGCGGCGGCCGCGGCGGCCAAGCCGGCCGCTCCAGCGGCGAAGGCCGCGGCGGGCAGGACCGCGGCGTCGCGGCCGATGCGCGAGGACGACCTCCTGCGCCTCGAGTGGATCGCCGACCCGCGCATCTCACCCGACGGCACGCGCATCGTGTTCACGCGTGTCACGGTCGACACCGCGGCCGACAACTACCGCACCAGCCTGTGGATCATCGCCGGCGATGGCAGTACGGCCGCCCCCCGCTCGCTCACCGGCGGGGCGCACGACTCGCAGCCGCGCTGGTCGCCCGACGGCCGGACGCTGGCCTTCGTGCGCGGCAGCGAGGGGAAGCCCGGGCAGATCTACCTGCTGTCGATGGAGGGTGGCGAGGCCTTCCAGCTCACCCGGCTCGCCGGCGGCGCCGGCTCCCCGACCTGGTCGCCGGACGGCAAAACCATCGCGTTCACCAGCGGCACCAACCCGGCGCTCGACTCCGACAGCACGCGGGCGAAGCCGAAACACGATCCCGGCCGTGTCGTCACCCGGCCCGTGTTCCGTCTCAACGGGCAGGGCTTCATCGATCCCGATCACCCCGACCACCTCTGGACCATCGCCGTCGCGGGCGGGACGCCGCGCCAGCTCACCACCGGCCGCTTCGACGAGGGCGAGCCACGGTGGTCGCACGACGGGCGCTGGATCTACTTCGTCTCCGACCGCCGCGATGAGCCGTGGTTCAGCCCCGATGACCAGAATCTCTACGCGGTGGCCCCCGATCTCGCGAAGCCCGCCGACGGCGCGGCGATGAAGACGGTGATCGACATCGACGGCCCGATCGGGCAGTACACCGAGGCCGCCGACGGCCGCATCGCCGCGATCGGCTGGTTCGCCACCTCGCCGCCGCGCTCCTACGACCAGGACGACCTGCTGCTCGCCGAGGGTCCGTGGCCGCGGAGGAAGCCGCGCAATCTCACCGCCGAGTACGACTTCGACATCGGTGGCGGCATCATCTCGGATCAGCACCCGCCGCGTGGCGGCGGTGGCGGCGCGCCGCTGGCCTGGACCGACGACGGGCGCGCGATCGTCACCCGGGTGGGGCGCCACGGCGCCTCGATGCTGGCGCGGATCGACGCCGCGAGCGGCGAAGTGACCGAGCTGACCGACGGCCAGCACGAGGTGGTGAGCGCGAACGGAACGCCCGACGCGCGCCGCTGGGCGCTGGTGATGGGCGATCCGACGCATCCCGGCGTGCTGTGCGCCCTCGACGCCGAAACCCGCACGGTGACCCGGCTGTGGGACCCGAACCAGACGTTCATGGCCGGGATCACGCTCGGTGGCGTCGAGGAGTTCTGGTACACGAGCTTCGACGGCACCAGGATCGAGGCCTGGATCGTCAAGCCCCCGGGGTTCGACGCGCGCAAGAAGTACCCGGCGATCCTCGAGATCCACGGCGGACCGCACACCGCCTACGGAACGGGTTTTTTCCACGAGTTCCAGCAGCTCGCAGGCGCCGGCTACGTGGTGCTCTACACCAACCCGCGCGGCAGCACCACCTACGGCCAGGCGTTCGGCAACATCATCCAGTACCGATATCCGGGCGACGACGTGCGCGACCTGATGATCGGGGTCGACAGCCTGATCGCGCGCGGCTACGTCGATCCGAAGCGCCTCGGCGTCACCGGGGGGAGCGGCGGCGGGCTGCTGACCAACTGGATCATCGGCCACACCGATCGCTTCGCCGCCGCGGTGAGCGAGCGCCCGGTCGCGGACTGGGCCTCGTTCTACTACAGCGCAGACTTCACGCTCTTCACCCCGACCTGGTTCCGCAAGCCGCCCTACGAGGACCCCAACGAGTACCGTGAGCGCTCGCCGGTGACCTACGCCGCCAGCATCCACACCCCGCTCATGCTCGTCGACGGCGAGGAGGACTGGCGCACCCCGTTCGGGCAGAGCGAGGCGATGTTCCGCACCCTCGCGCAGCAGCGCAAGCCGGTGGTCATGATCCGCTTTCCCAACGAGAGCCACGAGCTGACGCGCAGCGGTCTGCCCTCGCACCGGGTCCAGAACCAGCACCACCTGAAAGCCTGGTTCGACAAGTACCTGCTCGGGAAGCCGGTGACCGAGTACGACCTGCCGCGCGGCAACGCGCACGGCCCGGCGCACTAGGCGGTCCGGCATGGCTCACGCTCCCCTGGCCGCTCGAGTCGCCTAGGCCCGCCGGCGCATGGCGCAAGTTGGAGAGGGATCTCCCAGGATGACGGGTCACGACCCGGCGCGGGCGCGCGCGCTCGCCGAGGCGCTGGTCGCCATTCCGAGCGTGAGCCCCGATCCGGAGGGCGAGACCCGCTGCGGTCGCGCGCTGCTCGAAGCGTTCCCTGAACGCGTCGAGCGCGGCTCGTGGCGGATGCGCGACCGCCGCGAGGTGGTGTGGGGCCGGCTGCGTGGCGCCCCCGGCGGCGGCGGGGCGCGGCGCGCCGTCCTGGTGCTCGGTCACCACGACACCGTGGGGGTGGGCGAGTTCGAGCGCCTGGGCGCCCCCGAGGGCGAGATGGTCGCCTTCCAGACCCAGCGGCTCCGCGACGTGCTCGAGCATCGCGCCTCGTCGGTGGGCGGCGTTTCACCCGAATCGGTGCCGGTGCTGCGCGCCGATCTGCGCTCCGGCGACGACTGGATGCTGGGACGCGGCGCCCTCGACATGAAGAGCGGCCTCGCCGCCGGCGTGGCGGCGCTCGATCGACTGGCGCGCGGTGGGTCGTTGCCCGGCGACGTGCTGTTCGTCTCCTGCCCCGACGAGGAGCACGAGTCGGCCGGCATGCTCGAGGCGGTGGACCAGATCGCCCGGCTGCGCGGCGTCGAGGGGCTCGAGCTGGTCGGGGCGCTCAACCTCGATTACTGCGGGACCGCGATCGGCTATGCCGGGGTGATGGGCAAGCGGCTCGCCGGCATCTACGTGCTGGGCTGCCCGTCCCACGCCGCCACCCCGTTCGAGGGCGCCGACGCGATCCAGATCGCGGCCGCGATCGTCGAGCGCGCCACCACTTCGGCGGTGCTCGCCGAGCGCGGAGAGGGGCAGGTGGGACCGCCGCCGGTGGCGCTGCGGCTGCGCGATCTGAAGCCCGGGTACAACGCGCAGACCGCGGCCGAGGCGGTGGCAGAGCTCAATCTGCTGTCGTTCGGGCGCAGCGCCGAGGAGACCATGACGCTGCTGCGGCGCGTCGTGATCGAGGCGCTCCACGAGGCCACCGGGCGCATGGAATCGCTGCGCGGCCCGGGCTGGGTCGCCGGCTGGCCGGGCGGGCGCGGCGTCGTGCTCACCTATCCCGAGCTGCAGGAGCGTGCCGGCGAGAGCCGCGCCAGCGCCGCCGAGGGGCGGCCGGCGCCCGGCACCGACGCCCGCGACGCGACGCTCGAGCGCGTGCGCCAGCTGGTGCGCCGCGCCGAGCTGCCGGCGCCGGCCGTGGTGCTCTATCTCGCGCCCCCGTTCCACCCGCACATCCCGCCCGGCAGCGGCCCGCTCACCACCGCGGCGCGCACCGTGCTCGCCGGCGAGGACCAGGAGCTGCGCCCGTTCTACCCCTACATCAGCGACGCTTCGTACCTGGCCTGGCGCGCCGAGTCGCCCGAGTCGCTGGCGCGACACCTGCCTGCGCTGGGCCGCGAGTACCCGCTCCCGGCCGCCGAGGCTCGTGCCCTCGACCTCGAGGTGGTGAACCTCGGCCCGTGGGGCCGTGACGCGCACGGCCTGTTCGAGCGGGTCTACGCGCCCTATGCGTTCGAGACCCTGCCGCGGTTGCTGGCCGAGATCGTGCGCGGGGCGCTCAAGGCGTGAGCGGAAGGCGGTGCCGATGCCGACGTCCGGACTCCTGCGCTGGAGCGGGGTCGGGCTCGCGGCCGGCGGCGCGCTGACGCTGCTCATCAACGCCGCGCTCACGCCGCGGCTGCCGGCTCACGCGCCGTTCGCCGAGACCGCGGCATCGCCGCTGTTCGTGTGGCGACAGGGCGCCTCGGCGGTCGCCGCGGTGTGCCTGCTCTTCGGCGCGGTCGGGCTCCACCTGCGCCAGGCCGCGCGCGCCGGATGGTTCGGAGCGCTGGCGTTCGCGCTCGCGTTTCTCGGCGGCGCGACGCTCTTCGCCGTGGAGTGGGGCGAAGTGTTCGTGGTGCACCCGCTGGCTCTGGCGGCGCCCCCGGCGCTCGCGGCCCTCGAGCCGGCCCACGGTGGGCCCGGGCTCTACGACATCGGCTCGATGATCGCGTTCTCGGCCTTCGCGCTGGGGTGGATCCTGCTCGCGATCGCGACGCTGCGCGCCGGCGTGCTCCCGCGCGCGGCGGCGTGGCTCGTCATCGCCGGCCTATTCGCGACGCCGCTGCTGGGCGCGGTGCTGCACGTGTGGGGCGCGGTCGCGGGCAACGCGATCCTCGGCGCGGGCTGGTGCTGGCTCGGGCTGGAGGTCGCGCGAGCGCGGCCCGAGGCCGGGTAGATCGACGGGGTTGGTCCCTTCGAACGCTACGGCCTGACGAAGCGCCCCATGAACAGGATCGCGCCGCTCGACCCGTCGCGGATCAGGAACAGGAACGGGCGGTCGGCGCGGAACGTGGGCACGAACGGAACCGCTTGCACCGGCCTGGCGGACCGTGTCATCACGACGGCGGTGGCGGCCGCGGCCTCGGTGCCCTTCTCGTTCACCTCGAGGAACGCCTGGTGCAGAACGGCGCTCACGGACAGCGCGTCGGCGGGGTTCGTGCTGGTCGTCATGCCGCCGAACTCCGCGCTGCCGTCCACGAACGCGCGCTTCATCCCCATGGCCTCGAGCGGCGCCTGCAGCTCGCGCCCCTGCTCGAGCCTGAACCTGGGAAGGAAGACGTCGGTCGAGCGCCGCTCGAGCGCTCCGATCCACGCCGAAAGCCGCGCGGCGTCGAGCTGCCGCTCGAGCGTCGCGAGCCCGTCTGGCGCGTGCGGAAGCAGGATGACCATCGACAGACCACCGCCCTTGTACGGCAGCTCCGCGATCTGGAAGCCACCGCTGCCCGGATAGAACTGGGGGCCGGTGGGATCCTCGCGCGCGGCGACGTCGATCTCGCGCGGCGTCGGGAACAGGCTTCCGTCGCCGCGGAACGCGGCATAGCGCGCGGACCGCAGCTCGCGATGCATGAGCGGCACGCGCGCGCTCTTCCCGGCCGCGAGCCGGAACGATTCGTCGCGGGTCTGGGTTGAATCGAACACCTCGCCCCACTCGCCCTTGAACCAGATCGCGTTGGCCAGCACGAGGCGCGTGAGCTGATTCACGCTGCCGGCCGGCAGCAGATCGCGGATGCGCTGCTCGGTCTGCTCGGCCGCCCACGAGTTGATCCTTCCGCGCGCCCCTTCGGCGTCGTGCCGGAAATCGACTCCCTGCACGCCGCCCGTGCCGTAGTGGGTGGCGAGCATCGCCACGAACGCGGGCGAGATCGCGCAGCCAGCGTCGGCCCACAGCGCGTTGGCGATCCGCAGCTGGTATCGATCCACCTCTGGCAACAGCGCGTTCAGCTCGTCGGCGAGCTGCATCGCGACCTGTTGATGCTTGATCGCGCCCTTCGAGTCCCCGTGGTCCCTGGCTTGCTTCGCGGCGGCGTTCGCCCCCGTCAGCGCCGTGTGCAGCGAGTCGACGCGCGCCGACAGGCCGGACCCCTCGCCGGTGCCGCGCTGCAGCGCCGCTGCGAGCTCTCCGAGCCTGGCGTGCACCGGCGCAAAGTCCCACGGCCGCGTGGCCGCTTCTCCGCCCTGCCGGCGGAGCGCCGCCGCGAGGTGGAGTGCGCGCCCCATCTCCTCCGCGGTCTTCGAGCGTGCGCCCTCGGCGGTCATCGCCAATGCCGCGTAGATCGAATAGGGGGAGATGAAGAGGTTGTCGCCGCTCTTCGCGGCGACGAGATGGCGATAGAGATCCAGAGCAAACTCGTTCTGCACGGTCCCCACGGGCACCGCCCTGGGAGCGTACGCCGCGAGCGCGGCGCCCGCCGTCGCCGCGATCACGAGCAGGGCCCGCGCGCTAGTTCGACCGATAGTTCCCAAACTTGAGCTCCACGCCGAGGTCCTGCTGTTTGAGCAGCGTGATCACACCCTGCAGCTCATCCTTGCTGGGCGAGGAGATGCGCACCGTGTCGCCCTGGATCGCCGCCTGCACCTTCTTCATCTTGGCGTCCTTGATGACGCGCGCCACCTCGCGCGCCAGATCGGCGGTGAGCCCATCCTGGATCGCGATCTCCTGGCGCGTGCTGCCGCCCAGGGCCGACTCGACCTTGCCGGGCTTCAGGTTCTTGAGCGGCACCTGGCGGCGGGTGAGCTTGGACTGGAGCACGTCCCACATCGCCTTGAGCTTGAACTCGTCGGGGGCGGCGAGGGTCAGCTTCTTCTCCTTCTGGTTGAGCTCGATCGACACCTTGAGCCCCTTGAAGTCGTAGCGCTGGGTGATCTCCTTCATCGCCTGATCGACCGCGTTGTGGGTTTCCATGAAATCGACGCCGGTCGTGACGTCGAAGGAGCTGGTGCCTGCCACGATGTTCCTCCTAATTTAGTACTTGATTGGGAGACGGGCGCGCCCCGGCTGTGATGCTTTCACGCGCCCGCCTGCGCGGCCACAACAGGGTCAGGGCGGCGATAACGAGATCCATGATTCTGCCGGACGTCCTAGAACCAACCCTCGGGGGTCAGCGCTTCGCGGACAAACCTCTCAAGGTCGGATGCGCCCCAGGAGGACGAGTGCTCGTAGGCCGACTCAATTCTGCTTCCCCTGGCGAACCCGTCGCCGATGCCTGCGAAGCTGGGTAGAAGTAGAGCTTGAAGGACGGCAAGTATGCGGGGTCGCCGCTGGCCGCTGTCACGAACTGGATGGTCTTGGCCGAGGTGAGGCGGAATCCGAAGAAGCCAGGAAACCGAAGCATGCCTTGGACGAATGCGCTTAGCGTGTCGGACGCAAAGCGAATCGTGCGAGGCCCAATCGGCGACGCGCTCGAGAGCGCGCCGCGAGTCCCATCTATGGCTCCGGTGATCCCGCACACATTGCAATCCGGACCTGACACCGAGGCCCAGAGCGACGCTCCGCCCGCCAGGGAGTCCTGCCAGCCTTGAGCGCTGGACATGTCCCAGTGGATCCCCGCGACCAACAGACTCGAGCCCGGCAATGGCAGCGACCAGGTAGAAAACGTCGCATATGCTGGCCCGGTCCAAAGCACGTCGCCGCAGATCCCCTGGATGCAGCCGCCAGCTCCAGCCCGGTATCCCCAGTTCCGAGCGGATACCACCAGCGAGTCTACCGGGGCATCGGCTGTGGGGGTGTCGAATCGCCACACCGGGCCGTCAGAGCGCTCGCCCGAGGTGAGGTTCTCAATCGTCACGGCCCAGAAGTTCGGCCCCAGACCGGGCCACCGTGTGTTGGGGATGTAGCGGGTGCCCCCGCCCCGGTAGATGGTTGGCAAGCCACGGTGGTCGATAGTCACCGAATCCGTGCCCTCATATAGATCGTAAATCAGCATGCCCGCAGTGGACTCGTTGCCGCCCCACAGAAGGGGCGCGAAGGGCGAGTCGAACCCGCGATCATGGGGCGCTAGCGGTACGGGGTGGCGCACGCTGACAGTCGTGAACTGCCACAGGTACGTGTTACCCAAGCGCTGGCCATCCGCAAACTGCAGCGCGGGAGAGAGCTCCACGGTGTAGGTGGTGAACAGGGACAAGGTCGATTGAGGGATCACACGAATCGTCCGCGACCCGGCATCCAAACTCAGTGCGATTGGCTGGCGCACAGTGTCGATCTTTAGGTAGACATTCCGAGGATCGACGGACGAGGGGTTGACTGGGGCGTCGAACTGGACCCGGATAGCACTCGCATAATCCACTTGAGTGCTGCGTGCGGCCGGGAAAACCTCCGTGACCTGCGGTGGCGGCGGCGGAGCGGGAGCCACCGGGAGCTGTTTCGTCTTTGAGCACCCAACGGTGGCCAGTACGCACAAGAGTGAGAGCCAAGATTTCCGATGAAACCGTACCATTGTCAGCAGTTCTAACTCACCGCTCTTGGTCAGTGCGTGGGCTCCGGTCGCGCGTTGGCAGATCCATACCGCACCGAAGTCAAGACTCCTGCCTGCCCGGGACTGATTCGTTGGACTACCGTGAGTCACGCATCGCCAGCAGCAGTGGCACGCCCCACGGAACTCCCTGAAGATCCTTCTCGAACTCCGTCTGCAGGGCGACGAGTTGAGCTTGCGCCTGTGGATTGGCCGCATCCAGCGACACGCACCGGAGTACAACCACGGCCGCGTCGGAGCCGAAGCAGGTCTTCACAATCAGAAGATCGTTCGGGCGCAGCCTTCTTGATGCGAGCAACCCTCCTTTGTACCCTTGCTGCTCCGCCCAGACCGAGAGCCACGACGCGCCGATGAGGGGTGAACTGGCAAACTCGTAGCCATTGCCCTCAGTCGTGTTGGCTCGCTGCGGCCGACTTCCGGACGATACGGTCTTGTGAGCAAAGACCACTCGCCACGAATCGGGTGCCGTGCCCGTCATATCAGCCAGGAACCCCACGAGGCGCTGGCGAGGTGCAACGAACGCGATGCCGTTCCGGCAGGGAACAAGTCGTTTATGGCCTCGGGTGGTCCGCGAAAGACCGTACCGAGCGTCACCGCGACCAGTTCGGGTTCGCCGGACGCAGCTCCGGGACAGTGGTCGCTCACATCGCAGGTGCCGCCGGGATTAGAATTGCAGGTGAACCACCCTGACGATGCGGACACGCAGTTGCCATTCGCGTCACATTTCAGCCATGCGCGGACGGAGTGCGTGGCTATACTCGTGATCCCGACGAGCAAGAACAGGCCGACCAGGACTACTAGACTTCGTTTCATGGACCTTCCCTCCTTGTCATTTGGATCCCCTAACGACGCTGCCCCGGGCAGGCAGGTGGTCGTCCTCCATGGCGTGGTCATGTGACGCATCGCGAACAGCAGCGATCAGGAAGGGCCACTCCGACGGGCTTGCGAACGTCGCGTAAGCACGTCACGGCAGGGAGGGCGGATCGAAAATGCCGCCGCCGGAACGGGTGAAAACACCGATTCCGAAGCAGAACAAGTCTGGTCCGTGCATGGCGACCCCCCGTGGGCGCAAACCATGGCTTACTACCGCATGTGAGGTTGGGCGCATGCCGGCTGATTGTCAACCAAAGCGAGGCATCTCGAATCTTCATATGTAAGCTGGCGCCGTGACTCCGGCATCGTCTGCGTTGAGGACCCCTCCGATGGCCTTGGTCGCGCCGCCTCCGTTGCGTTTGGGGGCTGCCTGGGAAGCTGAGCGCTGAACTAGAACTAGTGGTGGGTTCGTGTCCTGCGTCCCGTCGGGCGCGCCCCGCCGCCGCGGACCCGCGCCGTGACCTCGAGATTGCGGGACCTGGGGCCGCCCCTCAACACCTCGCGATGTACCGCGGCGAGCGCCTCGACCTGGGACTGCCAGATGTACCGCCGCGCCGCCTCGCGCGCCGAGAGAAAGCGATGGTCGTCGTGCTCGGCCGAGAGCCGCACCCGCTCCCGCGGCCCGGTCTCGGCCGCGAACAACGGCAGGCAGCGGATCACATCGGCCGCGGGGTCGAAGTAGGTGGTCACGGTCTCGAGCGCCCACCAGCGCCGGGGGGCGAGCCCTGTCTCCTCCAGCACCTCGCGGCGCGCGGCCTCCAGGGCCGCCTCGCCGGGCTCGATCTTCCCGGTAACCGGCTGCCAAACATGGGCTAGCCGCCTCCCCGGGGCGCGCCTCAGGGTCAGGAACTCGACCCGCCGGCCGCGGCGCCGGAAGATGTAGACCTCGATGATCCCGCTCTCGATGCGAGGCACGGCGGGGCAGGATAAGGGGGTGCCGGCGGGGCCGTAAAGGGGCCAATCGGACCCGTCCGGGAAGTTTGTGGTTGACCCGCAAAGGCGCATTCACTAGATTCCCTCGCCCGGCGGGCAGTCGTTTGATTCTTCGGCGGTTGCCGACCGATTGTGAAAGTTTTCACGGGGGCGGGCACGATGGCGGTACCGCCGCAGAAGGGGCCTCGCGGCGCGGGACTTCGCGCGGCGGGTATGCTCCTCGCCGTTCCCATGCTGCTGATCGTCTCGCCCATCCTGGGGGCGTTCCTCGGCAACCTGCTCGACCGGCGCTTCGGCACCTCGCACTGGCTCGCCGGACTGGGGTTGGTGCTGGGCTTCGCCGCCGCGGGCCGCGAGACCTACCGCATCATCAAGCGCTCACAGCAGGAAGAGGAGAAACAGGGCCGCCCCTGAGGACGGTCCATCCCCCATGGGACTCGAGTTCCTCACCCGCGTCCGCCGCACCACCCTGTGGGTGGGTGTGGTGGCCGCCCTGTTCGTCGCCACCTACGCTTCGCCGCGCACGGCGATCGCGGTGGCGCTCGGGGCGGCGTGGTCGCTCGTCAACCTGGCGCTGATCGAGCGGTTGATCGTGGCGCTCACCGGACCCCAGCGCGGCACGCCGCCGGCCCTGCGCCGCGTGGCGCTCTCGGTCGCGGGCCAGATCGCGCTGCTGGCCGCCGGCGCCGTGCTGCTGCGCGCGCTGCCGGCCGCGGCGCTGATGGCGGGCTTCGCGATCCCGTTCGCCGTGCTCACGCTCAAGGCCGGCTCCCTGCTCCTGCTGCCCTCGGCGCTGTGGCGCCGTCTCGGGCGTGATCCGCGCCTCGCGGCGCTGGCGCTCGCGCTGGCGCTCGGCGCGGCGTGGCTCGCAGCCGCGCCGCTGCGCTCGCGCTCGGCGACCGGGCACGCGACGGCTCAGGTCACGGCCAGCGCCACCGCCCCGGCGGCATCGGCGACCGAGGCGCCTGCCGCGCCGGCGCAAGCGCACGAGAGCTCGGGTCCCGAGAAGTTCCCGAAC
>Ga0306920_100000421_pt1 | contig 49544 bp, 51 predicted proteins | sample flu12Cox44000170_FD_204666 | JGI IMG/M metagenome (GOLD analysis project Ga0306920, IMG submission 204666) | Lab enrichment of tropical soil microbial communities from Luquillo Experimental Forest, Puerto Rico - flux4day.12C.oxic.44.000.170 (v2)... | ecosystem: Environmental > Terrestrial >... | reverse complement strand
AATAGGAACCGCGGCCGAGAGGCCAACACACGCGGCGAGGAAACCAAAAAGAATTTATACCCGGCGCTCCTCCGAAGCGCGTCAGGGGAGCTTTTGCCCCTTGACAAAGACCTATCATGGAAGTCGGGAAACCGGTAAAGTTCCTCGCAGTACTTGACTTGACCGGTTAGCGCGTTTAATTGGTTCTTGCGTATGGGTTACTATAAGGTTGCGACAACCGTGCGAGGGATACGCGTTCAGTGGTGTTCTACGTTATGGTCGGTCGTTAGCGCTGGGAAGGGTCGAAAGGGACAAAGCTGTCAGCCTGTTTCGGGTCGCCTTTGCCGGAATAATGAGCCAAAACTGGGTATGGAAAGACAGGCCTGCAGCGTTCCACGACGCCATTGTCCGAGCGGCAGGCGATCAGTTTTTCCGGCGTTTGTCCCTTTTCCACCCAATTTTCTAGAGCCGTCAATGCGTCGAACTCCGTCAGCCCAGGGCCTCCGCCACCGTGATGCACACCGGGAACGAGAAACAACCGAAAGAAATCTTCGGTTTGCTTTCGACCGCCCATAGCCTTCATCACAGCTTCGTAGTAGCCAATCGAAGATGTGGCAATGATCGCGCCATCGGCCCAGCCATGCCACATCAGCATCTTGCTGCCGTGAGCCTTGAAAGCTTGCAAGTCAACAGAAGTCGCATCATAGATCCTTCGCGCTCTGTCCAGCGTCGCGGGCTCGCGGTCGAAGTCGAAGCTGAGAGCATCGCCCTTCTCTCTCATCTTTTCATCGACGAAATATCTGAGGTACTGCCAGGGCAGGTCTAGGTTGGCAAACCGCGGTGGATATCCGCCAGCGGTTGGTGGACTAAAGTAGCCAAAGTAATTCCAGCCTTCCCACTGCGTTTCAGTTCCGGGAATGTAAGGATAGGCGTAGAGGATTTCGTCCTTGGAATTGGTTGCCGGGGACATTAAACGCTTGACTGCGGCGACTTGCTTCGTACTTAGGCAATCAGGGCCGCTGCTGCGGGAAGCGCACGCAATCATTTCGGGCTGCCACTTGCAGGAAGGCGGATCGGTGACCAGCCCCTCTTCGACGCCAGCCTGCGCGCCGCAGTGCTCTAACACTGACTTGTGGACCGCTTGCGCCGCCGCAGCGTTGAGCACGGAGCCACCGTGACCATCGCTCACGGCTTGCGCGAACCAAGCTGCAGCAATGGTGTTGCGCGCAGTGTATTCGTAGACCGGCGCACTAGGCATCAGCCCGTCGAAATCTTCGGGAAACCGTTGCGCCTCCAGCAGGACGGCTTGTCCGCCTTTCGAGTTTCCAGCCATGTAGGAGTGCTCGACTGGCCTGCCGTAGTAGCTTGTGATGATCGTCTTTGCAGTGAGGGTGACAACGTGATTGCTGCGCCAGCCAAAGTCCTCCTGTAACTCGGGAGCATTGGCGGCCCAGACGCCGTCAAACCCCAATGCGCTATCGTGCCCACCATTTCCTGTACCGGAGGCGTAGCCTCGTGCGAGAGCGAGATTGCAGCGCCTGCCGTCCAGATAACCGCAGAAGCCCCCACAGGCCGTGAAGAAAAACTTCTGATTCCAATCGCTGGGGAGCGGCAGCTTCAATATGAATTTGTTTTGCGGCGCCGCGTAGCCCATCACCTCACAATATTGATGGATGCTGGTCCTGATTTGAGACCTCGCGCTCCCGTACCCGCTGGGAATGACGAGCCACTGCTCCAGACCGTTTGGTGGTACATCGACGAGAGTTGCGGACGTAATCAGAGCTGGTCCTCCCGGACCACTCTCAAGGTTCAGTTGGGCAAGGGCCGCACATTCCTGGTTCTCTGCGTTGGGCGGTTTGTTGGTCGCATCCTGAGGTGTGCCCCAGACCGGAAAAACTAAAGAAAGCAGCATGAAGATAGCCACTCGGCTCATTCCTGATGCACATTCGTTTTGCACCAGGCCCCGGATCTCCCCCAATGATCCAAGCGCATCCCAAGAGTTGCGCATCATCTGACACCTACCCGGTTGTTCTTGCGCTGAAAGTGTGCTCCTCCTAGTCACGTCTCTAACGGTCGGAGCTGCCGGATTGGTCCGAGCATAACAAAAGGAACATAGTGCGAGGTGAGAAGCGGAGGTGCGATTTCGGGTTGCATTGCAAGTGGACGCTAATCGGCAACTCGGTTCCTAATCGCTAGAGGGGGCTCGCGCTGGCATCTCTAGCTTGCGATAATCTGACGGAGGAGCGAAAAGACTAGCAGGCTGAGACACGACATGGATGTTGTCCAGTTGCCCTGTGACCTGATCAATGGTCTGCCACTTGATTGCAATGTGCAGTTCGGAATCGACCCAAGCGTATTCCGTAATGGTTCTACCCCCGCGGGTTTGTGTCGCCTGCCATTTCTCGGTGCTCCGGCCATTCACCTGCTCCGCTCCTATCTGTCGGCAATCCCCTTGCTTGGAGACATGCGGAAGCAGTGCGCAGGGGTTGTCCTTCTGGGGCACAAATAGACCGACTATTCCTCCACCGGCGGGCCCCGGACGTTCTACATAAGATTTCATTGCTGGATTCAAGAAATAGGTCACTTGGCGCGCTTGATCATAAATGACAACTGTTCCTGTGGTGGCACCACGTCCCTCTTCTGGGAGTTCCAAGCGCACGGCATTCTTTCCTCTGAGGAGTTTCCCTCTAGTCTGTTCACTGCCCCTGTGAATGACTACGTCCGCTGTTAGTTCTTGGGCCCGCGAGATGGTGGGCAAAATCACTGAGAGAAAGACTATGAAGATACAACTGATGCATTTTCCGCTCATGGGCTTCTTCCTCGGGCAGGAGTGGATAGGACAAAGGCTCTACGAACCGCTCAATGCGGCAAATCCTGTCTTCGGTAGTCCGCAGGGAGATCGAACAGGCTCGCAGGCTGAGCCCCAACTTTAATGTTCTGGAGCTCGCCCGAACTTCCATCGGCCAACGTCCATTTGACGGCGGTCTTGACTTGAGAATCTACCCACAAAAATGCAGGACCGTTGCCCAACCATGCGGACTCCATCTGCCATTTCTCAGCGCTACGCCCGTTGACAGACTCATGGCCGACTTGCTTGCAGACGAACTGCTGTTTTACGACCATCGGGTTGACCATCTGCATCAGCTGCCCGCACGGGTTGGCGCTGGAGGAACTGCTGGCTGCTGCGTTGCCTGCCAGTTGAAGGACATGATTGACGAGGATAGTTTTCTGCTGCGGCTCAATGAGATAAATCAGTTTGCTTCGCCGGTCGATGATCATGTGCGTTTCGATGGCCTTTCCGGCCTCCAGCTGGACGATCGAATCAAACCGCTCTTTGTCTGACGTTTGGTACAGTTTGCTCCTCGACACCTTGCCGTCCGCCGTTCGGCTGATCACATCTGCGGAAAACTCCTGCGCGAATGATGGCACAGAAAGCACAAATGCAAATGCCACTGAGAAAGCGACCCAGGCAACGTATTTCATCGGACTAGCCCTATCCTGACCGCGTCCGGTAAGCCGGAATCTTTGTGGAGTTGTGCGTCGATGACGGGTCACTCGGACGCTTGCGGTTACCGGCCTGCATCATAACGCCAGTAGGAGCCGCCGCAAGACAAAAGGAAGTAAGCCGGCAAGGTTCCCAAAAGCCTTGGCGCAGAATTACGCTGTAGATTTGCTCGATCTGCGGTTCGGAAGAATCGAATGACCTTTGCTATACGTCCCGCATAACGGTCCGGACTCTCGACATTCGAGCGCAACCCCGAGAAATTCTGCCTCCTCACGATTCGAGCACAGCCCAATTGGCACCGAGCGAAAATCGCTCACACAAGAGTGCGGATGGAAGGGTGGCGACAAAGGCAGCTTGGCTCAGCGGGAAAAATCCTAAAAAATGATGGAGAGAGAAAGACCTTTTGACGAGGATCGCTCTCTTCATGGAAGGCACTATCTGACCTATGGCAGACGATGGGGGGAACAAACGGAAACTAGTGGTTGGTGAGGTCGTTCTTTACTACGATCCCTCCCTTCATCACGAACTTCACGTGCCCGAGTTCGCCGACGTCAGCGAGTGGATCGCCAGATACAGCGATGATATCCGCATAGTAACCCACATCAATTAATCCGACTCTGCCTTGCCATCCCAGCAGGTCAGCAGCACTCATCGTAGCGGCGCGAATGGCTTCTATGGGCGGCAACCCAAGCTTAGTCATGGCGATGATTTCGAGCGCGTTCTGGCCGTGATCTTCTGCGCTCGACGGATCGAAGCCACTCGCGATCTTCACGCCCAGCTGTCGAGCGATTGGAATGTTTTGCCGACCGCGTTGTAAGACCTGTTGCATGTATTTCCGTGCAGCAGGAGAGCGTGTGGTGTCAGCGTGGTAGAAGTAGTGGCCCATGGTTGGCACCCAATAGACGCCTTTGGCCTTCATCATCTCGAGGTCCTGTAGATCGGCCCCATGGCCATGTTCAATCGAGTCCACACCTGCCGTAATCGCGTTCCGCTGACCCTCAGCAGTCGTCGCGTGGGCCGCCACCTTGCGGCCCGCCTTATGCGCTTCTTCGACAACGACGCTCATTTCTTCGACGGTGAGAGTCGGGTAGTTCCAATCTGCGTACACCTTAATGAGATCCGCGCCATGGCCGATCTGTTCACGCACAGCACGCCTGGCTTCCTCAGCCCCGCTGATCATTTGCGCCCCTGTGGGGAATTCAGCCAGGTCGGGCGACACACCAAATGGGTTGTACTGACCGACGGCGGCAATCGCTCGAGTGGCCACCTGCATGCGCGGGCCTTCAACCAATCCCTGGTTGATGGCGTCACGTAACGCCACGTCGGCGTATGCTGAGCCTTCATTCTCCACATCTCGTACAGTTGTAAAGCCCGCTTCCAGCGTGGCACGAGCGTCAGCCGCTCCCTCAAGTGCGCGGAATGCTTCCGACTTGGTGGCTAGGTTCAATATGTATCCGTCTGCAGCATCAGGGATTCGTGCCATCAAGTGTGTGTGGCAGTCCACTAGACCTGGCAGAACCGTGGAGCGAGAAAGGTCGATCACCACTGTGTCTTTTGGAGCGTGCACCTCGACGTCAATGGCTCGTCCGACTTGCGTGATATGATCACCCTCGACCAGGATTCCCGCCGCTTCTACGTAATTGCCAGTTCTGACATCCAACAAACGGCCCGCCTTTAGCAAGACAGGCCTGGATGGTTGGGCCTCAGGTTTCGATTGTGCCCCGACCAAGCAGTCCGTCAGGAGCAATCCCAGCGCGATCAGGTAGATATTTCTCGGCACGCGGCCAGTAATTAACACAGGGCACCACGATACTCAACAACTCAGCTTCACGAGTGCCCTGGGCCAGCAATTGAATAGCTGGTGTGACATCGACTTAAATTCGATGCAAAGGCGCCCCGCGTTACGCGCATCTCAGTTAGTGCCGATGGGAAGTCTATGACGATCTCGGTCAAAGACCTCGATGCTGGCACTGCTACTCAATTCGCCGCGTCGAAACAGTAGCGGTCAGCAGGTCCCGGTAGGTTGGCAAATCGGAAAGGTTGCACTCAGTACCTACATGGACGATTACGCGGTTTACCGGGACTCTGACCTAATTGGGCCAAGAGATCACAGCCGTTTGGGGAAGTGCTACGGAAATGCAGCTTCTCTTCACGGTTTGTCGCAATATAGCCTCGTCGGTAGGCCAGCTGAATCCCGGGGATGGAAGTCGACCTGCTTTTTGCAAGCAACTTTGTCGTTCTACTTGGTGTCTAGCCTTCCATGCGTCGCTGTCCGATTAAAGTTCTGGCGGTTCGTTGACACACCCAGTCGCCTGGGGTACAAAACCTCTGACGTTCGGCCACCTCGCACCTTTCATGAATAGGAAAGGACAGGAGCGAATGAACCGCAGGCAACTCTTGCCATTTGCAATTGCAGTCCTTGTGAGCTTGGTTGCTGTAGTTGCACCTCAGATTACCGCGCAGCAGCCTGCCGTCACGTCGCCCACCCCTGTGCCGGGCAAGCCCGAATCCGTCGGGTTTTCTTCTGAGCGCCTCGCACGCCTGCACGAGGCGATTCAGCAGGAAATCGACCAGAAGAAGACCATGGCCGGCGCTGTCACTCTGCTCGCCCGACACGACAAGATCGTCGACCTCCGAGCTTACGGCAAGAAAGACCTCGCAAGCGGCGCCCCGATGACCACCGACACGATATTTCGTGTCTTTTCGATGACCAAGCCGGTCACGGGCGTGGCCATGATGATTCTCTACGAAGAGGGCAAGTGGCGTCCTGGAGATCCGATTTCACAATACATCCCCGAATTCGCACACCTGAAAGTCTTCAAGGGTGTCGACGGGAGCGGCAAAATGCTCGTCGAGAATCCCCTTCATCCCCCCACGATGCAAGAACTCATGACCCACACCGCCGGTTTCAGCTACGGCGTTTTCGGTGACGGGCCGGTCGACAAGGCCTACCAAGCCGCTGGCGTCATGAGCTCCAAGAATCTCCAAGAGATGATCGATAAGCTCGCTAACATTCCGCTGCTTTATCAGCCCGGGACAAAATGGGTCTATAGCGTTTCAATGGACGTACAGGGCTACATCATCGAAAAACTCTCCGGCCAGTCGCTGCCCGACTTCATGAACGACCACATCTTTGCGCCTCTCAAAATGAAAGATACTGGCTTTTACGTTCCCAAGGACAAGTGGAATCGCTTCGCCACGCTCTATGGAGAAGATTCATCAGGCTCGCTACTTGCGCTGACGCCGACAGCATCTTCAGGATTGGGTGACTATAAATCACAGCCTACGATGCCTTCCGGCGGAGGCGGTATGGTCTCCACCGCGGAAGACTACGCTCGCTTTGCGCAGATGCTGCTTAACGGAGGTGAACTCGACGGCCTGCGCATCCTCTCGCCCTCCACAGTGCATTTGATGACCTCTAACCATCTTGTGCCAAGCCTGATGACCGGCGAGTTCTTCATCGGCCCGGAAACGATTCGCCCTGGCATGGGCTGGGGGTATGACTGCTCGGTTTTCACCGACCCACCCCTCGCGAATGAAATCGTTGGCAGGGGCACATTCTTCTGGCTAGGAGCGGCGGATACCTGGTTCTGGGTCGATCCAACCAACGATCTCATTTTCGTGGGCATGACCCAACACATGATCGGCCCCAAACAACCGAACGTCGAACAGATCAGCCGGCCGACCGTGTATCAGGCCCTCGTCGATCCGAAGAAGTAGTAGCAGATCGTCCGCAGACGGTAACGCTTAATGATTCGTGAGTTCTCGCGGGATGCGGTTCTCGACGCGGCACGCCCACTTGAGCTCCAGTGTTGCGCTAAGGACGGTACCCAGCTGGATCACACTAGACAGGAATCTGCTGCTTCGCCGGTTCACTCGGATAGCCCGCTGCCAACAGCCAGCGTGGCTTGAAGGTCAGTTTGCCGATGCTCTCAGCATCGCGGGAACATGAACTGGGTGTTTTGACAGTTCATGCGGAAGTTCGACAGATGCCTAATGGGGGGGACGTCACGTCCGACCCCTCTCAGAAACGCGTCCGGGACAGAGGGACCGTTCGACTGAATTCGGGAAGTGAGATGACAGGGTTTCTCATCGCGTTGATCGTGTTGACGATTGTGCTGGCCGCAGTTCTCCTTGTGCGTCCTTCGATAACGAATGGAGCCGCCGGTAAAGCGCTGGCTTTTGTCGCTCTATGCGTCCTCCCCGCGGTATGTCTTCGCGGTGGGCTAACCGTTCACATGCAGCAATCCGAACAGACCAAATTCTGCATTTCTTGCCACAGTATGGCGAACTACGGGAAGAGCCTCTACATAGACGATGCGAGCTACCTCCCTGCGCAGCACTTTCAAAACCACCGCGTGCCCGCCGACATGGCCTGCTTCAGCTGCCACGCCGATTACACAATCTTTGGCTCTTTCAAGGACAAGCTGCGGGGCCTACATCGCATTTACGTGCAGTACCTAGGCACGCCATCCAAAACGATCGAACTACCCGGCGGGTACAAGAACCGACAGTGCCTGCATTGCCATTTAGGAGCTCGCAACTTTGAGGCAAATCCCATTCACATGGCAATAATGGATTCTCTCAAATCGAACGAAATGTCTTGCATTTCAAGCGGCTGTCACGACATGGTGCACAATCACGGCGACTTAGATCGCCTGAAGATGTGGAGCCCTGGCCAGTGAAAATTGGAATGTTCCGAATGGACCAGGTTTTGCGAATTGCCAGTGCTCTGATCGTCCTTGGCCTGGTTATCGAACTCATCAGCTTGGCCTGGATTCATCCGCTCTCCTTCACGCTGTTCGCGTTCATTGGTGTTCTGTCGATCGGCCTCGGAATACTGATTTACCTGGCATCGCTCATCTTCGTGGCCTCCCCGCGCGGCGAGCATCGAGTATGAAAACGCGATAATCTCCACCGCAAGAACGTCCTAAGTGGAATCAGTCGGTCAATCGGAAATCTTGCGCCTAGTGCCACTTCGGCGATTAGCGCGTTCATCAGGACTTATCCGCCGCGACTGCGCCACATCTTTACAAACAGTCGCCTTGCGACTAAGCTCTCGCCAGTTGAGTGGATTGTCCGTCCCTATAGTTGGGTTTCAAACTGAACCACTACGCATCCATCCGGACGCAACACACCTGTTCAGTGGCGAATCTGCAACTCTGATTCGAAGGTCTGGACGAGGTGGATCGTCTGAATCCGGAGAATCGGAGATTAGTACGCTCGGGACTTGGTCACGGCTTTCGCCCGTATCTCATCGAGCAGATTCTTTGCAAAATTTCTGTAGCTCTGCGCCGCAGCGTCGGTTCGTTCTCCAATAGCCCGACGCTTTGCCTAATGGTCATCACCATGTAACCGTCATGTGACCTACACACGCCTTCAACGGCTGCGAATGCTTCACTGAGGCGCTGTCGCTGCGACGATGGCGGGTTCGGCTTGATGCGCTCGGCGACGAGCCCACCACCAGTTGACAAGGGCGATGAGGGCCGCAACGACCATGAACAGCGCTTGGCGCAACCCGAGCCGAGTTAGCAGCGCCAGCGAAATGACGATTCCTACGAACGCAAACGCATGCCCGAATGGCAGTCGCAGCGCGTCAGCCTGAGGCTGCTGTCGCCGCAAACGGATGAGCGCCGCGCAGGTGGACGCGTAAATAACGATCATCGAGGCTGCCGCGAGTTGTGCAAACCATAGAAACGTTCCTGAGGCCGCAAGGATCCAGTATGCCGCCGCGTACAGGACGATTGCCGTCGCCGGAGTGTTGAAGCGGGCATGCAATTTGCCAAGAAACAGCGGCATGTCCCCTTGCGATGCTAGAGAACACAAGAGCCGCGGTGTGTTTAGCATCGTGCACGAGATTCGCCCATAAGCGGAAATCATCACCGTGATGGCGACAAACGTCCCACCGCCAGCGCCGATCAACACGGACGCCGTATCAGCCAGGGGATGCGGAGTGCTGCTTGCGCCGATTGTCGCTACCGTGACGAACTGAGTGAACGCATATACAAACGTGACCACCGCAAGGCCCGTGAGTACGCCGAACGGAACAGTATGCCGGGGATCTCTGACCTCTCCGGTGGGAGTCAGCGCGCTCTCCGAGCCACCATAGGCAAAAATCAAGAGTAACAACGCGCTCAGCCACGCGGAGATTCCGGGGCTCACAACTTCGCTGGTGCGGATAATTTGGAAGTGTTGGCTGAACCGAAAAACTCCTAGTGCGATCAGCAAAAGAAGGGGCAGGAGCTTCGCGACCGTTAGTAGATTACTTAGCGTGGCGCCGCTGCGAACTCCATAGCAGTTGGCCAACATGGGAATCAGAAGAAGCACCGAAAGCATGGCTAGTCGTGGCCAGCCATGCCCGGCCCATGGCAGAAGCCCACCGAGATAGCCGAGAAATAGGTTTGCAGTCGCAGCCGGGGCCGCCAGAGAAACCAGAAGGAAGAACCACGCGACTTGTAAGCCAATTAGTCTGCCGAAAGCGGTGCGCACATAGAGGTACGGTCCGCCGGGCTCGGAGAATTGTGAAGCTACTTCCGCGACGCAACCCAAGATGACTGCCATCGCGAGCCCGGTAGCCAACATCGCTAGTGGGCTGGCGCGTCCGAGCAGACGCGTGAGTTCCACGGGCACACCAAAGATTCCGCTGCCGATGACGCAGTTGATGACCAGGGCGGTCATCGTCCAGCGGCCGATGGCACGGATAAAGGGCATTACTGCACCCCGAAAGTTGGGCACAGTGTAGCACCCTCGTCCCTGTGTGTGGATGAGCTGACGAGGTACCCGCAACCTATCCGGACTCAAGATGTCCGATAAGCGCTTCTCCTACTGAACCTCTCCCATCAAGGTTTGAGGTCAAGCATCGCTTTACCGCTCTCGAAATCGGTAGGCGCTGATACGTGGTCATGAACGATGAGCCATTTCCCGTCAATCTTGCGCACACCGCTGGTAGCACGGAGCCACATGTCAGATTACTGACCATTCTTCAGCCTCCCCGAAAAGCGTTCCAGAGCATGGATAAACCCGACATCGCCACTGCTCAAGACCCGCATATCGCGGAATTCCACGTGAATTGGACCATCGTACTGGGCGAGGAACTCTATGTAGTCCTTACGATATGCCTCTTTGCCCTTGTACTGGAGTGGCGGCGCCACGTCGTAGGCGATTACGGCATCACCAGGGGCATAAAGTGCCATGATTCCTTCAATATCGTGGGCCTCAAAGACCTTCGCCCATCGATCGTATAGCCCCCTGATTTCGGCCTCATCAGACGCAGTCGCATTGTCGCCAGAGGCAATGGAGCGATGCGAACAGACTGCTCGCCAGTTCCCATTTTGCTGGATGAAAGTATCCGTAAAAACAATGTGCGGGGTGAGCGGCTCACCCTTGAAAGACCCACGTTCCTCGCTATTGCCAGTCACAACTGCCGCATTGCCGTAGGTATAGACTTGCATGTCCGAAACGCTTACGGACTCAAATTTCAAGTCCCCTGACTTTAGAACTGAGAAGATCCCTTGTTTGCCGCTGCGTACACCTCGGTCGTCTGTGTCCACGTAACCGTCAGCCAAAATTGCGTTCAGGGTTGCCGTGTCAGCATTCTGTAAGGCATCCACCCACTTGTTTTCGAGAGCGATGAGAGTCTCAGTTGACCGAGTGCTTTCCGCAAATAGCTTTGGTGTCTGTGCTGGCGCAGAAACGGCAGCTAGCACAAGCGACAGCAAAAGACTGATCCTATGCATAACGAGTCCTCCTCGCGCTTGGCCAGAGAAGAAATCAGGGACAGATTTAGGCGAATACTATTCTTGAAGGGGATGTTCTGCAAGCCGAAGGCACATCCACGATGTCAACTCCGGTTAGCATCGACTGCGTCTTCGGCGTGTCGCTAGTGCCAGGAACGTGAAGAACAATTTCCTGATCTGAAATGACTTATCAGCAAGTTGCTGGAGAGTCGGCAAACCGGTAAAGTTCCATACAATACTTGACTTGACCTAGTGCGTCTAGGGGAAGGAAGTAAAGAGACGCTACTCCCAGAATGTGATGTATGTTGGAGAGCGGTCTGCAATCAGTTGCAATGCCGCCAGACGTCTCGTTAACGAACTGAGGTCCGAGTGAGAGAAGTCAAGCAACTAGGAAAGCCGGTCGTGGCGTCGGCAGAAGAGTTGGAGCATTTGGCACTTGCAGCCAAGCTCTCAGGCGTCGAAGCCGAGATCGTATTGCCCGAAAGTCTCGAAATTGCGATGCCGCGGATGCGGCTCCACTATTTGGACTGGGGCACTACCGGGCGCAGGCCCATCGTTTTTCTCCACGGAGCAGCTCTCAATGCGCACACCTGGGACGTTGTGTGCCTGGCGTTGCGGCAACAGTATCATTGCCTTGCCGTTGACCATCGTGGGCACGGTGAAAGCGCTTGGTCTGAGGACGCCGACTATAGTGGCGATGCTCACCGTGGAGATATCGAAGCGTTCGCGGATCACCTGAACCTCGATCAGTTTGTGCTCGTGGGCCATTCCATGGGGGGCTTCAACGCCTTTAACTATGCCTTCCACCACAGCCACCGTCTCGCCGCTCTGGTGCTCGTAGATGCCGGACCAAGCATGCTGGTGAAAGGCGCCAGAAGAATTGTTGACTTCGTAAACGAAACCGCGGAAATGGATTCCTTCGAAGAGATCATTCGGAAGGCCCTGGAGTTCAACCCACGCCGCGATCCCCGCCTTTTGCGGCGCAGTCTGCTGCACAATTTTCGTCAAAAACCCGGCGGGAAGTGGGTGAGGAAAAATGATCTCCGGATGTGGCATGACATGCGTAAACGGGAACAGGAGCGCGAACGGCTAAAGGAACGCTTCGGGCAAGCCAAACAGGTGAACTGTCCAACGCTCATCGTGCAGGGCAGCCTCAGCGATATATTCACCAGCGAGGATGCGCAGAAGCTGGCCACTCAGTTCTCCGAAGGACATTATGCACAGGTGGGCGAGGCAGGGCATACAGTGCAAGGCGACAACCCCCGCGTCTTTGCCCAGGTACTCTCCGAATTCCTTGGCAAGGTCCTGTAAGAACCGCACGCCCGCCGCACGGTTCTAGTATCCCCTTGTTCGAGAATCTCCACGCCGATCCGAGGTTCGATGACCTGCTGAAGCGCATCGGCATCCCCGACTGATCGACTCGACATCCCCATCCCCAAGCAAGTCAGGGATGAATAATGCGAAACTGCAGTAGCGAGTGTCGAATGTGAGCGCTCGAAGGCCGTAGATGCGGGAACTATTTTCTTTGGCCAGTGTAAGGGTCGGAAAGCGGGCGGCGTTCAGTCGCCCAAGTTGGGGGAGATGTTTCGGTGATGGACTGACTTTTGCACCTGGCGCCGCTTCTCGCAACTGGTAGAAATGCCAATGATTAAAGGGCTCTCCCAGACGCGCAAGAGCAGCTCTTTGAGCTGAGCGAACCGCTCGGGCCCGAGCTCAGTGCTCCATCCGCGCTCAATATCGCGGAGTATGCCATGAATTTTCGAATATGCAGCTTTTCCACGTTGTGTAAAGCGCACCAGTCGTGCGCGGCCCTGATTAGGCACGTCGGATCGCACGATATAACCGAGACGCTCGAGGCTCCGCAGTAGCTGGTTCATAGCCTGCTGGCCGAAATCATGCGACGACACGGCCTCACACCGGCTCCGCAGGCGGAGAGGTTTGGAGGCATCAGAAAGGTAGGTGCGATTGCCGAAGGCCAAGGAAGATCCAATGAACGATAAGCGTCGAACTGTTTCCGCTGGCGCCTCAGCGATCTTGCCCCGCGGCATTCCACACAGCTTTTCGCAACGTGGCGTCTACGCCCGGCCGTTTGCTAGGGGTCATCACTCCTGGGGGATTAGAAGAGTATTTCTTGGCCGCGGCGAAATGTTCGCCACCGCCCAGTCCCGCGCAGTTGGTTGAATTGGCACGACCGTTTGGTCTAACTCTGCTGCCGCCCGGAGTTTGAACCAGGAGCGGAGATTTATACGCGCGTGCCGCCGACGCGCAAAAGCACACGCCTAGCTTTCCGATTACGCCGTTTTCCGGGATGCCGAGAATCCGCCAGCCATCTTTGCTATTCGGTTAGCGCGGCTCGAACGAGACGCTGGAAAACGGCAGGTTTCAGGTCCCTAACAGAGCCCACTTTGGTATGAGGCGTTTGCCTGCCATCGCCGCACACCAATCCTTCTGGATCGGCAGACCGGCACCGCGGTAGACGCCGAGGTTGACGTGAGCCGAGTGGAACGAGATTCCTCTCTGCATGGGAATAGGAGAGATGAAAACGGCGCTGCTACACTGGCGTGAGGTTAGTAGCGGCGGCGCCCGCCGCCCTGGTCGCGTCTTCTGCCGTATCCGCCGCCATCACGTCTGGCGGCCTGTGGACGGGCTTCGTTGACGACTAGCGCGCGTCCCAGCAGATCCCTGCCGTTCAAGCTCGCAATGGCTTTTTCGGCTGCGACATCATCACCGATTTCTACAAACGCAAAGCCGCGAGGCTGGCCGGTGTCGCGATCGCGGACGACCGTGATCGAATCGGTGTGGATTCCGAGATTGGCGAATTCCGTGCGGATATTTTCTTCCGCTGCGTTGAATGGAAGATTCCCTATATAGAGTTTTTTCATTGGCGATTCCTCCTGTCGGTGTTGTTTCTTCAACTCCCACCAATGGCGTTTTTTCGCAGGCCAGACGCATCGATCTGCAAGCGTAGCTGTTCTAATAGTCTTCCGACCGCTTGCGGGCAAACGTTCCTGGCGCTTTTCGGGGAGAATGGGTGCTGCGGTAATCCTCAAGGTCTGTGTCGGTGATATCCAGACGAATTTCGGGCGGGTGGTTGCCTTAGCCGGCCAAGTCCCGACGGAGCTTCCGCAAGCAAACATCAGGTGCGTCCTGATAGCTGATTAGGTGTCACTAAAACCTTGTTCGAGATGGTCAGCGTGAAATCGTGCCGTTCGGCGGAAGGCTTGTAAACACGGACATGTGCGCCGGCGTCAAAACCGATAAATTCTACAATAACTTCATGACTCATTTCGAAGAAGCCTTGATTGCGCTGCTCGCGCGCTTTTTACGCCGCTTAAGCCGCTTCGGAGGCGTTCCCTCGGCGGGTTCGACAACCATGATGCTGGTGATGAACTTCTTCACGCCATGGAGATCAAAGTCGATTGAAGTGCGCTCAACGTCCGATTCGATCACGACACCTAGACCGTACTGGAAATGTTTGATGTATGCGCCTTCTTGGAGAACTTTCACGGAGACTCCCCGAACCCTTAAGCTTTAGAGAAGGGCGGGCTCGCTGTTAGCGGACCCGCCTTGTCTGCTTACAAGCTGGAGACGTTCGCCGCCTGCAGGCCCTTGGGGCCGCGCGTGACTTCGAACTCTACCGCCTGGCCGTCGTTCAGCGATTTGTAACCATCCCCCACGATCGCGGAGAAATGGACGAAAACGTCCTCGCCGGACTGGCGCTGGATGAATCCAAAGCCTTTGCTGGCGTTAAACCACTTAACTGTTCCTTGTTCTTTCAATTGTGTTTCTCTTTTCTGTTTAAGCTATTTGGTGCTGTTTCCCACCGCCTCCAGGCAAAAAAAGAGGGGCTGCAAGTGTGGACTTGCAGCCCCTTCAAGATTCCAAAGGTTTTACAAGAGCAACAAACGCACTGCTATGTTCTCATGCCTTTCCCGTGATGTCCATTCAATTCTGCGTGTGACCAGCAGCCCAAGCGGCGACCCTCGATTGTGGCAGACTGCCAAACACTCATTATTACTTTAGAAATGCTGTTATCTGGACCGTTGAGCACGCGTGTCCGCATTCTGTCAATCCTGGTTGTGCACAGCTCTGGGCTCATAATTTGCAACTCATGAACTTACCCCGCACTCCGAAAGACGGCACCGGCCATCGACCTTTCTCACCGCGCGAACGCGAAGTAGTTGTCCGACATACAGTCAGAGAACGGATCCTTGATTTACGTGACTTTGGCGCGAAACCGTCCACTTAAAGCAACCCTTACTTCTCGGCTTGCGCACGTTTAATCGGGGATGTCCGTGCGACTGGGTGTAGCATGGGGCACGAATTGTCCAAACGGAGAGGCTGCGAGTTGCGGTTACCTGGTGGCAGCCCAAGCCCATTCTGGTTGTAACATTGCGGGCGGCTTCCTTTCGGCTCGTAAGGCTTTCTCCCCGCCCGGGTTGGAGGTAATCATGGCGACCCAGCCGCTTAGTCCCAGCGGATTGAAGTTGCAATGGGAAGAAAGACCTAACGAGATCGTCGTCCATTGTAGGGGTAGGATTACCGCTGAAAATTCGGAAGTGTTTCAAAGGGAGATTCGAGATCTGATCGCTAAATCCTCAGGTCAAGTCGGTGCGATTGCCTACAGGATCGTGCTTGACTTGAGCAACGTAACGCACGTCGATAGCGCTGGTTTGGGCGCACTGTTGGGTGCCTGGATGGCAGCGCAAAGCAAAGGATGCGAACTCGAAATCGCAAACCTGAATCAGCAAGTCGAAAGAGTTGTCGAGATGACGAAGCTGCACTCCGTGTTTAGCCGCGCGAGGGTTGTGGCGGCCGGCGCCTCCACGGAGGCAATGCCAGTCGCCGAAGACGCCCTGACTGCGCTGGACGCAGAACAGGCCTGTCAGCAAGCAATCGATGCAGGGATGGTCGTTCACCGCGCCCATCCGCTCAATTGCGAGACGTCGATTCCCGCATTGATGGGCGGGGTGGTAATGCCGAATCCGAGATTCTATGTTCGAAACCATTTTAAAATCCCAAAGCTTGCCCCATCAGGCTGGCGTCTGAATGTAGTTGGCCTGGTCGAACGCCCTTTGAGCCTCAGTTTGCGCGACCTGGTAAAAATGCCCTCGCAGACCCACTTCGTCACTTTAGAGTGCGCCGGAAATGGCCGCTCCCTGCTGAGCCCGCGTGTGAAGGGGGAGCAATGGAACTTAGGAGCCGTTAGCACCGCCGAGTGGACGGGTGTTCCACTCGCGGAGGTTCTGGACCGTGCAGGAGTTAAATCGGACGCGACCGAGATAGTGTTTCGAGGCGCTGATACCGGGACACCCGATGAGTATAGCGAACCGATTCATTTCGAGCGGAGCCTGAGTATGGACGATGCTCAGGGGGCCGAGGCGCTGCTTGCCTATGCCATGAACGGGGAGACACTCCCGATCCAGCATGGCTATCCGTTGCGACTTATCGTCCCCGGGTGGTATGCCGTCGCATCGATCAAATGGCTCGCGCAGATTGAGGTGATCACTGGGCCCTTCAGTGGTCATTATCAGACCGGAACGTACTTCTACGAGTGGCAACGCGGCGGACAAGTAGTGAGAGAACCCGTAACGTTGCAGCGTGTGCGGAGTCTGATCACCGAGCCGGAGCCCGACAGCGAAGTCGAGCGGGGCGAGCTGCCGATTCGCGGTGTCGCATGGTCGGGAGCGGCACCTATCACTCGGGTCGAAGTCAGAATTGGCGGTGGTCCCTGGCAAGACGCCCGCCTGGTGGGCGAACGGAAACGACACAGCTGGCAGGGGTGGGAGCTCATCACCCGCCTTGAGCAGCCTGGCCCCATAATTATTGCTGCCCGGGCGACGGATATGGCAAGCCGAACCCAGCCCGATTTGCCAGAGTGGAATCGGCTCGGCTATGGAAACAATGCCATTCAGAAGCTTCGCGTCGATGTTCGGTAGACCTTGCAGTAATCACTCTGTCTGACTCTGGCGCGCTGCCATTCGACTTGGTGAAGCCGCTCGCTAGCGTCCCACGTACGCCGGAGCGAAATCACTACAAAATCGCTGATACTCAAGTGCCGCCTGGCTGCGCATTCGCGGATTTTTCCGCCTGCTCCACCGCGCAACGCAAATGCGGTGCGGATCTTCTTGTGTCTCTCACTCTTGATTGAGTCAGCTTGGGCTGACAGGATGGACTTGGTAAGCTTGTGAGTAAGTCTGGCTTCGATCCACATGCTCCGCTCGAGTGCCTGAGGTAAATAACCGCTCACGCCAGGCCCTCAAGGACTGAATCGACAACAGCCAACTGGCAAGGAGCGAAAATCGCTTACACAAGAGTGCGGAAGGAAGGGTGGTGAAAAGGGGCGGCTTGGCTGAACTGGAAAAAGTGAAGCAAAACAGGCTATATGATAGACACGAAGGTATCTCGCTTCGCAATGTGCCGAGTTCGATGCCCAGCTTTGTTTGTGCAAAAGCTGGATTAGGGCGATTAATGAATTACCTAGGCGCCGTCCGGTTACCGTTACTCGCCTTGCCGCTTCTCGTTCTGTTTTCGTGTAACAAGGCAGCACAGCCGTCCGCCAAGTCGGGACAAACGGCTGCCGATGAGATGGGCTCGGACCTTGTCCCGCCAGAGGACATGGCGGGCGAATCCGTCGACGACGCGAAGTCGAGTCCCCTGGTGCTTCCTACAAGCTTCGGACGCCGAACCGGAGACTTGGATGAAATGGTCAAGGAGCGCAGAATCCGGGCGCTCTTAGTCATCAACCCGATAGGATTCTTCTATTCCCACGGCAAGCCGAAAGGCATGACCTACGAAATGTTGGAGCAGTTGCAGCGTTACGTGAACAAGAAGCTGAACACCGAATTGGGCGTCAAAATTACTTTTATTCCATTGCGTCCAGATGAGCTCGGCCCGGCACTTCGAGGGGGTATCGGTGATGTTGTCGCTGATGATGTGGTGATTACGCCGGGACGACAGCGGAACTTCGCGTTCACGACCCCCACTATGACCGGTGTTGACCACATCATCGTAACCGGCAAGGAACTGGCGAATGTGCACAGCTTCGATGACCTTGTCGGAAAAGACATCTATGTGAATCCGCTGACAGCAGCGTATGACAGCCTGACCAAAATCAGTGAGGAACGCGCCAAGGCCGGAAAGCCACCTCTATCCATCAAAGCAGCTGACAGGAATCTCCTGGAAGACGACTTGGTTGAGATGGTGAATGGCGGCCTAATCCCGGCCACCGTGGCTATGCAGCACCGAGCGGCTTTGTGGGCACAGGTCTTGCCGAACATCAAACTGCACCCACAAATGGTCGTATCGAACGATGGCCAATTGGCTTGGGTAGTGCGCAAGAACAATCCGGAGTTGAAGAATCTGCTGGACGAGTTTATTGAAAAACACAAAGAAGGGACCGCTTTCGGAAATATCTTGTTACGCCGATACTTGAAGAACACCAAGTGGGTGAGAAACTCGACTTCCGCGCAGGAAATGAAGAAGTTCTCTAAGTACGTGGAGTATTTTAACAAGTATGGATCACAATACAGTTTCGACTACCTAATGCTTATGGCGCAGGGCTACCAGGAGTCATTATTGGACCAAGGGAAGAAGAGCCGTTCAGGGGCCGTTGGCATCATGCAGGTCATTCCGAAGTATGCGTCAGCCGCCCCTATCAATGTTCGCGATGTAAGCAAGGCCGACCAGAACATTCTTGCGGGAGTTCGTATGCTGAATAACATTGTTACGAGCTACTTCGCAGACCCTGCGATAGATGACGTGAACAGGACTTTGTTCACCTTCGCTAGCTACAACGCAGGACCAACCCGCATTGTGCACTTGCGCGAACAGGCAGCCCAAGAGGGTCTGAACCCCAACAAATGGTTTGGCAATGTGGAACTAGGGGTGGCCAGGAACGTCGGGGAGGAGACAGTGACGTACGTGGACAATATCTACAAGTATTACGTCGCCTACAAACTAGCCGCCGAAAGCCAAGCGGACCGCGCTAGGTCGAAATCGAACCGAAATTAGGAACGCCGCGCCACTTTTTGCATAGGCCTCCATAAGACAAATGCCTTCGTCGCCGAAAAGCAAAGGCCAACTCTGTCGGAGAACACCTACTAGTCTTCTCTACTACGTCAAGAACGCACGTACCATAAAGCACTGCTCCGTTTGGTCCCAGCAGCCCACGCAGCCTCACTGATAAAGCTCCGCGCTGGCAAGCACGGTGCCCTCGGCGTAATGGTCGGTTACGCTGTAGGTGCCGCTTGCGACATGTGGACCCGCAGAAGATCGCGCTCCTCAAGAGTGCGCCGTGGACGGATTGCCTCGGTTTCAAACTCCGGCATTCAGTTGGGGTGCGCTGGTGACCATCGCGCCTGTCTTTATCGTGCTGGTTGCGGAAAACAAAGGTCACATTGCCGCCATTTCTTCTTACATTGGCCGGGACCTGAATCCATGTCTCCCAAGCGCCTCTCTCGGCGACACTCTGGCCACACTGGTTTCCTCTTTCGGCGGCGGCACGCCACAAACCACCTACGCGAAAAACATGGGGGTCATGGCCATGACGCGAGTATTCAGCACATACAATTTCATAGCAGCCGCACTGATGGCACTCCTGCTTGGGCTCTCACCCAAGTTCGGCACATTTATTGAGACGTTCCCCAACCCGGTTCTGGGCGGCATCACGCTCCTGATTTACGGGATCATTGCCTTGATGGGTATTCGTATTTGGATGGATGCCAAAGTCGATTTCACGCGTCCCAAGAATTTGGCAGTAGCGGGCACATCTCTGATCGTGGGTACAGGACTAGGCACCAAGGGCCTAACGGTTGTGGGGTTGAACATCCCTGGGATTGCACTGGGGACGGTGCTGGCGCTGGCCCTCAATTGGGTCCTTTCCATTGGAGACCAGGATTAGCGATTTATCATTGGAACGAGCTAGAGACGACGTGCCCCAACTCGAAATGGAGAGAACTCCTTTTAATAGGACTTGGACGATTACGTCGTTTGTCAGGACTTGACCCAGGTTGCCGGGATGTGCGTAATGTTGCGTTTCCCGGGCATCGCCTGGTACAACTCCAGGGTGGCCGTCGCAATCGGATTTGCGGAGATCGCCGCGCCAATTGTCGTGGCTCTGTTGTTTATCGCCGCAGTTTCCCTTTTTAGAGAGCCTAATCGAAGAAATTTCATGGCAGTCATGCTCGCCGGTGCCGGTGCTGCGTACCTGAACGGCGGGCTGGGCAAATGGGAATTTCTGTTTACTGCAGTTATGACCTACTGCGCGTACAAGGGACTTTCCTCTTACAAAATGATTGGCGCCGGATGGATGCTGCACTCGGGCTGGGATGTGGTGCATCACTTGTATGGCACTCCGATCATTCCTTTTGTACCGCTTTCCTCATTCGGATGCGCAATCTGCGATCCGGTTATCGCGCTCTGGTGCTTTTTCGACGCGCCTTCATTTCCCTGGCCGCAGAGGCTAAAGACGGAACGGCCCTGAGTTCTTCTCAGCGCTGGGACGCGCACAAAAGGCGCTTGGTTACCAGTACCGACTTTTCCGATTTGGGCGTTTATCGGGACCTGAGCGAAAAGACGAGCAGTCTTTCTACGTTTCATAGTTGAATCCGAAGCTAGTGCGAGCGAAATTTCAATTTTATTAACAAGTAAAACGTTATGCCGATTCGTTGGCGCTGTAACCCAAAATTGACGAAAACGTCCTGAAAGCGCCGCAACAACATTCGTCGCTTCCTGACCCGGGAGAACCAAATATGGAAGGCACCACATCTTTTAGCTTCGAGATTGAGAACCCAGGTAGGGATCTGCACGGGAATAAAGTAACGACGGTGCAGTGTCATGGCCGCCTGGTGAGCGAGGCGGCTGGCAAAATCAAAGAGGTCGTGAAGCCGCTCATACCGCAAGGTGGACGCATCGTGGTTGACCTGAGCGATGTGAACTACATGGACAGCTCTGGGCTGGGAACCTTGGTCGGCCTGAAGGCATCTGCAATCCACCAGGGCTTATGCATACTGGAGTTCGTCAATATGACGCCGCGGATACTCGAACTCGTGCGGATCACGCACCTGACTCAACTATTCTCGAAATAGCACACTGGTTCAGTCCCGCACGTTAGCGCCCACAGCTAGCTGCCGTCTCGAAAACCGCCGCGGTGCAGGAGCCGAAGCAGGTTCGCGCTAAGCGCGAATCAGCGTGGACGCAAACCCGCTCGCAAGCCTGAGGAATAGCAGGCCCGAACTGGTCAGATGCCCGGAAGCGTTTCTCGAGCTCATGAACTTCCCGAATGTGCATTTCTGGCTGCGGCGCGGGATTTCAGCGCGTAATCAATGGAAAGCTTACCGGACCCTGTTAGCGAGATAGTCGCAAACATCAGCGCAAAATACGCGGCCGTAAGCCACGCTGCTTCGCCAACTTTGAGGCTGCAATAGGTCGCGACAGCGAATCCGATGAAGAGGCACGCGGCCGCATAGCGGGTGAAGAGTCCGCAGGCTACAAGAAACGCCGCGAGCGATTCATTGAGGGTTTGCAGATAGGCCACGAGCACCGGCAGGGGCAGGCCGACCTTGCGATTGAAATCCACAAAGGACCATTGCCCGGTGTGCATGTAGCGCAGCGCGTCTTTCCACTTTGTGATGCCAAAAAGCAGGCACAGGGAAAGTCCTGCTCCAACGCGCAGCAGGAGCAAGCCTGCGTCAGATCCTCGGTTGCGCAGGTTCGTAGGCTCCGTCATCGGAATCGGCTCCCTTCCTCAGCTAAGCAACACGTCTTGCACGGACCGGCGGGCGGAGGCCGTTGCGGCAACGGTCGCGTAGCCCATATAGAACATGAAGGTGGGCTGCCAGGAGGCGTCGCCGGTGATTTTCGCGAGCCTCGCCAATGTCTCCGGTTGCATTTTCAGTTTTTGTTCCTGGTCGATGAACTCCACGGCACCATTAGCGGGACGAGCAGCCAGACCGAGCGCAGTCGCCAGCAACTGCGCGCGCTGCCATACCCTACCGGCACGAATAGTCTGCGGACGGTCATACCGATCGTGCACGGCGATGATTCCGAAGAGGCGGCCGGTCATCATCAGATCGGGATAAGACAATGGAGGACTTGCGAGTTTCCCCACGGGCGGGCCCACGTAGGTGCCGTCCCGATTGTCTTGCACTTGTTGCATCGTGGTGCGAGACCAGGTTTGCATTCCGGCTCTCACTGCGGGATCGGCGACGAGCTTCTTGCTGGTGTCCCAGATGACATCCACGATTTTTTTCGGTCGGTCTCTTGCGTTAAAACGAAGATCCTCACATCCTCGTCATCTCGCGCAAGGTTTGCGAGCGAATTAACGAACTCCGTGGAAACTTCTTTCTTCACATCAAAGGGTTCTCGATTTGTGTGTCGGCGAGGTATCGCGTCGAATAATTCACCGGAGTTCCGTGGTCCTACAAGCAGGTCCACTGTCGCCGCCAATTCGGGCTTCGGCCGATCGGGAATCGGTTCCAGTTTCGCCGGCAGCAGCGAGACCGAGGCAGTAAGCTCATGCGATGGCGCCGTAAGACAAAGATTTTCGAGCGCGCAGCCCAGGCTGAAGAACATTCGCGCAGATAGGGGTCAAAAGCGCCGAGGTTGCGCTTTGTGTCCGCATAGGCTTCGATTCTTGAAGAGTTGACCTTAAAGAGCCACGGCTGGGTATTAAACGCGTTCGAGCTTAAAATCGCGGCGTGCACGAGCGCTAGCGGCCCTTCCCGGGTTTCTTTCTCCCAGTCTCGCCACGGTTCAAACGCCGGACCTTCACCAACTTCAGGAGCTGCTTGCCCGTAGACGCGCCAGATCTGCCCACCGGCCACCAGAATGGTGACGACGCCCGCGCCTTTTAGGAAGTTTCTACGCTTCATGACTAACCTCCCGTTCCCGTCATCGTTTTCGCTCAGGGCGCCTATCTTTGCGCGGGCGAAATCCTCGATCCGACCCTGCACCTGAGCACGCGGTCCATCGCGAGAATCTTCCTGGCCCCAGAATCGCAAGCGCGCCAATGGAACCGACTTCAAGATCAGTGCCGCACACATCGGTGGACTGGTTCTTGGAAGCCCTATTCCGGCTTGATGTTCTGATTGAGGCGCAGGACATTCTTAGGATCATACTTTTTCTTAATTTCTACTAGGCGAACATAGTTCGTTCCGTAAGCGGCCCTGACAAGCTGTTCGCTCGTTTCGCCCAGTTGGTTCGCGTACACGCCGTGCGCAAAGGGCTGCAATTTATCACGCAAAGCCTTGACCCATTGCACCGAACCGTCCTTCTCTGCCGTACCGCTCCAGACACCGGCCACGTCCACCTCGTAACCCGGCTGACGCAGAGCAAATGCCATGTCACCGGAAGGTACCCGCGAAATCGCCCCGCGCAACGGCACAATGATCACCTTGCCATGCCACGGCGCATCGTTAATTGCCATCGTAATCGCCGCAATCGCAGCCTCGCTGAGTTCCGGAAGAAACAGGTCCGTTTGGAAGTGCGCGACCGGTGCCTGAAGAAATCCTCCAGCGGACTGAACTATCAAATAAGACGTGACCCTAACACTGTCCTCCTGCGGTTTGAGCGCTCGCAACGGCCTGAGCAAGTCATTCCCGAGTCGCGGATCGCCGCAAAAGCAGATATCCATTCTGCATCTTGGTCCTTGCTCGGAAGGCAACAATTGGGCGAGGACATCCATTTCATCCGGTTCTGTCGCGACGAACTTGACAAAGGCCTGCAGCAGCTCCTGAATTCGCCCAGCCGAATACATTAGTGTCCCCGCCAGAACGTCGGTTACCGGATGGAGCTGGTACTCCAACGCCGTCACCACACCGAAATTGCCGCCTCCACCACGAATCGCCCAAAACAGATCTGGATTTGACTTCTGGCTGGCCTCAACCTGCTGCCCGTCCAGCGTCACCAATTGCGCCGATATCACGTTGTCGCACGCGGCGCCGTACTTCCCCATCAATTTCCCTTCTCCCCCGCCGAGCGTCAGTCCGGCAATTCCTACCGTCGGGCAACCTCCTGACGTCGTGGCCAGGCCGAATACTTGCGTGGCCACGTCCAGATCGCGCACCAGCGCACCTGCCTCTGCGCGGGCCACGCGTTTGCGCGCGTCAACTTCGACCCGGTTCATCCCGGAGAGATCGACTACCACGCCCCCATCGCACATCCCGTATCCGACTCGGCTATGGCCTCCGCCGCGCACCGCCAACTGAGCTTTCTGGCTCTGGGCAAACTCCAGGACCCGCACCACGTCGAGCGCGCCGGCACAGCGCACAATCAGCGCCGGGTGCAGATCGAACGCGCGGTTGAAGATCAGGCGCGCCGATTCATAGCCAGACACCTCGGGCGTGATGACTTGGCCGGTAATTTCAGCAGTGAGTTTGTGGATCGCCGCCGCATCGAAGGGAGCCGCATTCTGTTCACGGGTTTCGAGGATTGGCCACGTCGCTGCAAACGCTTCAATCGGGCGCCCGCAAAGCCCCGCTGCGGCCAACGCGGTTTGCTGGACGAAGTGTCTTCGACTGAGCGCCATGATTTGACGTGAGGCTACGCTACGATGCCACCCCCGTCAATTCGATTGCCTTTGCATGTCGAATCTCTCAAAGCAAGTATTTGGTCTCCGATGACGGACCACCCGGAAGAGAAGTCAGGCCTGCTCAGCGTTCACTCACGTTACGGCCTGTCTGCTCACCAAGTCGCTTGAACGACCTTCTGCACCAGAGGTTTCAGCAGTCTCGTTGCCTCCACCGCTGCTCTGATTGCTACCGGGTGGAACGAACCAGTTCCCGGGCGGGTCTGACTTCCGCTGTGGACCATCACCTTCGCACGGCGCACGCGATTACGCCGTTTATCAGGCGCTGTACGACCTAATGTATGATTGGGCTCGCGATCCCGAGGCGCTTGCTGCGTGGTACAAGCAGCATCTCGGCGTTACTTTAGAGAGCGCCGGAGGCGGGTATTACCCATTTGGGGTATCCGATCTATTTCTTGACGATACTCGGGGTTTGGAAAATTTTGGGGGTTGTAGCAGTGCTTATTCCTAGATTTCCTCTGCTGAAGGAATGGGCTTACGCAGGATTCGTTTTTGCCATGACGGGAGCCGCATTTTTTGTATATCGCAGTGGGCGATCCCACGAAAGAATTGGTTCCCTCGTTGTTATTGCTGACCCTGACGATGGTCTCGTGGTATTTCCGGCGTGCGGATCGAAAAATCCCCGCGCCACACAAAGCCCAGGCCGTCGAAACCGTTGTGCCAGTTCAACAGAGATCATAAGCCCATGGCTAACATAAGGAACAACAAAAAGGCGTTGTCGCCAGAACAACGGAGCGAACTGCTCGGAGCATTGAAATCCCGTTTTGAGCAAAACATGATCCGCCATCAAGGTCTTGAATGGCCAAAGGTACACGCAAAGCTGGAGGTTAACGCTGAAAAGCTGTGGTCACTTAATGAAATGGAAAGGACTGGAGGTGAACCGGACGTTGTTGGTCATGACAAAACGACGAGCAGCTACATTTTTTGTGATTGTTCGGCGCAAAGTCCCAAAGGCCGCAGAAGTCTTTGCTACGACCGTGAAGCGCTGGACTCAAGGAAAGCAGATAAACCAAAAGATAGCGCCATTAATATGGCAGCTATGATGGGCGTTGAGCTTTTAACCGAAGAGCAATATCGAGAGCTGCAGAAACTCGGGAGTTTGGATACGAAGACGTCGAGCTGGGTGAAAACACCTTCTGCCATCAGAAAACTCGGCGGCGCCCTCTTTTGTGATCACCGCTACGACACTGTTTTCGTGTATCACAACGGCGCGGAATCTTACTATGCCGCTAGAGGTTTCCGCGGCTCGCTCACGGTCTAGTCCGGCGATCTTCATAACGATTGCCTTCGCTACCTCTTGTTTTGCTTTTTTCCTCTATCCGCCTAATGTGCGCTGGAAGCAGAACAGCTACTGAGTCTGTAGGGCCGACCCGGCAAGGGTAGTGCCCGGCACGGCAAACCGGATAACTTGCTCATAGTACGTAGATGGACACTAAGGCCGTTAAATCGGGCTGTTGACTGCGAGGCAGGGTTAGAAAAAGCGTTTGATAGCGCTGCAGTCGAATAAAATGCTGCGACGGGTTTAGTCGCCAGACCGGACAAGTTCGTTTCAGTATGAAGACGGACGGTAACGCCGGGGCACTTTCAACCACACCTGTTCTACAGACGTCGCCTTTGTTATAGACTCCGCTTTCCTGTACGACATAACTTGGTCAGGTCAAATCATGAAGATCATACGTCGAGTATTCTTTGCGCTGGTTACCCTGGTTGTGCTGGCCTTTATCGCCGCATTCTCATATCGCGCCATGGGTCAGCATCGGATTGCAGAGGCTGTCAAGATCACTTCGCCGAATGGCATTGACGAAGCGAAATTCGTCAACATCAACGGCGCGGAGGAATGGATCACGATTCGCGATGATGACAGAAACAATCCCGTCATCCTGTTCCTGCACGGAGGACCCTCCGAGGCCAATTCACACGTACGACTTGCCCTGGCCTTGTGAAGTAACGAACAAATAATCGTGCGACCACTGTTAGGACCGGAGAGTCGGCTAACCGGAGAGGTTAACCGGAAAGTTCGTCCCAGTCCGAACTTGGGGGGTTACCCCGTTAATCGGGCAAGTTCCGCGCTTAGCGGCATTCGGCAAGTCGCGCAGAGGCTAGTCTCGTCTACTAAATACATTGTTGAGCTTGCTGCAAGAGGCGTATCGTACCCGAGTTGGATTCCGAATGAGCGGGGGAGACCTTCTGGCCCGAGAGATGCAACATCCGGGTCGAACGCAGCCGGCTTGAGGGGGTAAGTTATGAGCGGTCGGGTCGCTGGGCTTTGGCCAGTCGCGGTAGTGGTTTTCGCATCGCTTGTCGTGTCCGCGCCGTCCTACGCGCATTCGTGCGAAGACATCGCCTCGCTGAAGCTGTCGAATACCGCGATTGTCTCTGCCACCGAGGTACCCGTTGGCCAATTCTCGGTGCCACCTGGGCCTGGCGCTGATATGCAAGGTCCACAGCAGCGCTCGGAGCGAACGATGGAACTGCCCGCCTTCTGTCGCGTCCGGGTGACGGTAGCGCCAGCCATCAATATGGAGGTCTGGATGCCAGTGTCCGGCTGGAATGGCAATTTCGAAGCTGTCGGTAACGGGGGGAAGGCCGGCTCAATCAGCTATGCGGCAATGGCCACTGCGCTTATGGAAGGATACACGACAGCCAGCACTGACACGGGACACCAGGGTCGTGAAGATCAGACCGAGTGGGCATTCCGTCATCCCGAGCTAATCACCGATTTTGCTTACCTCGCTATCCATGACATGACTGTCACGGCACGAAAGGTTATTGCGTCGTATTACGGTACCGGGCCGACGTTTTCATTCTTCAACGGCTGCTCGACAGGCGGCCGCCAGGGTCTCATGGAAGCCCAGCGCTATCCCGACGATTACAACGGGATTTTGTCCGGCGCTCCCGTAATCGACTATACGCACCTCCAAGCGGCCCATTTCGCGATCGCGCTGCGAACGCGAAAAGTTCCGGGAAGCTACTTCCCGCCGAGCAAGCTTCCAGAGATCAACAAGGCTTCCCTGGCCGCTTGCGACGCCATCGATGGAGTGCGGGACGGCATCATTGAAAACCCGCTGAAATGCAGTTTTGGCAAGGACCCTTCAGCGCTTTCGTGCAAGGGCTCCGAAACGCCCGCGTGCTTGACCGCGGAGCAGCTGCAAACACTGAAGGACATTTATGCTGGGTACCGCGACCCGCGGGGCCAACTGGTCTATCCAGGGTTCATGCCGGGAGATGAGATCGGCTGGAAGTCGCTCATTATTGCTGGTGCCGATCCGTCTCAACCGTTCACGGATACATCCGCCGTTGGTGCGGTCGGGTTTTTCAAGTACTTCGTATTCGACAACTCCAGTTGGGATTTTCTTACCTGGAACTACGATCGAGATATGCCGTTCACCGACAAGAAGCTGGCCTCCGAAATAAATGCCACGGATCCCGGACTCAAGCGGTTCCGAGCCCACGGCGGAAAGCTGCTGCTTTACCATGGATGGGCCGATCCTGGGGTTTCTCCGCTTGAAACGATTGACTATTACGAGAGAGTCGTAGCAGCCGTCACCGGGACAGAAGCTATCCGCCCTGGTTACGAGACGTCTGCCTTTGCCGATAGCATGAGGCGTACCGAGGATTTTGTCCGCCTGTTCATGGTTCCCGGGATGGAGCATTGCGGCGGCGGTCCAGGCCCGAACATGTTTGACGCATTCGCCCCTTTGGCGACTTGGGTCGAGCACGGCCGCGCTCCGCGCGAGATTATCGCTTCGCACATGACCAACAGAACTGCGACCCTGACCCGGCCACTTTGTCCGTATCCGATGACGGCTCACTATGCGGGACATGGCAGCACGGACCAGGCGGCTAACTTTTCGTGTAAGTTTCCCGACAATTAGCTGCTGAGCACACCCGCCAATCTGATCGCCGCTTTTTGTGGTTCGGTTGGCCGAATCAAGTTGTCCGGTTACAGCATTGATCGAGACTTGGTCGTCGCCTTGGAGCTTCCGGCCTTCGCTTATGCCTCTTTCCAAGGTACACCTCATTTAGCAGACCGAGGGGCAATTGCATCCAACTAAGCGGGGCACATTCAGTGTTCAGGATGCGGTATGCTGTTTCCGTTCTACACGCCATCGCCACCACTTTCCGATTTCATAGAGAACTTCTGGCTCTATGACGGCTACGAGTCCCCTTTCCTCCCGAGCCCTTGGTCGTTTGCACTAGCAAGCTTACTCAAGTCGAGGGCAGCCGATGCAAATCACTTGGACGATTTTGCGCGTTAATCGGGGACTATCGCGCCAATCTCACTTTCATATGACTCGAGCCTTGGTCGAAACACGCCTCCGAGCCCGTGTTTCGCCATATAACGGTTCGAGCAGTCGATGAAGCAGAAACATTGGATCTGTTACGCGTGGATCGCCGAGCACTGTGCGGAAGGACCCCGTGGCCAAGTTTTGCTCGATCAATTGCAGGATTCGCAGATGCACGCCAAACGGAGCAGCGCGTCCTGCCTCCCATCGATTCACTGTGCTGTAAGTTACCCACAGAGTCCTGGCGAACTCTTCCTGGGAAAACCCAAGCATCCTGCGAATCTTTTTCACTCGGGACGGCGTCATGTTCCTCAGCATCGGCGTGTCCTCCTTCACGTCGTTTTCGCGACAGGCGAGGCCGTCAGAAGTGGAAGCCAATCTCTCCTGTTACCGTGCGCGGAGTGACGTAATGCGTGCCGCTGAACGTGGAGAGAAAGTTATACAGGGCATACTGATTCGTAAGGTTGATTATGGTTATTCGCGCGCTCCACTTGAAGCGATCCCCGTGGAAAAGATCGTCCTCACCGATCGCGAGATCGAACAGATGTCGCGGCTGAATGCGCGGCGGATTGGTATTGTCGTTTTCAGTGTCTGGCGCGGGCACTTTGATCAGCGTGGAACCAAACGTCGAAGCAGGGCAGTTGTAAGGCAGCGGCACTGTCGGCGTGGCGTGTGTACCGCTGCAGGTGAAGCCGGCCTGAAACTCCTGATCGGCGGACATCGGAACGCCACCGGCATTTGCAACCACCATGCTGACGTTCGGCACACCGCCAATCAACAAAGAGCCAGGGCATGAAGTCTCGGGCCCTCCAAAACACGGCGAAGCGCCGGCGACCAGCCCGCTATCGAACCGCCAGTTAAAACCAATCCAGGGGCCGCGCTTCCACGGCTGATATTGCAGGTGAGTCGTCTGGTTGAATTTTTCATCATGGTCAATGCGGAACGGCTGGAAGCTGCTGCCCGCAACAGCAGGGACAGTGCCCAGACCGCCGACCTGGGGCGTGTAGAAGACTGCAGCGACGCTCGACATGACGACATATGCAGTGAAGCCACGGAGATTCGTTAGGTTCACGCGCGCCGTGAAGCCGGGAATCTTTGAGTTGTGCCACTCAATCGGGAAAAATATCGGCGTATTACCGAAGATCCCGAAATCGTAACTACTATGAGTGTATTTCCAAATATATTCGCCATCGAAGACCACGTGGCTTCCGAACGCCTGCTGCAGCCCAGCGTGAAACTCGTTGCGGAATCCGGCCGAGATCGGCGCCGGAACACATGGAATCAGCGCCGCGATCACTTCCGAGTTGCAGCCTTCGCTCGAAAGTACGAGGTTTTCATTGAACGGAGTTTCGAGCGTACGCGCGTACGAGACGCGAAGCACGGTGTTGCTCTGTTTTACGTTGTATGCGATCCCCAGACGCGGTTCAGCCTGACGCGCGATCGTGAGGCCGTTGTAGAGGTCGCCTCGGATACCCACGTTGAATGACCAGTTTCCCCTAGTGATCGTGTCCTGGACATACAGCGCTATTCCCTTCACATCTGTGTGACCGGGAAAGAAGAACGATCCGCCGCCCACGAAACAGGGCGCGGGAGAACTGCCGCAGCTTCGGGTCAAATCGAACGGCAGCAGCACCGGGTTGAACAGCGGATACTGCGCGGAATTCGGCGCGTTGGGGTTGGAGGAATCATTGGGCTGGCAGCCATTCGGCGCGCAAAATCCGGTCGCAGGAGCCCCTGCGCATTGTGACGGATCAGTGAAGCCTTGCACGGCCTGGTACGCGCCTGGCAACCCGCTGTTTGGATCACTTAGGCTCGGATTGAAGGTAGTGCAAGGTGCGTTCAGCGTGGGATCGACGATGCCGAGACGGTCATGTTCGGTGAGAAAGGTGTGCTGGAACAGGATTCCGCCCTTTAAGTTGTGGATGCCTTTCACGTACACCACGCTGGCGCGGACACCCGCGTTGGTCAAAAACCGAAGCTGAGAAGTCGTTTCACGCTGGAGGCTCGGCGGCCCGAGATCGGCGAACGGATTGTCGCTCGGATAATAGTTGTACTGATCGTGCCGAACGAAAACTCCACCGGTAATAACTGTTGTCGAGCCGATCAGATGCGTCCACGTCGGCGCAACATTGAAGGTTCTGATTTGAGAACGCTGATCGGTTGGTCCGACTGGCACCCCATTTGGGCCGATGCCGTCGTCGCTCACGCCCATTACAACGTTGCCCAAGTTCGGACCGAACCAGGCCGTCCCATTTTGTGCGTCGAAGGAATTGGGATCCTGAAACCATGATCGCGTGAAGCCCAGATTCACATGCACGGAATCCGCTTTGGAAACTTGAAAGTCCAAGCGGTCGAAGACGTTTTCCTGGTTGCCTTTGTCGTGGAAAACCCGAAATTCCGGTGGATCGAGGAACCGCCCAGTTTTCAGTCCGCTCACGGCGATGAAGTTTCCCCAGTTCTGGCCGCCATAGCCAAAATTGAAATCGCCCGTCGCGGTGCCAAATGTTCCGTAACCGACCGTGACGGCGCCATGCGGAGTCGTCATGCCCTGGCCCGATCGGGTCGTCACGTCGATCACTAGGCTTGTCTTGTCGCCGTATTCAGCCGGTGGGGCACCGCTAATCACCTCGAGCGACTGGATGGAATCGACCGGAATCTGATTCGAGAAAACTTTGCTTTGCTGGTCTGTGATCGGCTGGCCATCCACAGAAAAGGAGTTTTCGGCGTGATCGCCCAGCCCGTGAAACAGCCCGTTCGAATCCGCCGAGACGCCTGGAGACGCGAGCGTCACCAGCGCGCTGACGGACGACGACGCGCTCTCGAGCGGCAAATTCTGGATCAGCTGTCGGTCCACATCGGTATGCGCCGTCGAATCTGTTTCGAGCAGGTCGCCCGCCGCCTCCACAGTGATCGAGCTGGTCGCGGCACCCAATTGCAGTTTGATCTCGAGCTTCATGGGCACGCTGGACCGCACGTCGATGTCTTGCACGTACGAGGCAAAACCCGTCGCCGTGACGGTCATGTGATACGGATTGAAGGGCACGTTGGGGATGCTGAAATTGCCCATCGGGTCCGTGGTCGTGGTCCGTTCAAACTGGCTCACCGGATTATGAATCGTGACGCTTGCGCCTGGTATGACCGCCCCCGACGGATCAGCAACGGTGCCTCCGACAGTTGTTGAACTTCCCGCATTCTGTGCACGAGCCTCTGAAGCTAAGAAAAGGAAAACACAAAGCACGTCAAAGATTACTCTTCTACGCGTCATGAAGGTTTTTCTCCCAAAGGCAAAGCGACCGGAATGGATGGACTCCGGACGATGAATGAGAATAGGCGCTCGCTGTTCAAGAAACAGCGAACTCCGGGAGATCAAACTGTGATCTAGGAACTAGGCGGGGGGGGCGCGGGGAATGCGGTTCGTGCAAACAGGTTCAAGGTCAAAGAGGGCGGTTTCAGGTGACGCAAAACGTGCGACCGGCACCGGCTGCTGTAATGCCAGCTGCACTGCGGGCTGAAAAATCGCTACACGCCCCGAATGGCAGGCCTGGCAGTTGTCGTAGCCGGGGCCGTGCGAGTGCAGCGCCGCGTGAAGGCCCAGCAAGCCCACCGCAACGACGATGACGATAGCCAATAGCCGGATGCTAGGTCGCTTCCGCATATCCACGTGAAAACGATCGTACCTCAAAGGCGGGTTTTCGGAAACACCGAACCCTCGCTCCGTTCTCGAAACGGCAGCCGCCAAGATAGGCCAACTTTGGACTTGCCCCCTCAATGGCAGGTTGCTGGGTTGGGCGTAATGTTAATGATTTGCCTTCCTGATTGCTGTCGTCGCCGCGATGTACTACGCTGCGCCGTAATGGGCCGTCGGCAAACTCAGTGGAGGGGAATACGCCCGAGCTGCGAAAACTCGGCCGCCAAGTCTTGATAACTCGGCCCCATTGCCGTACTAAAAGCTTTCAACTCTGGAAGCAGCGCCAACATACACTGCATCTGTGCCCGCCCCAAAATGAGCAGGGTCTTGCGGTCTTGTAAGTGCGATTTAGGTGCTGACGCGCACCGAACGCCTGGTTACTCCGAAAATCGGTAGAAACTTCACGCCAGTAGCCACTTCGTCGATTACCGCGTTAATCGAGATCTAACGGAAGCCAACAACGTTGGCTGCATCGCTCTACCGGGACTCAGTTCTCGCTTGATGGCCTTTATACGACCAGCTTGAAATCAGCAGGCAGCTCGAACAAAGCTAGGTCCAACGCTTGGCGAGTGTGTCCTGTGGAGCGAGCAGCCCGAGTGCGTCAGACGGAGGTACGAGCCGCCCCGCCGCCGCGTGACGGAGTTCGTCTTGGAATTGTGAAGCGATGTATTGCGTCGCGCGTCGTGAGCGATCTGCGCTTTCTGCCCAATGAGGCAACTACAACGATGCCAGCGCCGAGCAGACAGAACGTATCTGGATCAAGCGTTGTCACCGATGGCTTGTTGGCGACGGGCATACGATCTGCGATCGCTGGCAACGCAAAGCTAAGTGCAGCCACGAACAGGAGGCCTCGAAGAACGCGCATGCCGCACCTCTTTGTCGGTCGGAATCCAGTGGCCCGTTTTGGAGGTAGGTTAGCGGGGAGCGGAAACCCGGCGGTATCGGGTTATAACCAGCACTCATTGAAGGGAGTCTTGCAGGTGTTATCACGAACGGCCATCCGGGACATACCTGCGTGGTCTGAGCAGAATCCTGTAGGTTCCAGTGGCGTAACGAGATTTGGGGGTCAACCCCAAGAGGTCGCGGCCACCATCTACAATCGCCAAATCGGAAGGTTCCGACTAGTACCCATCTATAAAGGCATCTGCTCTGTCGGGGAAAAAGAAACCAAGAAACAAAAAAATCACAGACGAAATTGAAAAAATGCACACACGTCTCCCTTCGGATCGACTCCCAAGCGAGAGAAAACTCGCGACCCACCGACTGAATGATGGCGCCCAGCGACGAGTCCAACAGTTTCAAGAGTATTGAATATATCTTTTCGCGAGGGAGTCGCAAGGCATACGTTCACTGGCATACCAACTGAATGTTTCCGCGCATCACCGAGAGGAATGAAGCGGACGTCGTCGGTCTACAGGAGGAAGGAGCTTCGCATAGTTCGACCTGCCGCGGTTCAACGGAAATGCAGCACCGCTATTGGCAACGACTGAGTTTACAGGCTTTTGCACTAGACGATCTATCAGTGGCATTGGATCCGACGGAAACCCGTCAGTGGCAAACATCCGTCGGAGATTTGCCAGCGGCAGTCGCAGATTTGACGAGCTCTCCTTAGAAGACCTCAAGCAACAGAACGACTTGCATTGCACGTTCTCTCTCCCACTGAGTTTTGCTTCTTTGGCATCCCACCTGCGCAAAGGGCCAAAGAAATTAGGATAGAAGGCACGAATGATGGGACGTCATGACCAGGACAAAGCGCGCGTCTTCGATGTCATTCTGAGAGAGCTCTCACGACACCGCTCTTCTCATGACGCAGTTTCTGGCAAGCGTTCATCGCGGGCGATGCTACTCGAAGAAATTCTTAGTCGACTACTACAGGAGAAGCGAACATGACGAAGATTATCTCTACGACATTTCCGTATCAAAAACACCGACGGCAAGTCCTCGGCCGCGAGATGGCGTACGTGGTGGTGGGGCAAGGCGACCCCATCGTACTGTTGCACGGCAATCCCACCTCGTCGTACCTCTGGCGCAACGTGTTGCCACACCTGCAACCAATTGGCCGCTGCATCGCCCCTGACTTGATCGGCATGGGCGACTCCGACAAGCTGTCCGACAGTGGCCCCGGCTCATATCGCTTCGTCGAACACCGCCGTTACCTCGACGCCCTGCTTGAGGCCCTGGATGTGCGCGAGCGGGTCACCTTCGTCGTCCATGACTGGGGCTCGGCTCTCGGCTTCGATTGGGCCAACCGCCACCGCGAGGCGGTGAAGGGTATCGCGTACATGGAGGCGATCGTGCGGCCGCAGGGCTGGGACCACTGGGACAAGTTGAATATGCGCCCAGCTTTGAAGGCACTGCGTTCCGAGGCCGGCGATGCGATGGTCCTGCAAGATAACTTCTTCATCGAGAAGATCCTGCCAGGGGCCATCCTGCGCACCCTTTCCGTTGAGGAAATGACGGAGTACCGACGGCCGTTCGCCGAACCCGGCGAGGGGCGACGGCCGACGTTGACATGGCCCCGAGAGATCCCCATCGAGGGCGATCCGGCCGACGTGACTGCGATCGCGGCCGCCTACGCAGACTGGCTTTCGACGAGCGATGTGCCCAAGCTGTTCGTGAAGGCCGAGCCAGGTTTGCTCCTTGCCGGCGGCGCGAATCTCGACTTCGCCCGCGGGTTGCCAGCGCAGACCGAGGTGACGGTCGCGGGGCTTCATTTCCTCCAGGAAGATTCGCCGCACGAGATCGGGCAGGCCATCGCCAACTGGATGGGGCGTTGGGCTGACGCGGGCCATTCATTCCGAAAGAGAGCAAACGCAAGTGCGTGAAATGAAGGAGATACGGAAATGAAAAAGTGGGCAAAGGTTGCCATTCCTGTTATCGCCGGCATGGTTTTGGTCGGGTGGTATGCATTTCGGCCTGAGCGGCTTGTGGTCAACAGAAGTGTGGACGAAGCATTTCCATCTGGATCAGGCGGCTCGTCGCCGCAAGCGCTTGTCTCTGGACAGTTCTATAGCATTTTGCATCCGACGTCAGGAACCGCAACCATCTACGAAATGGGAGATGGCACTCGAGTTCTTCGCCTCGGCAGCTTCCGCACATCAAACGGCCCGGACGTGCACGTTTACATGGTTGCGGCCGACGATGCGAAGGACGTCGCAACGGTAGAAAAAGCCGGCTTTGTTGATCTGGGAGTGATCAAGGGCAATATCGGCGACCAGAACTACGCCCTTGGCCGCGATTTGGACCTAGCGAAATACCGCGCAGTGTCCATCTGGTGCAGACGATTCAGCGTGAATTTCGGAGCTGCTGCATTAAGGCCGACACAGACATCGCAAAGTGAACAGCGTCGGAAGAGTCGTAAAGAAATTGAAGAGTGAACCTAGGGGCGATCGATGGCCGATGAACTGGGCGATCTCTGAGACGACTGCATAAATCCAACACGTCAGAGGAAGCGGCGAGTCAGTGTACGGTAAGTTTGAATGTATAGGTCGGTGCAGGAGGAGCGCTTGGTCTACAAGAGCTGAACTCAGCGACCCAGCTGAGACACCAAAGAGGGTCTTGCATGCAACCGATGGCCTGGAGGTGCACAAGGGAACCATCAGCTACTGCGTGAAGGAGGTGCGCGGCACGATTCACGCCGAAGGTACCGCTTCCACCTGGATCGCTGGTTGAAACCTGCGACATCCATGGACGGCGGCAGTGGAAGCAACCGTCCTAACAGGTTGGATCTACGATCACTTGCGGCCGCGGGGTTGAATGTGGCTCATCGGCTGATGCTCCAGGCTACCACGGCAGCGAAAAAGAAAAACGACCGCATCGATGCCAGCAAGATTTAGGACTGTCTGCGACAAGCCTCCTTTCAACGATGTTTGACTTGCTAAACTGTTTCCCAAAGCATTCAATGGACACGTAAGGCTAGCCCATGGCAGTCGCTGCTGCTTCCGGAATCAAAGCTCCTCTGGGGCCGCCGCCCGGCCCGAAGGGTAACTTCCTGCTAGGCAATCTTTCTGCCGTCTCACGCGACTGGCTGGGATTTTATTCGCGTTGTGCCAGGGAGTACGGGGACGTTGTAGGCCTGCGTTATATTCACGTCCCAATCTGCTTGATTATCCATCCTCGCGATATCGAATACGTATTGATAACCAATGCTGGCAACTTCACCAAGTCCGCAGACTACCGCGCCCTGGAACGCGTCCTTGGGAAAGGTTTGCTGACTAATGAAGGACAGTCATGGCAACATCAGCGCAGCCTGATCCAGCCGGCGTTCCGCCGGGAACATATTCTGTCCTACGCGTCGGTCATGACGCAGGCCACGAGCCAACTGCTGGACTCCTGGAGGGACGGCGAGTCGCGCAATCTGCATGAGGATATGATGGCTCTGACGCTCCAGATCGTCGCGCGGTGCTTGTTTGGGGCCGAAGTCGCCGGCGTCGCTGAACGTGTCGGCAAAGCGATGCAAGTCGTGACGGATAGGTTCGTAGCTGATGCAAGCCAGGCGCTTCTTTTTCCGTTCGACATCCCCGATTTTTTGGCCCCGGCGCGGCGGCGCGCCATCAGAGACTTGGATACGATCATTGAAGGCTTCATTCGTCAGCGCCGGGCCTCCCAGCAGCAACACAAAGACTTGCTCGGCACGCTCTTACAGGTTCGTGATTCCTCGGGCCGGCCGATGAGTGATCGGCAGTTGCGCGATGAGGTGATGACCCTATTTCTCGCTGGGCACGAAACTACGGCTATCGCTCTGTCCTGGACCTGCTTGCTGCTCGCTCAATATCCCAGCATTGAGGCTGAGCTCGTCAAAGAACTGAGCACCGTGCTCAGTGACCGTGAGCCAACTGCAGATGATATTCCGCACCTCCGCTACACAGAAATGGCCCTCAAGGAATCGATGCGGCTCTATCCAGCCGTTTGGGGCATTGGGCGGCGGGCCATTGCAGATTGTGATATTGGCGGCTACCGAGTGGCCGCAGGCACGAATATTTTTATCTTTCAGTATCTGACACAGCGCGACCCACGTTTCTTTTCCAATCCAGAGGTATTCGACCCCGAGCGTTGGCGCGAGGATCCCATCCGTGCGGGGAAAATCCCGCGTTTCGCTTATTTCCCTTTTGGTGGTGGTCCGAGAGTCTGCGTTGGGGCCTCTTTCGCCATGCTGGAGGCGACTCTGTTGCTCGCCATGATTGAACGGAGGTTCCGTCTCCGGCTTGTCCCCAGCCGCAGCGTCGAACCAGTCGCTTCGGTAACTTTGCGTCCCAAGGACGGAATCCACCTAACTGTGCATCATCGTCGTTCGGCATCCGTTTAGAGAGTTTGCCGCGTAATCGATGAACAACAACTGAGCCCGTATCGCTATGCAATCATGTGTCGTGGTAAGGACGCCGGTTACCCTGCATGACTTACGCCTACCGCATCTTGGTCCGACCGCCGAGCAATCTTCATCCGACTGCTCGCGTGCGCGTTCGGTCGGACATCTCGCCGAAGTATTGGGCCGCATGTTTGAATGCTGCACGACACGTGCGGAGCTCTCGGGGGTAACTTACCTAAGTCATAACTAACGATATCCTTTGTCGCGTTGCAATCCGTAGCGACGTAACGAGGCCGGCTGGCACGAGATTATCGGGCGCGTACCGTCCCGCGAGCGCTGCCCGATCAGGCATTGACGATTTTTGGCGGGTACGTTTGGCAACGGTGAAGCCTGCGTCTATACTCACGGCCGATGATCTGGCGATGGCGCAGATTCCAGAAAGGCCGAATGCCGCAGGTTCCAACTCGACGAGCACTGAGCCGCACCACCGGCTTTACTTGAATTGTCTTCTTAGTGGCGCCCGGCGGCCGCCAACCCGTGTTCCGCCAAGCCTGAAGTATCCGTGCTGACCCGTATTGCCAAATTCTTCCAACCTCGATCCCACAGCTCATTCGAGCAGCGGAGGATTCATGGCGGACATCAAGACCGTTCTTGCTGAAAACGAAAAACTCTCGAAAGAGGTGTTGCGCGCCAGCGCAGATCAGATCGACCAAGCTCGCCGCTTCCCGCGCGAAAATTGTGATGTGCTGGGCAAGGCAGGCGTGCTCGGCCTGCTGATCCCCACTGAGTACGGCGGAGCCGGGGGCGGGCTCGCCGAGATGTCGCGCGTGCTCGACACGCAGGCGCAGAACTGCGCTTCCACAGCGATGGTCACGCTGATGCATTACTGCGCGACGGCAGTAATCGCCGCGAAGGGGAGCGATGCGTTGAAGCAACAATTCCTGCCTGCCTGCGCCCGGGGCGAGAACATCTCCACGCTCGCCTTCAGCGAAGCCGGATCGGGCGGACATTTCTACATGCCGGTCAGCGAAGTGCGCCAGAGCGGCGGCCACAAAACCCTCACCGCGACGAAGAGCTTCGTCACCAGCGCGGGCGAGGCGGACAGCTACGTGGTGTCAGCGCGCAAGGCTGGGGCAGCTGCGCCAACCGAAACGAACCTTTACGTGATTGCGAAGGGCGCGCCGGGCTTTTCGACACAGGGGCGATTTGAGGGGCTGGGCCTGGCGGGAAACGCGAGCGCTCCGATGTCGCTCACCGAGGTCGCTATCGACGACGCGACGCGCCTGGGAGGAGACGGCACCGGACTCCAGAGTATGCTCGAGATCGTGCTACCCCATTTTCAAATCGGCGTGGCCTCGGTTTCTGTGGGGATCGCAAAGGCAGCGCATCAGACGATCGTGGCGCGCATGACCACAAGGAAGTATGCACACGCAGGCGGCGCCGCACTGGCATCGATTCCCCGCGTGCAATTTTTGGTGGCGGAAATCACGCTCGCGGTGAATTCCGGCCAGGCGTTTCTGCGGGAAACGATTCGCAAGGCACTCGCGGCAGATCCAGCGGCCCTTTTCGACGTGCTCGGTGTAAAGGTGGCAACAGCGGACGCCTGCCTCAACGCCGTCTCGCGGGCGATGACACTCGGCGGTGGTTGGGCGTTTGGCAAGCGTGGAGGGCTCGAAAGAATCTTCCGCGACGCACAGGCAGCGGCCGTGATGGCGCCCTCAAGCGACGTGCTGAAGGACTTCATTGGGAAGGCAACTCTGGGCCTGCCGCTCTTCTAGCGGCAGAACTAAAGTTCTGGGAGGACTATGTCGAGATCATTTGGAGGGCATGTATTGAAGGTAGGTGCGGTCGCATACGACCCGAAGGTCATCACGATCTGGGAAGGTTTCGTTCCCTACTTCGCGAAACGGGGCGCGGAAATCGATTACGTTCTGTATTCGAACTACGATGCACAAGTAGAGGCGAATCTTTCGGGAGAGGTTGACGCTGCCTGGAATTCTCCTCTGGCCTGGGTGAAGAGCCAGATCCTCACCAAGGGGACATGTGTAGCCATAGCCATGCGCGATTCCGACCGCGATCTCACCACCAAGATCGTCGTGCGCTCAAATTCGCAGCTTTCATCACTCGCGGATCTGAAAGGCAAGACGATTGCCGTGGGCGCTTCGGATTCGCCGCAGGCGACGCTGATTCCGCTCAATCTGGTGGCAGAATCCGGTCTCGATCCTTTGCGCGAGTGCAAAGTTCTGTAACACAACGTTATGGTCGGAAAGCACGGCGACCATGTCGGTGGAGAGCGCGATGCCGCGAGGGCGCTCGCGTCCGGCGCAGCCGACGCAGCCTGCCTGCTCGACGCCAACTACGGTGTGTTTATCAACGAGGGGACGCTCGATCCGGGCACAACGCGCGTGCTGGCCTCCACGCCGGCATTCGACCACTGCAATTTCACAATACGCGCGAGCCTGCCCGAAGGGCGATGGAAGCCGTTCGTCGATGTGCTTCTCGGAATGTCCTTTCAAGATCCCGAAGTCCGGGCGTTCATGGAGATGGAAGGACTGAAGAAGTGGCTGCCCGCACGCACGACCGGCTACACCCAGCTGGAGAAGGCGGTCGTGCGATTCAACTTCTACGGCAAAGCGGCGACATCCGCCGCCATTGAGTGGTCGCGCAGCTCCGCCATATATGCCTGACTCCACACCGAAACAAAGAGTTGAGCTCGAAGACCTTTCGCTTCACGAAGGGGCTACCGTGCTTTTGCGCCGAGCTCTCTCCGGGCTGGCTGCGGGCGATTGGTGCGAAGTGCATGGCGATTCAGCTGAACTCGCGGACCATCTTGCAGCGTGGTGCCGCAAGCAGGGCCTGCGCTGCGAGACACAACAAGGCGTGTCGGGAACGTTTCGCATGGAGTCAGCAGGACCGGTGCCGCTGATCTCGACGTCGCGCACGGACATCGCCGAAGCCGCCGAGGCCGATTGGGGAATCGCGCCGCGAGGGGCGAGGATCGAGCGGGGAGGGCCAGAGTTCGGCTTTACGCTAAGCCAAAAGCGCGACGTATGGGCGCGCGAGTTGAACTCCATCTATTCGCAGGCCGCGGCGAATCAGTGGTCGGCCGCGCGCGACATTCCGTGGAGCGAGCTTCCGAAGTTGCCGATGGACGTCGAAGCTGCGGTATCTCAAGTGATGACGTTTCTCACCGAAAATGAATTCGCTGCATTGTACGTCCCAGCGCGATTCATTCCGCGGATTCACCCGCACTACCGCGAGGTGGTGGAAGTGCTGGCGATGCAGGTGGTGGACGAAGCGCGGCACGGAGAAGTGTTTACACGACGCGCCGAAGCAGGAGCAGCGGGGCTTGGGACAACAGCGGTAAGCGGGCAGCTGTCGCTCAAAACGCTGCTCGAAGAGCCCGACTTCACGACGGCAACGTTTCTGCTGTGCGTCATGGGCGAGGGCACGTTTCTGACTCTGCTCAAATTTCTCGGCGACCATGCACCCGATCCAGTGACTGCCGTGTTGGCTCGGCTGGCGCACCCCGACGAAGCGCGCCACGTGGCGTTCGGAGTCGAACACATGCGTTACGTACTCGAACGCGAGCCGGAGATAGGACTTTCGATGGCATCGGCGGTGGAGCGGCGCAGCCAGATGCTGGCGTCGATTTCAGGATTGAGCCCTTATGTGCATGACGCGCTTGTGGTTTATGCAGGAGGAGGTCTTTCGATCGCACAATTGCGCGCGGGCGCATGTGGCGGAGCTCCAGCGCGAGATGGATCGGTCGCGGCGCGAACGGCTGCACTCGCTGGGATTCGAGCCGGGGCTGGCTGCGAACATGTCGGCCTATCACACCAAGAATTTCATGTAGGGCCGCGCTACGCGAAAGCGGCCTCTCGGTCGGGTGTTCTGAGTCTGCATCTTGATCATGTTCTATTCCAGCAAATCGGGCATCGCTTCGGGGATGGCTGCTGGGCGAGTAGCGAGCGCACCGCCACCTGGGTCCGCTTCCACGCGACCGACGCTACCTGAGGGTCGGTTACAATGTCTGTATCATCAATCGCGATTCGATGATTCGCGATATTTATCACCTCGATCAGTTCAATGATCGCGAAGCTATTCGCGAATGGAATCGCGATTTTCGGACGACTCGAGGGCAGGTTTACACCGGGGATTGTCGGTGCTACACGATTTTTTGACGCACAGGGACACTGGGTGCCAAGGTCTACGGCGGTGTCGCGGATAACGACCAACTAGGGCGCAGGAGTACGCACTACGTGGCGGAGGACCTCGTAGTGCCGAAGAAGAATAGAGTCCATATTTTTTCAGGAGGAGAGAGGAATGGCCTGTCAACCAGAGATGTTGAAAAGCGTCCCCCTGTTTTCGCTGTTGGACATGGATGAAATAGAGGTGCTCGCGCAGCAGGTAGAAGCTAAGAACTACGCGCCGCGAGAGCGCGTCTACAAGATCGGAGACAAGGGCGGACAGGCCTACGTGATGCTTTCCGGGAAGGTGCGAGTGACAACGGTCGACGAAGACCAGCAGGAAGTAGTGGTGGACGAGCCGTCAAAGGGCGAATTCTTTGGATTCGCGTCGATGTTGGAACAGACCCCGCACCGAACGACAGCAATCGCATTGGAGGAGTCCTCGTGCCTGGAAGTGTCCCGGGACGATATCGCCACTCTGCTGGAGCGGAAACCGCACGCGGGAATGGACTTGCTAACGACCTTGGGGCGACAATTTCATGCGTCACAAGAGCTCGTGCGTACGCGTGCGAACCGCAGTCCGAACGAAATCATCGAGGAGAAAGCCACACTGGGCGAACGGGTCGCGGACATAGTGGCGGGCTTCGGGGGTTCGTGGACGTTTATCATTCTGTTTGCCGTTTTGATCGCCGCGTACTCGATGACGAACGTCATCCTCCGGGACAAGGCCTGGGATCCATATCCGTTTATCTTGCTGAACCTATTCCTATCTCTTTTGGCTGCCATTCAGGCGCCCGTGATCATGATGAGCCAGAACCGGCAAGACACGAAGGATCGTTTGAGGGGTGAGTTGGATTTCCAAGTCAATCGGCGGGCGGCATCCGATATTCAGGGCTTGGCGCGTAAACTCAATATGCTGGATGAAAAAATTGATGACGTGGGGGAATTGCTCCGACAAGAGTTAACTAGGCACCGGTAGCATCAACCCGCAGTCGGCGAGGAGAACTTCTTCCTGTTCGGCAAGAGCTTTGAAAAGGGTGCCAGGGTAAGTATAGTAGCGGACACCGCGATGCGACTCCGCCGGCATACTCTCTCAAACTTACGCTCCACCGAGGTCGCAGACACAATGGGCCAAACTCCATTTGATGTTCTCAGCAAAGCCGCGCAGGGATTCGTGGCATCAAGCTGCGTGTACGCAGTTGCGCACGCCCGCATTGCCGACGCGCTAGGTGATACTCCGAAAAGTGCGCAGGATCTTGCGGCAGCGACCGGCACGCACCCTGGCGCGCTCGCTCGGATTCTCCGCGTGTTGTGCGGAGAAGGAATCTTCGAAGTTCGCGATCACGGATACGTTCACACCCCGGCATCGCGACTACTCCGGCAGGATCACCCGCAATCCGTGCGTGGGTATGTGCTGTCCGTGATGCATATTTTCTGGGAGCCGTTCACCAAGATCGACTACTCCCTTAGGACCGGAAGGCCCGCATTCAACGAGTTCCATCCGGACGGATTTTTCCAGTACCTGAACGACCATCCCGACAAGGCCCGCATTTTCGACGATGCGATGACCGGGAAGGCGCAGGGCCAGATCGCAGGCGCCGTCGCCAATTACGATTTTTCGCGATTCGGTAGGATCGCGGATATCGGCGGAGGTCGCGGACATCTCCTGCAGGCGGTGCTCAAGGCAACGCCGAATGCAAAGGGAATTCTTTTCGATCTCCCCCACGTGGTGGAGGCTGCGAAAGCAGCTGCGTCGGACAGACTGAAGCTGCAGGGCGGCGATTTCTTCAAGGATGAAATGCCAGTAGCCGACGCCTACATGATCATGCAAGTAATCCATGATTGGGCCGATGAGGATGCGACACGAATCCTGACTGGTATCCGCCGCGCCGCTCCGCCGGATGCGAAGCTTCTACTGATCGAGCTGCTCGTTCCCGAAACGCCGGAGCGCGACTGGGCGAAGGAAGTGGACCTGTTCATGCTTGTGTTCCTGCACAGCCTGGAGCGGACGCGAAGCGAGTATCAGCAACTGCTTGCCAGGTCAGGCTTCCGATTGGAAAGCGTCATTGACATTGGGCAGAGCACGGCGATTCTCGAGGCCGTGCCGATCTGACAACCTCAACGCTCGTCCGCTTACCGTACTTGTACGATTAGGCCCGGATGCATTGGATAGGTCGATGCCAAACACCATCCTTAAACAGCAGGTCTATCGGATGGTGTTGCCAAGGGAAATGGTCGAGGCTTTCTCCCACTCAGAAAAACCGACATCTGGGGCCGTTGGACGGCCGGGCAGACGCTGCATGAAATTGGACGTGTCTACGGCAAATGGCATAACTCGATTCGGGATGTGTTACTGCCTCGCGGCGGCATCCCTCCCATCGCTCGTCGCCGCTCGCGGTTAGCGCTCACCCTCGCTGAACGAGAGGGCATTTCGAGGAGGGCATTGAGGCGCCCTGCCCGGCCGCCGGAGAAGTGGCGTGAGCAGCGTCGCCAAAGGACGAGCATGTTCTGGGTGTTGTGTCATGTTCGACAGTTTCAACCGTTTCAACATGCTTGGCTTCGACACTTTCAACGGCCGGCTAGCCCGCCCTGAAAACTCAAATACTTACCCGCTGTCGGTTTGGCGCGGGCGTTGTGCTCGCTTCCGACGGAAGCGGAAAGCTAGCCTCAAGTTGGGCTCGCTTTCTGGCGGCATCGCTGAACCAGTGAGTGCTCACAGAAGCGATCCTGTCATACCATAGCGTGCTCGCGCACGCCGCTGAAAGGAGCCGGGCATTGATTGGCAATGAGATCTGTACGAAGCACATCGTTGAGCGCCCTCATGCACGAAGAAAACATAGCAGTTCCGGTTTCGTGGGCTGCTTTACCAGTGCAGCACTACTTGTGGTCGCGGGTGGTCTAAGCGGATGCGTGGGACGAGTAGCTTCGGCTCCGCCTCCGCCACCACCGAATGTCGAAGTTGCGTCCGTCGTTCAGAAGGACGTGCCGATCGAAGGCGAGTGGGTTGGAACACTCGAAGGGTATGTTGACGCTCAGATTCAGCCTCATGTGAGCGGCTATTTGATTCGCCAGGATTTTCAGGAAGGCGGACTTGTCCGGGAGGGACAGGTTCTTTTCGAAATCGATCCCCGGCCTTTTCAGGCAGCGCTTGATCAGGCGAAAGGACAACTCGCGCAAGCGGAAGCGCAGATGGCCAACGCGGACATCAATGTGAAGCGCGACGTCCCCGAGGCGGAGGCGCATGCGATTACCCAGAGCCAGCTCGACAACGACACGCAAGCGCTTCTCGCTGCGAAAGCCGCCGCCGAGGAGGATCAGGCTGCCGTCGAACACGCCTCGCTCAATTTGGGCTACACGATTAGTCCTTTCCCTGATTGATGGCATCGCAGGAATCAACACGGTGCAGGTCGGGAACCTTGTGGGACCATCCACCGTGCTCACCGCAGTTTCTCAAACGAATCCGATCAAGATCTATTTCCCGATTAGCGAACAGGAATACCTTCGTATGGCGGATGGAGGCGCTCCCGGCACAGTAGATTGGCTGACGCGCGCCTCGCGAATCCCACTGCACCTAATCTTGGCCGACGGGACGACCTACTCGTATTCCGGCAATCTGTTTCCCGCATACCAGGCCAACGCGGGCCAGCTAAACCTGTCGGTGATCTGGAATCTGGATTTCTGGGGAAAATACCGGCGCGAAACGGAGGAGGCTCGCAAGCACTCAAGAAGAAATTCGCCTGCGCGCTTTCGAGATTCATATCGAGCAGCGCGGAATTCACGGTTGTGACCTAGACGACTGGCTGGAAGCTGAACGCCAGCGTCAGCAGAGATATAGGAACGGCGAAAAGGGCTCGAAAACGAAGTGAGAGACTAGCTAACGAGCCCGGTTTGGGCCCTTGTGCCCGGTAAATCCTGCCGGTTCAAACGGTCGATGCAACATCAAAAAAGCTACTTGCTAAAAGCTCGGGGTGATAATCCACGCCTATAATCATCATGTCCGACTCCTTCCTCCCGAACCTTTGGTCGCCATGCAACCACAGCTTCCTCGGGTCGAGGGAGTCGGCATCGTTATGCAATCAAGTCAAGCACTGCTTCTTTGCGAAGGCGGAGTCGATCCCTTGCCAACTCGTCCTGGTTTCCGATGACGCGACTTTATTCAATTCACTGCGATCCAGATCAAAATGAAGTTTCGATGCTGCCGGATTTTGCCATACTGCCGATGTTGTCGGCAGCGCGATAAGCGAGCGCCTGGATCGTGCAGGTGGGCTGATTTCTGCCGCTGGTGACGAAGCTGCTTCCATCCACGATGAAGAGGTTAGGGACATCATGGGCGCGGTGGAATTTGTCGACTACAGACTCCTTGGGGTCGTTGCCCATCCGACATGTGCCGAGGAGATGCACACCGGCTGTGGCATCGCTGATCGGAAACGCCCACTTCTGGCGGGCGCCGGCGGCATCAAGTAATTCCAATTCGCGGTCGCGGAAAAAAGCCAGGTTCTTGATATCGTCGGGATGGCCTTTGAACGTCACGCGAATTGCAGGTTGGCCCCAGGCGTCTTTCACGTCGGGATCGAGTGAGACGGTGTTGGACGCTACCGGGAGCGTCGTCGTGTGTGCGAGCACCATCATGGTGCGGTTGAAATTTTCGCGCAGCGACGCCTTGAATCCAGCGCCCCAACGGGAAGCACCGGGCGGCATGCCATTAAGGGCGTACCCCATTGGATACCAGTCGAACCGGCCATCGAGACCGCCCCCGCCGAAAAAACCACGTTTCGGATCGGAATCGTAGAAATCGTGCGCGACACGTGTCACCTGCACACTCTTATATTCGTTCAGCGGATGGGCGAAAGTACCCTGGGCTGGGGCGCTCTGATCGATCATCAGATACTTGCCCACCAGTCCACTTGCGTTTGCCAGGCCCTGTGGAAACAAGTTCGATTCGGAGAGCAGAAGCAGGCGGGGCGTTTCGGCCCCATTCGCGCACAGAACGACGGCTTTGGCGCGCTGGAACTGGCCGCGCTTATGCAAGTCGAAGTAGCTTACGCCAGTCACGCGACCACGCTTGTCGGTCGCAATCTTGGTCACGTAGGAGTTCGCACGAATCTCACATCGCCCCGTCTTTTCTGCCAATGGAATGACGGCCGCGAGCGTGCTGGACTTCGCACCCCATTCGCATCCGAACCACTCGCAAAATCCGCAGTGCTGGCAATTCGAACGGCCGTTATAGGACTGCGAGAGAATCGCCATCGGCGCAGGGAACGGATGCAATCCGAGCTTGCGCGCCCCACGTTCAAAGAGCACGCCCGAGGACTTGATGGGCAGCGGCGGCAGCGGGTACGGTTTGGAACGCGGCGGATCAAACGGGCTCGCACCCGCCAATCCCGATACGCCGAGCTCCCATTCGGCTTTGGTGTAGTAAGGCTCGAGGTCGGAGTATGTAATGGGCCAATCGGCGAAGCCCGTACCCGCAATCGAACCCCACCGACTGCACTCGATAAAGTCGATTTCGTGGAAGCGCCAGTAGTTTGCGGTGAAGTGAACCGTTCCTCCGCCGACGCACCGGCCATATGTGATCGCGGGAGCCAACGCCGCCTTCTCCGTCTCGCTCTTGCGGAACGTGTTCGGTTGCAGCGAATGAATATTCGTAAGTGTGTCCTGCCCAATGAACGGCGGGTCGTAAAGGTCCTTGAATTTCAATTCGTCGTGCTGAAAGCTCGTTTCGTGCAGATAGGGCCCCTGCTCCAACAGCACAACCTCGAAGCCAGCCGTAGAAAGTTCCTTGGCCACGATTGCACCTGCGCCACCCGCGCCAACAACAACGAAATCCACCGGCGTCTTCGTATCGAACCTCACGGCCAGCTCTCTCCCGTTTGTTCCAGATTGGTTCATGATTTCGACTTCGCATATTCCGCGTCGTAATACCCAAAGGGCGGCGTTTGCACATGCGACTGTTCGAAATCAATCGCTTTCCATCCCACTTGATCGTGGTTGCCGCCGTATTCCGGATTGGATAGGAATCCCATGACGGTGTGAACGCGCACCTGCTCGAAGAATTCGCTCTGCTCGATCGCAGTGAGAACGCGGATTTGTTCCTCCGCTCTCAATTCGGAAAATTTGTGTGCGGACGGAAAGAGTTCTATGGTCTTCGACGGCAGGTCCCTCAGTCCTTGCTCGTAAAGCGACTGCTTGTCGCGATCGAACGTGATAAGCGCCCGATCGATGAAATAGACAGCATGTGCCTCGCGTGCTCCCGGAGTGCTGTCCGTGGGAATGATCTGCGCGGTGACCGCTTCGATTTCCGCTGCTTGCTCCGCGGAAAAGAACTGAAACTGCGCCCGTTGTCCGGACGACAACACATCGTGCGCATGTTGCTGCGCCGCCAGAATGGCAGGCCAGTGCAACGCGATCCACGCGGAACCGAGGCCGAAAGCCGAGCCGGTCAGAAACTTCCGTCGAGTACGGTTGTTCTCCATTTGCGTTTTCCCTCAGCCCGTCTTGATTCTTTCGAGTACCCGCAAGTCGAGACACACTGCGACGCTCGAAGGCCATAATAAAACTCAAATCTATCACGGATTTTCGCAGGCGCTCGATAAGTCGCGAAATCGGACAAATAGGAACAAGTACCTACTTCGATGGAAGCGCGTTAATCGGGCACCAACTCGTAGGACGCTGCCTAAGTCACCCGATCTGTGCGCAGATTCTGAAGTCGCGCCTTCGACACACCTATGACAACCTAGTTTCTTATGAGCGTGATGAAAGCCACCGGGCACTTAGCTGTCAACTTCAGGTAATAAGTGTCAAGGCTCTCTAGAAATGTTCTCTCGGTTTAAAGCGTTCCACTTCTCCTCTTCTCTTTTCGATGGCGGTCAACTTATCCGGCAAGCGTTTACCGTGGCCTATTTTCTTTGAGCCCGTGCTCGCGTACTGAGCGGAAAAAACAAGTCGAGACGAAGCTGTACATCCGCCAGCGTTCTGTTTAGTTGTCGGGAAGTTGCCTGGCACTTGGGTCGCGTCCACGTCGAGGCTTTGGCACTGACTCTCGGCTAGCCGGACATCTCTAACGGTGTCGGCTCCGTCAAGCATATTTTTGAGCGCACTGGTCCTTTCCACTCAGAAGGAGTGGTTTGGAATCCTTTTGCCTTGAGACCTTCGATCGACGACCACGGCTCGTTCGCAATCTTGCGGTCGGGTTCAGCCCGACCTATACATCTCTTCGATCATTTGTTGCGACCATGATTACTTCTTCAAACTCCCTCTTTGAGGGAGC
>Ga0306920_100000419_pt1 | contig 49682 bp, 33 predicted proteins | sample flu12Cox44000170_FD_204666 | JGI IMG/M metagenome (GOLD analysis project Ga0306920, IMG submission 204666) | Lab enrichment of tropical soil microbial communities from Luquillo Experimental Forest, Puerto Rico - flux4day.12C.oxic.44.000.170 (v2)... | ecosystem: Environmental > Terrestrial >... | reverse complement strand
CAGGCCAAGCCGAGTTGCTTGAGGTTGTTGGCACACTTCATGCGGTTGGCCGCCTCGCGGACCTTTTGCACGGCCGGCAACAGCAAGGCGATGAGCACGCCGATGATCGCGATCACCACCAACAGCTCGATCAGCGTGAACCCACCCCGCGGCGGCAAGTTTGAAACTTGCCGGGGAGGTGAAGACGGCAAGTTCGAAACTTGCCGCCACGGCACCTCGATCCGCGTGAACGCCAGCCTGGCGCCCTTGAGGTCGGTCTTCATTCGTTTCATCTCGTATCACCCTCCGAACGGCTTTGGGTCAGCCCAGAACTCTGCGTGTAGGCGTGATCCACGTAGGAGGAAATCGGTGTCGGATCCATTTTCCGCAGCCGCGGACGAGGAAAACAGATCTGGCACCGATTTTTCCGGAACGGTCGTCTGGTCTCTTCGATCTTCGATGACTGTTGCAAAAGACGAATCGACGGCGGCAAACGCAACGCCGGATGCCGCCTCCCATGGCGCCAAGAACGAACCTTCACCGGTGCTTGTTGAACCCTGACCGGGGGAACGCGCGGGAGGCTCCACGACCGGGTGGCTCACAGCCGGCGGCAGACCGGCGACCCATTCCGCCAGTCGGGCCTCCTGACCACGGCTCGACCGTGACGTCGATGGTCTGGGGCCGGCCCCCTGGAACTCGAACGCCCCGATGTCGATGATGCTGTTGACGATGCGCGGGAAGCCGGGGCCGCGCTGGTCGAACTCGGTGGCGTAGGCGTTGTTGCCGGCGTCGATAGCCGGGCTGCCGGGCAAGAGCGCGCGGGTGAGGGTGGGGCCGCCGTTGTCGGCCAACGGGCCCAGCCGCGGGTCGATGGGGTTGGCCGCCGTGCCCACCTGGTTGCCGTTGACGCCGTCGACCAGGCCGGTCATTCCAGTGCCGTCGCCGATCAGGTTGTTGTCGCCGCTGGAGTTCAGGGGACCATCCACATCATCGGCAGTCGTGCCGGTGGCGCCATGGAAGTTGCCAGCGATCAGGGTGTTGTGCACGACCGCGGGCGGCGAGACAAACGAATCAACGAACAGGCCGCCGCCCCTGGAGGCCCGGTTGTCTGTGAGCGTGACATTGGTCAACATGATAGGCCTCATTTGCGTCGGGTAGCCAAGGGCGGCGATGCCTCCGCCAGCTGCGGCGGTGTTGCCGGAGAACGTGCTGTTGCTCACCGTCAGCGCGCCAAAGAAGCCGTGGGCGATTCCTGCGCCAGCTGCGGCGGTGTTGCCGGAGAACGTGCTTTTGCTCAACGTCAGCGTGCCACCATTGAAGATGGCGCCGCCCGCGGAGGCCGTATTGCCCGAGCCGCGGCCCGCGGAGGCCGTATTGCCGGACAGGGTGCTGTTGCTGACCGTCAGCGTGCCACCGTTGACAATGGCGCCCCCCGTGAAGGCCGTATTGCCCGACAGGGTGCTGTTGCTGATCGCCAGTGTGCCTCTGTTGGTGATGCCGCCGCCTTCGCCGGTGAAGAAGCCGCCCAAGTTAACGAGGGCGGTGTTGCCGGACAGGGTGCTGTTGCTGATCGTCAGCGTGCCAGAGTTGTCGAGGCCGCCGCCGGAGACGTTAGTAGTTCCTGAGGCGTTATTGCCGGACAGGCTGCTGTTGCTGACCGTCAGCATGCCAGTGTTTTCCAAGCCGCCTCCCCGACCGACGCCAGCGTTCCCGGCGAACCCACCGAGGCCCGCGGTAGTCTGGTTCATGGCCAGGGTGCTGGTCGTCAGGGTGAGGGAGCCGCCGTTCACGTACAGGCCGCCTCCCTGTCCCGTTCCGCCGGTCCCACCGAAACAATTGGTGTAGGTGACAGACGTGCAAAAGCCATCGCCCCCACGACCGCCAGTGGTGTGGTTGCTGGCGATCATGCTGTTGGAAATGTCCAGGGAGCCGCCGGTAGCGTACAGGCCGCCACCGCTTGCCTCGCCGCCGTCACCGCCGACGTGGTGAGAGTCACCACTCCCGTGGCCGCCGATGACCTGGTTGTTGGCGAGCGTAGCCCCCGCCAGCGTCAGCGACCCACCGGTGGAGTAGATCCCGCCGCCGCGGGCGTGGTGACCCGGCATGGAAAGCTGGGCGGCGTCGCCCCCCTGGGCCTTGTTGTTCCGCACGACCACGTCGTTGAGCGTGACCTGCCCGCCGTTGTTGAGGAGGCCGCCGCCCAGGGCATCGCTCTGCCCCGCCACGGCACCGTCCGCCCCGTTGTCCTGGGCCAGGCCGCCTTGAAGGACCAAGTGCTGGAACACCACCTGGATGCCGGGGTTGACGACCTGGAAGACCCGATCCTGCAGCTGGCTGGCATCAATGATGGTGCTGGGCCCGGCGCCCTGGATGATCCAGCGGTGGCTGGCCTGCGTCAGGTTCAGGTCCCCGGTGAGCCCCGCCGTTTCGTGAACCCCGCCGGGGTTTTGGATGGTCAGCGTATAGGTGCCGGCCAGGAGTTGGATGGTGTCGTCGTCGCTGCCGCTATCGGCGTTGAACTGGAGCACAGCGTCGCGCAGGCTGCCGCTGCCGAGCCCGCCGTCGGCGAAGGTCGTCGGCGTGACGGTCGTGGGGACGCAGCGGCCCTCGAGTGATTCAAGCAAAGGCTTCTGCATCCGCCGCTGCCGGACGCGGGCCCGACGATCGCCGCGCTGAACTCCCAATTGCCCTTGCGAAAACAGCTTATGCCACAACGTGCGTACCATGGAATAACTCCTCATCGAAAGAGACCTGAACCAAAAAAATCACCCTCTCGAAAAAACTTTTAGCTAAGCGGCGACCGACAGGGACCGGCGAGCCCCGTTGGCCGGAATTCCGGCCAACGGGGGAGTGCTCGATGTTGACGTCGCGTCCGATCGATCCGTTCTTGAGCGCCGGCACTTGCCAGCGCTGCGTGATCAAGACCGGATCCGGAATCAGCGTCGGGAACGGAGGCGGCCGACCAGGAGCAGCATCGTATCGTCGGGGGCGTCAAAGACTTCGATCTCGTCGCCAGCCTGAAGGGTAGGAACAATGTCCCCGTTGTCGGTATCCAGGTCCAGTTCGCCATTCCCGCTACGTGGATCCAGGAAGATGGTGCCGATAAAGTCGCCGTTGTTGACGAAAACATCCAGTGCAGCGGCGGAATTCACGTGCGTCACGGCCACGCTGAGAGTCGTCCGATCCCGCCGCATTTCATAGTTCACCTGGCCGATCCCGCCGTGCAGGTCTGGGGGCACCAGAGGTGCCCAGAGGACCACCGTGTCAGGAGCATGGACCCTGCCGTCCAAAACCGGCGACTGGCCATCAAAGACTTCGATCGCGTCGTCCTCCTGAAGGGTAGGAACAACGTCCCCATTGTCGGTGTCCAGGTTCAACGCGCCGCTGCCGGAATCGTCCAGGGCGATGGTGCCGATAAAGTCGCCGTTGAGGAACACATCCACGGAAGCGGCGCGAAACACGTTCACCGCCACGATGAGAGTCGCCCGGTCCGCCGTCATGTCATAGACCACATGTCCGCTGTCGGGCCGGGTCGGGTCGGCGGGGAACAGAGTTCCGTCGAGGTGTACCTCGCCCGCCCGCGCGGCGCCCATCGCGCTGGCTACAAGAGCCAGGGCAATCAAACCCCCGCATACGCGGGTCAACAAGCTGTTCATCGACGCATTCCTTTCTGCCGGCGGCCGCCGGCGCTTGGGAAGAGCGCGGCCCTCCGCAGTAACGCCGGGACCCACGCTCGGACCATAAATGCTGACCATCAACATTCCTCCTTCTGTGCGGATTCCGTCGGAATCAGCCGCACACGGTTACGGAAAACACCCTAACTCCAACGCTTCCACTTCCCGCGCGGCCGACGGAATGGCCGTCTGGGTCCGGTGCATGTGGGCGAATACGGCGTCTGAGCCGTGCCGCACCGTGCCCTCCGCTGGCAGTGGGGCCACGGTCTCCAGGGGTGCCCTCTTCGGCAGCGCGTTGGCTGGCGGCCGAATCGTGATCTCTTTGATGGTAGTAGCCTCGCGGACCGGCGTCAGCAGCTGGATGACACGGGGGTCAGCAGCCCGCAGCGCCGCGCCGCCCCGATGGCCGCGGGAGGGGGCGCCCCCGGGGCCGGGGTGGCTAGGCCGCCCGTCGTTGAGCAGCACGGAAATCGAGGCATCGTTGGACATAAATGGGGGGTTTACGTCGTTGAGCACGGCGACGTCAGGCAGATTGTCGCCGTTGAAGTCCCCGACCACCAGTGCCCGGGGACGGGGACCGACGGCAAAGCGGACGCGCGGCCGGAACGTGCCGTCGCCGTTGCCGGGCAGCAGGCTCGCCGTGCCCGTCGAATTGTTGACGACGAGCACATCGGGGATGCCATCGCCGTTGAAAGCCGCGATGGCCACGGGGCTGGTGCCGATGCCCGCGTCGAAACGAGTGGGGGCGCCAAACGTGCCGTCGCCATTGCCCAGCAGCACCGTCACGTTGGGGCTGCCGCCGCTCGTTACGATGTCGAGCCGCCCGTTGCGCCGCAGGTCGCCGACCGCCACGAACCCGAAGAAACTACCCACCGGGTAGTTGACGGCCGGCTGAAACGTGCCGTCGCCGTTGCCCAGCAGCACACCCACCGTATGGTCGTTTGCGTTGGCCACGACCAGGTCGGTGATGCCGTTCCCCCGGAGGTCTCCCACGGCCACAGACAGGGGGTCGCTGCCGACGGGGTAGGAGACAGGAGGCTGGAAGGTGCCGTCCCCGTTGCCCAGCAAGACGTTCGCCCGCCGGTTTTGGTTGTCCAACGTCACCAGGTCGAGGATATTTGGGTCGTGGAAATGGCCCGCGGATATGTCCCAGGTCAGGCCGCCGGCCGAGGCCGCGCGGGGCGCCTGGAAGGTGCCGTCGCCGTTGCCCAGGAGCAGTTGCACTGCCGTGCTGCCCCCGCCACCGGCCACGGCGAGGTCGAGCTGGCCGTCGCCGTTAAAGTCCCCCACGGCGAGCCAGATGGGATCAGGACCGGCCGGGAAGCTCCGGGGGGGCCCGAAAGTCCCGTCGCCGTTGCTTAGCCGCACCTCCACCGTCTGGGCGAATTCGTTGGCCGTCACGAGGTCCTGGACACCGATCCCCCGGAAGTCTCCCGTCGCCACGCCGAATCTTCGCTGGCCGAAGTGGATCGTGTCGAGGGGCGGGAAGGTGCCGTCGCCCCGATTGAGGAGCACGCTTACCGCGCCACTGTTCGTAGCCACGAGGTCGTCCGTCCCGCGGCCGGCGAAGTCCGCCGCCGCCACGGCCCCCGGCCCGCTCGTCCCGGGGGCGTACTGGGCAGGCTGGCCGAAGGTGCCGTCCCCGGCCCCAGGCAAGACACCCACGGTAGAGTGCTCAGTGTTGGCCGTGACCAAGTCGAGGGGGCCGCCGGGCCGGAACCGGCCCGCGGCCACGGTCCGCGGAAAGCGATCCCCGACGGGATAGTTGGTGGCGGGCCCGAAGGTGCCGTCGCCGTTGCCGCGCAGCACGCTCACCGTACCGCCCCCGAGGTTCGCCGTGACGAGGTCGAGCCTGCCGATGCCGGCCAGATCGCGCACCAGGAGGGACGAGACGGAGGAGTTCGGGTCCGTCGGGTAGAAGACGGGGGCCTGGAAGGTGCCGTCCCCGTTACCCAAGAGGACCATGGCACCGCGGCCAGTCCCCATCGCGATACTGAGATGGCCGTTGCCGGTGAAATCCCCTGCGGCCAGAGATGCCGGCTGAAAGGAAAGCGTGTGGGTGACGGCGGTCTGGAACGTGCCGTCGCCGTTGCCCGCCAGCACGCTGAAGCTGAAGGTGGGGAATTCGGGATCGGCGTTGAGGTTCGCCGTGACGAGGTCGGGGATGCCGCGGCCGGTGAAATCGCCCGCCGCCACGGCGATGGGGCTCGCCTGAGGGTCGGCGGTGTACTGGACAGCGGGGCGGAAGGTGCCGTCGCCGTTGCCCAGCAGCACATTCACCGCGCTGCTGCCGATGGTGATGACGTCAAGGGGGCCGCCAGGCCGGAGGTTGGCCAGCGTCACAAACCCGCTGTCGGTGGCGAAATTGACGGCGGGCTGAAACGAGCCGTCGCCGTTGCCCAGGAGCACGCTGCCCCCGGTCACGATGTCGAAGCGGCCGTTACCGCGCAAATCCCCCACCGCCAGCCCCCCGCCGCGCGCGTCGTAGACGACCGGGGCGAATAAACTGGGGAGATCTCGTCCCTCCAGGGGTTCGAGCGCCAGGCGCAGCCGAAGCCGCTGCCGGACACGAGCCCAACGATCGCCGCGCTGAGCTCCCGATTGCCCTTGCGAAAACAGCTTGTGCCACCACGTACGTACCATGGAATAACTCCTCATAAAAAGAAACCCGATGGGTCCGTAGTACCGCCTTTAGGCGGTCTCACCCGGCTAAAGCCGGGACTACGAACCATTCAGTAAACAGCCGATCGATCGCGTCCGTTCGGCCCAGGTGGTCTTCGGGGCCTTGCCGGGCCAAGGATCGGTCACGGGCAAAGCTCAACGCCAGGTCGGGCTTGCCGGCGCCGAAAACCGGATCGACCGAGCGGGGGTTCAGCTGGTCCTGCATCAACGGGGTGTCCAGCATGGCGACATTCGAGACGGTGGTCGGACCAGCCAACGACAAGCGCGGGTTGGCGCTGGCGTCCACTAACAACGGAGCCGCCGGCACCGCGGCCCCAGCGCGGCCAGGCCCACCGGGCGCGGAGTCGGGGGTCAGAAGAAAGGCGCGTGGGCTGTAGTAGAGGTCTGTGCCGCCAAACGCTACGATCTGTCCAGCATTATTGATCGCGGTGGCGATCGAGCGGGAGCGGGGCGGAATCAGATCGTTAAGGTCGCTCAGCGCGCCGTTTTGCCAAAGGAAGGCGTGACAGACTGGGGGGCTGCCGGGGCCGGGGTCGTTGCACGATTCCCCGACGACCTGCCCGGAGTCGTTGATGCCGCGGGCGGAGAATCCGTTGAAACCTGGCGGGCGGCCCAGGTCCTGCATGCCGTTGACAGCGTCCCAGAGGAAGGCGTGCCCGAGGATGCCAGGGGTGTACGAGAACCCGATCACCTGGCCGGTGTTGTTGATACCCACGGCCCCACTGAAGTGGTCCCCTGGCAGAGTGCCCAGGTCCTGCATGCCGTTGACGGCGTCCCAGAGGAAGGCGTGCCCGGAGCCGCTAAGGCTGCTGAACGACTCTCCGACCACCTGGCTGTTGTTGTTGATGCCGTGGGCATGGCTGCCGGCGTCCCCTGGCAGAGTACCGAGGTCCTGCATGCCGTTGACGGCGTCCCAGAGGAAGGCGTGGCTGGGCCTACTTTCGTTGCCCGAGAGCCCGACCACCTGGCCGTTGTCGTTGATGCTGTAGGCAAGGCTGCCGGTGTGACCTGGCAGGGAGCCCAGGTCCTGCATGCCTCGGGCCGTGTCCCAGAGGAAGGCGCGGATGAAGCGGCCGCCCGAGTCCCCGACCACCTGGCCGTTGTTGTTGATGCCGGAGGCGTTGCTGTAGCTGCCCCCGGGCAGGCGGCCAAGATCCTGCATGCCGTTGGCCGCGTCCCAGCGGAAGGCCTCGAGGAAGACGTTGTCGTACGCGTCGACGAACTGCGAGGTTCCGGCCACCTGGCCGGAGCCGTTGATGGCCAGGGGGACGGCGCCATTATCACCTGGCAGGGTGCCTAGGTCGGTGACGGAATAGCTCAATAAGCAGCGCTCCTCGAGTGATTCGAGCAAAGGCTTCTGCCTCCGCCGCTGCCGGACCCGGGCCCGACCATAGCCGCGCTGAGCTCCCGATTGCCCTTGCGAAAACAGTTTGTGCCACCACGTACGTACCATGGAATAACTCCTCATAAAAAACCTGCACCGACTGCGTCGCGGCATGCCCAGCGCCGTGACACCCATTCCAACCAGACCGCAGAACCGAAGCCTGATGGGTTCGTAGTAGCGCCTTTAGGCGGTCTCAGCCGGCTAAAGCCGGGACTACGAACCATTCGGTAAATAGCCGATCGATCGCGTCCATTCGGTCCAGGTGGTCTTCCGGGCCTTGCTGGGCCAAGGATCGGTCCCGGGCAAAGCTCAACGCCGAGTCGGGCTTGCCGGAGGCGAAAACCGGATTGACGGAGCGGGCGTTCCGCTGGTCCTGCAGCAACGGGGTGTCCCGCATGGCCACATTCGAGACGGTGCTCGGACCAGCCAACGACAAGCGCAGGTCGGCGCTTGCGTGCACGAACAACGAAGCCGCCGGTACCGCGGGCCCAGACCCGGGCGGCGCGGACTCGGGATTTTGCAGGATCAAGGGCGTGAACTGCCTCGTATTAGGGTCAGCCTGATAGCCGACCGCGGCGACCGTGCCATCGCTCAGGGCGGTCACTGCAGCGACCCCGTTTCCGAACGGGGTCGGGCTCGGGCTGGGGATGATACTCCAGCTGGTCCCGTCCCAGTGCTCGGTGAGTGTGTTGCCGGAGCCGGGCACGCCGACCGCCCAAATGTCGGTGGACGAGATGGCCGCGACCCCGCCCAGCCCGCTTAGCCCCTGGCCCCCGGGCCTCGGGTCCGGGCTGGGCACCTCTTGCCATCGGGCGCCGTCCCAGTGCGCGATCGCCGCTCTTGCGCTGGATACCTCGCCAGTTTCGGGGTCGTAGGCCTCAATTACCGACCCCACGGCCCAAAGATCGGTCGGAGAGAGGGCCGTTACCGAACCGAAGCCGACCTGCGTTTGGGGGTTGATGATGGTCCAACCCGTGCCGTCAAAGTGCAGGACCGCCTGTCCGTCGAACGGAGCGCCACCACGGGTGCTCGCTTGGCCGGTGGCCCAGACATCGTTGCCAGCATCGGCCGAAACCGAGTACAGCTGCTCCACGCCCGTGAAGGCGGAACTGGATACCACGCTCCAGCTCGAACCATCCCAGTGCTCGACCAGGGCATTCCTGTGCCCGTCGTTTCCAACCGCCCAGACGTCATTCGACGAGGTCGCCGTCACCTCATACAGAGCGTGGGCGGAGGTCGGGCCGTCGATTATTGTCCAGCTGCTGCCGTCCCAATGCTCAATCAACGCTCCGCCAGCGGTCCCAACGGCCCACACGTCGTTGCCGGCAACCGCAACCACACCGAGAAGCTGGCTGACGTTTCCCGGGGAGGGGGTAGGGACGACTTGCCAACTGTTGCCGTCGAAATGTTCGGCCAGCGTTTGGTATCGTCCTCCGGTGATACTGCCGACGGCCCAGATGTCGTTGGCAGCGATCGCTGCGGTTCCGGCCAGGAACGCCCTGGGGACAACCGGGCTCGGGACCACGACCAGGCTGTTCGTCAACACATAGCGTTGTTCGAGATGTTCGAGGTGCGGGGACGCACGAAGCGCCCGCGCGCGCTTGTTCCGACGCTGCCCAAGAGCAGACTCCCGCTGCCACATGATCGAGTCCTCCACAAAGAGACGTGATTGTTGCTGAACCGAAGCCCCAACCAGGTGCCATATCAGGCGCTGTCCGGTCGTTCACTCGCGAGCTATGAGTGTGTTCTCCCAATATCTTGTACCGCGCCGCCCAGCGTGCGCCGCGGCAGACTCACCACGCCATCCTTCGAGCCCAGGCCGGCGAAGACCTGGTCTACCCAGCTCGCCTGCTGCGCTTGCCACGCGCGCCGTAGGCGTTCGCCGTCACGATGTCGAAGCGGCCGTTACCGCGCAAATCCCCCATGGCCAGCCCTTGGGGGAGCCCCTGGCCCGTGTCGTAGACGACCGGGGCGATGAAACTGGAGAGATCTCGACCCTCCAGGGGTTCGAGTGCCAGGGGGCGCTGCCGAAGCTGCCCCGGGCGCCTCGGACGGCGGCCGCGCCGCGGCCGTCGGTCCTCGCACCCCACCCTTCCGGACAACCATTCAAGCAACATGTGCCACCTCCTACGTACAGAAAGGCCGAAACGGATCGCCTGCGGACACGACCACGCGTCACGCCCCAGCACTCACGTGTCACTGCTGCCAGAGAGCCGTCACTTCCAAGGGGTCGTCCCGGTCGTCTACCAGGCGGGCGGCCCGGGCCCGGGACTGCGGACGGGCGGCCGCGCCCGGCCCCTCGAGGACTCGAGAGCAAGGTCCGTGGCGCCTGCGCTTTCAGCGGCGCGCACGACTCCGTCGCCGGGTCGGCGGGCGCGCCCGAAAGGCAGGCGCAGAGTTCTCTTCTTCGAGAGGTGGGACGTCTACCTGTATACTGCTTTGGCGAGCGAGAAAAAATGGAGTTTTGGGACTCTTCTGAAAACCACCGGGCCCACCGGCTCCCTATCCCCTTCGGGGGCGGAAAAGTAAAAGAGACGGGCACATTTATTTCGTCGTCCTTCGATGCCGACCGCGCAGCTGCAGACTAGACTGTAATCCCAAACGCTTCGCGGTCTTTTCTACCAAATCGGTGCCGCCGAACGGCGCGCCACGGTTCACGCATCGCCGGACTGCCTCCAACTCGTCCGGCTTCAAGGCTTGATTGACCCAATCGAGCCAAAGACTCGGCCGCTTGAGCGGCGCCGCCGTCAGGTAGCTGGGGCGCCCCGTTTCGTCTTGCCATAATCGGGCGCTGGACCAAGGCCATTGTTCGGCACGTCGTGGAACCCAGTACGGCGGCCATTGCCTCGGTTTTTGACTTGGTAGCAGATGCCGCTGACAAAGGCTCGCGGAGCGCGTGGCATTACGGACAGCATCGGCGCGAACCGGTTAAATCAATATTAAACGTGCCGATCCCTTTTCTTGTTCCCGAAACGAACGATGTGGCCGCGCAGAATCCCGAGATGATAGCCCGGCTCCGCTCCATTTTAGAGAAACAGCATACCAAGTCCGAACTGTTTCCGCTGCGGGCCCTGGATAATTGATTGATGTGGTCATCCTGTCATCTTCCATACACAAGCTGTCACTCACGCTCTTTCGGCTCCACAAAACACGACACTTTTTGTGTTTCATTCCAAGTTGCTGTGACACCCCCTTGACGCGGCGTGCTTGTGGCAGACACACTTCCTGTGAAAAATAGCCATTTCTGGATTTTCTGTTGCACGCCGACCCACCTGCCGCAGCACCCCGACGACTTTCGTGCACCCCGGCTCGTCCTCGCATCAGACATGCAGAGTCGACATAAGTTTGCATTTTTCGGGCGTCTTGTTGACAAGAGTCATGGATCGGGTAGTCGAAAGTCATTCGGAGTTGGTCCGTAGTCCACATTTGTCATTGGTTCGTCGTTGCAGGCGATGATGCAACGACGCGGAACGGTCCTCGGGGTTGAGGGCGTGGAGTAGGGAGTACCGAGTACTGAGTACTCAGGACTGGGTTTGGACTGCGCTCGAGGCCGCGGACCATGGCGATCGGCCGGCGGTGATGTCCTTGCGAAGCGCAGTCCCACAGACGGGGCGTTTTTCGCCTTCGGTGCGGTTTTTGTTCGGAGCGTGACAAAAATCTGTCGCGACGCGTCGTCCGGAGGCATAGGCCGCCAAAGGAGGATTGGGAAGCGAGCAGTGGGAATTGATGATCGCGATATGTCGCAAGTTTTTGCAATACGTTCACATGGGCCGGGGGGTGGTGAACGTAGCTATTTCTCATTGTTCCAGTGGTGCTTGTGAGTGACATGGGAGTGCGAGTCCGTGTCTCACTGCGCCGTGAGATACGGATTCGAAAGCAGCGCTAAGTTGTTGTCAACAAAAGCGTTGCGTGGAGAGCCGTGCCTGTGCACGTGCGTGAGATACGGAGCAGTGTCCGGTCAATCATCTGTCCGTAGGCACGGCGAATCGATTCCTAATACGCATTTCGGTGGAACAAGCCGTGAAAGAGCGTCATCCACATAATGCGAATGTCGAGCCAGGGATTCCAGTGCGTGATGTAGTACAAGTCATACTGGATGCGTTTGCGGAGCGATGTGTTCCCGCGCCAGCCGTGGACCTGCGCCCAGCCGGTGATGCCGGCCTTGACACAGTGGCGTGCCATGTAATTGGGAATGGTTTTGCTGAATTGTTTGATGAAAACCGGCCGTTCCGGACGGGGACCGACCAGGCTCATATCGCCTTTCAATACGTTAATAAGTTGGGGCAATTCATCGAGACTCGTTTGGCGAATAAAGGTACCGAAGGCAGTGCGCCGGGGATCATTCTTCTGTGCCCAGACGGCGCCCGTCTGGTTCTCGGCATCGATCCGCATGCTGCGGAACTTGAGCATGGGGAATGGCTTGCCGTTTAGACCGCATCGCTCCTGGCGGTAGAAAACCGGTCCCGGGCTCGTCAGTTTCACCAAAATGGCAATGATCACCAAGAGCGGGCTCAACAGGATCAGCGCTAGCGCCGACAGGACCATGTCGATGGCGCGTTTGACTAGAACATTTAATCCGAAGTGGGGACTTTCCCTCAAGCCGATCACAGGCAGCCCGTCCAGACTGGTTGTCGTCAATGATAAACCTGCCATATTGGGGACGTCGGTAACCAACCGTACTTCTACCAGGCTGCGCGACAGAATATCGAAAATGCGGCGTGCTTCGTGGTACCGGCTCATGGGCAATGAAATAAAAACGTGTTCGATGGCATATTTTTCGATGAGCTGGGGCAAATCGGCACTGGTGCCGAGAATGTTCAGGTCGCCCGTCCAGCGGTTGGGATGATCTTCAATGAATCCGAGATTCTTGATGCCCAGCCAATTGACCCGATTCAGAGACCTTGCCGTTTTCCGGGCCACACGTCCGGTCCCGACGATGACCGAGCGGGTTTGATTGAAGCCCCGGCTGCGAAAGTGGCGAATTCCCATCCAGCTGGTCCGCCGCGCTGCCAGCACCCCGGCGGCCGCCAGCCCGGAGAATATCACCATGGTGATTCGCGATTCATACGGATCGTGGCGATAGAAGGTAGTCGCCATCACAAAGAGCGACATCAGGGCGGCTCCCTGCAGTACGCCGACCATCTCCTCACGGAAACGCTTCAAACGATGAAGTGAATACTGGCCGGTCAGTTTATAGGCAATCACTGCGAGCAGCAGCACCAGCGGCAGATTCCGCAAGCAAAGTGAAATATCCAGCGAGGACTTATAAAGTGGAATCCAGCCGGATTCGAAACGCAAATGATAGGCGCCGATCCACGCGACTGCGGTCATGATCAGGTCCCAGAGCAGGAACCACGCACACAAGATTTGGCTGCTGCGTTTGATCATTGCGATCCCCATCCATGGGGGACGGACTTCCGTTCGTATTTAAGCTAGCGTAACCAGACAATATGGGAGGGCTTGTAACATTTTTTCTGCTCGCTTGTCAAGGCGGGTCAGCTACTTCCAGCCGTCATGAATCGCCACATTCGGAAAGATCTGCCGCACTTTGCGATTGAGGTAGTTGCGGATTTCGGCAAAAGTTCTCATACCGAGGACTCGCGTTGCGATTTCTTCACAAGTTTTGAGCGTGGTGTGCCGGATCAATTCTTTTAGCGACGGGACAAAAGCCGGGCTCATGCTGAAGCGGCGCAGCCCCATGCCGAACAGTGGTAAAAAACATCGGGGCCGGGCCGCCATTTCGCCACACAACGTCACCGGTTTTTCCCGGTTCCGGCAGGCTTGAATGACCGAATAAAGCACTTTCATCAAGGCCGGGTTGAACGGTTCGCACAATTGGGAAACCTTGGCATTGTCCCGATCGGCTGCCATGATGTACTGCGTTAGGTCATTGGATCCAATGCTTATGAAGTCTACTTCGTCCAGGAGATTATCAATGCAAACGGCGGCCGCCGGAACTTCCAGCATGATTCCCAGCGGCAATTCCTCGGCAAAAGCAATTCTTTCTCGCCGCAACGCCGTGCGCGTACGCTTCACCATCCGTCTTATTTCGTGAACCTCTTCGACCGTGCTGACCATGGGAAACAGCAGACTTACCTTGCCGAACCGGCCTGCCCGCAGAATTGCTCGCAGTTGCGTCTCAAAGAATTCCGGATGGGACAAACTAAGCCGGATGCTGCGCCAGCCCATGAATGGATTGGCATCATGTGGATTTCCGAGGTACGGGAGATGCTTATCGCCTCCAAGATCCAGGGTGCGAATCGTCACGGTTCGGTGTGGAGAAGACTCGATGATTTCCCGATAAGCGTCGAATTGCTCCTCTTCATCCGGGACCGTGGGATGCGTTAAAAACAGGTACTCCGTGCGATAGAGGCCGACGCCGTCGGCACCGACTTGAGTTGCCATTTTCGCATCGGCACTCCCGTTCACATTGGCCAGCACTTCAATGCGAATTCCGTCGGCGGTAATTGGCTTTTGGTCGCGGTTTTCAATTTGGCGATCGCGCAGATCGACGAACTCGCGCTGCAGCTTTCGATAGGCCGATTCCACTTCCGGGCCAGGATTAATGTAAACATGCCCCTCGCGACCATCCAGGGCAACCAGGTCGCGGTTCGTGATTTCCTTGAGAATACCGCGCAGCCCAGTGATGGCGGGAATGCCCAGGGAACGCGCCAGGATCGCCGCATGGCCGGTCACGCCGCCGACTTCCGTAATGATTCCTGCGATGCGCATCCGTTCGAACGCTACCGCCTGCGACGGCAGAATTTCGTGCGCCACAATAATTACGGGATCCTTCATGGCAAAGGAAAGGTGCGGGTCCGGGCTGCTTAGCTGGCTCAGCATTCGACCCACCACATCGCGAAGGTCGGCCATGCGCTCGCGCAGGTATTCATCCTGAATCTGCTTGAATAGGATGGAGTATTCGTCGAGGGTGTCCTGTAAGGCGGTGCGGGTATCGACATGCCGCGTGAGGATGGTGTTCTTGACTTTCGCAATCAGTGCCGGATCTCCGAGCAAGGCGCGATGGGCGCGGAAAATCTGCGCCTCTTCATTCCCGACTTCCTTGCTTACGCGGGCAATGACCGCATCCAGTTCCTTGGCCGCCGCCGTGCATGCTGCCGCAAAACGGCTGACTTCGCCGGAAACATCTGCGACGTTTAATTGGCTTGGCTCCTCGCGGGCCGAATGTTCCGGCACGCACAATGCCCGCGCCACCGCCACGCCGGGAGACACCGGGATTCCTTTTCTCATGTTGGTAATTTAGCAATCCGTGACGTTTTTTCACTTTTCCTGTTCGATGCGGTTCCTCTATCCGGATTAAGTATTTAGAGGAAGGAGTAGAGGGACGGTTCAAGGGCCGGGTGGCCAAAACGAATTACTTTATATACTGCCACCCGGTCCTTTCCTGGGACCAGGGATGAGTCGTCTCTGATTCAAAGAAAGATTCCGTCCCGTGTCCGATTGGCGAGGCGTTTGGGGATAATACTATAGAGAGGCCAACATGAAAGGAGAACCGGCCATGCGAAAAAATGCTCGATCCCTGGATCTGGTGATTGCAGGCATGCTGAAACTCGATCACCACAGCGGCGAACGCCAAAACGTGCTGGCGTTCATCCAATCCTGCTACTGTTCCCGCGTTCGCGATTATGACCTGAACTGGGCCATTGCGGCGCTCACGAAACTGACCGACGAAGAACAAAATGCCCTCATCACCTGGATGGTGATCAATGATGAGATTGCCGAGCAAAAAAAAGCCAGAATCAGTGCCTGAGACCAATCCAATTTGCGGCGAGGAGAACCTTATGACGGACACTTTTAGCCGCCGGATTAAGAGTTAAGCCGGGCCTTGGTAACACGAGGGGGAAACACCAAGGAGCCACGAAGACTCGGATTCCGGCGGTTTTTCTTTTCTCCACCCCGTCGCGTCCATCCAATCTCCAACACTCGAACACATTTTCCATACTTTCTATTCCAAAGCTATCATTCCGCTGTATCTTAAGAGCTGTGGCCAGGCGATGGCCATTTTCTCAACCCTTTTGTGGGATGATTCCAATGCAAACCCGAACTTGCCGGATTGCGGGGATGGGGTCCTATTTGCCGGACCGGGTTGTAACCAATCAGGATTTGTCCAAGTACTTGAACACGAGCGATGAATGGATCGTGCAGCGGACCGGGATCCGCGAACGCCGTTATACCAAACCGGGCGAGGGAACTGTCTCGATGGGGGCCGAGGCAGCCAAGAAAGCGCTGGCCGATTGCGGCTGGTCGAAAAAGGACGTCGAATTCATTATCTTTGCGACGCTGTCCGCCGATCACTACTTCCCGGGAGCCGGATGTTACATGCAGGCCATGCTCGACATGCCGGGCATCGGCGCCTTGGATGTCCGCAACCAGTGCACGGGTTTTGTGTATGGCCTGGCTGTGGCCGATGCCTTGATTGTCGCCGGTCAGTATACGCGGATTTTGTTGGTCGGCTCCGAAACGCATTCCGCTTGTCTGGAGGATCCCAAGGCGCCGCGCGATGTCGCGGTGTTATTCGGTGACGCCGCTGCCGCCGTGACCCTGGAGGCTTCCACTCAAGAAGGTGTTCTCAGTTCGGTTCTGCATGCCGATGGCCGCGGGGCCGACGCCTTGAAACTGGAACTCTTCGATTTCAAACGCAAGCCCTTCATCACTCATGAAGATCTGAATAAAGGCAAGCAATATCCGGTAATGGACGGCAAACAAGTGTATCGCTTTGCCGTGGACGGCATGGTGGACGTTGCGCGGGAAACCCTTGCCAAGGCGGGTAAAACACTCGCCGATGTCGACCTGGTCATTCCGCACCAGGCCAATTTGCGCATTGCCGAAGCCGTCCGTAGTCGTCTCGAACTGCCGGAATCGAAAATGTTCAACAACATCCAGACCCGCGGCAACACCACGGCCGCCAGTATCCCGCTGGCCATGGTGGAAGCGCGCGAGGCCGGTTTATTAAAGCGCGGACACTTATTGCTCATGTTGGCATTCGGCAGTGGATTTACTTCGGGCGGAGCGCTGGTGCGGATTTGACAAAGGCGATCCAGTCATTCACAGCTATTCAGTTTCTAGCGGGCACTCTTCGCCGGATATACCCAACCATCAATACAATGCAACCCGCTAGAAAGGGGAATGGTGCAATCGCCAATATCGCAGGTGCATAACCACTCGTTCTTTGGGAAACATATCCAACCAGTGTGGTTCCGACCGAACCCCCCAGGTTGCCGATCATATTGATAAATCCGATCGCCGAGGCGGCCGCAGTTGATCCCAGAAAAATCGTTGGTATCGGCCAAAATGCGGGAAGGTGCGCATTCAAGAACGTTCCGACACAAAAAATCATAACTAATACCGGAAGAATTTGCATTCCGTCCACCAGAAAAACCAACACCAGTCCGATGCTCCACATGGTTAAAGGGACGGCAACATGCCAGATTCGTTCGCCCGATCGGTCGGAAAGCCGCCCGTTGACAAGAATACCAATAAGGGCCATGACAAACGGCAATGAGGTCAAGACACCGATGACCTGGTTATTGGCAATTCCGGATTGCGCTTTAACAATGGACGGCATAAACGTGGCCAGCCCGTAACTGGTAAGATTTTGGCAAAAGTAAACCAACGTCAGCAAAAATACCATGCCGAGGTGATGGACCCACACTCGATGACCGTGGCCGTATTTGCCCCGGTGTTCGCGATCCAGTTCGCCCAGTAACCAATCCCTCTCTTCCGGAGATAACCACCTGGCCATGTGAGGGCGGTCCGGCAAAAAAAACAGCGTCGCGATCCCTGCGGCCATCGGCAGAACCCCCTGGATTATGAAAATCCACCGCCACCCCGGTAATTCAAACCAGGTAATGTTTTCCAGAATAAATCCGGATATTGGGTTGCCTACGATGTTGGAAAAAGGAATCGCCGCCATGAAAGCCGCGATGGCCTTTGCTCGATCCTGCGTCCGAAACCACAAGGACAAATAGACGATGACCGATGGAAAAAACCCACCTTCAAAAAAACCCAGCATGAACCGGAAGAAGTAGAACTGGTATTCCGGCGTATCCGGCAGGAACGGTACCCATCCACACACACGGGATGCTAACGGAGTTCCAATCGCGCCAACGAGGGCCGTACAAAGTCCCCAAAAAACCAGTATTCGCACAAACACCCAGCGAGCGCCCCAGCGCGTCACACTAATCGTGCTGGGCATTTCCAGAATCCAGTACCCCCAAAAAAAGATCCCCGTTCCAAGGCCTGTAATTCGATCGTCAAATTCCACTCCTCCTTCATGGGTTGGCTTTGCCATTCCCAATTTGGCCATGCCGATGTTTACCCGATCGACATACGCCAATATATAGAGGAAAAACAACCAAGGTATCAAATGCACAATAACCCGCCGCCGGGTGCGCTCCGCCAAAGTGTCGGCCGGCTTCCGCCAAATCAATTTCATAAGAAAATTGGCAGTCCGTCCCGATGCGTGCGCTCCGTTCAGCGTCATTATTCAGCAATGCTCCAAAGGAATTGCTGGTTTTACGGCTCCATGAGAGCACTGCATAAACTATGAATATTGACATCCCCCAGCAAATTGACACCTTTCATAAGCTGGCTTACTCTTGAATAGCATTGTGGAGATATATCACGCTCCGTTTTTTTCCGGAGTTTCCGGCATCCCGGTCCATTTCAAAATACCAAATCGGAACCAATTGCGATGCGAAGGCTGAATTTCCGGCTGCTCAACTTGTTTCTTGGATTCTGCCTATTTTTTGGCATCGGGATCTTCTTCCTGCACGGTTTCCAGTCCGCAAGAATTGCCGAGGCGATCCTGTGGCAGGCCAAAAAGTACGAGGAAGAAAATAACTTCGATCAGTCTTGGCCGGCGATCTGCATAACCGGATAGCGGTGAATAACCTGGCCTGGTCCCTGGCCTTGAATGACGGCGCGACTTCCGAGGCTTCGGCGTTGATCACACAGGCTATCGAGTTTCATGGTGTACAGGCAGCCCTGTTGGGTACATGCGCGGTGATTTATCTGCTGATGGGGAAAACCGATCTCGCCATCACGGATGCGAGTGCGGCGGTCGCAGACACCCCAATAGCGACCTGTCAATTTCACTTCGCCCGCGCCTATTATTAGGCCGGCCAATCCGCCGCTGCTCAAGAAACGCTGCTAAAAGCTGACCGGTCAGGCCTCGATCCCCATGCGTTGCACCATACGGAACGGCCGATTTTGCAAAAGATGCGTCAGGAATTGGTTTCCACGAAATAACCCGATATAACTCTCATGAATGGACTTGTATCAATGATTTTTACCGCACAATTTCAAGGGAGCATTGGAATGACCGTGGAGGCGCTGCAAAACTCTCTTGCCGAAGTCCTCCTGTCCCGCATTCGCACGCGAACCGCCAAGGTGGGAGTGGTGGGATTGGGGTATGTCGGCCTTCCCCTGGCGGAAACGTTTGCCTGGGGCGGCTATCCCGTTCTCGGTTTTGATGTCGATGCCGAGAAGGTGGCGAAACTGAAGAAGGGCATGAGCTATATCGGCCACATTTCCTCGGAACGCGTCGCCGAACTCGTGGCCACCGGCCGTTTTGATGCCACGACCGATCCCCACCGTTTCCACGAAGTCGATGCCGTTATCATTTGTGTCCCAACGCCGTTGACCGACATGCGCGAACCCGATTTATCTTTTATCATCGACACCGCGGAAGCGCTGCGGCGATATCTGAAAGCCGGCCAACTCGTGGTTCTGGAAAGCACCACCTATCCCGGGACCACCACCGATCTGCTCCAGCCCATTCTCGAGAAGTCTGACCTCAAAGCCGGCCGCGATTTCTTCCTGGCTTTTAGCCCCGAACGGGAAGATCCCGGCAACAAGCAGTTTTCTACCCGGACGATTCCCAAAGTCGTCGGCGGCCTCGATGCCGCCAGCCGCCAATTGGCCGTCGCGTTGTATGAACCGATCGTCGAGGGCGTGATTCCCGTTTCCAGTACCGGCGTGGCTGAAGCCTGCAAGATCCTGGAAAACACCTATCGCTCGGTAAACATTGCCCTGGTCAACGAATTAAAAATCGTCTTCGATGCCATGGGCATCGACATCTGGGAAGTCATCGAAGCCGCCAAGACCAAGCCGTTTGGTTTCCAGGCGTTTTATCCCGGCCCCGGACTGGGCGGCCACTGCATCCCCATCGATCCCTTCTATTTGACATGGGTGGCCCGGAAATTCGGCGTCCATACGCGATTCATCGAGCTGGCCGGCGAAATCAACACCTCCATGCCGCTTTATGTCGTCAATCGCGTTGCCGAGGCCTTGAATGAATCCCAAAAGCCGATCAAGGGCAGCAAGATTTGCATTTTGGGCGTGGCTTACAAGAAAGATGTCGATGACCCGCGTGAATCGCCCGCCTTTACCATCCTGGAATTGCTGCACCAGCGCGGCGCGGCGGTTTCGTACAGCGATCCCCACTTACCCTCCCTGCCGCCCATGCGCCATCACTTCATCCGCATGGACAGCCAGCCCCTGACCAAATCATTCCTGGCTTCCCAGGATTGCCTGGTCATCGTCACGGATCATTCCGCCTTTGACTTCAACTTTATCGTTCGCCATGCCAGGCTGATCGTCGACACGCGCAACGCCACCCGAAACTGTCGGGAAAACGGCGCAAAGATTTGGAAAGGGTAATCGCCGTTTCTAGAAACCAGAAGGGACAAAGGCGGCAAAGGGAGGGATAAAGGTCATTATCCGTCTGTCCCTCTTGACCCTTTTATTCCCGTACCCTGCCCCGATAGGCGCGTCAGGCCAGAGTAGACGGTGCCGAGCCAATTTAGGGTAGGAGCAAGAAATGCCGGCCCAAGAAAAAACCCCGCAGCGTTTCGCCGCGGGGTCTGTTGATGTATGGGCAGGTCCAGCAGGATCACCGGTTCAGGTAACGTTGCCGTCCAGCTCGAAGGCTTGGTTGTACTGCGTGCCATAAATCCGATCGCCGTTAAAGGGAGCCGTTCCCAAGCCGAACCCGTTGCCGGGATTGTGGAACATGGACTGGCCCACCGAGGAATCACGGTCCGCCGTACCCCAGTACCATTGACCACCCATACCACCGTTGAAGGGTCGGACAATGTACACCGAGACCCAGTAGGAGCCGGCGTCTAGGTGGATCGAGCCGACGTCGGAGAAGTCAAATGACATCGTCGCATCCGGGTTCTCCACGCCATTCGTCGTGCCCATGTCGCCGAGGTTAGCGTCATTGGCCTGAGAGGAGAACGCCAGGACGACCGCCAGGTTTTGAGTGATGTTGCCTCCCGCTCGTTCCACACCGACGGCACTGGCGGCGCTGATGTCCCAGCCGTTGGGATCAGAGATCGTGAGCGGATCGTAACAGTGGGTGCTGAAAGTGGGGGAGTCTGTGAATTCCTGGGCGACGCCGGCGCCCCGCATGTTGTAGGCTCGACTGATGAGCGAAACAGTCCCCTGTGTGTGGATCTCGCCGCCCAGACTGATGAGCGGACTAGTCCCCTGTGTGTGGATCCCGCTGCCCAGGTTGGGCTGGAGCATCTGGTGCAGCTGGTCCGAGGCGGGAGTGCTCAGTGTGAGCAGGTTCTGGCTCTGGATGACTGGGGTTGCGCCCTGCGCGGCCTGGACGAGACCAGTATCGACGGCGTCGCTGCTCTGGATATGGGTGACGCTGTCGATCGGTCGTGCCTGGACCGTGGGCTGATCGAGACCCATGGTCAATGGGTTCTGAAACAGCAGGCTGCTGTCCAGCAAGCCCAAGCTCAAGCCGCTGCTCAGGGTCGAACCCGGCTGATTGCGGGATTCGAGCCGGCACAGGCTGGGGCGGTAGGACGGACGTACGGACTTCATTGTTGTACTCCAAAAAGGTAACAGAAATCCCTCAGGAACATCACACGAGTCCCTCGGGGCAATCACGCTCTTTCTCGTTGCCGCCGTACTCTGTTCCGAAACAGGTATCTGGAGAGTCTTGTTGGTGCCTCAATCGCTTTCGGCGGGGTTCAATTCAACCTACAAGTGTAATCAACTCAGTTGGGGAATCAAGAATAATTCCAACATTTCTGGTATTTTTTTTCGAGGGCCGGGAAATGAAACAACACCACTAAGAGAGCAATCTACGACATTGCTTTCGCGGATGGCTCGGTTCGATTCCGCCCGAGGGACACCGACGAGCCTATCCTGACGTCTGGCGAACGGCTCAAGCTCACCTGGGACCGAAGCGTGATCGGAAAAGCGCGCGAAAGTAACGCAACGAGCTACTTCCTGAATCCGAGATTTGAAGTTCCCAAAGCGCCTTGACAGTAGTGAGGTCGATCCGAGCGATAGGCCGCGTAGTCGTGAGAAACTGCCCAAAGCCTGCCATGTCGCAGCCTGCAAAGAGGCGATCCCATCTGGTCAATGGCCACATTAGGGAAGGGAAGTCCGGTTGCGCCAGGCTATATTCGGACGTTTGTTACACTGGCAACGAATAATTGTAGGGAATGGACATGCCGGTGAGATTGTTGTAGCCGCCCTCATTGTAGATGGTTCCCGTCCCATTGCCGTTATCGATCACAGCCGAGCTTGTGCTATTGAGGGGGCCGGTGGGCAAGTTCGGTCCACTAGACCAGGTGCCGGCGTTCGGGTCGAATATCTGGGTATAGGCCCCCCCAGACTGCGATCCCGTAACGTAAATCAGGCCGCTCGGAGCGGTCACGGCGCCCGGATCGAGTACCGGTTGCGGAATGGCGGGGCCGATGGACCAAGAATTCGCAACGGGGTCATACACATAGTGCGCGGCGAGGCTAATTCCACCGGATAATGCGTGGACCAGACCATTCTGGTCGGCCGCGCCGTGAATTCGGTAATCCCCACCATTCGGCATGGACGCCAGGCCGGTCGTGTAGGCGTCCGCGGCAGGGTCATAGGCCCAGGTGGTATCCACAATCTGGAATGCATCGTTTTCGCCACCGGCAATAATGATAATGGGAGTGCCGCTGGCGTTTACAGTTGCGGCTACCGCCGATCCCCAGCGCGGCGCCGGCAAGTTGGCTCCGGCCGACCAGTTATTGTTGGGGATGTCGTATTTCCACAACGTGTTGAGGACTCCAGGCGCTTCGCCCGGGCCATGAAGTCCACCAAAGACGTAGATGGTTGGGTCACCCGTATTGGGGTCGGTCATTTGTACGGCGGCGCCGAATGCACTGATGCCATCCGGAAGCGGGATCGGCGAGCCCTGGCTCCAGGCGTCGATACTCGGATTGTAAATGTTCAGCAGATTGAGCCGGACATCGGGGCCGCCTCCGATACCGCCGCCGATGACGTAAATCAAAGAATTGTCAGTTACGGTGGTCGTTTGCGATGTGCCGTTGGCTACCGGGATCGGCAAGTTCGTAGACCAGCTTTCCTGGATGCCGATCGAACCGGATTCCATCGGAGCGCCGGCGACGTGAAGCGCGCCGGAGTCCAGGTTGCCAGTGATGGCACGGCGCGGCGCAGCGGTATTAAGCAACGAGAATAGCAGGTCCGAATCCACAGGATGATCTGTTCCCACTGTTTGATTTGCCGAAGTCTGGTTGAAAGTCGGAGCGGCGGACTCGCTCACTTGACCAACCGGGTGAGGGGCAGGAGTGAATTGACCGGCCGTTTCATTCAAGGCCGGTGACAGTTCCACCCGAACGCGAGAACTCTCATGGCGGCTGGCGCCGGATAAACGCCCGGGTTCGACGGCAGAAGCCCCGTCCTCGAAGGTGGCGGGAGTCCCGCCAAGGTCGGAGAGGAAGGACAGCCCCAGCAAGTTGTTTGGCAGGGAGCGGCCTTCAAGGAATTCAAGCCTGGGAGCCGCCTTGACGCGCGGGCTCACAGTGGCACGCCAACGCGACTTTCGAGAGCAACGCATCAACAGATCCTTTCCATATTTCATAAATTTTTGCCAATTCTCGCCGCGATTTATCAGAACAATAGTTTGATGCCTAAAAAGTTGATATGCGATAGAAAAATCATTTTTTTGAAAATCTCTCGGGATGCGCAACGTCGCTAACCGGAGCAGCGGGTCGGGGTTCCGCAGCGCATTTCCGTTGCAGCGCCCGCATTTCCAGTTTAAACTAAACTTGGCTGTGACAGCAAGGGCTCGACGTGGAGTGCAAATGGCTTCTGATGCCGCAAAAGGTGAGCCGATTTCCACGGGGCCTTTGGAAACCGCCCCCACCTCGTCCGACGGCGTGGGTTCCCGAGCAACCGGCAGGCCGCCCGAAGCGTCCCCTTCCGGCACGCCACCCAATCTGCGGCCAACCCCCAGCCTGGATTCCGCTGCGGTTCCTACCGGCTCTTCCCCGCCGGGAAGTTTCGGCAAATATCAACTGCTGGAAGAGGTGGCGACAGGCGGAATGGGTGTCGTCTATAAAGCGCGCGACACAATGCTGGATCGCATCGTGGCTTTGAAGGTCATCCGCGGCGGCAACCTGGCCCGCGGCGACAAGGTCATGCGCTTTCTCCGCGAGGCCAAGGCTGTTGCCCAGTTCGATCATCCCCATATTGTTCCGATCCTCGAAATCGACATCCTTGCCGGGCAACACTACTTCACCATGCCATTTGCTGCCGGGGGAAACCTGGATAAGAACCTCGGCCGTTTTCTGGCCGACCGGAAAAAAGCGGTGGCTCTGATGGAGAAAATCGCCCGGGCCGTCGAGTGCATGCACACCAAAGGCATTTTGCACCGCGACCTCAAGCCTTCCAATATTCTCCTGGATGAAAACGCCGAACCCATGGTTGGGGATTTTGGCCTGGCCAAGTTTCTCCATGTCGATATGGATTTGACCCAAACCGACCAGATGATGGGAACCCCGGCGTACATGGCGCCGGAACAGGCCGCCGGGCACCATGACCGCGTCAAACCGCAAACCGATATCTGGGCCCTGGGAGTGATTCTTTACCAGTTACTGACGGGCAAGCGGCCGTTCGCGGGGAAAAGTCGCGAAATCCTGACCGCGCAAATTCTTCACGCAGAACCGCCGGCCCCCCGTTCCGTCCGGGCGGATCTCGACCAAGGCCTGGAATGCATCATCCTCAAGTGCCTGGAAAAGGATCCGAAACAGAGGTTTGCATCGGCCGAAGCTCTGGCCGAGGAGTTGGCCCGCTGGCTCCGCGGTGAGCCGGGTCGACTGGCTCGACCCGGATTGGCGCGGCGCGTTCGCCGCTGGATCCAGCGGCACCGGGTAACCAGTCTGGCCGGGGTATTCCTGGCCGGCGCCGTCCTGGTGGTTGCTGCTTTCCTGTTCTTTTCCGACCCGGATCGGCGGTTGCAAACCATCTACCGGGAAATAACCGAGAATAAACAAGCCCTGTTAATCAAGGATGCAGGTCCCCCGCGCTGGTCGCGGTTGATCGTGGGCGAGGCGGACGCCAGGGTTTCGCAGATCAGCAACGTTCCCTTCACCTTTGAAACGTGGGGCCATTATTGTTTGCTCGAACTCCTTCCGGATCCGCACTTGACCCGCTACCGTTTCAGCGCGGAAGTCCATCACCAGGAAGGCACCGACTTCTCCGAAGTGGGCATTTTTTTTGGCTGCCGAAAGCAGTTCACTCCGCAGGGAAGGCAGGTCTACGAGTTTTACAAACTGGCTTTCCACGATTTTGTAACCATTGCCGGCCGCGATCCGCGGGGCAAGCTCGATCAAAGCCAGGCCCACCTCAATTATCATTTCCGCTGGACGAAAGAAGACGGCGACCCGATTGAGCGTATTGAATCAACGGGCATCGTTGAGAATTTCACACCCGCCGGCAGACAAAAATGGCAAACCTGGCGGAAACTGGCCGTAAATGTCACGCCCGATGGGATTGAATGCTTTTGGGAAGGCAAGTCCCTGGGGAGCGTGCGCCGCGAACAATTGGAAAATATCGCGGGCGAAGCCCAATCCCGGAAACCCGGTCCTCCCGTAGATCCGCTGGGTTTTTCTCCAAGCGGCTCGCTGGGTTTATACGTCAGCAAAGGGTCGGCATGGTTTCAGTCCGTTGCGATTGTTTCCCTGGATGCTCTTCCTGCTCGTTAAGTCAGCGTGCGCGATTCGACAACACATTAGCCCGAAGCGCGAGCGAGGCCCTCGCTGGCGCTTCGGGCTAAGGTACAGCAAAATCGTGCGCGGTCATATAAAATCCCGCCCCGGGACTGTTTTTTGTAGCATTGGCGTGTTCGCCATGGTATAAATGACTACGCGTTTATCCGGGTGACATGGCATTGACACAAGGTCCACCGTTAACCGAGGAGTTCCACCATGGCCAAGACCAGGTCCCGTGTCAGAAGGGGTTCTTCCCTCGTCATAACATTTTCCGATCCCGTCGACGGAGGCCGAGTTTTGCCCAGTTTTATCTCCTCGGGCTCGGTGGCGCCCGCGGACATCGTTAGCGCCCGGTTAACGAAGCCCGGGGAAACCCCGATCGATGGGCAGCCGGCCGATTCGACCCTAGGAGCGGACTGGGACTTCTCGTTTGAAGGGGTGCCCTCGGATCCAAATAATCCGTGGACGTTGACGATCACCTGTTCCGGTGGTTTTACCAGAACCATCAATGTCTATGTCGATGAGGACCCGGGGCAAATAACCGCTACGGAAGTGGAAACTACCGATACGCAAGGTCTTCCCGTGACGATCCCTCTGCAAAATGTTCCGGTGCTTGTCAGCACCAACTTTAGCATTTCCGGAACGGTTTCTCCTTCTTCTGCAAATGTACTTTCCATCTTGCGGGTCAAAGACCGCGGTGGCAAAATCATTCGCCACGAGTTTCCGCTCCCGAAGAGTCAGACCAACAGCACGAACTGGAGATTTTATTTCACGCTGGACGCCAAGGTTCCCAAGGGGATCACCCATGAGGCAGTGGTGTTTATGAAACGAGGAAGCGCGAGCCTGAACTCGGCGCGCGTGCAAGTCATTTTAACGTAGGCGCTAATTGTTTTGCTTCCGCCTTTAAAGATCCGGGTCGGAGTAGAAGATGAGCATGAATCCTTTCGCTTGCAAGCCGGGATCCAGGTACATGGTCGCGTCATGCAACCCATCGGGAGATTCATTCCTCACATTCGGAATGACTTCCCCGGGTATCCAGACAGCGTCCGATCCATCTTCTGGATCGGAAGAAAGTCCGAGAAAGGGCGACCCCTGGAACAGGACAACTCCGTAAACATCGCTGCGTACGCCATCAGAATTGAAGAGCGCTGTGGCGTTCCCGACTTGAGCGGGATCCGCCAGCCCCGGTACATTGAGGAAAAGTACGCCCTGCAATTCGGTGGTTTTGTCCAGGTCGTACTCTTGCATGGTGCCGTCCGGAAAGACAAGGATATACGCATCGGAATAATCCCCTGCCGCCGCGGGAACGGGGGCCAGGGCAAGTGCCAGCACAGTCACCAGCAAAACGATGAATCTCTTGACGCCGTCGGACATAGGTGTGTCTCCTTCACGTGTGGCTGAAACGGAAAAGGAACTCAAAAACAATGGGAACGCATATTTTAACATAGGCAGTCAGGTACAGGGTCAGGCAGGGTCAAGCGAAAAAAAACGAGCCATTTGCCACCAACCGTGCAAGCTCAGGGGCCTGCAACTGCGATGGGGCCTCCTCTTGGGGCGTTGTCGCAGCCAGGCCGAACCGCTGGTAATCCGCGAAATCCCGTTGCATACTCGTTGTCGGCGAGACCGGCTCGGTGAATGCCGCCGCGCCAGACTGTATCGATGGAATTGTCAGCCCCGGTTGCTGCGCGCCGGCTGCGTCTCGAAACAGCTTGAATACTGGACCGAAACCGGTATTCAGGAAGATCACAGGGACAATTGCCCTTGTCGCATCCCGCGACTGCCCGGGTGCGCCGCCGTCCGGATCGGCGCGGTAAACGCCGCTTGTGCCATCGGCCAAAGCGGCAAAAAACGCCAACTGGCCGTTGTCATTCAACCCTTCGCGGAAAAAATGCAATTCGGTCACCTGAGCGCCGGAAACCTCATCTCCGGTGGCGACGACTTTGTCCATCACCGGGTCGGGCCCCGTGAAAATGCCGCTGCCGCCCGCCGTCAGCTCCGCTGAAAAAGCGACTCCATCCCGGTTGGACTCGGCAGGAGCGGTGGCAAAGCTCTTAAAGTTTTTGCCTGTTGTCGCAATGATATTCACCGGTCCGCCGTTGCCGGCAAAGATGCCGCTGCCGCCGCGTGCCAGCACGGCAAAATAAGCTGCACTGCCTTTGTCATTGAAGGCAGGATCGCCGAAGGAACTAAAGAAGCCTTCCTGATTTGAGTACAAAGTGGCCGTCGTTTCGCTGTCTCCGGTTTTGATTGCGTCCACAGATAGGTCAGGAGTCCGAAATAAATAGTGGTAAGCCACGATTCCGCCATTATTCAGCGCGGGAAAGCTTCCAAAGTGGGTAAACCCGAAGGATTCACTGTGGTCGATGATCGCGGGCACGCCCCCGTCGCCGGCGGCGACTTCCTCGGGTCGGCTGAGGATGGCCGTCGAGACCCAGAAAGCCACCACTCCGCTACGATTGAGCGATGGGGCGCTGAAGGAATAGAAACCGTATTCTTGCGAAGCGTAGAGCGTGGTCAGCGGGCCCCCGGCTCCGGTCACTACGCGCTGATCCATTCCATGGCTCAACACGATTGCCACACTGCCGTTGTCGTTGATGGAGGGGAACATGCCAAGATTTGCATTGAGCGCATCTTCACAGGCGATTGTCGTGAGAGCCCCGCCGTCGCCGGTGTACAGGCATGCGTTCCCGCGGCCGGCATTCGGCCGAGCCAGGAACGCGACAGCGCCCGAATTATTCAGCGCAGGCGCCCGGCTGAAGTCGGTAAATTGGTCACCGGTGTCGGCAATCTTTGTGAACGTGTACGAAGATAGCAAGGCTCGATCTTCAAGTTGTTCGATGCGCAGTCGCCGGGCACTCTGTTTTGAGAATCTGCTCATGATGCCTCCTACAGTGATATCCTGTTGTCCCGATTCTCACTTGCTCTTTGCCGACTTTTTTAGATGAAAGTTGTGCGTATTGTTGCCCGTGCGAATCTCGATCCTTCGGTTATTGCCTGGCGCATTTTCCGGGATGGTGTCGGCCGGATCCACGAGGCCGTCGTAGTTGCCGGCTTTCCGGGCCTCGGCCGCCCGCTCCTTCATCTCTTCGCTCGTGGCGGCAAAGTTGACTTTCTTAACCCCCATCACCTTTACGACCTTTGGCCCCGCAGGGAGCCCACTTACCGAGTAGCGGCCGTCCACAATAGGCCCACCCGCATCCGGACCCTTGCCATCTTCCGGGGTGAACGTGATATAGCCGCTGCCGACCGGCCGGCCGTCCAGGGTGACCTCCCCGGAAACGGTCGCGGTGGCGGAACCGCATCCGGGCAGCAGCCCGGCTGCCGCAGTCAGGACAAAGGCAACGGCTCGGAAACGCATCCGCATCATCGTCGCCTCCGCGGAATCAAGGCGGCGTAACCACCTCGGCCCCGGCCCGGGTTCCCAGAGCCCGCCACGCCGTCAAATCGATGCCATCGCTGACAAACCGGACCGAACCATCGGCCATGGCCGCGTTCACGCCGCCCGTGTGCTTGCTCCGAGCTCCGACGTACGCCCCGACCGCGCTGCGCGTCCACCACGCGTTGCCGCCCAGCGACAGGCAGGGCGCCTGATAGCTGCCGATCCCCTGGTTCTGCGGGCACGGGCCGATCGGCCGGTCCGGGGCCGAAGTGTTGGGCCCGATTGTCGTCGTGAACAGACCTCCGCCCATGTTGCCGTAGAGAATCGACCCGATCGGCCCGCCCCAGCCTGCCGATGTCTCCGGCGACAATGATTCGGAAAGCAATACCGTATTGGTGGTCCCATCAGTGATCGCGCTCAACGTCACCCCGGCGGTCTTCGGCCCGCGGGTGTTGAAAATGATTCCCGCAGGATCCGTGGTCTGGAACGGCACGACGCCGAACACGCCCACGCCCCACGGTCCCCCGCTCGAGTCCGTGGCCGTCCCGTACATGTCGCCGCTGCCGGTGCAACCCCGGTAATTGCCGCGCACCATCCCGTACCACTCGGTGCCGATTTCATTCAGATTCGGCCCGATGTCGGCCGGGCACAAAAAGATCTTGATAACCGTGTGGCGCGATTGGCGCTGTATGGGGTTGTTGCTGATCGGTCCATTCGACCCCGGATAGCTTTGCTGCCAGGCCGGTTGGTCCAGCGTGAGGTAGCCTCGGTATACGTTATCCTGCTCGATGTACGGCAAGACGAGTTCCGACCAGGTATAGGCGTCCCAGTTGTCAAACTTCCGCCCGTAGGGCATTTGGCCCTTGGCATCGTGAAAGTGGTGGCAGGCCAGGGCGAGTTGCTTGAGATTGTTGGAACAGCTGATGCGCGCGCCCGCCGCGCGCACCTTCTGCACCGCCGGCAGCAAGAGCGCGATCAGAATGCCGATGATGGCAATGACCACCAGCAACTCGATGAGCGTAAACCCATTGCGGCCCCCGCGCCCAAATCGGTGGAAAGATCGCATGGCCAACTCATCAATAGGAGAATGGCAGAACTATCCGAAAACCGCCCGGGCATCCCGGAATTATTTCCTGCCATTATCATACCCAATGATTGCAAAAAAGCAGGAGGCTCAGTTCCTGTTGGATCGAGCCTCCCGCCTATTGTGAATTCGAATTAGGTTTTAGTTCGAATCGCTGAGCTGAATATAGAACGAGCCCTCGGGGTTCGGGGGGCCGCCAAAGAAGTAGAAGAAGCTTCCCGGTGCACCGGAACTCAGATCCTTAGCGGACCAGAAAACGTCTTGGCTGCCGCCGCCGGTGGCCAAAATGGGACCTGTGCCCGATTGCATATACGTGAAGCTCAGCCAGTTCTCGCTAATGCCTGTAGAGCTCGTGCTGGGCGTCCAGTCGAAGTCCGCAGGGGGCGTTACCATGGTTAAGTCGACGGTGATGATCCAGCCTGCTGAGGACCCGTCCGGGCTGCCCGGCAAGCCGGTTATATCGGCGGAGAGGACGGCACTGGTCGTATCCGGGCCGTCATCCGCAGCTAACGCGCCGTAAAAATTGACGACGCATTCGATAACACCACTCATCGTGGGATCCAGGACGGTTGTTCCGTATGCAAATACAAGGGTACTTACGTGTTGCGTAGCACCGAACGGCACATCATCGGCAAGCTCAACTGGAACGACCGCAGCCCCCGGCGGAAAATAAAAGTAGCCGGGGCCTGGAGGAGGAGTTGGCATCGAGTTGTCGTACCACATTAATTGGGGTGTAATCCCCGTTCCATCCCCAGCAAGAAGCAGATCGCCGTCCACGGGTACGGCAGTAACCGTCCCGATGTCGGCCCGGGCGCCTTGCGCGATCACCAAAGCGGCCGCGCAGCAAAGAACCATCAACGCTCTTCTCATGATGCAACATCTCCCTTTCCAAAAAACAAATTTACCACAGCCTGTTCCAAGATGTGGAAAACCCACTCCTCTCGTCCGACAGGCCACATCGAGTTGGCTTCTATTTTCCAATATGAAACCTGGATGTCAAGTTTTTTTTTCCGATATTGAGGATTTTTCTCGATTTTCCATATAAACAACGGCAAATGTAAGGCGAAAAAGCGCGTCGAGCCGCCATGGATTGATGAAGGAAAAATGAATGAAGCCGGCCCGATAGGATTTCCACCTCAATCGGACCGGCTCTATTTCTAAACAGTCGTGCGTGATTGCGCATGACCTTAGCCCGATGCGCCAGCAAGGGACAGGCGTCCCTCGCTAGCGCGTCGGGCTAAGCGGTCGCACCCTCCCTCGCTGGCGCGTCGGGCTAAGGTGATATCGAAAATGCCAGTTATTCAGCGCTCATCAGAAGTGGCTCATCGGCCAACTGCGCCCAGACCTGGTCCATGGCGACATGGTTATTCGCAGCGGGATGAACGGGCGACAACACATTTTGCGGCCCGGAGTTCAAGGCGCGCGCTGCATCGGCCATCATCGGTTGCTCATATCTTGCTTCGACAATCGCTTCATTGCGTGTCCACGCCTCGCGTCTCACGCTCCACGCCTCACGCTCCACTCCCAACGCTCCCCGCCCCCCTCCGGTATGCGGAGCCCCATCGAACAGGTACTGCCCGATCTGGTTGCTGTCGATTTCGGCGAACCAGATGTCGGTCTGGTCGGGTCCCAGGGTCAGCCCGAGCGGGCCGCTCGAGGATGTGGGTGTGGCAAATTCGGCGATGTTGCCGTTCCCATCGACGACTCCCAACTTGTTGCCCTCGCTGTCGGCGTACCACATGTTGCCGTCCGGTCCGGCAATGACGGTTTCCACGTCGCTTGTGCTGCCGGGAACATCGAAATCGATGAAACCGGACCCGTCCGCGGCCATCCGACCGATCTTGCTGGCGGGGTAGCGGAACTCCGCAAACCACAAGTTGCCGTCCCAGCCCGTGGAAATACCGATGGGCTGGCTATTGGCCGTGCCGATCGGATATTCCGTAAACCGGCTGCCGTCCAGCGTCAGGCTGCCCACCTTGTTTCCCGTGAATTCCGTAAACCAGATATTGTTATCGGGGCCGACCGTAATGCCCATGGGGTGGCTATTGAAGGTTGGGACTGTAAACTCAGTCACCGTGCCGCCGGGCGTGATCCGGCCGATGTTATTTGCGGAGTATTCGCTGAACCACAAGTTGCCGTCGGGGCCGGCCGTGATAAATGTCGGATTGCTGCCGGCGGCAACGGCGAATTCGGTCACCGTGCCGTCCAGTGTGATGCGGCCGATTTTACCGGCGCGCTGCTCGGTAAACCACATGTTGCCGTCGGGTCCGGCCACAATGAATTCCGGCCGGCTGTATGCAGTGCGGACGGGATATTCGGCCAGGAGGGTGCCGTCGGTACGCATGACGCCAATGCGGTCGAGGTCCTGTTCGGTGAACCAGATATTGCCGTCCGGCCCGCTGCTGATGCCGATGGGATGGCTCCCAATGGACACGGGGAATTCGTTAATGGTCAACAAAAGGCGCTGTTCTAAGCCCTCGACTTGCGGATGGAAGGATCCGCCGTTTGTGTGGGCTCGATTCGGCCCGGAACGGGGCCGTCGGAACAGACGCCGGAGATGAAATTGCGGCCAAGGCATGGTGTAGCTCCTCAAAAAACAGACCGGAAGCGCCGGCAAACATTGACAGCCCAAGCAATCCATCGGCGGCAAATTAGGTAGTCCTTGACGTGGCCGGCGCTGGAAAGCCGGGGATGAACTCTTGCTGGGTTAAAAAAGTCCACCTTTGGTGAAATCTGCTGGAATTACTGTCCCTTTCCCAATTCCGATAACCGCGCTAACGGGAAAAGTCTCAATTTTTGCGGGTTACGGCGCCAACCGCTCGATGAGCCACCGGCCTTCTTCCGAAAGCCGATAGCGGATCCGATCGTGCAACCGATTGGGCCGGCCCTGCCAGAACTCGATCACGGTGGGAATGACCCGAAAACCTCCCCAGTGAGCGGGCCTCGGGATATTCTCGTCGGGATATTGCGCCATCAACTCGTCGAACCGGCTTTCGAGCACGTTCCGGTTCGGAATCACGCGGCTCTGCGGCGAAGCGCAAGCACCGACCCGGCTGCCCCAGGCCCGGCCGGCAAAGTAGTCATCCGACTCTCGCGCCGATATCCGCTCCACCGTCCCTTCGATCCGCACCTGCCGATCCAGCTCGTGCCAGTAAAACATCAGGGCGGCATGCGGATTGGCCGCCAGTTCGAGCCCCTTGCGGCTTTCGTAGTTGGTGAAGAAAACAAAGCCACGCTTATCGAGCCCGCGCAGGAGAACCATGCGCAATGACGGACTTCCTTCGGGCGTCGCCGTGGCCAGAGCCATGGCTTCCGGTAGATCCAGTTGGGCGTTTTGAGCTGACTCGAACCAAACCCGAAATTGCTGAATCGGATCGGCATCGACGTCCGCTTCATTCAAATTCTTCATTGCCTTCGTAGCTCAAAAATAAGAAATACCCTGGGAAGGGTTCGCATGCAATACAAGAGGCATCCAAATCTTCCCGCTGTCCCGGAATGGTGTTCGAATACTCCTCAAATCAATTACATTTTAACACCCATTTGGAGTGCGGCGCTTTACCGCCGCTTTCTTTTGCTTTTCTTTGGATTGACAAAATCAAAAACAAAGAAAGCGGCGGTAAAGCGCCGCACTCCAAAGAGACTAAAGCAAGCCTAAACGCGATGCGCAGTCCTGCATGATTTGCTTTTCCCAGGCAGGCCGGGTCGGCGATTGCGGATGCGTTTGATTGGTGGGAATTTTGCCCAGGAGGTGTAGGAAGATCGCGGCGGAATGTTTATACGCCGCCACCGGAGGCCGAAACGCCACATTGCCCAGATGCTGCAAGGCATCCGCGAGGGCGAAGTAGCGGGGATCGCCGGTTTCCCACAGGCGATCGCGCTCGGCAAACTTGGCCGGGGAAAACGCCGCCAGCCCCAGCAAATAGTTGCTGCCGTATTCGATCATGTCGATGCCCAAATCATTGCCGCTGAAAATCTGGAATTCCGGCCGAAGCCGATCGCGCAGCGCCAGCCTTTCCAATTCCAAAACACGGTCGAGGCTGGAGTGTTTCATGCCCTTGATCTGGGGAATCTGCATGATCTCGCGCACGGTCTCCAGCGGCCAAATGGCGCCGTTGGGCGCAAACATCTTGCCCAGCTCAAATGCATAGGCCGACTCGATGCCCTGAACCGCTTTGCGATAGGCCGCAACGATTACTTCGGCGGGCGCGTTTTCCAGCCGGGACGTTTGAAACAAAATGGGCGTGCCGCCGTTTTCGACAATCTGAGCGATTTCCCGCTGATACAAATCGGCCACGTCCCCATCGCGGCCTTCGATATAGGCCCCTGCAATAAACGGAGTCTTCCCCAGGGATGAACCGGCCAGCTTCAGGACGCGTAGCTTTTCCTCCGGTGACAGCAAATTGACATAACCGGTGTCCATGTTGACGGCAGGGGTGAGTCCGGCGGACACGGTTTCGCGAAGGCAAGAAACGAACGCCTCCTCGGCAATGGCGCCGGTTTCCGTAAAGGGCAGAAGCAGGGCCGCGATGCCGGTGATCCGGCGACCGGGCTGCCGGCGAGCGTAGATGTCCCGCAGGTTCATGTGGTCTGCACTTTCCGTTGTGAACTGCCAACTATTCTTGGTCCTTGGAATCCTTGGCTTCCTGCCAGATGGGGCCGTAAACTTCCTTGTCAAAGGGGGGACAACCGGTCGCGAATTGGCCCAGGTCGTTATGTTTGGACCGCATGAGCGCGGTGCAATAACTGAACGTCCGGCAAACGCGTTTCCGATCCAGGCTGCCGTTTTCCAGTAGTTGCCGCGCGAAGTCCGGCTGGGGAAGGGCCGCCCGGCCGACGCCGACAAAGGTAATCCGGCCATCGCGAATGTTGGCCGCTCCCGCGTTGAACAGGAACTCCTGCAGATAACTATAGCCGCTTCCGACCAGCGGCAATTGCGGAAATGCTTGTTGAATCCGGCCGGCCAAAAGACAATGGCGATTTACACCAAACAGCGGATGCTCCGGCGCCTGGTAGCCGTCCGGCGGGGGATATTCGAAAGGCCTCACGACGTGGGGCGTGGTATACGGGCTGCCCATCGACACGTTGAGTAGCGCGACTCCGAGCTTGGTCATCTCGCCGATCCAGGCGAGCGGTTCGGTCAAATCCGGTTCCAGCGGATTGTCTTCCCGCGTGCCCCAGGTGCACTGCACCGGAGCTTTCCAGGGGCACGGTTCGCCCTCGTCGCTGCCTTGCCGTTTGCGATAGGGAATACAATCGAACACATTGAGGCGGGAAGCGACAATCAATTTCGGAATCTCGGCGCGAATTCGGCTGATGATGTCGCGCACCAGCCGCGTGCGGTTTTCGAGGCTGCCGCCGAACGGTCCGGTCCGGGTCTTGGCCGCCAGCAACTCATTCAACAAATACCGATGGCACTGCTTGAGATCGACAAACTGGAATCCGATCTGATAGGCCCGCTTGGCGGCCGCAACAAAATGATCGACTAGGCGTTTCAAGTAATCATCGTCGACAATCGGATACCGGTCGTCCACGACGCGGCCGGTGCTTTTGTCGATCACCGTGCGCGGATCGAGAATGGGATCGTGAAATGCCAAAAACGGCTGCCGGTAGCTATAGCGGCCGGAATGGGTCAATTGCAAACCGACAACCAGGTCGTCGTCCCGCCCGAACGCATCCCGATGCGCGTGGCGGCACGTGGCCAACATTTTGGCAAAGTCGCCGGCGTTCTCGGCGGTGAGGCACAACTGGCGGGAATTCGCCCGGCCCTCGTCGATGACGGCCGTGGCTTCGCCCCAGATGAGTTTCGCACCCCCTGCCCCGAAGCGGCGGTACCGGCGATAGGTCAATTCATCCGGCCGGCCATCCGGAGTTCCATCGCAGCCTTCCATCGGTTGAATGCACAGCGAATTGCCCGAGCGCAGCGGCCCCACGGAAACGGGGCGAAACAGCGGGCTTAAGTCAGTCGTAAAATGCAAATGGAGGCCGAGCTTGCGGCACCCGGCCTCCAGTTCGTTCAAGGAGTGAAATCGAAAGAATCGGGCCAATGGTCAAACTTCGCAAAATCCACAACTTTTGATTTTTCGGGCCGGCCCGACACGCGGATTATTGCTTTTTCTTGCCGTCATCCTTTGCCGGTTGGCCCTTGTCCATGATCGTTATCATACTGACCCGAAAATCATCCAGCGATATTTTTTGCGTGCCGTTCTTTCCTTTCACGACGCGATGGTGCCGGCCGGTCAATTCGGCGGAATCGACGCTCAAGACCAGTGTTTTGGTGGAACCCTGAAATTCCTTCATTTTGGCGATGAGCGTTCCCGCCTTGACCCATTCGGTTTTATCCTCCTTCGGCGGGTCGGTTTTGGCGGAATCTTTGGAAGTCGATTTGCCCGAATCCTTTTTCTTGAGCAGGTTCAACTTGACGATTTGGCCATTGGCGAGGTCGTTGACATCGGCATTGTAGCCGGGCAAACTGGGATCCTTGCCCTTTTGCTCGCGCTCTTCCGCGGCGGTGAGTTTGCGCGGTTTGCCGTTTTCGTCGTATTCTTCCTTGGGTTTCATCCGGCGAACGACCACCTCATCAACGGTTTGAATTTCCACGTCATTGTGGACGGTTGTGACCTGGACGCCACTGCCATGGACATTCGGCAGATGGATTTGCGGCGGCTTCCCGGCTGCCAGGGTCAAGGTATGTCCGCCTGACCAGACTTGAATAACGAACGCCAACCCTAAAGCAACTGCCGTTTTCATCATGCGGTTTACCAAGTGCTTGACTCCTGATTTCGCTCAACTCATTCCTCTATATTCTAAAACCTCTTGTCCGGAGAGTAGTTCCGCCTCTCATGTAATTATTGTTTCATTTTTTGGCGGCGAATACAATCCAGTGATTTTCCGACCTATGGCCGATTTCTTACCACCTACCTTAGCCCGTCGTGCAAGCGAGGGCATGGTCTCCTGTTTATTAGAAAGCAAAGAGCCTGAATTAGTTCCTTGAAATGGCTACCAGCGGGCCTGAAATCGCAAGGCCAGGAACGGCGCATCGCCGACATCGATCCGGTTGTGATTGCGGTCGCTGAAATGCTGGCCTTCAAAATAAAACCGGTCGAAGGAGAAGCCCCCCGAGAGGTCGATCGATGCATAGGGAGCAATCGGAAATAGTACGCCTGCCGTGAGTCGCTGGTCGAAGTAGAAAAGCCGATCGTTGTCGTTGGTGCGGTCGGCCAGGAAATAACTTTCGTTGTTCCAGTCATAGCCGGCGTAGATGCGAATCCGCGGGGCCAGCCGGTACGTCGCCCGGGCATGGATGTTGGTGAGCAACATATAGGAGAAGTCAAAAGTCAACTCGTCGATCGGGCGGTACATCAATTGAAGCGGCAAGCCGATATTGGCGCGAAAATATTCCGACGGTTGGTAGATGTAAGCGACTCCGGGAACAGGAAACGGCAGTTCACTGAGGGGAGAGTAGTGCAAACTGAAAAGCCAGGCATTGTGTTCTCCCTGCGGGAGTCGCAGGAACGCGCTCACGCCCACGAACATTTCTTCGATGCTGTGAAACGGTTTATCACTGGCCGATCCGAATTGCAGGGTTGCCCCGCCGATCCAGGCGTTATCAAACAGGTGCCGGTAACTGGTGCCGAAGCCGATGTTCCAGAGTTCATGGGGAAAGGGCTGGCGGGTGTCGGGAAGAACCGCTCCGGTGTGAAAAGTTTCGACGCTGAGACGGGTCGAGGCCGACCATTCGTTGCGCGTGTCCTGCCAGACCGGAAACGAAAACGTAAAATCGTTCCGAACGAATCCCAGGTCCGTCCCCTGCCCCTGCACACTTTCATTCGGAAGCCAAGCAATGCCGTAGTTGGCCCGGAGAAGTAGATGTCCCACGTCGGGGTTGAGCCAGTCCCCAAGCCCGCCGCGCTGCGATGCGAAGTCCGGGACCAGTTGCGGGCTGAAATCGGGACTTAGCGGCGGTGGAACCGGCCCCGGCGCAATCGGCTCAACTCCGCTATCCGGAAAAGTCGGAACAGTGGCCGATGCCGCAGGCGGCGGCGGGGCAATCGGTGCGGGCACCACTGTAGGGCTCTCGTTCCGCGAGAGGTCTCCGGAACCCGGCAACGGCGGCGTGATTGGTTTGACGGCAGGAGCCGGGTCAGGGGGCATCGGTTCCTGGGCAGCCAGCGGCAATCCAACCCAGAGGGATGCCGCCCAGGCGATTTGCCGGGTCCAAGGGCCGTTTTTCATCGGGGTCATGCCTTTCCACGGCTCTTGCCTGGTACCCCTATCTTCCTAATGGCGGGGGCAAGAGCCGGCCGGACCGACCCCGTATAACGGCAAATCCGAGAGGGCTCAATAGCAAAGCTGTCTCAGTCATGAGTCCTTGGTCATTTGCGGGTTTTCTTTAGAGTCGCCGTTTAGACGGCCACAAATGACCAATGACCAATGACTTAGTTGCCGACTAGACCTTACGAATCATCGAATGCGTTAACTAATCCGAGCCCGGACTAAATCGTCCACAATGGCACCATAAAGCAAACCGTCATTCCTTGTGATAAAAGCTTGATCGATAAGGGACTGATGCCTGACCGCTGAACCCTGAACCGTTTTTTGGTTCTCGATCAACTGCTGAGTCGATTGTGGTTCCCTCGCAGTTGGGCTGGATGCCGGTCGCGCGACAATAGTCGAAAACTGCGGCACCGGAGCCGGTGTCGCGACCGAAGCTGCCACTAGCGAACGACCGCCGCGGCCGCCTCCGGGTGCGCTCGGTCCCGAATCAACTTCGATATTGTCCTGGGTGCCGGTGATGGACCCATCGACCGTGTCCGTCGCGGTGAGCGATTGAATGCCTGCGGTATTGAAAATGGCATAGAAAATGCGCGTGCCGTTGTCCGCAGGAACAAAAGCCGTATCGTTCGGCAAGTTGGCGAAATCGTCGCTGCTGGTAAAGTGGACCGTGCCGGTGTAGATTGCTCCCTCGTTATTGAACTGGTCTACGGCCGTGACGGTGAACATTTGGAGATCACCAACCGTCGTCGGCGATGGGAAGCCGAAGACGCGGAGCCGAACAGCGGCGTCCGGGGTAACGACGATGTCTTGCGCGCCGGTGGCACCGTTGCCCGTATCGGTGACAAACAACGTTTGCGTGCCCCTCGTTCGGAAAATGGCGGCGGCGGTAAAGGTGTGGACGCCGTTGTCTGCCGCGGTGAAGGTGTAATTATCCGGCAGGCTGGCTTGTACATCGGTCGTGCTGAACGAAATTGTTCCGCGGTAGCCCGGCGCGGCATTGCCGTAGGGGTCGAATACGTGGACCGTAAAGGTTTCCGGGGCGCCGGCACGGATCGGGGACTGGAAATCGGTGATCGTGAACGAACCGGCCACTGCCAGCGGACGGACGTCGATCCCGGTTTGCGCGCCCACCAGACCATTATCAACGGTATCGGCAGCAGCAATCGATTGCGGTCCCGCTGTCCTCAGAATGGCCGGGAAGAGATGTGTTCCCTGGTCGCCTGGAGTGAATGCATAGTCGTCCGGTAGCGTGGCCTGGCCGTCGCTGCTGGTAAAGTGAACGGTGCCGGTGTAACCCGCCAGGGTGTTGCCGTCGCTGTCCGCCGCGGAAACGCGAAAGACGCCGGCAGCGCCCGCATTGGTGGGCGATGAGAATTCGGTCACCACGAATTGAGCCGGAACGATACTAATGCCGGCCTGGGTACTGCTGAAGCCGTTCGCTGAATCCGTAACGGTGATCGATTGGCTTCCCAGCGTTCGCAAACTCCCGGAGAACGTCTTCCTGCTGTTGTCGCCGGGTTGGAACTGGTAGGGATCGGGCAACGTCGCCCGGCTATCGGAGCTTGTAAATGAGACAGTCCCCAGGTAACCGGTGGCGATATTGCCATAGAGATCATAAGCGGTGACGGTGAAGCTCCGGGATACTCCGGATCGCGCCGGCGATGGGAAGTCGATGACAACGATGGAGTGAGCCTCGGCCCCAACAATGGTTAATGTTTGTGTTCCGGTGATGCTTCCGGTTTGCGTATCGGTGGCGGTGATGGTCTGGGTGGGCCCGGTAAACAAGACGGCCGCGAACGTGTGGACGCCGTTGTCGTCTGCGGTGAAATTGGCGTCATCGGACAAGATGGCCTGCCCATCGCCGCTGGTCAAGTGGACCCGGCCGCGGTACGTTGGGGCAGTATTGTGGTACGGATCCTGGGCAGTGATAGTAAAGAAATGCAGTTGGCCCGCGGTCGTCGGGCTTGGATAGGCGAGCAGGAGCTGGCTGGCGGCGGCCGCCGTGACCGTTGTCGAAACGTTGCCCCGGATGTAACTGGTCGGTTGATTGGTATCCTGGGCGATTATCCTTTGCGGGCCTGCCGTGCGCAAGACTACCCCGCTGAAGGTATGGACCCCGTTGTCGCCGGGAGCAAATTGGTAGTCGCCGGGCAGGATGGCCTGCGAATCGGTGCTCGTGAAATGCACCGTTCCCCGGTAGTCGGCCTTGACGGCATTGAAGGCGTCCTGCGCGGTGGCCACTACCGGGATCGACATGCCCGCGGTGGAATTGGCAGCGGTGAGGCTCACATGGCTGACCGGCTGGACCCGCCCCAGGAACCGGCCGTTCCAGCTCAAGATATCCTGGATGGCGGTCTCCCCTCCGGTCCCCCCGGTAAAGCCCACGAAGGCGGTGTCGCCCGCGACCACCTGGGGGATGTTCACGGAGTAAGTTTGGCGGAAAACGGCCCCGGTTATGGTATCGGTTACCGTCTCGGTCAGGGTCAACTGGGTAATGTCATAGGTCAGGTCGCAACGGAGAGGATGGTTGCTCCCCAACACGATGCCGGCCGGTCCCATGTCGATGGCACCGACCTTATTGCCGTTCAACAACAGGTTGGTGGTGCTATGATGGTTGCCTCCGGAGTACAGGTCGAACATGACGGCGACGCTGTGGCCGATGCCGCAATACCCAAGGCAGCCGCCGGCGCCACCCACTTGACCCGGATCGTTATTTTGGATCGCGAAAGTGATACCATCGGCGGACCCGTTAACATTTTGATCCTGGAAGATGAAGGAGGTGTTGAAGCTAACGATCCCTACCCGGGTGGTGGTCCAGGCGGTACGCGCTTCGCCGCCACCGCCGTCGGTGAGCCGCAGCCGTGTGCCGGCAACCGTGGCGTCGTTTAGTTGCAGGTCCCCATGGCTGGAGAAGCCGGTGGTGTGGTCGGTGAACGGCGTGGTGTTGCCAATGATGATGTTGGCGACGTTGGAGAGAGCCGAATTGCCGGCTTGATTGAAGGCGCGGACGCGGTAGTAGAAGTTCCCGGGAGGCGCGTTCGTATCGGTGAATCGTGGGGCGGAAACGCGCGCGATCTCGCGGAAGTCGTCCGTGCGGTTGTCGGACCGGTCGACAATAAAACCGGCTTCGGTGAGAGAGTTGGAAGTCCAGTTCAGAGCGATGTCGGCGCCGTTAATCGCTGCCAGGGCACTGGTCGGGGCGCCCGGCACACCCACACCGGGTGTGAAAGTCCAGGTCTGAATGTCCTGTATCGCGGACAGGCCGCCGGTCCCCCCGCCAAAACCAACAAAGGCGGCGGTGTTCCCGATTAATAAAGGAATATTCACGGCATAATCATGGGTAAAATGGCCCCCGGTCACGGTGTCGGTAAGGTCTTCGTGCAATATCGTGCCGTCGTACGACAGCGTCACGCGCTTGACATTCTGGTTTTTCAGGTCGATCGGCGGGGTCAGCCCATCCAGCGTCAGGGAAATATCGGGGATGTCCGGTGTGGGATTCGGAGGGAGACCCTGATCGCGAACTGTCGGGACCCGGCCGGCGCTGAAAATCCCGGTGGAATTGGTGCCTTCACCGGCGTTGTCATAGATATCGAACTTGACGGCGACGCTATTCGGAATTCCCGCGTAACCAAGCGCGCCCCCGGCTCCTCCGAGCGCGGTCGGGCCGTTCCCCTGAATAATAAAGGTGAAACCATCGGCGGGCGGATTGGTAAAGTCGTGAAGCCGGAAGGTAAACGTCGTGGTGAACGTACCGACGTTTTGTCTCTGATTCGTGAAAATCGTGCCCACTTCGCCGACATTCGTTGTGAGCCGCGCTGCACCCTCGGCGAATAGGGCGTTGCCGTTGGCAGTCAGGTCACCGTGACTAACAAACCCGGTTGAATGATCAATCCCGGGGAAATTGGATACCGACGCGATTGTGGACGTCGAATTATCCGGCGGGTTCATGTTGATGGCCGTGACGCGGTACTGGTAGGTTCCCTGGTTGGCCACATCCGTGTCAAAATAAGTATTCTGAGCCGGGGAAGCGGTCGTAAAGACAACGGCAAACGTCTGGCCGTTGAAAGACCGCTCCACGCGGTAACCACCATTCCCCGTTGGCGTCCACGAGAGGTCGATCTCCGCGTGAGAGACATTGGGCAGAGCCAGAACGGGGGCGGGGATCCGGGTAGCCGCGCTGGCCGTGAGGGAATAGGCCCCGCTTCCGGCCTGATTCGTCCCCTGGATTCGATAATAGTACACGGTCCCTCCATCAAGCCCGCTGTCTGTAAAGGTAGTCGCGTTTCGGCCGGTTATGGCCACGGGTACGAATCCGCTTGACTGGTTGGTGGAGCGCTCAATCTTGATACCGGTTGCGTTGTTCGGAGTCGGGTTTGTCCAGTTTAACCGGATCTGGGTGTCCGTGAGCCCGGTGCCCGCAAGGCTCATCGGCGCGGCGGGCACAACGGAGTGCGAATCGAAAAGCCCATAGATGGCGAAGGTGCTGTCAGTGCCCAGCAAGACATGCCCGTTTGTAACGGTGGGCGGAGTGAACTTGACCGGTCCGCCCGGCCGGTCCCGGAACTGCCCCGACGCCGGCACGGAGCCATCGACAGAGTCGCTGTGGTAGAGTTCCTGGGCGGCCAAGTTGATGGCATTATACGCATGGAGGATCGTATTGCCGGTCGCTCCATCGACCTGCATGTCCCAGGCGATGGCGTTGGTTCGGCCATTAGAGGAGATGATGGGCTGGCCGCCGGGGTAACCGAAGGTGAAGTTTGTGCGGCTGGCCCGGCCGGTAATCATGCCGTTGGTGATCCGCAAGGCCTGTAAGTCTGTCTGTTGGCCGTGATAATAGATGATACCTGTGTTATCCCCGTCCTGAAAGAAAGAGGGGTTGCCCCACACACCGGGGCCACCCAGGGGACCGAACGTTTGCACGATGTTGGTATCGGGACCGGGCAGGGGAACATTGTGACCCATATTCGCGCGGTCGATGAGATAGACATTTCCGGTTTTCCCTGTTTCAACCAGTAAATGCGGGTGGGTCGCGCTGCCCACGGCATCGGGGAGGAGCATGGTTCCGCCCGAACCAAGGTCCAGGTCGCCGTTGTCGAGCGCCTGCCAGTTAAAGGGGGTAAAGTAATCAGCAACTGTAAAGGCGGGTGTGAGCTTGACGACCGTTTCCCCGAAGTTCCCTTCGCTCGGGCTGAAGCCCGGATGTCCCGTCTGGCTAAACGTGTTGCCGGTAGCGAAATAGAGGTTGGTGCCGTCGGTAGCAAATCCGCCGCCTGATTGCCAGATCCCCGCGGCCCGCGCGTTGGGGGAGAAATTGATGAATCCTTGCAACGCCAGGTCGGTGGCCCGGTAGCCCACCACCCAGCCGTGATACGGACCCTGGTCGTTGTATCCAGCGAAGCCGACGTACACGACGCCATTGAGCAGGGCGAGGGCCGGGCGCTGCAGTTGCCGCCAGGCGTTGAACTTCACCGTGGTGCCATCGCTGCCGGCGCCGACTCCAGGCACGGACAGCAACGTGTTATGGGAACTCGGAGTATCGTTGCCGAGGCTATCGCCGATAGTCACGACCGCATTGGTCGCCCGGTCGGCGCCTGTGGTGATGTCGATGGCATGAAGCTTATCAACATAGTGGGCCGTGCCGCTGACAACTTCCTTGGTCTGGGCCACGACGTACATGATGTTGCCGCTGATCACCGGCGTTCCGGTGATGCCGTATTCCGGAAAGACATTGCCGCTGGTGTCCGCGGAAGGAACCGAAGTTACGCCGGCGCCCGGATTAAGGAAGTTACGCTGCCAGAGCTGGGCGCCGGTATCGGCATCGAATCCGTAGACGCTGTCGTGTTCGGTAGCGACAAACGCAACGTTATGGGAGACGCCGCCGATCATCAGATTTGCCTTGTAGAGCGGTGATGCGTAGATCTGGCCGTCGACCGGGCTCCTAAACAGCAATCCGAAATTCGCGGGATTGACGTTTGCAGGTGTAAGAATCGTTTCCTGATTATTGTTGCCGGAGAGGAGCGCATCATAGTGATAGCTCAGAACATCGACGTTGGCCGGCGCCAGCCGGCATTCGAGAAGTTCAAGGAGAGGGCGGAAGCTTTTGCGATTCAAGATTTTGCGAAGAGAAATCGGGTTTCGGCCAGGGTTCGCTTTGTTCCTCATAGTCGCTGGTCCTTTGTGGAAAAGAGGTCCTTTGTGGAAAAGAATGGATCGGAAGGCGCAACGTAACCACGCAGGCGAAAGGCGGCCGTCTTCTCGTTCCGGAAATGGTTGCAATATCGGCACAACCAATATAATCGCTATCTCCGTTACGTCAAGAGTCCGTGTGCAAAAAATATTGATTTTTGTTTGTGCGTTACGACTGTCATCATCTGCGGTCCTGGCAAGGCTTCGTCGCGACCAAGGCTCTCTGATACACGGAATTTTTTTGGGGAGCGCGCGCAAGGCAACGAGTTGCAGTGACGAGCGATATCGAGGTGAAATAGAAAAGTAAAGAACCGCTATTTTTTGGTTGGAAGTGTCGATTCGGGACAAGGTGGGCCGACGGGGTATTACAGCAGGGTGAAATGAAACAAAAAAAGTGCCGTATTTTGCAGGCAGAAAAGAGTGAGAGTGACCGCATATGCACGGAAGTTGACGGAAATGTGGCGCGGTAATAAGAGCCGGAAGTGCCCGAAGCTTTTTTCGTATCTCACGGGAGCGTGAGATACGGCGGCACAAGCCATGTTAAGTTGTTGTGCAGACATAGCTTGCGTAGCAAAGGGCAGGCGTGCATTCGGGTGAGATACGGAAGCAATTATCACGACGAGCGCGGTGGAGGGGTATGGCCTTCCCGACACAATCCATGTTCGGAGCTATTTCAATGGCATTTGAGAAATTGGTTGACAAGTGCTTCGGCAGCGGTTTCAATGCTTGATGACCTGGAATGTGGGACAAGTTTCCAAACTTGACATCCGACATGATTAATCATCTGCTTGTCCTTGGCGGCGGCAGCGCGGGGTTCCTGGCGGCGATCACGGTGAAGCACCGGAATCCGGACCTGCGCATTACGGTCTTGCGCTCCAAGGACATCGGTATCATCGGCGTCGGCGAAGGCACGACGGTTCCGGTGCTGAACCATCTGCATGGTTATTTGCGGATGGATTTTACCGATTTCCACCGCATCGCGCAACCGACCTGGAAACTCGGCATCCGCTTCCTCTGGGGCCCTCGGCCTTATTTTGACTACGGCCTGAGCAGACAGTTGGACATTCACTATGACGGCATGACCAAAGTCATTGGCTTCTACCTGGACGACGTGCCGGATTTCGGTTTCGCTTCGTTCCTCATGACCCATAACACGGTCTTCCCGCGCCGCGGGGACGGTTTGCCGCACATCACGCAGGATCCGGCGTATCACATTGAAAATGAACATTTCGTGGCGTTTCTCGAAAAATATGCAGCGCAACTCGGCATCGAAATCCTGGACGGTACGGTCGTCGAAGTCGTGCAGGATGAAGCCGGGATCGCGGGGCTGCGGCTCGATTCGGGTCAAATGCTGACGGCGGATCTGTATGTGGATTCCTCGGGCTTCCGTTCGCTGCTTTTGGGCCAAACCTTGCAGGAGCCGTTCGCGAGTTTCAAGTCCAGCCTATTCTGCGACCGGGCCGTCGTCGGCGGCTGGCAGCGCACGGATGAGCCGATCAAGCCGTACACCACGGCCGAGACCATGACCACCGGCTGGTGCTGGCAGATTGACCATGAATTCCGCATCAATCGCGGCTACGTCTATTCATCGGATTTTATCGGCGATGACGAGGCGGAGCGGGAATTCCGGGGAAAAAATCCGAAAGTGAGCCAGACGCGCGTGGTGAAATTCCGGACGGGCCGCTACGAGCGTTCGTGGGTGAAAAACGTGGTGGCGGTCGGGAACGCCGCCGGCTTTGTCGAACCGCTGGAGAGCACTTCGCTGGGAATCATCTGTCTCGATTCCCATGCGCTGGCCGAAGCACTGGCCGACTGCGATCGCGAGCCGCGGCCGACAGTGGTCCGGCAATATAACCGCCGCACCGCCATCATGTGGGAGATCACGCGGGAATTCCTCGCACTGCACTACAAATTCAATAAGCGGCTGCCGACGCCGTTCTGGAAAGCGTGTCTGGAAAAAACCGACCTGCGCAGCGCGCAGGAGTTTGTCGAATTCTACCAGGAAAACGGCCCGAGTACTCTGTGGCGGCCCACGATCATTGATCCCCGGAATCCCTTCGGATTCGAGGGTTACCTTTCCATGATGCTCGGCATGAACATTGCCTACCGCAAAACGTTTACGCTTCCCCCCAGGGAGCTAAAAGTGCGGGACGCGATTTACCAAAAACTTGAATTGGCCGCCCGCGGCGGAACGACGGTCAAGGAAACCCTGGATTGGATTCGCAAGCCGGGCTGGCAATGGCCGGGGAACATTTATCGGCCGGCACAATGACCGTGGATCGATGAGACGCTGATACTAGCCCGCCGGGCCAGCAAGCTCTGTCGATTGGAGAAAATCGAATTAATGGGCACGCACAAGACATCTATAGTCTGCAAGTTGTTGCCGGCGCTCCTTATCGGTTTAGATAACGGCGGGGTCCCCTGTGCCGCCGAGTCAACGCAAGCTCCGCCGAAGAGTATTGCCGCCGTTTTGCAACCTTTCGTGGATAGCCACTCGTTGGCAGGCGCGGTCACGCTCGTGGCGGACAAAACTCATGTATTGAGCCTCGAAACAGTCGGCTATGCTGACGTCGCGGCCAGAAAACCGATGAAACCGGACACGCTTTTCTGGATCGCCTCGCAATCGAAATCGATCACTGCAGCAGCGCTGATGATGCTGGTGGACGAAGGCAGGATCCGACTGGACGACCCGGTAGAAAAATATCTGCCGGAGTTCAAGGGCCAGTGGCTGGCCGTGGAGCAAGACCGGGAGCACATGCTGCTCAACAAGCCCGGGCATCCGATCACTGTGCGGGAAGTTCTCAGCCATACGAGCGGATTGCCGTTCAAGTCGGCGATGGAACAACCGACCCTGGATCAGCTCCGGCTCTGCGATGCGGTCCGCAGTTATGCGATGACGCCGCTCCTGTTCGAGCCCGGATCCAAATACCAGTATTCCAATGCCGGCATCAACACTGTAGGCCGCATCATCGAAGTCGTCAGCGGCATGCCCTTTGGGGAATTCCTGGACAAGCGCCTGTTCGCACCGCTCGGAATGAAGGATACGACTTTCACGCCCAACGACGAGCAACTCGCCCGGTTGGCGAAATCGTACAAACCAACCGCGACCAAGACGGGCTTGGAAGAGACAACGATCACGCAACTGAAATATCCCCTTGGCGACCGCAGCCGCCAGCCGGTACCAGCCGGCGGTCTGTTTTCGACGGCTGCCGATATCGGGTGTTTTTGCCAGATGATCCTGCAGGAAGGGATCTTTCAGGGGAGGCGTTATCTTTCGGAAGATGCAGTGAAACAAATGACAAGCAAGCAAACCGGCGCCGCCGTGAAAGAAGGCTACGGCCTCGGCTGGTCCACCGGCGGCGATAGCTTCGGCCACGGCGGGGCCTTCGCGACGATCATGGTGATCGATGTGAAGCGCGGGATGATCACGGTATTCCTGGTACAACACGCCGGATTTCCGGGAGACGGCGGCAAGAGTCACGCGGCGTTCCGGAAGGCCGCAGAGCAATTGTTCCAAAATTCGGTAAAGTAGACTTTTCCATATACGGCATTCCAGGGGGAGAGCGAAACTCTCGCTGACGCACAGAAGTTCAACAGGAGTTACCGATGTCGAAGAACCCGCTTGCCATGTTACTGATCGTGATCGCCGGCGCAACCAATTTTCTTGCAGTTAATCCGGTAGCCGGGCAAGAACCTTCGTTCACACGGCAGGAAGATGTGATTTACGGCCGCAAATTCGGGACGGCACTGACGATGGATGTCTTTCGGCCGAAAGGCGAGGCGAATGGCGCGGCGATCGTCTGCATGATAAGCGGCGGTTTCCGCTCCTCGCATGAAGCAATCAATGTTGGCTTCGCAAAGCCGTTTTTGGCGCACGGCTATACGGTTTTCGCCGTGGTCCACGGAAGTCAGCCGCGCTACCAGATCCCGGAAATCATCCAGGACACAAACCGGGCCGTCCGCTTCATCCGGCACCACGCCAAGGAGTATGGCATCGATCCGAACCGGTTCGGCGTAACCGGAGGGTCGGCCGGGGGACACCTGTCGTTAATGCTGGGCACCGCAGGCGACATGGGAGATCTGAACGCCAAGGATGCCGTGGACCGCGAGTCGAGCCGGGTGCAGGCAGTCGCCTGCTTTTTTCCGCCCACCGACTTTCTCAACTTCGGCGGGCCGGGCAAGGAATTGATCCACGCCACCGACCACCGTCCCCCCTTCCGGGCCTCGTTTGACTATCGGGAACTCGATGAGAAGACCATGCTCTGGGAGCGGATCACGGACGTCGACAAGCTGCGCAAGATTGCGCGCGAGATATCGCCGATTTATCACATCAGCCCGGATGATGCTCCCACGCTGATCATCCACGGCGATAAGGACGACCTGGTACCCCTGCAGCAATCGGAAACCTTCATCGCCAAGCTCAAGGAGGCCGGCGTCGAGGCGAAGCTGGTGGTCAAGAACGGAGCCGGCCACGGCTGGGTCACTTTGCTCAAGGATGGGGATCAGTTTGTCGAGTGGTTCGATCGACACCTCAAAAAGAGAGGTTAGCGGTCAGGGGTTAGGTGTCAGTAACCCTTATTGGTCTTTCGGTACTCGTTGTTGGCTCTGTCTTCACTGGCTCCTGCTGCCCGATCCCTGACCCCGACTCGATGGTAGGAGACCATCGCGCGGTATACGGCCCAATAGGCAGTTTCGTCGCCCGGAAGCGCGGGGGCGAAGCGCCAACCTTTCTGCAACATGTGGCCAACCAGTTCTTCAATCGTTTTTCCCTTAACCCGCAGCGGAGTGAGAAATTCTGCCGCGTCCGGGCGGCGCAATAGCTTCAGAGCGTCCTCGAAATGGCGCAGGAAGCGTTTGGCCTCTCCGTATTGCGCGGGAGTCAATTCCTTGATTTGAGCGGACAACTGAGAATGGAGTTTCTCAATTGTTTGTTGCATTTTTTGAAGCGTGCCGGTATCGACGGAGCCGGCGAGGGCCTGTTCATAGAGGGCCGATG
>Ga0306920_100000418_pt1 | contig 49715 bp, 52 predicted proteins | sample flu12Cox44000170_FD_204666 | JGI IMG/M metagenome (GOLD analysis project Ga0306920, IMG submission 204666) | Lab enrichment of tropical soil microbial communities from Luquillo Experimental Forest, Puerto Rico - flux4day.12C.oxic.44.000.170 (v2)... | ecosystem: Environmental > Terrestrial >... | reverse complement strand
TGCAGGATCAGATCACAGGAACGGTCCGGTGGATGGATTGTGTGGAGCGGCTTGCAGGACTTGGTTGCGATTTCTTTATCGAGCTGGGTCCAGGCGGTGTGCTGGCTGGTTTATTGCGACGCACGCGCAAAGACGCGGACGTAATGTCGGTGAGCGACGCGGAGTCGGTGCGGAAGTGCGCTGAGAAAATTACTGCGCACGGTTAATCTCGCTGGGAATCAACACAAGATGCCATTGGAATCCGCAACATCGATAAGTCCACCTGCATCTTCACAAGGCAGATCGCTCGCCCAACGCTGTGCCGAGTACTTTGGGATGTCGGGGCCGGCAGAGTTTGTAGCAGCTGCGAGTCTTTTCACGCTGATGATCGTGCTCAAGCTGATAAACATGACGCACTACCGCTTTGACAGCGACGAGCCGCAGCACACGCACGTCATCTGGGCATGGGCGCGCGGCTTCGTCCAATACCGCGATGTGTTCGATAATCACATGCCTCTTTTCCAGATACTGTTTGCACCGATTTTCGGACTGATCGGCGACCGGGCGACCATTCTCTACTGGATGCGTTTCATTCTCTTGCCGATGTATTTTGTCGGAGCGTGGTGCACTTATCGAATTGGCGAAATACTTTTCTCACGGCGTGCCGGCGTGTGGGCAATCATTCTGGCCGGTCTTTATTCCAAGTATCATTTCATCTCGTTCGAGTTTCGGACTGACAACCTCTGGGCGCCACTATGGCTTCTGTGCGTGCTTACGCTTGTCAGTGGAAGTCTGACAGTGCCTCGAGCTTTGAAAGCCGGGGTTTTGCTCGGGTTTTGCTTCAGTGTCTCGATGAAGTCGGTTTTGTTGCTAGTTACGCTTCTGGTCGGCGCGTCGATTGCGCTCTTTCTGGTGGGGAGAAAAAAGCTTGGTCAATCATGGCCACATCCGGCCCTTTGTGCGTCGGCTTTTTTCTTCACAACCTTCTTGGTTCCTGGAATCATCGCGGCCGCGTTCGCTCTCGGCGGTGTATGGCGCGACTTTTATTACTGCAATTTTCAGCACAACTTTCTGCCGCATCTTGATTCTAAAAATCATCCAGCCTGGTGGATCTTTGTTTTTCCCATCGTTTTCCCGTTTGTGATTTACGCCGCGCGGCTAATCGTTCGCGCGGCTCCTGAACCAGCGTTAGCATTCCGGCGCGGGTTCATTTTTCTCGTCTGCGGCTTCTATGCGCTGGCTCTGTACAGCTTTTGGAATCTGCTCACGCGTCAGGATGATCTTCCATATTATCCCCTGGCATTCGTCCTCGTCAGCGGAGGTTTGCTGGCCATTTCGCCGTACTTCGCGAGATACGACCCGCGTATCGGGCGTTATCTCCGCCGCATTCCGTTGCCGGCGTTTTTCGCTTTACTGGAATTGTTTCTGGTGATCGCAAGTCGGCCGTTCTGGATTGATCGTGCCCGACTCGAGACAGGTTTGCTCCGGGGCGTTTTGAAATTGACCGATCCCGGCGACTTCGTTCTGGATTGCAAAGGCGAAACGATCTTTCGGCAACGCTGCTTTTGGCCCGTGACCGAATCAATCATGTTAGAGCGCCTTGCGCGCGGCCTTGTGGCCGATAACGCCGCCGAGCGGGCAGTTGAGACCCGCGCCTGCGTTGCAGCCATGAAGGGACGAATGCCCTTCCACGCGAGGAACTTTATCTGGAAAAATTATATTACTGTCGGCAACGATTTGAAGGTAGCGGGTAGGTTCTTGAGGCCCTCTGCAACCAATCCCGCGACTGCGGGACGGATGGAATTCGAAGTTGTGATTCCAGCGTCTTACAAAATCGTTGCACGCGATGGCCCGGTAACGGGCACGCTGGATGGGACGCCATATGATGGTGCGCGCTTTTTGCCGCCGGGCGTACACACTTTTGTGCAAACATCATCGAGAACACAACTGGCTGCTCTTTGGGCGCGGGCCGTAGATCGGAATTTTCTCCCCGAGAAATACTTCCCGCCGCGGCCAAAATGATAGGAGTTCCGGCATTGCGTTTGGCTGCGCTTCTGCTAGAAGACTTGCCGTGCACGTTCCAGCTTTCACTTCGGGTTCTCGCCTGTTGCTGTTCGCACCGCATCCGGACGATGAATCGCTCGCGTGCAGCGTTCTTCTGCAACGAGCAGTTCGCGCCGGTGCGGCGGTTCGTGTCGTTTATGTTACAGACGGTGACGATAATCCCTGGCCGCAACGGGTGCTCGAACGCAAGTGGCGCCTGAACGCAACCGACCGCAGGCGTTGGGGAAGGTTGCGACAAGCAGAAGCGCTCGCCGCATTGCATGTTCTGGGCGTGAACGGTTCAGCGACACGTTTTCTGGGATTACCCGATCAAAAATTAACCGCCCTGTTACTGGGCGGTTGTCAATCTGCGCTCGCGCGGTTCGCAGCGATCATTACTGATTGGAGGCCGACGGATCTGCTGGTGCCGTCGATTTCTGATACGCATCCCGACCATAGCGCGCTCGCGGTAATGCTTCGTCTGGTCCAGAGCGAATCGTTTTCGGACCTGCTAGCGAGAGGACAAATGGCCGTCTGGAGTTATGTCGTTCATGGGAGGAGCCCAACGTTCTTTGATCGTGCAGAGACGGTCTGCCAATCCCATCGCGAAGCAGCAGTCAAGCTTCGCGCGATCTGGTGCCACAAAACGCAGCTCAAATTATCGCGGAAACGATTTCTCGCGTATGCTGGCCGGCCAGAGCATCTGGTCAAGGTTGGCGCACGCGATGAAACCATCGCCGATGGCTCGATTATTTCGGCTTTCAGGTTGTCTCATTCGCTTCGCGTAGAGCTACGGCTTTGTCCCAAAGCCATGCGTATGGCCGAACCGGCGCTTTTTGTTTTGGGAAGGAGCGAAGCCGGCGCGTTGCGTTGTGCGACGATGCGCGTCCCGGCCCGATCTTCAGGCGTTGAAATGCTGGATTCGGTCTCGTTGGACGACGTGGCTGTGGCACAATATTGCGGGAATGCTTTCGCTGGCCAGATCACCATTCCGGTCTCCATTTTTTCATCTGCGTCCACCATTTTTGTTAAAATAGAACGTCGCTCCTGGTTTTTTGATGAAGCGGGCTGGCTGGAAATCCCGCCAGCTAAATCCCGGACGGTACCTGAGCTGCAACGCGATGGGGTAGAAGCTGGCTTGGTGACTATTGGAACATAGGGCGTCGCCCTGTGCGCCCAGCTGAGATTTTCTCCGCTGTCTGTTATTTTTGCCATGCCGGCATTTCAGCGAGTTGTAAACTCGCTCAGAGCAGAGACTGCAAGTCTATGTTCCGACGTTGTTGCAGTGGGGCATCATTGCCGTAGCCTCAGGAGATGAATCTTTCACAGCGCATTGATTCGGATTTGAAAGAGGCCATGCGTGCCAGGGACACCACGAAGCTTGGCGTTCTGCGCATGCTTAAATCAGCTTTGAAGTACGCTGCCATAGCAAAATCAGGAACGGAAGCCGAGCTAAGTGACGCCGAAGCGGCGCAGGTTGTTCGCAAGCAAGTCAGGCAACGCCAGGATTCGATCGAGAGCTTCGAAAAAGGCGGACGTACCGAACTGGCCAGCAAAGAAAAAGAGGAATTGTCGGTTTTGAATGCGTATTTGCCCCAGGCGATGACGGGTGATGAGTTGGCCGGGGTAGTGCGCGAAACGATTGCGGAAGTCGGCGCCACGTCAAAGGCGCAGATGGGCGCCGTGATTAAAGCGTTGCAGGCAAAAATGGCTGGCCGCGCGGACGGCAAGACGCTAAGCGCTGAAGTGCAAAAACAGTTGAATGGTTGAAAGGTTACAAAGTTGAACAGACTGGTTTCTATTCAGGCCTTCAACGTTTTACCTTTTCAACTGTGCTAAGCGCAATCATTGTCGCGGCTGGTGACAGCCGCCGTATGGGTTTCGATAAATTGTTCGCGGCGATTGCCGGCAAGCCAGTCATCGAGCACACAATACGCGCATTTGAGCGCGCCAGCTCTGTCGATGGAATTATTGTCGTCGCCCGCGAAGATCGACACGATGAGATCAAAACGATCATTCGCGATGAAGATTTCCAAAAGGTCCGGTCGATCATCCCCGGCGGAAAGCTGCGGCAGGATTCCGTGCGGGCCGGGCTGAACCATCTGGAGTCCTCTGCACGATACGTCGCGGTGCACGATGCCGCGCGTCCGCTGATTACTCCGGAGCAAATCGAACGCGTGTTCGCGCAATGCCAGATCCATGGCGCTGCCGCTCTGGCTGAACCGATCAACGACACATTAAAACGCGCAGATGCCGATCTACTGGTCATTGCGCCGGTGGATCGGCATCAACTTTACGCAATGCAAACGCCGCAAATTTTCGCACGGCAGTTGATTGGGGATGCGTATTGCGCTGTTCATGCAGAAGATACTTCCGTCACTGACGAAGTTTCAGCAGTCGAGCGACTCGGTCGCAAGGTGGTCCTCGTCGTCAACGATGATTTCAATTTCAAGATCACTTACCCACGCGACTTGCCGCTGGCGGAGTTTGTTTTGACGCAACGGAGGAAACCTGTCGCGAATTGAGTGGTGCCCCCGCGTCAGCGGCCAATTGCAAGCCGCTCCGCGAGGGGCTGCGGCAGGGCGGCTTTGGCAATCTTCTTTTGCGCGGTCGCCAGATCGTATTTTACCCGCAACAGTTCGACGAGATTGCTCTTGATATCGTAAATGCAGTACGCCGCGCGCCAGTTACCGTCGCGTGGTTGGCCCACGCTGCCTGCATTGATGAAATACTTCCTGCCAGGCTCGATGCGAATCTGCTCTTTCCTTTCCTGCCGTACGCCGCTCTGGCCGCGAATAAAAACCATGGGCACATGGGTATGTCCGAAAAAACAGACACCGGTGCGCTGATAGGTGAAACTCGCGACGGCGTCGAGGGTCTTAAACACGTAGCCCCATTGTCCGGGCGTATCGAGTGTGGCGTGCACGATCGTAAAATCATGCACCTGCTTTTGTAACGGCAGGCTGCGCAACCATTCCTTGTCCTGATCCGTCAGATTGTCCCGGGTCCACTGGATGGCGCGCTCGGCCAATTCGTTGAAACGTTCCGAGGATGCGGAAAGCGTTGCCTCCTCGTCGTGATTGCCTTTTACCACGGGCCAATCCAATGCGCGCACGCGCTCGATGCATTCGCGCGGGTTGGCGTTGTAACCGACCACGTCGCCCAAACACACAAAGTGGGTGCATCGGCGGTCGCGCGCGTCGGCCAGTACTGCCTCGAGCGCTTCGAGGTTTGCGTGAATGTCACTGAAAATTGCAAAACGCATTACAACACAAGGTTAAAAGTTGAAAGGCTCCAACGTTACAATGGCAATGCTCGGGCGCACCAACGATTTAACAGTCGTAACGATTCAACGATTTAACTATTTGACCGATTTTGCTTCCTTAACGGGGATTCGCTGCTCCTGGGGGATTCCAAGTTTGTCTTCGAGGAACTTCAGCCGCTTGATCAAGTTTGGCAGCCGTTGCCGCGGGCCCTCGTCGTAGAGCATGCGCAGGCGCTCATACGCTTCGCGCTCGCGTCCTTCGCAGTAAGAAAGCTCGTACGCCGAGAAGCGCCTGTCGAACACCGCGGCTTCGGGCAAAGCCGCCGCCTTCGCGTAATATTCGGAGGCGCGCTCGTGATCGTTGTATTTTTCCTTATATAGCCGGGCAAGCGCTTCGTATAGCTCAGGGCGATCGGGATTATTTTTTATTCCGCGCTCGAGGAAATCCTTCCCCAGCGCGAAATATTCACGCTGCGCTTTGACTCGCAGCGTAAGGCGCGGCTGGGATCTATCATTCATGGCGGCCACGCTGGCGTTCCAGGCCATGTGCCACGCCGCTGTGTCCCAAAACAGGAGTACCCGTGGCTGGAGCGTTGTGACCTGCCGGAACAATAACAACATCCGGCCCCATTCTGTGTTTTCCCATGCCGAATACGCCTGGATGAAAAGGGCGTCGGCGACGATCGCTCGAAATCCGCTCAACGCCGCGATGAACCCGAGTTGCCCGATTTTCTCGCGCAGATCGAGATTAAATTCGACTCCGCGGAAATGTTCCTGTCGATGAAGCGTTGCCAGGTCGCGTTCAACCGGCAATTTGAGTGCCCCGATCACGAGCAAGATCTCCTGCGCGACAAGGCCTCGCATCATAATTCTTTGCCGTAAAAGACAAACGCGGCCAACAGTGTGTAGATCACAGTGTAGAAAACGCCCAGCAGGGCGGTCTCGGCAAAAACCGCCACAGAAATGGCGGTGCCGGCGACGATGTCATCTACCAGATTGAAAGCCTGCAAGTCAGGAAAAAGGAGCGCCACAACCGCGAGGAAGACTCGAGCAAGCAGTCCGCTACTATGGGCCTGCAACCAATATTCCCGGGCCGTGGCCTCCAAATGTCCGATGAAATAAATGAAAGCCATGACCACGATGGTGAAAATGTTTGAGGTAGCGAATGTGGAAACAAACAGGGTGAGCGCGGCGAGCAGACACGCTTTCAGATAAATGATGATGATTCCGGGAACGATATCGATATTAAAAGCGGTGGCCGCACGACGCGCAGACCTTCAGCGACTTGATCGGGAGGCGCCCCGGACATTTGTTTTGCTATTGCGTGCAGCACGGCCTGTTCGCGCATGTAAAGCACAAGCACAAACGCTGCGGCCATCACCAGGGTACTGATCGCAAGCAAGAAAAGAACTCCCGTAATTTTGCCCAGCACGTATTCCAGGCGCAGCACCGGCTTGGCCAGAATGGTGTAAACCGTGCGGTCTTCGATATCCTGTGGAAGCAGCCGCGCAGTGGCAACGATTGCCAGCAGCGAGGTAAAAATTGAGATCGCGCCGAGCGAGACGTCTTTCAAGATTTGGAATTCCTGCTGAAAAGAGAACTGCGCGATGAAGATTGAGCTGCCAATCAAAACAAGTGCGAAGACGAGCAGGGCATAAAAAACTTTCAGGCGCGTCAGCTCGGTGACGGTGTTGGTCGTAATCGCGTAAATGCGAGAGAAAGAAAACGGTCGATACGGCTTCGCGGACGTTGAAGCGTTGCCGCCTTCGCCAAGGCTACGGCGGCCAGGGAAGAGTTGAAGCGTTGAAGCGTGTTCGGCGTCTGTCATTTCTGCTTGGTTCCTGCTTCATCATTCCTGGCTGTGGCCTCGAGGAACAATCTTTCCAGTGTGGTCGTCGATTTGCGCCGCTCGATTAGTTTCGACCTTGAACGGTTAACGACCGATTCGATTTCCCGGACGAGCTCGTCGGAAGCATCGACAATTACAAACTCGGTTTGATTTTCGATCGCGATCAAATCTTGCAAACGCCCCTCGCGCACCAGGACGCCGTCGGCAAGGATGCCGATGCGGTCGCAAATCTCCTGCGCTTGTGCGAGCAAATGCGAAGAAAGCAGCACGGTGATTCCGCGGCCTTTCAGGTCGAGGATCAAATCGCAAATGTTCCGGGACCCTGCCGGATCGACACCGGCGGTCGGCCTCGTCGAGCACTACCAACCTTGGGTCATGAACTAATGCCTGCGCAAGCCCGATGCGTTGTAACATCCCTTTAGAATAAGTGCCCAGCCGGCGATTGCGCGCCTTGTTGAGCCCGACGAGGTCGAGCAACTCGTTCACGCGATTCCTTAGCTTTGCGCCTCGCAGCCCACAGAGCCGCCCAAAAAAACGAAGCGTCTCTTTGCCAGTAAGAAACTTCTGGAAGTACGGATTCTCTGGCAGAAAGCCTACCGCGTCCCGGCTTTGTACGAGACGACTATCCTGCCCGAAGATTTCCGTGCAACCGCGCGTTGGAGATACCAGGCCGAGAATAATTTTCAGCGTGGTGCTTTTGCCGGAACCATTCGGCCCCAGCAGTCCGTACACCTCGCCGGGTTCGATGCGCAGGTTGAGATCCTTCACTGCGACAACCCCGCGAGTGGGATGAAACGGTACCGGAAAAATTTTCGTTAATCCATGAACAGCGACGGCCGAGTTAGTCATAGCGAATCTCAAAGCCGCGAGCAGTGACCGCGTTCCTCAATTTATTTTCGGTTTGTCTGTGAATCAGGGACTGCAATTCGCCTTCGGTGACGCGATCGAGGAACGCATGCACTTCGTCTTCCTCGCCAGTAACCTGAAGTTCCACGCGGCCATCCGGAAGGTTGCGGACCCAGCCGGTCACGTCGAATCCTTTGGCCGCGTCGCGCACCGACCAGCGAAATCCTACGCCTTGAACGTGGCCCTCGTAAAACACCTGAAGGGAGATCATGGCCTGCTCCAAGATACTGGATACTCGATAATCGATGCTAGATGACAAGGTCCCTGCACAAAAATCCAATATCCAGCATCGAGAACCGAGCATCGTCTATTTGTATGAATAGACGAGACAGAAACTGCCTCCATCGCCTTCAACCAGATCGACCGAAACAAAGTACTGCCCGCTGTCCGCCGGTGAAAACCCGGCCGCCGCTTTTTCTCCGTTATTGTAGCTTTCCGTCGTCACTTGCTTTCCGCTCTCATCATAGACGCTGACGGCAATTTTCCCAGGTTCGGCGGCCGCAGCAGAAAACCAATACTGGTTTCCCGCATAGAGATTTACCGCTACCACGGCGTGGTCGTGTGGCTTTACGACTCCGCACCAGTGTCCGTCCCGGATTTTAAAACCATCATTTGAAAATGCTCCGGCAACGTCGAGCGCATCTTTACGCGCGCCTACCTCGGCATCGGTTTCCGCCCGCACGGAAGTGCTGGCCGCCAGCAGAAGGGTTGAGAGAAAAATCGGGAGCCAGCGTTTCATTTCGGTAGTTCTTTGCTCTCTATTTCCGTCATCAACTTGCCGACCGCTTCGTTGACTTTCCGCACTTCATCCACAGTGGGCGTCTTCCCCGCTGGAAATGAAACGAGCTTCTCAATTCCGTTCAGTTGTTCGCTGACATTTTTCACCAGAGGCTCCTGCCGCAATTCCGGTGAGATTTCGTTCATCTTTAACTGCATGAAGCGAACCAGCGCGGGTTGACGCAGAACTTTTGCGCTGCGTTCATCATACTTCTGCATAATCGCTGCTGTGACCACCTGGGTGCCGCGAATCCAGCCGCCGAGAGTTACCAGGATCACCAAGTCCTGGTCCGCGTGCGATTGCATTGAGGATTTAACTTCGTTTTGCGTCGCTTCGAGTTCTTCCTCGAGCGTGTCCCATTCGTTGTTCTCGGCGAATTCGTTGATGCTCTTGCCGCGGGCAAGCAAGTGTTCGCTAACTCCCAGAGCCTTTGCCAGCTTGATGATGTCCGACCCGATGTTTTTGACCTGCTGACTGTCCTTTGCTTCGACAGCGATAAAGCCATCGGCAATCAAGCCGCCCAGATTCAGGGCGATCTGCGCGCGGTTGCGATAAGTCACCGGCATCGGCCCGCGATACTGACCCGACCAGTTTGTTTTCTCCAATTTTCCAAGCGCAGCGAAAAGTTCGCCCGGCGTCGGGATACTGATCGAGTCGCTTCTGGCCGCTTTTTCCAGTTGATCCACCGGAAGACGGCCAGTATCCGTCGCGCCGGTCGCTGCGAAAACGACCGCTCCCAATACCACCACACCCAGTTTGGCGAAACGAATCATCGCCCATGATTATGCGTGCCTGCGCCAAATTGCCAACGGGAATCTCTGAGGCGCATTGAAGAAGAACTTGGTGACAAAGCTCTATACGGCGCTACAATGCGCCGAGTGGATTACACTTACGGCGATTTCCGCGCGCGTCGCGAAGCCAGTGTCTGGCGGCGATTGAACCGGATTCTTCTCGTGCTGCTTATCATCGCGATCTGGCTGGTGATCGTGAGCTTGTTTGTCCCGCCATATAAAAAACTGACGCAGAGCCGGGCGGAAATCGACAAGCTCCAACAACAAGTAAACGACCAGCAAAGTTTGCTCGCGCGTCAGACCCGCGAGGTCAATTTGCTGAAGACGGACGTGACTTATCTGGAAACGATCGCGCGCGACCGCCTTGATCTGATGAAGGAAGGCGAAACAATTTTTCGCCTTGAGACGGCACGAGCCAAACCGAAGCCGGACGATTCGGCGCGCAGATAATTGTAGAGGCGCTCGCCGCGGCGAGCGCCTAGGATTCTGGGATCTCGGCGTTTGGCACAAACGCCGCTACACCTTTGCGCTTCGCAGTGAGTTAAACTATCTTTTTGCCATGCCAACGGAAATCTCCATCCCGGATGCTGAGGATTTGAAATCGCGTGTCCGCGAGTTGCGGAGGTTTCTTTGACGTCGAAAAGCTCCAAAAAGATTTAGCGGCAATCGAAGGGCGCATGGCCGCGCCCGATTTCTGGTCGAATCGAGAGCGCGCTCAAGCCGACGTCGAGGAAGTTTCGCGACTCCGCTCGTTGATCAATCCCTTTCAAGAATTGGACCGCGAGATCGAGGATTTCGGCGCATTGCAACAACTGGCTGCGGAAGAGAGCGACCCGGGTCACCGCGCGCATGCGGAGAAGGAAGTTGCGGCAGAACACGACCGCCTCGTTCACAAGTTGGAGGAATTCGAGCTGCGCCAGTTTTTTTCCGGTGAGAACGATCGAGCGAATGCATTTCTTACCATTCATTCCGGGGCGGGCGGGACAGAATCGTGTGATTGGGCGGACATGTTACTTCGGATGTACCAGCGCTGGATCGAGCGCAGCGGTTTCAAGGCGCAGACTGTGGACATTCAACAAGGCGAAGAAGTCGGCATTAAATCAGTGACACTGCTTGTGACTGGTGAGTATGCGTATGGGCACCTACAGACCGAACGCGGCGTGCATCGTCTCGTGCGTATTTCGCCGTTCGATGCGAACAAACGGCGGCACACTTCCTTCGCGAGTGTGGATGTTGTTCCTGAAATTGCCGATAATGCTCCGGTCGAAATTAATCCCGCTGATCTGGAAATCGACACCTTTCGCAGTGGCGGCAAAGGCGGGCAGAACGTCAACAAGGTAGAAACTGCCGTGCGGATTTTGCATAAGCCCAGCGGAATTGTGGTGGCCTGCCAGGCCGAGCGCAGCCAGGGACGCAATCGCGAGCTGGCGATGAAAATGTTGAAAGCAAAACTTTACCAACTAGAAGAAGACAAAAAGCGCGCTGAGATGGAGCGCCAATATGGAGAAAAAGGCGAGATCGCATGGGGAAACCAGATCCGCTCCTACGTTTTTCACCCGTATCAAATGGTGAAAGATCACCGCACCGGCGCGGAAACCAGCAATGTGCGGGACGTGATGGACGGCGACATTGACATGTTCATCCAGGCGAAATTGCGCGGAGAGAAAGCGACGAAAGAGGAGGCAGCATTGTAGAGGCGCTCGCCGCGGCGAGCGCTTTGGATTAGGAGTTCAGCGTTTGACACAACGCCGCTACAATTTCACCAGCTTCAAGCGAAACCACGCATCGAATTCTCCACCGTTATGCGTTCGGCAGCACGCCAGGCACGCGACTGCACCGCGTACCGGGCGGACGCGCGGGAATTCCTGGCGACAATTTGGGCACCGATAAATGAAACGTGCCACGTATTGTCTTGCTGGAAATGGGAGATTATGACAGCGCTTCTCATCGGCGATTCCCAGATCGCGACACGCCTGTTGCCACTCCTCGCCATGTGGGAGAACCCGGCGCCGTCCCACGCGAAACTGAGCGAGAAGATGGGCAAGTTCATGGCGCAGAGTGCGATCGATTTCGGCCGGATGCTCAAGCAGCCGCGGATTTAGCGAAATGAGTTTCTGGCGATAGTCCGCGCGGCCAGCCGACGTTTTCAGGCGTGAATTCCACTCGACGCGAAGCTGAGCTGCGATTCTATTCGCGCCATTGGCGCGCGAAAGTTCGCGGGCTGTTCTTTCTAGATCGACATCGCTGTAGCCGGCTTGCTGCTTGCCGCACCGGAGTTGCGTGAAGGCGGGTGCGAAGCGCGGCGCGTCCCGCAGGGATGCGGTTACAGTTTGAAAAGCAAATTCCAATTGCCTAAGCAACGGCATATGCGCTCTTTCGCGTCTGCAACCGTCGGACAATTTTCCGCACGGCGTCTCCCGTCGCTTTGATCTCGTCCGCGGTTGTCCATTTGCCTAACGAGAAGCGAACCGCTGAGCGCGCTCTCTCGATTGGCAAACCCATTGCCAGCAAAACGTGCGACGCCACTACGGAGCCGACCATGCAAGCCGAGCCGCTTGATGCGCATACGCCTTCCAAATCGAGCGCAATGAGAAGCGTCTCTGAATCGAGCCCAAGCAAACTCACGTTCAATGTGTTTGCCAGGCGGGGCGCATTCGTGCCGTTTTGCTTTGCCTCTGGAACACTCTTCGAAATCCGCGTCCAAAGTTCATCGCGCAATTTCGCTTCGTGCCGCTGTTCCTCTTCGCGATCGCGCAATGTCCACTCGGCCGCCGCTGGCATTGCCGCAATTGCAGCAACGTTTTCTGTCCCCGGCCGCCGTTCGTTTTCGTGCGCGCCACCGAACATAATGGGTTGAATTGATAAGCCGCCCCGTAGAAAAAGAAATCCGGCGCCTTTGGGCCCATAAAATTTATGAGCAGCGAAGCTCGCAGCATCCACCAACGAAAGGTCGATCGCCGTTTTTCCAAACGCCTGCACCATGTCGCTATGCAACAGGACCCCGCGCTCGCGGCAAATTTGCGAAATCTCGCGCAGCGGCTGAATAACGCCTGTCTCATTGTTGGCGGTCATGATCGACACGAGTCTTGTTTGGGGTCGAATGGCAGCCGCAAGTTGATCAAGATCGATGATTCCGTCCGGCGAAACATTTAGCCAGGTCACTTCGAACCCTTCATGTCTTTCCAGATGCTCGACGGCGTTGAGCACTGCGTGATGTTCGGTCTTAGCCGAAATGATGTGACCCGCCTTTTCCGAGGCTACCGCGGGCAGGCGGCCTGATCGAGAGCGCGCCAGGCCAAACACAGCGAGGTTGCACGATTCAGTTCCGCCGCTGGTGAAAATGATTTCATGCGGTTTTACGTGTAGTAGCGCGGCCAGTTTGTCCCGCGCATCGTCCACAGCCGCGCGCGCTTCGCGACCGGCCGCGTGCACGCTCGACGGATTGCCGAAGTGCCGACCGAGGTACGGCAGCATGGCCTCACGCGCCGCGTCGCACAACGGCGTCGTTGCGTTGTAATCGAGATAAATCATTAGTTCTTACTCATACTCATGCTCCTGCTCGTAATCCCCGGCGCGCCCGGTGGTCGCGGCAGCTGTAGCCGCGTCGCTGTGAGACGCGCGGCGCTGGCTCTGCAAGCACCTGAGCGCTGCGCTTAGCACCCGCCTTCGCGCAGCTCCGGCGCGGCAAGCAGCGAAGCCGCTACAGAATTGGCGCGTCTTCATTCTCGAAATTCATCGCGCGTTGTCGCGGGTCGCTTCTTTCGCTTGGGCACGATGCGCAGTTGTTTCTCTTCGTAATATACCAGTGAATCGGGCGGCACGCTTTGCACCAGAAAGACGTTGCCGCCAATGGTCGATCTTGCGCCGATCACGGTTTCGCCGCCCAGGATCGTTGACCCGGGATAAATCGTCACGTCGTCTTCGACGGTTGGATGGCGTTTTCCGCCTTTTTTAATTTTGCCGTGCTCGTCCTTCTGAAAACTGCGCGCACCGAGCGTCACCGCGTGATAAAGCTTCACGCGCGCCCCGATCTCCGTCGTCTCACCGATGACTACGCCGGTGCCGTGATCGATGAAAAAGTTTGGGCCAATTTTCGCGCCCGGGTGAATGTCGATCCCGGTGCGGCTGTGCGCCCATTCGGTCATGATCCGTGGAATCAATGGCACCTTGTCGTAAAGGAGATGCGCCATTCGATAAATGGCGACGGCTTCCAGCGCCGGGTAAGCGAGAATGATTTCCTCATAGCTCCTCGCAGCCGGGTCGCCCTCGTAAGCGGCGTCAATGTCCGTCCAAAGCAACCGGCGCACCGAGGGGAGCTGCTTGAAAAACTCGCTCAACACTTCTTCCGCTTTTGCTTCAGTTGCTTCATCGGGCGGAATTGTGCCGAGGCTTCTGCAGATTTCTCTTTTCAATCGTGCCTGCAAATGTCTGACGCGAATGCGCGTGGTGTCGGCCAGATCTTCCGAGCTTACCAGTGCTTCGCTGCGAAAACCGGGGAACATCAAGCTCATCAATTCGGTGCAGGCTGCTTCGATGGCGAGGCGCGAGGGCAGCGTGGCGGCGGCATCGAGATAATTTATGCCGCCGGTTTCGCCATAGGTCTGAAGCAGTTCCTCAACCGCGTCGCGGTTCGTCGAAGCCATCGCCTGAAATATGCGCCCGGTGGCTGTGGAACGAAAGGGAAAGTGTGGGGCAATGGCCGGGGCGACAGGTTGAAGCGGTGGACCGTTGAAGCGTTAAAACGCCGGAGCACCGGCGCACTCCAAAACGCAGAGGAACAAATGACCTTCATCACTGCGGTCACGTTTTGGGCTGCGCCGCTTTTCACGGCATCACCACCCGGTACCCGCCTTGGGAACGCTTTAACGCTTCAACGCCTCAACGGCTTAACCAATCATGCCTCGTTCAGGCCTCGCGCGCGTGCAGCCATTGCAGGGCGAAACGGGCGACTTCGCGCGAATTCTTCAAATCCAGTTTGTCTTTGATATGCGCCCGGTGAGTTTCCACTGTCTTGGGACTGAGATGCAATAGCTTTGCGATCTGACGCACTTCGTGGCCTTTGCCGATCAGCTCCAGAATTTCAAGCTCGCGATCGCTCAGCCTCTCGACGGCGTCCACTTCGCCTTCGGCCTGGCGATGCGCGAATTGTGTGATCACCTGCGCCGCCATGGCCGGACTGAGATAAGGGTGCCCGTTAAAAACTTCGCCGATCGCCTGGATCACGTTGGCCATCGCTTCGTGTTTCATGACGTAACCGTCCGCGCCGGCACGCAGCGCGCGCAATGCATAAAGCGATTCATCGTGCATCGAGAGCACAAGAATCGGCAGCCTCGCAAATTCTGCGCGGATATTTTTGATCAATTCAATGCCGTTGGCGCCTGGCAAACTGAGATCAACTATCACCAGATCGGGATTTAGTCTGCGGATCACCTCCATCGCTTCCGCGGCGTTGCCTGCTTCGCCGCAGACGGCAAAAGCGCCATCCGAATGAATCAATTCTTCAAGGCCTTTGCGAAATAGCGGGTGATCATCCACGACCACGATCCGTCTTGCGTCCGGGGCATCGCGTTGGGGGTTCTTGTCCGTCGAGCGCGCGGAGTTCGCTTTGGGTCGAGCTAAATTCTTTTGGGGATGGTCTGCGGTGAGCATGGCTTTTCCTTTGATGGTCTTTGAATGGTTCGCTGCTCGGCGCATTGTTAGATGGGAATTTAAATTAGTAGCCGCTGCAGCTTAGCGATTTTCCCTCCAAATCGGTCCTTGGCCATTCCTCTCTTCGCCCCGTCTCTCTCTTTCTTTCTTTGTGTGTGTGTGATTGCGTGGGCCGTGGCGCCGCCTTCGGGAAATAACAGGAAACACACGTCCCGCCCCCTTTTGGAGAGTCGATTTGCAAACGGCCGCCCGTCAACTGCGCGCGATAATTCATGATATGGAAACCGAGGCCTTGTTTCAATTTCGGCCCGGTGGAAACTCCCACGCCGTCATCGATCACACGCAAGACCATTCCCTGTCGCGATCGCTCCAGTCTGACGAGAACTTTGCGCGCTTGCGCGTGCTTGTTCGCGTTGATGACCGCTTCGCGTGCGATACGATACAGATGCGCTGCGGCCACATCGTTGTCGATGCGAAATGACGGGTTGACTTCCAGCCGGCAAGGTGTTCGCCAGATTTCCCGGTCAACCAAGTCTTGCAGCGCCGTGACCAGGCTGGCTGAATCAACGTCGATTTGGTGCAGGGCACGGGAAAGATTGCGTGTGTCGGCCGCAGCGTTGTTCACCAGCTCTGCGATTTTCTCGATGTCAGCTGCGTCGATGACGCGATGGTTCCTTAGCCGCAATGCGACGGAGCGCGCCATGAATGCGACCGCCGTGAGGTGCTGACAAATTCCATCATGCAATTCCTGTCCCAGCCGTTGTTGCTCGCGGTCACTTACCGCAAGGATTTCGCCCTCCAGTCCCTTGCGCCGCTCGATCTCGCTTTTTAATTCTTTGTTTGCTGTGTGCAACTCGTGTGTTCGTTCGTGAACCCGCTTTTCCAGCAGTTCCTTCGATTTTTCCAGCGCAGCCTCCGCTTTTTTGCGCGTCGTAATATCGACTGCCACTGCCACAATAAACTTGGGCTTGTCCGCGGCATTGCGTTCCACCGAATCGCAAACGTTTACCCAAACAATTGATCTATCCCTGCGAATATAGCGTTTGTCGATCTCAGTTGGTGCGCCCTTGCTCCATGCCCGCTCCAGTGCGTCCTTTGTCCTTTCGATATCCCCGGCATGTGTGATCTCCAGCACCGTTTTGCCTTCTAGCTCGGATTTCAAATAGCCGAGCATCTTGCAGAGCCTCGGATTTGCGAATCGGATACGACCCCTTCGATCGTACCGCGCAATGCCGGCATTTGCCTGGTCGATAATCGTGCGCAGTCGTTCCTCCGATCCGCGCACGACTTCCTCGATCCGTTTGTGCTCGGTGATATCCTGCACAATGACCGATTTACGGGCGCGCTCTGGGGGAGTAGCCGAAGCCCGAGGATTTGCGCGAACGATCTCGCCGTTGCGGCGCATCCAAGCGCGAACAACTTTTTTCTTGTTCATAAGGTCGAAAGAAACTCGCGCCCTCCCAAGGCGGATTGTAGACCATACGGCAGTCCGTTTAAAACAAAAATTAGGTCGCCGATCTGGGGTCTTCGCCATTGCGCAACGCCCAATGCCCGTAAACATCATGTGGCGTCTCCACATCAGCACTCATTCGAAAATTCGATTGAGAGATACGGCACAACGACACGCGGGACTCGAAATTATTAAGGGGTATAAGTTATGCAGAAATGGGTAACAGATCTAAACACGAACGAACAGCTAGACACAAACGAAGAGCGAGCCGAGGCGCCTGAGCGGAGGAGACTTGGAAGCAGTTGGGTAAATATCGTGCTGGGCATCTGGGTGATCATCTCGCCTTTTATCCTCGGGGTTCATTCTCCTAACGTGGTGTGGAGCAATGTCGTCGCAGGTGTACTCGTCGGCATTCTGGCGCTTCTCCGCTGGAGCATGCATCAGCCGGGATGGAGTTGGCTAAATCTGATCCTCGGGATTTGGCTCGTTATTTCGCCATTTGTGCTCTTTCTAAGCGGAGCTGCGATGTGGAATAACGTTATTCTGGGAATTATTGTTGCCGCCTTGGCGCTGACCAACACGTATTCCAAAGTATCCGCCGAGACGTAGAGTAACATTGCAGCGCTCTCGCTAGTGTGGCCGCCGCAGCGACACGGACTCGTCAGATGACCAGGGCCGTGTGCAAACGCGTGGTGGATACCGTTTCCTCACAAGGGAACGGTCACTGACTCATTGCGGCCATGCGTTCTTCGATTAGATCGCGCTCGACTTCCCAGAACTTCAGCGCCGACAGCAGCAGCCTGTCAATTTGCTCAGCCTGGGCGCATTTATTATCATCCATTATTTCCAACCGCGAGGTTCTCAAACGTTTGCTCAAGTTTCGCGGTCTGCGTTTGAACTTCAACGTTCGCCACTTATCGCGCTTTGGTCCTGCTGCTTCCATCAACGATTCTCCGCTTGTTAAATCGTTCTTGTTGACGCGTTCGCATCACAATGCAGTAGCGGTTGTGCCAAAATCACTGGGCAGCGTGCGCTCAGGAAGGCCAGAAGAACTTGAAACTTTCGTACGGGATTTTGGACTGGACTTAGGGCGGCGATAGGGACGCCGCGTTGCCTCAGCGTGGAGCGCGCCGACGGTGCCAACAGCTTCGCTCGGCAGGCGCAGGCCAGCCAAATACTGCATGTCGAACGCGCGGAGCGCCGCCGTGACAGTCGGCCCGATCCCGACGATTCCTTCTTCCATGCTTGGTCCAAGTAGCGCGATCCAAAGCTCGCTGCGAAAAAATAATCGGGGACGCCGCACAGCGGAGGGACTGCCGGGATGAGCTGTGCAATAAAGTTGCATTTGTTCCATCGCCGCCGCTGCATAGTCCATCACGCCGTGCCCACGCGGAATGTCACCGTTGTTCTTCTTCACTGCCCTAGAAACGCACGCCCGTGGAGTGCTGGATGTGGTTTTTGTTGTAGCCGGGATCGATGATCCCAACTACAGCGCTTACCAAGTAAGGTTTTCACTGATACCCGAATCCACCGCGCGCCCGATTGTGCGGCCACTTCGAGCGAAGATATATATTAAGTATGGCGTTATCTCCTCCAGTTAGGTTGCGAGACGCAGATAAACTGGATGTGCTGCGCCGGCTCGATCAATTTCGGCAATGGCGTTCGCTCGACGAGAAACGTTTCTGCCTGGTATGCGGCAAAATCATTACCGGCCAGCAAATCCAGGTAGCTGGCGGAACACGCGGCAACGGGCCGCTAAGGCTCAGTTGTCCTACGGAGCGTTGCAACTCAATTCCGATGGATTGGATCCTGCCTACGGATGAAATCCTGGCCAAGGTAGAGAAGCTGGCAGGCCAAGAACGCGAAGCTGCGGTACCGAGTGCGGTTACTCACGGCAATCAAGGGCATGAGCGCGGTGATAGTGGACATAACAGCATCGCATCGCAATTGCGCCAGTTCGCATTCCATTTCAAGCGACGTTCTTAGTCTCCTCCAACTACTGCGGGCCTTAGCCCTGGGCGGGCCCGCAGACTTTTTCCTCCACTGCGCATAAGCTACTAGTAACGACTCAGGATAGGTGCGGGGTGCTCTGCCAGTGTTCTTTGTTACTCTGCGTAGTATGAGTTTAACTTCGCGCGCGAGGGGGAGTGGGTGAGGGCGCCGACACCGTGCGGAGGCAAAGGTGACCTTGTAGGATTTTACCCGATCACACAATCATCCAGCGCCCCGATTGTCTGTTTCCACGCAGCGAGCAGACTTCTCTTCGAACTAATGGTTATGCATCTGAAACTTGATGAGCGCCTATCGATCCTGCGTGCAGAAGATCGAATCAGAACCTGGAGTTCGCTCGACGACGAGCGCCTTTGCATTATCTGCAAAAGAAAATTTAACGGTCGCCAGGTCGAAATTCGCAGCTTAGGCAATCCTAAATATGAATTGCATTGCCCAAGTGAAGGCTGCAACTCAAGGCCGCATCTGTGGATCTACTCAAAAACGTCGCTGGTCTCTCAGGTAGCTAAGTCGGACTCGTGGCTTTCTGCCATTAAAAAACACGAACGCCGCGGAGTTGTCTTAGCGCTGCAGGCAGGCGCTCACCGCATATGATCGACTCCACTCTTGATCAGCCCGGAGTAGGATCAGTGCCGGACGAGGCGCTGATGAAAGATATTTCGCGGCGGCGGCCTGAAGCGCTAACGGAGTTATACGGACGGCACAGCCAAAGACTGCGTGCGACGATTGACGGCGTTGTTCATGAAGAGTCCGAAGCTGATGATGTTTTACAGGAAATTTTTCTCCAAGTTTGGGAAGATGCAGATCGTTATTCATCCAAAGCAGGCAAGCCGCTCGGATGGATGGTTACCATCGCACGCCGTCGCGCGATCGACCGGTTGCGGCGCCGTCAGGCTTATTCGCGTGCGCGAGAACGCTATGAGCAGCGAGTCAGGCAAGGTTCGCCGAGCCCGTGTCGCGACGCAGCAAAAATTTTGGTTTTGAATGATCTCCGCCGCTTTCTGAGGAAAAACATCCGTGCATTGCCTCAATTTCAACGTGAAGCGGTCGAGCTGGCTTTCTTCAAGGGATTGAGTCACAGGGAAATTGCCGCTGCCACGCACGCACCGCTTGGGACAGTGAAAACGCGACTCGAGCTGGGCTTGCAAAAATTGACTCACGCGCTAAGGCCGCTGCGCCACAAAATGTGACGCTGGGCGACTTAATTTTTACCATCTCATTAACATCCTGCTTCAGCAGAGTGTAAGCCGCATAAGAAGAACTCATAACCGCTTCAGCGATATATTCGTAGCGCGATGAAGATTGCATCCAGCCTTGGGTAGCTGAGAGGGCGCGCGCTAAGCACCAGCGTCTCCCTTGTGTTCAGGCTGGATGCCGGGAGTCTTGGGTCCCCGTTCGTGTTCCTTTCCGCCCGGGGTTGCGGCAGCCTTGGATTTGCGCTGTTCAATCTCTTCGTCAGGTGGCTCACTGACGTTGCGCGATCGGGGAAGAGCTTCCGGATGGTTACGACTCAGAAATTCGATGAGCCCTTCGCGCACATCGCAGCGAAGATCGAACGCCTTGCCCGGATCGGAGCTGCTGACTAATGCGCGCACTTCGATTGTGTTTTGTTTGGTGGTGTCCGTTACCTGCAACCCGCAAACTTTCCGATCCCATTTTGGATTATTCTCGACAAGGCGCTTCAATTCCTCGCGCAGTTCTGCAATCGGCGCCTGGTAATCCAGATAAAGAAGGACCGTGCCCAGCAACTCCGTGGAAACGCGGCTCCAATTCTGAAACGGTTTTTCCACGAAATAGGTGATGGGCAAAATCATGCGGCGCAGGTCCCACGTCCGCACCGTGACGTAGGTGAGCGAGATTTCTTCGATCTGACCAAACTCGCCTTCCACCACCACGATGTCGCCAATTAACAGCGGCTGCGTGAGCGCGATTTGAACCCCGGCAAGCACGTTACCGAGGGTCTTTTGCGCAGCGAAACCCAGCACAATGCCTGCGATTCCAGCCGAAGCCAAAATGCTCGTGCCGAACTGACGCACCGGATCGAACAGCATGAGGATGGAACCGGTTGCGAGGACTACCACAGCGGTGACGATGATTTTACGAATCACCGAGACTTGGGTGTAAATCCGCCGCGCGGCCAGATTGTCCGGGACATCCAGCCGCTGCTGGCTTAACAGCGCGGTTTGCATCGCATTGAGGGCGCGAACGATCAGAAATGAAAGCGCCGCGATGAAAAGGATGCCGAAGCCTTTCTGTGTCACCCACGTCCAGTTTCCGGGAAGTTTCAGCAGTGGTAACAGCAGGATGATCGCAAGCAGCGGCACCGTGAGCCGGAATGACTGCCCGACGATGGGAACAATCATTTTGCCTAACAAACTTCCCCTCGCTTCCGCCCACTGGCGCATCCGCTTTTCAATCACACGAATGCCGCGGAAAACGAGCCACAGCAGCGCGAGAATCCATCCTGCGTAGAGAATGGCAGTGAGCGCGCGCGCCCAAAAAATGCGCGCGGTCCGGGAATTGATGCCGGTAGCGATCGGCAACAGCGCAAAGCTGCCGCCGCACAGCCCCAGGAAAAGCGCAACCGGCTTGCGAATAGCCGATGCGCTCAATGCCAACCAAGATTGGTATTTTGATGACTTAATCTCCCCGGCACGGCGCCCCACAATCCAAATCAACCAGCCCGCGAGCAGTGACAACAGGGCGAGCGAAACGGCGCCACTTAGCAAGCGCATCCAGGTCACCCGATCGAATACTCGCCGTTGAAGAAGGCATTACCTGCGGATTTGGCGACTTGATCGAGCCAGCGGCCATAAGCCGCACCGGCCCGGTAAATCTTCGATCGGCTTTGCGCGGATAATTGCGAGACGGATTGCTCAAGCGTAGCCGCGGGCGATGCCGACGCAGTCGGTGATGATGAAGCAGCCGGCTGTTCCGCAATCGCGCTGCCGCCAATAAGAATCACGAGCGCGCAGGAGATTCTCGTCGTCCACTGTCTCATCAACCAGCTAAGCCAGGTTACGCATTTACATCAAATCTCGCTTCCGCCTTGCGAGATGTTCATTCGCTTTTGGTTATCGGCGCCTGGCGGCCGTACAGTGCTTCTGCTGCACGCTGTTTTCGATTCATACCTTTTTGATTATTTCGTTGTTGAACATCGAAATGGCTCGGTTCAGCGGCATTTTTTCCTGAACGACTTCGATCGGTTCGTCGTGAAAGAGGTAACGCGCTCTACGAAAGGAAATCGAGAAGCTGTAGCTCGAAAAGGCCGATCACTTGTTTTTCATCAACACTCTGCTTTAGCTGGATGGTCAGCCGATGAAGAACTCGTAACCGCTTCAGCGGTTTTGTGATCCGATCAAGTAAACCGCTGAAGCCATTGTGTGGATGATTGGGGATCAATGCACCTCGCTAAAACGAGATGTTAATGAGAGCACATGAAAGATTACAACTTCGCCAGTTGTGATATATTCTGCCGATGCAAACGCCAGAGATCACTGCATATTTGAAGACCTATTGTGGTTGGAGCGACGGTGTGCGCGCCGTGCTCGCCAAATACAATCTGCCCTATACAGAAAAGGACATTATCCAGAATCCAGCGTTTCGCTGGGAAATGGAGACCAAGAGTGGGCAACCGCTTTCGCCGTGTGTCGAAATCAACGGGCATATGCTTGCCGACATCAGCGGCGAGGAAGTGGAACGATACTTGATCGATAATAAACTTGTCCAGCCGAGCGACGCTGCAACGGATGTTCCGACCAACGCGCCTTGCGCAAACGAGCAACACGAAGGCGTCGTGAAGTTAAATTTGTGATTGGTTACGCGGGTTACGACGTTAAATCGTTGAACTGCTGAAAGGTTAAAGAGTCAGAAAGGTTAGGCCGCTTTTAACCTTGTAACTCTTTTAACTTTTTTAACCTTTCAGTAATGAAATTCTTCGCCCGTCTCCGTTCCAGGAAGAAAAGCGGCAGTCGCCTTTTCCGTTACGGCTGGAAAGTCAGTCTGCTTGTTTTGCTGGGTGCCGCCGGGTTCGCCGTTTTCCTCTTTTACGGAACGTGGGCGCAAACCTTCGACATGAACAAGGTAGGCGAAATGCCTGAGCGAAACACCGTTTACGATGTCGATGGGAAAATTTACAGTCGTCTGGCTGGCGCGAACCGTATCAAGGTTTCTCTGAGCGAAGTCTCGCCGTATTTTATCAATGCGGTGCTGGCGCGCGAGGATGCCCGGTTCTACGAGCACCAGGGGGTTGATTGGCGCGGAATTTTGCGCGCGTTGGTCCGCGATATCATGAGCGGCGCAGCCAAGGAAGGCGCCAGCAGCATCACCCAACAGCTTGCCCGAAACAGCCTTCCACTCGGTGGGCGCACGCTTAGCCGGAAAGTACTTGAAGCGATGGTGGCGTTTCGAATCGAGCATCACTTCACCAAGCAGCAAATCCTCGAGCTCTACGTGAACCGAATATATTTTGGTTCCGGCTGTTACGGCGTTGAAACAGCGTCGCAAGCATACTTTAGCAAGAACGCGTCGAAGCTGAATCTTTCCGAAGCCGCGATCCTCGCGGGATTGATCCGCAGCCCGAATCGGTTTTCACCGTTGAAAAATCCGCAAGGCGCGGTGGCGCAGGGTAACGCCGTGCTGGATCGCATGGTCGCGTTGAAAAAAATTACGCAAGCGCAAGCCCAGGAGGCGAGGATCGCGAAAATTACTCCGCATCCGAAACGTCTGCCGCAGATCCAGGAGAATTACGCCATGGACGCGGTGCAACGCGATTTGAATCTGCTGTTAACACAGGACCAGATCGATAACGGCGGCCTGTCGATCTATACAACGCTCGATCCGAATGTGCAAAACGGCGCACAGGACGCACTGGAGAAGCAACTCACCAAAATCGAACATCAATCCAATTTTCATCATCCGGTTAAAGCGGATTACAAACTGCCCGAGAACGGAGAAGGGGAGTCATCCATGCCTTACCTCGAGGGCGCGGTGGTGGTGATCGACAATGCCAGCGGCGGCATTCGCGCGCTCGTCGGCGGGCGCGATTACGCGCAGAGCAAGTTCAACCGGGCGATGGCTCCCACAAACCGGCAGGTTGGTTCAGCGTTCAAACCGTTTGTTTACACCGTCGCTTTCAACCACGGGCTGTTGCCGGGGGCTGCGATCAGCGATGGCCCGATCCAACCCGGCGAAATTGATGGCGCGGGAAATTGGTCGCCTGCGAATTCCGACGGCACTTACGGCGGGGTCATGCCCTGCTCCTACGGCCTTATTCATTCGCGAAACACCATGAGCGTGCGAGTTGGCCAATTCGCCGGACTCGATGCGGTGCAAAAAGTCGCGAACGATCTCGGCGTTTGTCAGAACGTTCCGCATGGACCGGCGATCTACATCGGTTCGTTCGAGACGAACTTGAAAGATCTCACCGCTGCCTATTCGATTTTTCCCAATGCCGGGGTGCGCAAGCAAGCTTACATCATCGAGCGCATCGACGATCAACAGCACAAACCGATTTACCTCGCCGCGCACATCTCTACGCCAGCGCTGGATCCGAGCGCAGCATGGATGACTTCGCAGGTAATGGAAGAAGTTTTGACTAAGGGCACGGCCGCCAATGCGCGGTCACTCGGCTTCAGGTTGCCGGCGGCAGGTAAGACCGGCACTACCAACGATTACAAAGACGCGTGGTTCGTAGGTTACACGAGTACGTTGACCTGCGGCGTCTGGGTCGGATTCGATCAACCGACCACGATCATTCCCCATGGTTACGGCGCCGCTCTGGCACTGCCAGTCTGGACACAGGTGATGAATAAAGCCGCACAGCATTATCCGGCCGAGCCATTGCAACCGACCATGCCGATCCAACGCGCCACAGTCTGCTCGATTTCCAATCAGCTCGCCACCACCGGATGCATGGCGTCCGGTACCGCTTACGATATCGACTTGCCTGTCGACAAGGTGCCAACTGCCGCCTGTCAGGTTCATGGCGGTGCGCAGTGGCCATTTGCACATCAGGTCCCGGGTTTACCTGAAAAAGCCGCGACTTTCCCCGGCCGTTTGTTCAGATCGTTCAGGAGACTTTTCGGCGGGCCATGATGTCTGGGGAGCGCACGCGCCTCGACGTGCCCGCGATGGCGCCCTCGTCGGCGTCCATAGTTGAATTCGACGTTGGACGTTCGATGTTGGGCGTTCGGCGTTTGCCCGTGGAGTTGCAAGCACAAAAACATCCAACGCCCAACGTCCACGCTCAACATCCAGAAAAGAAAAGCGGGTGAGGGGAATCGAACCCCCGTTTCGTTGCTCTCTGACTGAGCATTTTCATAAGTAAAACGCCTTCGCAAATGGCGAACATAATCGCCGGTCAGAACGCGTAGTCAGAACAAATCCATTAAAATTCTTCAATGTTCGCCGATGTGTCAGCACGTCGAAGTGTTGTCCTTCAATCGTGGAGCCGCCTCTCGCGGCGTTAATGAGGATTTGTGGGAATCGGCAATTTGTCGCAAGCGACAGATACGAATAGCACTGGTTCAACGTCAGCGCACGACGTGACGATGAGTTACGAAAAAGCGTCACGTTTTGACGCCGGCAGAACGTGCAAAGCGCTATAGGGACCGTCAACGCGCGCTAAGGCTGAAAGCGCATCCGCGCTCAGCCGTGCGCATAGAACTGGCTGGCGGCGACTATCCGGCCGCAATGATAGCCGGCTAAAGAAACAAGGGTGCAGGAACGTCGGAAACAGGCGGGCTGGATGCGGTCGGCAACGCAGTCGGCTTTGCAAAGTTTAAGAGCCGCTCAAATGATGATTGCCTTCGTCCTCGACGCGGAGGCCAAAGATGAGATGATTGTTTACAGACGATTCCATGTCGCCTCCGGAACATGCCCGCCGAAGTTAAGAAGGAAATTCAACTTGAGATCGCGCATGTCCTATTCACGGACATCGTCGGCTACTCGAAGCTGCCGATTAATGAGCAACGAGCATTAATTGAGCGCTTAAACGAGATTGTCCGTGGCACGGATGCATTCCAAGCTGCCGAAGCAGGGGGACGCTTGATCAAAATCCCGACGGGTGACGGCATCACGCTGGTTTTTTATCAGAGCCCGGAAGCACCGGTGGAATGCGCGTTGGAGATCAGCCGCGCGCTCACGAAACATCCGAACCTTCGCCTGCGAATGGGCATTCACAGTGGACCGGTGAGCGGAGTAATCGATGTAACCGGAAAAGCGAATGTGGCCGGCGCGGGCATCAACATGGCACAGCGGGTTATGGACTGCGGTGATGGCGGTCACATTTTGTTGTCGAAGCACGTGGCCGAGGATCTTGAACAATACCCTCACTGGCAGCCCTGCCTGCATGAACTTGGAGAGTGTGAGGTGAAACATGGTGTTCGTGTGGCCGTGGTAAATCTCTACACGGAAGAGCTCGGGAATCCGGCAGTGCCAGAGAAGCTGAAGGCAGCGCACGCCGCCGCAGCCATTGCTGCTGCGCAAAGAAAACGCGCCGTTCTGCGCTGGTCATTGTTAGGCGTCGTGGCTCTGCTCATTGCCATCGCGGTCATCGGCTTTTTGTCTTTTCGATACGGATCGCGGTTTGCCCTGACCCCTTTAGTCGTTCCCGAGAAGAGCATCGCAGTGCTGCCGTTCGAGAACCTGAGCGAAGAGAAACAGAACGCGTTCTTCGCCGATGGCGTGCAGGACGAAATCTTAAGCGATCTGGCCAAAGTCGCCGATCTAAAAGTTATCAGCCGCACTTCGGCAATGTTTTACAAAGCAGGCAATCCACGGAACCTGCGTCAGATCGCGCAGCAACTCGGAGTCGCAAACGTCGTGGAGGGAAGTGTGCAACGCTCGGCTAATCGGGTGCGAGTCAACGCTCAGTTGGTCGACGCGCGCACTGATAAACACCTGTGGGGGCAAACGTATGATCGCGATCTTGCGGACGTGTTCGCCATTCAAAGTGAGATCGCCAAGACGATTGCTGACCAGTTGCAGGCCAAACTGTCGCCGAACGAAAAAAGCGCCATTGAACGCGCCCCGACAAGCGACATCAGCGCTTTCGATCTTTATGCACAAGCCAACAATCTTGTTCTAAGAGCGAGCACGTCCAGCACCGTTCCAAAAGCGGACTTACTCCAGGCAGTCGATCTGCTGAACCACGCGGTGGCGCGTGATCCATCGTTTTTCGATGTTTATTGCCAGCTCGCTTTCATTCATGACTGGCTTTACTTTGGCATGGACCCAACGCCTACGCGCTTAGCGCAAGCGGAAGCTGCCATCCAAACGGCAGCTCGGCTTCGGCCGGATGCAGGTGAAACGCATCTCGCGCGGGCACAAAATCTTTATTGGGGGTATCGCGATTATGACGATGCTCTGGCCGAGCTGGAAATTGCTCGGCAGACCCTGCCCAATGATTTCCGCATACCCCGGCTGACGGCCTACATCCAAAGACGCAAGGGGCGCTGGGAGGAATCCACGCAGAGTCTAAAGCACGCAGCGGAACTCAACCCGCGCGATTTCGAAACACTGGGGCAGATTGCGGGCAATTACCGGGGCCTTCGACGTTATGCTGACCTAAAAACCGCGCTTGCCCGCATATTAGCGGTTTTTCCGAACGACGTTGGCACGAAACTAGACCTTGCGGCCGTGGAATTGGATTCAAAAGCCGACACTAAGCCGTTGCACCAAACGATCGATTCAATTCGAACCACGAATCCCGCTGCTGTGCCAGAAATCGTTATTCCTTGGCTTAGATGCGCGCTGGCCGAGCACGACGCCACTGTCGCAAAAAACGCCCTAGATGCGCACGGCGAAAAGGTATTCTTGTTGGGGTTCGAAGTTGCTTTCAGTCCCTCATTTGGAGAGGGCCTGATCGCGCGCATGACAAAAGACGAAGACAAAGCATGGTCGGCTTTTACCGTAGCACGCACAGAGCAGGCGAAAATCGTCCAAGCCCAACCCAATGACAGCCGGGCACTGTGCGCGCTTGGTTTGATCGACGCCGGTCTCGGACACAAAGAGGAAGCGCTGCGTGAAGGCAGGCGTGCAGTCGAGCTTCTTCCGGTAGAAAAAGATCCAGTCGTAGGAGTCAGCTTGGTAGAGTATCTGGCAATGATTGCCGCCTGGGTTGGCGACAAAGATCTCGCCTTCGAAGAGCTGGACAGGAGCATCCGTCTCCCAAGCCTTCTCAGCTATGGCGAATTGAAACTGCTGCCATGGTGGGACCCGCTCCGCAGCGATCCGCGCTTTGAGAAGCTTGTTGAAGAGGCCAAGAAACCGGTCGCGCTGAAGTAGCGCGCCCTGTGCGGGCAGACTTGTCGTATTGGCGCGCCGAGAGCCGAATGGCACGTTCAAGTTCCAGAAACGCCGTCAGCTTCTCATCCGCAGGCACAACGAAACGCTTTCCGTCGCCGCGATGCACATCGGCAACGATATTGAGTGACCGAACGACGCCGCTGCTAGCGAATGCTACGGTATGGAACGGGCAACTGGCGGCGAGGTTATTCTGGCTGGCGGAGAAGCATCTTGAAACACACTGGCGGAAGGAACGCGTGCCTCAGGCTGAACGGAATGATTTTTTCAGGCGGGATCTGTCTGACGGCGGGGGGCCCCGCGGGTCAGCCGCGGGCGCCGCGGCTACCCCCGGCCTCGGTCCGTCCGGCCACCGGCACCGGCCCTGCCAGGCAGCGTCCTACAGGTTAGGATAGGACAGCGGATTGCCAATCCGATGCACTGACTGCACCGTACCTGGGCAGCGGCCGGGTCTGCCCGGACTGTTGACACATTGTTGACGGGATGGGGAAGCCTTTACCACTTTCGGTTCGATCGGCCGGCCAGTACTGACTGGACAGTCAGACCTGACTGTCAGTCCTGTCGGTCTGTACGCGCGCGCGCGTGCGCGAGGCATTGGTGGCGGTGTTGCCGATGTCGGCCAGCTCGCGTGCAAAGACGCACTATCACAAAGGGATCGAAACGATCGCCTATCTGCTGACGGGTGAATGCGTGGTCTACTACGGCGACCACCTTGAGCAGCGGGTGCTCGTGCATGCGGGCGACCAGATTTTCATCCCAGCCGACGTGCCCCACGCTCCCTGCAACGAAAGCTGTGCGCCGTGTACGTGGATCGTGGTGCATTCATCCGGTAGCGATCAGGACGGCATTGTTCTGCTGCCGGAGCTTGATACGCGGCTCGCGGCACAGCAGGCAGGTACACCTTCGGCCTGATGAAAGGGCCAATCGCCTGTAATCTCAGCAAAGCCTGTTGGAGGTTGGGCCGGGTTAGCCATTGATTCCGAGCGGCGAACAATCTGGATTGCTGACGCGCATCGCGGCGACGGAAGGCGTTTCTTTGTGCGCGCGGGTGAAAAGCTGACGGCGTTTGTGGAACTCGAATCTGCGACTTGCACGTACGGCGAACTATCTTGACTAGCAGGCGTGATTTTCGCCAGACTCGGCGTCACTAAGCAAATTAACTCAACGGAGGAAAAGACAATGGCACAGCCAAAAGAACCCCGCGGCAGCGTTACCCGCCCTCAGCAAATCACGACCGACAGTTTGGGAAATGTTACCTCACCGGAAAGCTTCGTAATGAATTCCAAAGAGTGTGGAGTACGAACAGGGAACAGGCTTGGCATTGCGCTTGGAGTTGTGCTTGTTATGTGCCTGATGGCTTCGTGCTGGAGAGAAGGAAAACTCCTGCGAGCGAGCCGGCCAGGCGTCACGGTCGAGAATGCCACCGAATTGTTGGTGGCGCTGCCGATCGAAAATGTGGGACAAACGGACGCGCGTGACGTGACGGTTCGCGAGATCGAATTACGAGGCGGACGTCGGGACCTGCCCGTGAGTTTGCCAGTGCACCTTGGGACCATCGCTGTCGGTGGCAGGAAGGTAATTCAGATCCGTTTTAACGTGCCAGGGTTGGATCTCTCCAAGGTCTACGAAATGGAATCGGAGGGACAATATCGCGGGCGGCGTGACCGGGACCGCGATGGTGAGGATCGCGAAAGGGAATTCCGGTTCAAGACAATACTCCAAATTCCGCCCCAACAACCAGGCTCGGCCACGGTAAACACCAATCGCGGACCAACGAACCGGACGCAAGGGCCGTATCCCGAATTGCCGCAAGCGCCGCAGAGAGAGGGGAACGAGAACCAGCCTCCGACGCCGGAAAGCTCCCCACATGTGGTTTTCCCGAAGACTCCGCAAACCTCCGGCGTCAAGGATCCGGGGATCGCGTCCTACCCGGGAATCGCGCAGGGCGGAGCGGTGGGATTCGTGACCAACACACAAAACGGAGGAATAGCGAACCGATTTCCGCCCGACCCGAGTGGAGCCGACTCCGGAGGATCGAGTAACGTGGTTCTGTCGACGGGCAATCTATATACAAAGTATTCAACCGATGGCGGTAAGACGTTCACGTCGATCACGAACTTGTCCACGGTGTTCGGAGACAGTCCCGACGGAGGATATTGCTGCGACCAGGTGGTGCATTACATTCCAAGCATTGACCGAATTGTTTGGCTGGTCCAGACCAACCAGCCGACCGATGCGAAAGGAAACGTGACAGGAGGAAACCGCCAGCGGGTGGCATGGGCTAAGCCGAGCGACATTGCAGCGAACTTCTATACCGCCTGGACGTGGTTCGACGTGACCTCCGGCTTTCTGGGACTCGGGAACGACTGGCTGGACTTTCCCGATCTTTCGACAGCGAACGGGCACCTGTACATGGCGGTGGATGATGCCACGAAGAGCGGACTCGTGGTCACTCGAGTTTCGTTTGCGGATATGCAGCTTCCAGCCGGAAACACGGTCAGTTGGGACTTTACCGATCCCACTAAGTCGACATCGGCTGTGGGTTCGCATATGACCCAGAATGCCAATGCCACGATGTATTGGGCAGGACATAACGGCACGGGAAAGATGACGGTTTTCAGTTGGGGAGACACATCGAACACGTACAGCTGGCGGGATGTGACCAACACCACATACTCGAATTCGGACTACACATCGAAAGACACGGACGGGCAATATTGGCTGGATCCGCGAATTAAGGCGGATTCGGTACTCGGCGCAGCCTTCAAGCCTTTTGTGGGGCTGGTGCAGCCGGGATCACCGCAACCGCCCAACCAGATTTGGTTCGCGTGGACCGCGGCAAGAGACAACAATTTCGCGCAGCCCTATGTGCGGATGCTTTTTGTGGACGATCAGAATTTCACCAACGTGGGCGAGTTCGAGACGTGGAACCCGAACTACGTGTTCGCGTACCCGGCGCTGGCGGTCAACAGCCAGACGGCGGAAGTGGCAATTTCGCTAATGTGGGGTGGAGGCGGAAACAACTACATGAACCATGCAGTAGGATTCCCGCAAGACTTTTTGCTGTACATCACGACGGGAAGCAACGTGACGTTCACGGTGAATCCGGTGGGAGCGACACAGTGCGATGATGCTTCAGGCGGACTGGTTGCCGGACGGTGCACGCGCTCGGGAGATTATCTCGGGCTGCGACGCGTGGGGAACTCCAGCGGACTTTTTGGAACGGTAGGATATGAAATTAATCTAAATGACCCGACAAAATCAACGGATTGCCTCAAGGCGCCAGGTTGCACGCAGAACGAGCGCTGGGTGATTTTCGGAAGGCCTGGCGACGTTTCGCCGGGGCCGACACCGCCGATTCACTGAGCGGGAGATTGACTAAAGATATCGAGGCGCCGTGCTTCACGGCGCAAGCGAGTGGCCGAGGATTTGGCGCAGTCCCGGCAATGGCAGCCGTTTTCTGCGTTCGGGGCGCTCCACGCCAATTTCTTAAGCGGGGCCGTACTGCTTGACGGAGGTTGCGGGTTGGGGACAGAAATGGCTGCAACCCTGCACTCGCAGTGACCAGCGGCTCAGTAATTCTATGAGGTTGATCTCGGACTTACCAGAAGTTGGTATTCGAGCACGACGGCGAGTTGCGTTTCGACTGCTTCCTTTTGTGTTCCTCATCTACGTCGTGAATTACATAGATCGCGTCAACGTTTCATTCGCCAATCTCAGGATGAGCGCCGACCTCGGCTTCAGTGATCGTGTATACGGCCTCGGTGTAGGCATGTTTTACCTGACCTACGTTTTGTTCGAGATACCTGGAGCTATCATCGTCGAACGCTGGAGCGCGAGGAAGTGGATAGCACGGATCATGATATCGTGGGGAGTAGTGACGATCCTGACTGGCTTCGTGCATAGCGCCGTACAGTTTTACGCCGCCCGCTTCTTCCTCGGACTTGCAGAAGCCAGCTTCTTCCCTGGAATGATCGTTTACTTAACGCATTGGTTTGGCTTGCGTGATCGCTGCCGGGCAATTGCCTGTTTCTACATTGCGGTTCCGACGGCTTCATTGATCGGCTCGCCTTTAGCAGGTTGGCTACTAGGCGTGCACTGGTGGCAACTGGCGGGATGGCGCTGGCTTTTTATTCTGGAGGGGATTCCCGCTGTCGTTCTAGGTGTCGTAACCGTCTTCTATCTAACCGACTGGCCTAGGCAGGCACGGTGGCTCCGTTACGACGAACGCCACTGGTTGGTCAGCGAACTCCAGGCAGAGCTCGAAGCGAAAAAGAAACTGCGGGACTACACAATCCTCGAATCGTTCAGCGACTGGCGGGTTCTATTATTGGTTGCTGCTTATTTCTTAGCTCTTTCGGGTGCTCTGGGAACCATCTATTGGATACCGACGTTCGTAAAGCGCCTTTCGGGATTCTCAGACCGAGCAGTCACTTCGTTGCTAATAATTCCGGCGTTGATTGGTATTGCTGGGATGCTCGCCAACGGCTGGCATTCCGACAAGAGCGTGGAGCGACGTTTGCATGCCGCAATACCTCTTCTCGTTGCAGGGGTGATGTACGCGTTGTCGATCCTCGCGCGCCACGATTTTCTGTTAGCAATTTCATTCTTGCTGTTGGGTAGCGGCTCATTCCTTGCGTACTATCCGGTTTTCTGGTCGATCCCGACAATGCTCCTAAGTGAATCGACGGCGGCAGCTGCCTTCGGGCTTATCAATTCGATTGGGCAGCTCGGCGGATTTGCTGGACCTTATGTGATCGGTTTCCTCAACGATCGAACCCACTCCCTCACAGCCAGCTTCGGATTCATAGCACTGGTCTACATTGCGGCAGCGAGCTTAATTCTTTGTCTCAGAATCCGTGATCCACTTCAGGCTTTGTAACAGTGGATATTGTGACCACATTACCGGCATCATCGTAAACGCAAATCACACGATCGCGACGGACAACGTTGTTCGTGATCGGATCTCCCGCTCAGTTTCGTAATCGATTCAGAAGCGTGTCCAACGTGAATCGGTCAGGCTCCCAGAACGCCAGTAAGAATGCTGCAGCGGCTGCCGAGAAGACCGAATAGTCGAATGGCGTCTTGATGCCAAGACCTGTGACCATGCCCATAGCAAATGACAAAAGGAGAAGACCTGAGAAGACGGAGGCCATTCGTATTTTGAAGCCTATGATAAGCAATATCCCCAGCGCGGCTCTCTTTGTCCGGAGACATTGAGGTTCGCCGTTACTGTCTCACAAAATAATTAACAGCGTCGTAGTCAGGCCGACCCGAATTGTCGGTGAAGTGTGTGTGACTCACGACCTCCAGGCGTCTATCTGGCAGAAGCTTGATTTGTTGCTCAGTAACGTCGAAGCCCGTAGTCCATCTAATTCTGAGGATTCCCGCATCACTGTCCGAAACAGGGACGGATTGCCTTCCCTAGTCGCAGTCCGTTGGATGGCATTTGCCCCACATGCGAACAATTATTCGGTCGAGTCGAGAATCAATGTCCGCTTTGGTAATCCCACTAGAATCGGGGTTCTCGTTTTTCCAGTGGCCGACAAAACTATCGACTCTACTTCCTGACGGAGGAGGTTGCGGTGACACCGCGGTTTCCGCTGGCGGAGTTGGTTTTTTGTCGGCAGGCTTGAAAACTCCCATTTGATTCAGCACGACGAGCAAGCCGGTGATAGCAGTTATCAATGTCGCCGACCCGCCAACGATGGCGGGAAGCGTTTGCCACCACTGTTTCGGTTCATCGCTCATAAGGAAGCTTCGTTCAGACCTGCATCGATCCAAAGGCGGCTACATTATCTCAAACGCTCTTAACGATAGCAATCTCATAGTATCGTCTCGGGCGTTTCGATAAGTCTTTCACTTGATGGAGGTGATTGACCCTTTTCCGGAAAAAGTTGTTGGATCTTTACGGTTGCCCACTCGCGCAGCTTCGCTCGGAAAGGGTTGCGAGTTTCTGGTCGAGGCTACGCGGCTATTCGACGCGAAACCGGCAAGTGAGGTGAACCCATGAGTGAGGAATTGGCGGAATTGCGGAAACCGGGCGGTCCGTGCAAATACACGCCCTAGGACAGTCGAACGCTTGCTTAGCGCCCTAGAGGCCGGCTTGACGCTAAAGCAAGCCTGTGTTGCGGCGGGTATTGGAGAGACAACGCTTCACGAGTGGCGTAAAGAATACTCGGACTTGGAGCCACGGTTAGAGGCAGCGCGTGAACGGGCCCGCGAGGCGGCTTTGCGTGCCATTCGGGCCGCAGGTGAAAAAGACTGGCCGGCACATGAAGCATGGCTGCGGTTGTCCTTCCAAAACGACTACAGGGGTTGCAAAACTCGAGTGGTGCAGGAAGGTGCACTGACTAAACGTGAAAAATAAAACTCAATCACTTTTCGGCATTTGGATGGTCGGCCTGCTTTTGTCGGCCGTGACGTTGCTCGCGCAGGAGTCCAAACTGGAAAACCCGCTGCCTGGTAAGAAAGCAAATGCAGCGTTCGAAAATGCAGAGGAAGGTCCGGCGACGGTGAAAGTGTCTACGAACGACGGCAAGTCGCTTTTGGATAAACAGCTTCGAAAACAAACCATCGAAAACGCCAAATGGACTAACGATGGGAATTACCTAATCATGATCGGTCGCAATAGTGACGGTCACTCTCCCTGGCGATGCATCGCTGCTGTCTTTTCAGTAGCTGATCGGGAGGTCCGTATAATCGACGATACCAAGACGAATCTGCCGATTATTAGCCCTGAAATTCGTTGCGAGGGACCAGATGGTGTTGAACTGACGGCTCACACCTTCAAAAACAATAAGCCGGCTCCGGATGACCCGATCAAAGTAAACTATTCGATGAGTAAAGAGTGGGCATCGTTGAAGAAAATGGAAAAATGAAAAAGACTATTTTTATTTTCCTGTTGAGCGTTGTAGCGAGTGTCGGTGCACTGTCGCGCCAGGCTGCCGCGGCCGGAGTGGTAGTTCTGTGATACGGGCGGAACGGGACGGCGCGCCGTCCCAGCCGACTGAACATTTCCACGCGCACGCGAGGGAGGCCGAGGGGCCAACTCTCGCTCGCGAGTATGAACGCCGTGGCGAGCCACCGCTTACAGGTCATCTATACTAAATAGAGAGAGATTTTCGAGCTCGCCTGCGGCGGGATAAGTGCGCGATCCTCGATGAAGCGGCTTCTAGTTAGTGCTACCCCTGGTCATTTAGGGCGACGAATGTTCCATCCCTCGAAAGAGGTACTGTCTGCTCACCTTTGCGAAACACCAAAAAATCCTTCGACGGTTTCGTTACAGAGCGACATCAGTTTGTCTAGCGTTTGGAACAAGAAACAGAAAAAGAAAGGACACGTATGAAACTGGGTTTTATCTGTCTTGATCTGCCAGGCCACCTCAACCCAATGAGTTGCCTGGCGCGCCAACTTCAGGCGCGGAACCATGAGGTCGTTTTCCTCTACTCGTCAGGTGCTGGCGGCCTACCGTTTGTTCCTTGTCCGGAGAAGGATCACATCAACGAAAACCGACCAGAAGCGAGCAAAAAGCAAGGCGAGGATGCTTTGCAGTTTTCTGTCCGCGCAGTGCTGGCTCAAACCGAGGCAATATTGAAATCATTGCCGGCAATTGTGCGGGCAAACGGGGTCGACGCGCTGATAATCGACACAGTTCAGTTCTATGCAGAACTGGGTGCGATGCAGTTGGACATGCCATATGTGCATGTTTCAACCGGAGTGCACCATGACTACTCTGGCTCCACTCCACTTTGCCTGTATGGCTGGCCCCATGAGACAACTCCTACCGCTCTGGCCAGAAACCGACAAGGTATCAAAAAGTTTGCCAATTTGTTAGAAAGCGTTAACTGGAACATCAAGGCACATGCCGAGAGCGTCGGGCTCAAAATCGATTGGAACGATCTCGACTCGACTGTTTCCCCATTAGCATTAATTACCCAGGTCCCGCGAGCTTTCGACTTTGAAAGCTCTCATTGGCCCTCGCAGTTCCACCACACCGGTCCATTTCACAATGGCGAAGGCCGGCAGAAAGTGGATTTCCCCTGGGAACGATTAACGGGAGAGCCACTTATTTACGCTTCGATGGGGACGATTTTGAACGGCCAGGTGGATGTCTTCAACACTATCGTATGTGCCGTGGCAAAGAATAAAAATTTGCAACTAGTGCTTTCTATCGGCGATCAAGTCGATCCGAAGCAGATCGGACCGGTTCCGAACAAAGCCATCATCGTAAAGCGGGCGCCGCAATTGGAGCTGCTGAAACAGGCAACAGTCTGTATCACCCATGCCGGGCTGAACACTGTGCTCGAATCTTTGGCACAAGGTGTTCCGCAGGTAGCAATCCCGATAACCTATGATCAACCGGGTGTCGCGGCGAGGATCGCACATAAAAAGACCGGCCTCGTTACGTCGCTGGACAAATTAACTGCTAACCACCTCGCGTTCCTTTTAAACGAGGTTCTGATCGATCAAACATATCGAGAGAATTCGCATAAACTACAAAAAGCGATCGCTGAAACCAATGGACTTTCAGTCGCCGCTGACTTAATAACGGAATCTCTTGGGACGAACGGGAAAATCAATGGAGGAGCGGGCTAATCGCGCCCGTTCCGAATCCTATCATGATCGGCTGGCGACAACGCAAACGCTGTCCAGAAAGAAAACCTGCGCCGGTGGCTGCCGCGCGGTGATTCGCGTTTACGACGCGGCTGGCAACGTGATCGAGACGCACGAGCACATGGGCGAGTTCAAAGAGTGGTGACGACGCGGTGTTCGGCTCGTGCCCCAGAGTCTTGGCCCGATCGTTGAGTCAGCAGCTATTTGCTTGGTTCAGTTCTTTTCATCAACTCGTTTGCTGGCAATGTGGGATCAAGAACTTTGCGTGCAGCCTGAACGCCCGCGACAGGCAGCTTGGAAGGATCCAACAATCCGATCTGGACCAATACGGATGCCTGGTCCCAGTAAATATGCTCATGTGCCAGCTTGCCATCTCTAAATCGAACAATCGCGACTAAAGGAACCTCAACGTGCTTTCCAGTCGGAGGAATACCTGGCAATATCCAATCCATTCTAATCGTGTGAGTGAACTTGAAGATCATTTCGTCCACCAATTGGTCTTCTCCAACAGTTCGTGAAACTGGGGTCATTTCCGTATCTGGCGGCATCTGAGGAATGAATCGCTCCGAATAGAACTCGCTCAATTCACGTTTGCCAATACCACCGGTGAGCACTGGAACATGATTTACGTAAGCGTCTTCGACCATCGTCGCGAGCGTGTCTTCAGTGTTACGTGTCGAAAACTCGTATCGCACATGATCTTCCCAAAGCTGATCCAACCTTTCTTCGGTGGGGGTGAAACTTGTGTTTACAACTTTTTTTTGCCGTTTCGGCATGGCCGCCTCCTTCTTCAATTTCATCAAATACATCCCAAAATGCGAAGGCCGGCAACGTGATCAAGACGCACGACCAGAGGGGCCGATTTCCGTGCCCGTCGGTTTGGCGACCGGGATCGCGCTAACAGATCGCAACGTCAGTGCCGTCCGACGCGAGCACAATTGCTTCCTGAAATCACGGGCCCGCTTTTGACCTGTGGCTTCTGCAGGTTTACACTAAGTTGAGGTTAGGGAGCTGTGGCGTAAAAAGCATCTTCGTCCGCTCCGCTACGTGGCGGGAAGAAGACGGAGAGTCGCATATCGGTCCACAGCGCGGCCACGCCGGTTGTAGCGGTCATGCCGCTGTAATCACCCAAAAATGTGGTCGGATGCGGGAAAGCGGGATTCGGCGTACGCCCTGAAAACCAGCGATCGCCGTTTGTGGGATCGGATAGGGTCGTCGTGACCTGCGAAGTCGTGAAGGTCAGTGACCCAGCAGTCGTTTCTGTGGCTATTGTGTATCCATACTTGTGATTTGCAGCATCATAGGAGCGATCAAAGTAGCCGATGCGGAGTTTGCCGCTTGTATCATAAGCGCCCCAGGGCTGGAATTGGTCGTTTGCCACGGAAATCGCGGTCGGGGTCGACCAGTGGACACCGCCATCAGTAGATTGACTGACGATGACATCAGAGTTCGTCGTCGCAGAGTACGGGTTGCTCGGGGCAGGTAGAGTGCTGTTTCTCATATCCGACCAGATGACTGCAAGGTGCGATGCATTGGTCGGATCAGCGGTAATGTTGCCACCCGAATTGCTGCGGAACTGGCTGTCGTGGTAAGTCTGGCGCCCATCGATATTGATCGGATAATCAGTAAAACCGTCTACGATGCCGGCGACCTTATGGGGACCGGCAATACGCTGTCCCGTCGTCGGATCAACCTTGACAACGAGATACTGATCACGTCCGGTGGCAAAATCCGAAGTGTTTTCGAAAGCCACGTAGATACTGCCATCGGCCGCGACTGTCGGTACGGCGAATTCGTCCAGGTCACAAGCGTTACCGCCTTGTGCACCGTTACAGAAGGCGGCCGATCCTGAGATCTCGGTAGGCGTGGACCACGTCTTGCCGCCGTCATGAGTGATAGAGGCAAAAATTGGAGCGTTGATAGTGGCTCCCCCGAAGCCATCGTTAAAGCGCGCCCATGTCACAATCGCATTGCCGTTGCCCCAGGCTGCCACGTATTCCTTATCGTTGAAAATGCCAGGCCCGGTCGCGTTACCGGTGCCATGGGCCACCCGTACCGTGTCCCAAGTCTTTCCGCCATCGGTAGAATGCGCCACTAGGATATCGGGATTCGTGAACCCGGGTGACCTCCCTTGGGAAAACACAAACCCCAGCGTGGAATAGTACGCATTACCGCTAGCGTCGAAGGCTAAAGCCGGATCGCCGGTAGCCGTGTATCCGTTAAATGGAACAGGATAAGTTGTCCACGTCTGGCCACCATCAAAGGTGACATGGGCTCGCGAGAAAATGGTCTCTTTGACAGTGCCGCCGGAAGTTAGGACCAGTTGATAGTCATTGGCGCCGCCGATCCTGTTTAGCGAGTTTGTGGGATTAATCGCGATGCTGGTTTCGTTGGACGGCCCGGCGTCTTCACAATCCGTATTCACATTCGCGGCCAGGTTTGTCGGCGTGCTACAGATCGGGCTGGGTGGATTCTTGAAGGTGCCCTCGTTAATGGGGGCGTCTGCAGATTGGGTAAGCGGACCTAGCACCCCATTGAATTTCAGGGGCTTGGCGTGTGTTGCCTCACTATTGTGGGCCTGAATGCTCGTTGTGCTTAGCGCCATCAAAGCTACTGCAGCAGCGAACATGACGAGTGTGCCCGCAGTTACGATGCGGAGAACCGAGGTGAAACGATTTCGGTTAAAACAACTAGGGACTTTCATATTTTTAGATGTTAAATTGCGGTTAGGTTGAATTGCTGGAAGAGATTGGCAGGACAATCTCAAGCGTCAAGTAAGACTTGGATTTTTTCGTCCACAGAAAGGTGACGCGGTCGTTACTTTTCGCTAATGGTCGGATGTGATCGATCTACTCTGCTGCGGCGTGTCAACTCTTGGAGCGGTCTACGATTTTCAAACCGCTGAATCTAGTTCGATAAAGGCCGTCAGCCTTTCATCCGCACGCACAACGAAACGCTTTCCGTCGTCGCGATGCGCGTCAGCGATCCAGATGGTTCGCCCGCTAGAATCAATGGCTGAAACACAGCCCCAACTCCATCCGGCATCATGGAGATTGTCAGCGATGATCGGGTGAATCCGGTGGAATTATTTGGTTTGCGAGTTTTTCGAAACGCGGATCGCCCCGCAACGAGTCGAGATTCGGATCAATTTTAATAGCAACGATGGGAGCCTCCTTGGCTTGGTAACTTCGCTCAAGCCAATCTATCGCCGCATTCTTATCCCCGAGGGCCACGTACGGCCAAGCGTTTTGGTAAGCGTAAACGCCGCCCGCTTGCCGTTCGAGATCACGTGCCTGACCGAGGAACTGCATTGCTTTCTCCCGCTCCCCGTGCAACGCATAAGCATGCGCTAGGGACAGCAGCGCGATATATTGTTCGCCGATGTCACCAGAAGCTTTCCCCTTCTCATAGAGTTTCTCATACTCCCTGATCGCTCCTGTGGAGTCACCGCTCAGAAGCAATGCTCCCGCCAGGATGCCGCGAGGGGAGAGGAAGGTCGGATCCAATTCTATGGTTTTACCACTCTGGTCAATCGCTTCGGGATAGCGGCGCGCGAGCAAGTAGCAAAGGCCAAGGTTTGTATTCGTGATTACAGAAACCGGATCAAGCTGAATAGCTCGCTTTACTTCAGCGATGCCTTGATCGAATTGGCCAAAGGGGACAAGAATACTGAACCCAAGCAAGTAGTGAGCAGTGGCGTAGTTTGGATTTAGTGCAATCGCGCGTTCGTATTCCAGCTTCGCCTCCTTTAAGTTCAATTCTTCATGCAGAACAAGCCCAAGCGCGACGTGCGCTTCGGCCAAGCTGCTATCAATTGAGAGGGCTTTTTCCGCAGCCGCTCTGGCCTTCGGCAAAACCTCCGCAACAGGCTCACTAGCATAATCGTGCAATAGCGCGTAGCTATCGGCTAACCCGGCATACGCCAGAGCATAATTTGGATCTTTTGCGATCGCTTGGTTGAAGTAGTCTATCGCCCGCTTGAGATCGTCGCCGGTTCGTTTTGCGACAAAGTAACGTCCTTTAAGGTAAAGGTCGTGCGCCTCAATGTTTTCTGTAGGTCGTACCGCAATGGCGCTTTGCTCCGCCCCGCTAAGCTTGGCCTGTAAAGTGTCAGCAATCGCTTTCGCAACCTCCCTCTCAATCCGAAAAATGTCGGTGAGCTGGCGATCAAAGCTTTCCGCCCACAAATGCGCATCGGTCGCCGCCTTGATCAACTGCACATTGACCCGCACGCTGTCACCAGATTTTTGGACACTGCCTTCAAGGACGTTGGCAACCCCAAGCCGCTGCGCAATCTGCGGCAGATCATCGGGTGAACTTTTGAGACGTTGCGTCGAGGTGCGCGAAATGACTTTTAAATCGGCAATCTTGGATAAGCGTGTCAAAATCTCGTCTTGGATGCCGTCAGCGAAGTAGGCGTTGTTGGGATCGGGGCTTCGATTTTCAAATGGCAGCACCGCGATGCTCTTTTCGGGAACGCTTGAGATCGATTTCGCTGATTTCTTTGAAAGAATTATAAAGACGGCAGCGACTCCGATAAACAACAGGAGTGCGCTGAAAATCGCAGTCCAGCGCATTCGGGCGCGATGTTTCTGAATGACCTGAAGCTGCTTTGGGATTTTCGGATTCCCGATCTCGTCTGCGTAGAAATTAACCACGCCGATTCGGACGCCATGTTTGACTTCGCATTCGCCTAAGTCGTGTAAATAGGGACGCCAGCGCGGATACTGTTCCAAGTCTTCCGCCACATGCCGTGATAGCAGGATATGTCCGGCGTCACCGCAATCCATGACTCGCTGTGCAATGTTGATGCCAGCGCCGGCGATGTTGGCCTGTTCGTCCAGGTCGGTGATTTCATTCACCGGCCCGCTGTGAATGCCCATTCGAACTTGAAGCTCGGGATGTTTCTTGAGCTCTTTAACAATTTCCAAAGCGCATAAGACCGGCGCTTCTAGGGTAGTGCGAAACACTAATGCGCCGCCGTCACCAGTTGGCAGGCGCAATAGTTTACCTTCGGCCTGCGCCAGCCGGAATTGCTCTGTTCCACGCACAATTGTCTTCAACGTCCCAAGCTGCGCGCTCTGTTCAGTAATGAGCAATTTCGAATAACCGACGATGTCGATGAACAGGACATGGCCGATCTCGAACTTGACCTCTGAGGAAGGCGCCGCCGGCATGAATTTTGTTTCTACCCGAAACTCAAAATTTAACGAGTCAATTTAACCGAAGAGTTATTGACCCAGAATGTCCACCTTCATTCAATCCCTAAAGGGCCTTCAACCTTGATTTGACGGGGTGCGGATTGAGCTGGCAACGTAATCGAGACGCACGAGCATAAGGGCGAGTTCCAAGAGCCGTGAACGGACTTGCCATCCTGCCGCCTTTTAGCGGACACTTCCCTCTATGGAGGCAGAAATAGACGACAAGTTGACGTATAATTCTAGTTAGACGAAATGACCGCGGGCTCTACGCAAGCAAAGCAATTTGGCGTCGTTGTTGTCGCCCTTTTCGTCGCGCTTTGTCGCGTGCGAGGCGAAGAGCTGCCGCCCACTCCAAAGAATTACTTCAATGACTACGCGGGAGTTAGCAGTCAATCAACGCAGCACGCTCTAAATAAGCGCTTGGCGAAGTTCGACAAGGTCACGAGCAATCAAGTAGTCGTCGCCGTTTTTTCGAAGATGGAATCTACATCATCGCTGGAGGATTACACTCTCCGCGTCGCGAATGCGTGGGGTGTTGGTCAGCGCGGGAAGAATACGCGCGCGCGTGCCGGCGTTACTCTCTTCGTTTTTGTCCAAAATCGCACGATGCGTATTCAGGTGAGCCACCGTTTAACCAGCGTGTTGACAGATGCCCTCTGCAAACAAATTATCGATGACGAGCTTGAGCCTTACTTTCAGCGGGGAGACTTTGATGGCGGTCTCACTGCGGGTGTCGACGCGATCCTAAAGACTGCGGCCCGGTCCGATCATCCAGGGACGAAGTGAGTAATTACGTCTAACCACTCGATGAAGCCAACGGCCCCATTGCGAAACAACTCCAATGTGTTTGCCGCGGCACCCTGCCGTGGCTTATCTCTATCGAGGTAGATGCTAGTCCGCATTCTCTCCGTCGCCGTCTGTGGGCTTACGGTATTCGCCGGCTGCAAGCAGTCAGTTGAGTCGAAGCTCGTCGGCGCGTGGAAAGTCGCCGGACGCGATGACGCTGGTCAGATCGATTACCGAAAAGATCACACATTCACTTCTCGCGAGTGGGCTATGCTATACACGCATCAGCCACCGGTTCTTTTTGATACGGGCAAGTGGCACGTGCGCGATAACAAGCTCATTATGGATTTTCATGGAGACACTCACCCACCAGATGTAAGGCATGCGGAATTCTGGCTCGCGATGTTCGACGATGATCATTTCGCCATTCGCGCGTCGAGCGGCGCAGTCACCACGCTGGAACGCCAAAAGTGATTGCCACGCGCGCATCTAACCAATCGATGAAGCCAACGGCCCCACATCGAAATGCGGTCAGCGTGTTTGCCACGACGCCCTGCCGTGGCTTATCGCTTTCTAGTTAGGCCACGAGACACGCTATGGCATCTGATGAACGAGAAATCCGCACGGTGCATTCGATTTGGATTGATGCCGTCAATGCCGGTGATCTGGCTCGTCTGCTCACCTTAGTCGCGGAGGATGTCGTTTTTCTCACTCCCGGCCAGGCTCCGGTCGGCCGGGAGGGATTTTCGTCCAACTTCATGGCCGCCCACCAACAGATGCGGATTTGTTGCACCAGCGAGTTGGAAGAGGTCGTTGTTGTCGGCGAGATCGCCTACACGCGGAGCCGGGACGCATTGTCAGTGACCCCGCGCGCGGGCGGGAAGCCGACACAGCTCGCCGGGCATCGCATGACGGTATATCGCAAGCAGCGCGACGGTCGCTGGCTTCTGTCCCGCGATATCCACACTTTGTCCGCCGTGGCCTAACAAGGGCGCTGGAGGCAACGCCGACTGCCCTTTGAGTTTATGGATGGTTTGAGTTATACAACGGTTATCGAGATTGCGGAACCGCTCGCCCGTCGGCGTGGCTCAGCTTTGGATCGTTAGATGAAGTCAAAGTACGCAAATGGACGCAATACTCTTCAGCGCCAATCCCTCTATGGTTACCGTGGACGACGCCATCCGCCACTCGTCGAATCACGACGAGCTTTATTGGGAGGTTGGATTTCGCATTAACAGGAACAAGTTCGCGTTTCCAATATTCGGATTTATCCATATCAGCGGGTCGCAAGTCGAGTATCGAGCCACGATTCGTGACATCGTGCCTTTCTCACAAGATCACTACGAGAACAGGAAATTGGCAGAACGCGTAAAACCCGAGATTTGGCTCCGCGAATGCAGAGATAACGTCGGCGATCTCCGCACACGTCCGTGGAAGAATGCTCTGGTAATGACCGATATCGTCCCCTTCTCGTATGAGACATGCTCGATCTACAAAAGCGACGGCACGCTGATACAAAAAGCACCAGAAGGCTACGCTCGCGTCGTGCCTCCTAGTCACGGTAGTGGGACCGCGGCGGCTGGGGTTCAAACCAGAATCCCTGCACGTCCAACTCTGGCCGAAAGAAATTTGGAGGACTTCATGGTCCACCAGCTCGAAGCCATCGAACCTGGTCTCCGGCTCGAGAAAAGGCAATTGAGCACTCCTGCTGGACGACTAGATCTCCTCTGCAGGGATGCGAAGGGTAATTACGTCGTCGTCGAATTGAAAAGAATGCAAGGTACTGATCAGGTTGTAGGCCAAGTCTTGCGATACATGGGTTGGCTAAGTGAAACGTACGGGATCGACAAGGTACGAGGCATCGTGGTTGTTGCAAAGAAAGACCAGGCGTTGTCGTACGCGTTGAGGGCCGTGCCAAATGTGCAGGTAAAAGAGTTCAAACTTCTCATTGAATGAGCGTGTGTCCAGACCTAACCAATCGATGAAGCCAACGGCCCAGCTCAAATGACCGTCATCAGTCTTGCCACGACACCCTGCCGAGGCTTTATCTCTTTCCCATTAGGTTACTTGGTCTTTGGACCGCGAAGTTTGAGGAACACGGATGCCACGAGTCGCCTTTGACGTACACACCGTTCTGCCGCCCGAGTCGGTTCTGGCAATGCTTACCGACTTCTCTGCCCGTCGTAGGAAGCTTTGGCCAACATTGAGCCCAGAATTGTACGAGGTCTACGAAGTCGGCACCGCTGCTGCCGATGTGAAAGAAGGAAGTCTCAGACCGACGGTAATGTGGGAGCGAAACCGCTACGATTGGTCCGTTCCGGACCGTGTCCGCTGGACTGCCTGCGCAAGCAACTACTGCAAACCTGGCAGCTTCACGGAGACAGTCGTTCAGCGCGCTGCTGATGGTGGGTCAGACCTGCACGTCGAATGGAGCCGAACGGGCGTCGGACTGAAGGGCAACATGCTGATCGCGCTCGTTGTGTTGACTCGGGGCGCGATCATCCGGCGAAAAGTCTTTGAGCATGCCTTCGATCGCGCGCTCCAAAACGCAGTTAATCTGAATTCATCGCAAACGCCGCAATGACGAAGAGACGCGACGAAGCGCTGGATGCAGCACAATATCACTTTTCCAATTGGCTTGTGCACAACTGGTCGAGGGCCGGACTAGTTTTGGCGGCCGGTCTGTTCATTCTGGCGCCTCTCGTCTTCAAGAGTGGTGGCCTTACTGTCGGCATCATCTATCTGTGGCTTCCGTTTTATATGCTTCATCAGTATGAAGAACACGCGCGAGGGGATTTTCTGGACTGGTACAAACGGCGAATGCCTACCATTGCTCCTTTTCTTACTGAGCGGAAATTACTAGTCGTAAACCTCGGCTCGATATGGGCCCTGTTCACACTTGCGCTATACGTCGCTTTCCTTGTTCGCCCCGGTCTTGGATTGGCAGCCCCCTACATCGCGCTGATCAACTCGGCAGTCCATATTGGACAATTATGGAGATGGCATTCATACAATCCCGGATTATGGACAGCCCTGATTTTGTTCATACCCGCTGGGATCTGTACGATTGTGATCCTCTTGGCGACCGGAGCAACTCCTCTGGACAATTTTATAGGTTTCGGGATTGCTCTTTTGGTGCATCTTTTTTTCTTCGCCCTCGGCCGAGGTTGGATCTGGAGCACACTGTGAACGAGCGGCCTAACCAATCGATGAAGCCTACGGCCCCAGATCAAGTCAACGCGAGCATTCTTACGAACAACAACTTCCCGTGGCTTATCTCTTTCTCGTTAGACCTACGCTGTGATTTGACCCGAATCGGTGCGCTAAAGGTCAGAATATCAGTGTAGTCCGTTCTCATTAAACTCGTCGTTGTGTCGGTTTTCCGTTTGTTGGGTGGCAGCCATGGCGTCATTGAATTGCTGCTGGGCTGCGGCATTGGCAGCGTCGACTGCCGTTTGCTGGTTCACCTGATCAATCATGTCGTGGAAACTCCTGTCCGACGAATCATCGACCGCGCTCGATCCTGATCCGGCCGATTGAAAATTACTCGCGCATCCCACCATGAGCGTGAGGCTGAGAACAAGCGGAAGAATCTTGATTAAATTTTTTATGTTGAATTGGACGCGACCGTTGTTACGCGCGTTCAACGGCAAATCGAATCGGACGAAGAAAAAATCTGTAACTAATTCACTGATTGGGCGGTCATGGTTTGACTCTCCGTGGCGTTTATCGGCTGGTGTGGTTTAGGGTCGTATCAGTACTTGGCAGGTCATCGCTAATCTGCTGAGATGTCACGATTCCAAGTCAACAGGAGAAGAGGTTTATGATCAAAAAAGGTATTTTTTTCCTAGCCGTGATCGTATTCATGCAGGCGGTGGCGATTTTTGCTGAGCAGCCGATGATGAAGCCGGCGGAGGGGACGCTGACGCTGACCAAAAAGACTTTTCAGCTAAAAAATGCGATCGCGTACGAGTCAACGACTGGCGACGAAGGACAGGTCGCAGTGGTGTTGAGCGCACAGCCAATCTCAAGTGAGAAATTGAAAAAGGCTCTGGCAACTGAAAAAGAGGGCGGATTCGGCGAGTTCCCGCAGCCCTTCCTTAAACTAATGTTTAACAAGAAAGGGGAGTTGAAGCATTGGAGCGCGCTTGGCGGTGGCACGAGTGTCGGTGGAAGTAGCGATGGAACAGGGGAACTCAAACTTCAGGATGGGCACGCTGTTGGCAAAGCGAACGCAACGGTCGATGCTAGCGCGCTGCTTCCAAAAGGTTTCGACGTCCGGTTCGATGTGGCGCTGCTTAAGGCGGGCGAAGAGTTGGCGGCATCAGCTCCGAAGAAATCTGGTCCTGCGGCGAACGTGAAGCCGACCGTGACCGGCACGTTCATAGGGAACGGCAAAGACGGGAAGCTGTCTTATGTGTCGGCGCGCTGGAGCGAACCGTTCGATGGTAAGGCGGGTATCACGTTACTGTTCACGGAGAAGGATCATACCAAGGACAAAAAGCCCGACATCGACGCTATGTTCGGGAAGTTCGGCAACGCGCTGATCATCTCGCTCCACGAAGATGGCTCGATTTATAGCTGCCAGGTCGTTCACAGCGCGCTAAAAAACAAGGGCTTTAGCTCGAGCGGCTCGATCGACGCGGCTCCATTCACATATGAAAATGGCAAGGTCGAAGGCGAGCTCTCAACCAACGGCGAAGTCGACGCTTTCGGTGAAAAATGGGAGGTGAAGCTGAAGTTCCTCGCGCCGCTGGGCGAGATTCCGAGGGAGTATCAGGTTGCCGAGTCGACAGACACAAAACAAGCATCGCCGAAATCCGAAGAACCCGAACCCGTTGAGTCCGACAAGAAAACGGCAAGAAAGTCGGCCGGGCCGGGCCTAAATGCAAAGGATCTCGCCCTGACCAAAGATGCAGCGGACGTCAATTACTCGGCGCTCGTTGGGCAGATTGACTTTAAGAGCAAGTTGCCGGTGAAAAGCGCCTGCGCCGACCTCACTGCCAATCTGAAAGCGCAAGGGTGGGCGAAGGACAGCGGCGATCTCATCACTCCGACGTCTTCGATCCTGAATCGTAAGCGCGGTTCCGCGAAACTCACCATCTTCGTCAAGCCGGACGCCGGTGGGAGCAAGGTGAAGATGATGAGTGAAGGTCTTTCCTGGGACGGGCAATAACGCGCGATTGTCTTTCCTTAACGCTGACACGCGCGCGCGGCAAGGCCGCTGACAATCGGACGAAGATGACCCTACTCGCAGTCAGTCAACGCGTCCGCGTGGGCACTGTTGATGTGAGAAGCGACCTTTCCCACCGCCAGCGCCCGGGCGGAAGCGTCATTACTGAGACTGTCAACATCGTAGCTGATGAGGCAGATGGGGCAGGTAGCTGTGCAACGCCGGTTTCTGCTTTTGCCCTTGAGTTCGGCGCGAATTAAATCCCGCCATTCTTTGTGCGAACGTTTTTTTATCGACACGTGAATAACTGGGCGCAGGTTTTGACTCTCCGTTTTTGCTCTCCACACGGACTCCCACAGCCGCGCCTATATGCATCTACGCCGCCACCGATAGCATTACAGCCAGTGCGATGCGAGCGACAAAGACAGTGTCGGGCAAGATTGTCAGCACGGTTTGCTTGTGCTTCACGCGGCGGATTTTGCGTCTTTTGCTCTCCACGCGGCAACGACAAAATGATATGAGAACGATCCCAATGAGGCTGAGGGCGTTCATGATTAGCCCGTAGAAAATACTGTAGAAAGCATTTACTCTCTTCAATGCCAAATGAATCTAAGACACCTGAAGAGTATGTTTCTGAGGCGCTTGATTTGATGGTCAAAGCGGGATGGGTCAAACAGCTTGGCCGAAGTCGAGGGACTCGGAGTGGATTGGACTGACCGTGGAAAACTCGCAATCGAGGCCCTTGGCTACGTTATTGAAGACCTCGGACCTGAAAGCTTGAATCAACAACTTTGGTGGGCTGTCGGAACGCTTGCGAACATGAAATTTACTTCACCAAGCTGACCAGATGCAAAACCATGTCGTTTCAAAAAAACATCGATGAGAAAATTGAGGAGGCGATTGCAAGGGGAGAATTCGACAATCTTCCTGGGAAAGGAAAGCCTCTTGATCTAGATGCCTATTTTGCCACACCTGAACATTTAAGAATGGGTTACTCCATCCTGAGGAGTGCAGATATTATTCCCGAGGAGATGGAACTCCTAAAACAGATTGAACGTCTAAGAAAATCTTTGGATTCTTCCACCGCCCGGATCGAAAAAAAAGCGCTTCGACAGCAACTCTCTGAGACGCTAACAAACCTCAATATGAAGCTCGAGCAAAACAGGAAGAAGCATCTAACCAAGCGCTCCAGCTAACGGCTGTGCATCCGTGCACATTTACGAAGTCCGCCCGCGCAAAGATAACCGCGGCGTCGATCCGATTTCCGATGTGCTGCCTTTTGGTCGGCTGTGGTAACGACGAGTTTCTATGGTGTCTGCGACGTTTCGAATAGCTCAGGAGGTCTTAGCGTTATGATCGAGTCGAATGTTGCTGAAATCAACATGCTCAATTCGCAGACCCGCTTGAACCATTGCTGCGAGTTCTTTGTCACACTGCTCGTTAAATCCATTAACGGCTTCAACGACTTCCTTCTCAGTCAATCCCGTGGCCTGCGCGATGCCTCCGACTGTTCTTTCTCCGAACTGAGCCAGCCTGATCGCCTTCTGCCGTGGCGCGTCCAACTTCGCAAGCTGTCCTTCCAGAAATTGTCTTGCGTTCATCGTGATGTGCCCCGCCTCTATAACTTGTTCTCCGATTATATTTGTCGCCGGCATAAAAATTGAATGTATTTATCGCAGGAAATTTATTTAGCCGGTGATCGCTGCCGTGACGGGTCCCATCTTAACTTTTGCGCCGCCCGCTTTTTTTGGCGCATAAAGCAAAAATTGACCGCTGCCAAGATCAATGGTTCGCGCCCCTTCGCCCACGTTAAAGATAGTCTTCTCGCCAAGGCGTGTGATCGTTTGATTCTTGAAAGTCAGCTCACTCCGGGACTGTACTCCGGTCTGCACTGCTGTGCCCTGGCAGACACT
>Ga0306920_100000416_pt1 | contig 49796 bp, 55 predicted proteins | sample flu12Cox44000170_FD_204666 | JGI IMG/M metagenome (GOLD analysis project Ga0306920, IMG submission 204666) | Lab enrichment of tropical soil microbial communities from Luquillo Experimental Forest, Puerto Rico - flux4day.12C.oxic.44.000.170 (v2)... | ecosystem: Environmental > Terrestrial >... | reverse complement strand
ATTGGTGAAAAAGAAATACGATCCGGTTGCGAAAAAACACGTCGAATTCCGCGAATCCAAGATCAAATAGGGCGAACACCCTGACGCGATGACTTGGACGCGATGACTTGGACGCGATGACTTGGACTTGACTTGGGCGGTGTCCCGGCCGCTTCTCACTCGCCCTAAGAGGTGGATACCCGGCAAAAACTAAGCGCGGCGGCCACGCAATGGTGGCCGGCCGGGAACGGTGTCATGAGGAGGCCACTCGCACCGCCCCCGTGCCGGCCGAACCCCACGGACCCAGGAGATGCGGCGGACCTGAGCATTCCGTAGGGTTATCAATAGATTCGCAAGAGTTTTTCGCGCGATTTCTTCGCGTCGGCGGACTCGCCGCACAGCCCCATCGATCAAGCGAGAACGCGTGCGTCGTGAGGCTAACGGAACCGCTGACGAAATCAACCGGGAAAGTCTGCCGCTCGCTGCGGCGCTGTCGTCAACCACAAAAATTGAGATTACCGGGGAGAGAGGGGACAGAGAGCCTGCGCGGTCCCGGGGAGCCATGAGCGTGGTAACGGCGCCTAGGGGCCACCCAAGAATTGGCGTACGGTTTCGATGAACTTGCCGACTGAAATCGGTTTCGACAGGTACGCTTCGCACCCGCCTGCGAGGACGCGTTCTTCATCGCCCTTCATGGCAAAGGCGGTGACGGCAATGACCGGAATGTGGCGCAGATCCTGATCGTCTTTGAGTCGTTTGGTCACCTCCAGCCCCGAGACTTCCGGTAGCTGGATATCCATTAAAATCAGGTCCGGCCGATGTTTGCGAGCAAGATCCAGGGCCTCGATGCCGTTGCGTGTTCCAATGGTCGAATAACCATGCGCCTCGAGAAGATCGTGGAAGAGCTTCATGTTGAGCTCATTGTCTTCCACAATCAGGACGGTCTTGGCCATCCCCCGTTTCCTTCCTCCCTCTGCCGGTGCAAGCTCGATGCAGGCAAGAATCAGTTGGCGCCGGAATCGGCGGCGTCGACAACCTAGGCCCCATTTCTTGCGGAAACGCAAATAGAGCCTGATGCCAAAAATTCCGCATCATTCGCAGGCGACAGCCGAAATGCTGGCTATTCAGGCGCTTGCCTTTCTTGCCGAGGATGACAAGCGACTTGGCGGCTTTGTCGCCGCGACGGGTGTCGCGGCGCATTCGATTCGTGAAGCGGCGCTCCAGCCCGACTTCCTCGCCGGCGTGCTCGAATATTTCCTGGCCGATGAAAATCTCTTGATCTCTTTTGCCGAGAGTGCCGGGATTGATCCTTCTGGTGTGGCCCGCGCCCGACAGGCGCTTGGCAAGGTCTGGGAGCACGATTTGCCGTAAGGGGTCGCTCGTGAGCAGCTTCTGTCGCGATTGTCTCGCTGATGCTACGCGTTCGGAACGGCGCTGTAGCGCTTGTGGCTCGCCGCGTCTTAGTAGCCATCATGACATTCACACGCTGTCGGTCGCTCATATCGACTGCGATGCGTTCTACGCGACGGTTGAGAAGCGGGACGATCCAAGCCTCGCGGCCGAACCGGTGATCGTAGGCGGCGGAAAACGGGGCGTGGTCGCAGCCGCCTGTTACGTCGCTCGCATCTACGGCGTGAAATCTGCGATGCCGATGTTCGAGGCTTTGCGATTATGCCCGCATGCTAAGGTCATTCGCCCCAATATGGAAAAATATGCCAAAGCCGGGCGCGAAGTCCGCCAGATGATGCTGGCGCTCACGCCATTGGTCGAGCCGCTCTCGATCGACGAGGCGTTCCTCGACCTTTCCGGCACGGTGCGTCTGCACGGCCTGTCGCCCGCCAAAGCACTCGCGCGCTTTGCCAGTGAAGTAGACCAGAAACTGCGCATCACCGTATCGATCGGCCTTTCCTGCAACAAGTTTTTAGCCAAGGTTGCATCCGACCTCGACAAACCGCGCGGCTTTGCCGTACTTGGCGCTGCTGATGCGCCGGCTTTTCTGGCATCAAAACCGGTGAGTTTCATCTTCGGAGTGGGCGCGGTCAGCGCCGCGCGCTTTGCCCGCGATGGCTTTCAACACATTGCTGACCTGCAGCGCGCAGGTGAAATCGAACTAATGCGCCGCTACGGTGAGGAAGGCCGGCGTCTTTGGCGGCTGGCGCACGGCATCGATGCGCGAAAAGTCGATCCGGCGCGTGAAACCAAAAGCGTATCCTCAGAGACAACCTTCGAGCGTGATATCGGCGATTTCCGCAACCTTGAACGCATCCTATGGACTCTTTGCGAGGAGGTGTCGGCGCGGCTCAAACACAACGAATTGGCGGGCGTGACAATGACCGTCAAACTCAAGACCGCGGATTTTAAGATTCGCACGCGCGCGCAGTCGCTCGAAACACCGACGCAGCTCGTAGGACGTATCTTTCGAGCTGCCCGCATGCTTCTCCAGCGCGAAACCGATGGAACAGCTTTCCGTCTGCTTGGCGTCGGAGTCAGCGGGCTTGTGTCGGCCGATCAGGCCGATCCCGCTGATCTGGTCGACAGCCGCGCCGCGCTTGCGGAACATGCCGTCGACGATCTACGCGCGCGTTTTGGCGACGCGGTCATGGTTCGGGGTCTGGGCTTCGAGCCACCAAAAGGTAGCGGCTAGCGGCAAGACTCGGTGTCCTTGATGTCCAATGAAGTGAGCTGTCCGCTGATAACGAAATTGTTGTAGTCGAGTCTCAAGGCCCGTGAGATCCCATTGGCGTAAAGTTCAAAGCTGATGGCGTAGGCTGGAGTTTGTTCCGCATCCTTGTTTGTTTTGCCGCGCTCGAAATAACTTATCGTCACCGGCCAACGTGGCTCGTTCGCAAGCTTCGGCTCGGTTGCTGCGGCGTCGGGGTGGCTACGCTCGGAAGGCGCGATTTGGCGACCGATGACGGTCAGCGTGTCGAACACCTTGTCGCCGGTTTCCGAGCCGTCGTAGACCGGGAAGCTCAGAACGCTCTGGCCCGCGCGGGCGGCATTGATCACCCGCACCATGTGTTCGGTCGGAAACACAACTCCCGGAGTTAAGCTGAGTTTTTTTTGCTGCGGCTTCTCGAGTGCGACCGCGGTGTTGGTCGCCTCGCGTTCGGCGTGGCCATCCACTGAATCTATCAGGTTCTCGTCGACAAAGTTCTGCGACGAGAATTTAAAGCTCTTGGCGTCCGCGCCCTCCCACGTCGTCGACCGTAAATCGCTGGTCGAAATCTTGCCCTCGCCGGTATCGATTTCCGACACTTGGCGAAAGTCGAGCGAATAGCCTCGGCAGGCACTGCCGCCGAAATCGTAAAATATGCGGCCGCGCACGCTGACGACTTGGGAATTGGCGCGGCTCGCGGCAAGCGAAAGGTCGTAGATGGCACGATGAGGAGCAAGCCTCACAGGCGCCGGCGCAGCATCCTCGCTGCGCGCCACTGAGAGTAAAACGACAAGAAGAAGTCCGAGGCAAACCACAAGCCGGCGCGGTGCCAGGGCAGTCACGCACAAGACATTAACGGACGAGACATTCAAGACCATGACCAAGCTCACACCGTTCTCGTTGCCGAGATGGCCCTGCCCGTCGTTTCCTCGTCCGCTATTGGCGGCTGATAGCGCACTTTAAAAATGCGAAACTAACGAGCGAAGATAGGCAGCCGGGGCATATCCCGCAACAGCGTTCACGCCGCTTGCGCGCGCGTCTGGCTTCGGACAGAACTGGCTTCGTACAGAACTGCCCTGTGGGCGACGCATTTGCCGAGGTAACCATGACCGAAGGATCTATCGAAAAGAAATTGCAGGAGCTTGGCATCAGCCTGCCTAAACCCCCGGCTCCGATCGCCAATTACGTTCCGTTCGTACGAACCGGTAACCTGCTGACCGTCTCGGGCCAGCTTTGCTTTGACGGCGACGGTAAATTGGTGGCCAAGGGTCAGCTCGACAATGCTGTTTCGATCGGGGACGGCCAGAAAGCGGCTCGCGCCTGCGCTATCCATCTTCTAGCACAGGTCAAGGCCGCCATCGGTGATCTCGACAAGGTCGTTCGCGTGATCCGGCTTGGCGGTTTCATCAATTCGGCAGCCGGTTTTGGCGATGGACCAAAAGTCATGAACGGAGCGTCCGATCTTATGGTCCAAGTGTTCGGCGACAAGGGTAAGCATGCGCGATCGACTGTCGGCGTCGCGGCGCTGCCGGCCGATGCCGCGGTCGAAGTCGAAGGTCTCTTTGAGGTTGCCTGATCCGGCAGGCCGAAACGTGACGCCGCCCAACGTGCCGCCGCCATTGGATTGGCTTACGACGCGGCCGATTGCACATCGCGGGCTGCACGACCTAACCAATGACAATATTCAAATCGAGAATACCGCAGGCGCGGCGCGTGCGGCGATTGCCGCCGGCTATGGACTCGAAGTCGATGTGCAGGTCAGCGCCGACGGTGAGGCGATGGTCTATCACGATGAAGTGCTCGGTCGCCTCACCGAAGGCAAAGCTCGGCTCGATCAATTGAGTGCGGCCGAACTTAAGCGCGTAGCTTTCCGCAACAGCGCCGAACACATCATAAGTCTTGCGGATTTGTGCGATCTCGTCGCCGGCCGAGTAACAATGCTGATCGAAATGAAAAGCCGTTTCGACAAAGACGTGCGGCTTGGCTACAGAGTAGCACAGGTCCTCGCTGCATATTCCGGGCCGGCGGCGCCGATGTCCTTCGATCCTTGGCAGGTCTGCGCGGTGCGGCAGAAAGCCTCGCACCTTCCGTGCGGGATAATTGCAGCCAAGTACCGCCCGCATCCATATTGGGATTTGATGCCCGCATGGATGCGTTACGGAATGGGTTATCTGGCGACGGGTCTTGTCGCGGCACCGCAATTTATCGCCTACGCGGCGGCCGACTTGCCCGCCCTTGCTCCGTCCTTCGCGCGGCGCGTATTCCGTTTGCCGTTATTGGCTTGGACGGTGCGCAGCGAATCCGAACGGCGCCATGCGACACGTTGGGCGGACCAGATCATTTTCGAAGGATTTAAGCCGTGACGAATTACGGCCAAAGCAGCGAGTGAGCAGCGAGCGCAGACCATGACCGAGTTGCGCATCAGCATAACCGAGAAGATCGCAGGCATTGCCGCCGCCGAATGGGACGCTTGTGCGAACCCGCAACCGCCAGACGCCAGGCTCGCAGATCGCGCCGGCAACGGACGGCAAGATATGATTGGAAGTGCCGGCAGCAAAAGCGAGGCTTGCACTTACAATCCTTTTATAGCGCACGCATTCCTGTCCGCTTTGGAGCAGTCCAATTCGGTCGGCCCACGCAGCGGCTGGCAGCCGCGCCATGTGCTCGCCCACACCACCGATAACGCATTGGTTGCGGCAGTGCCGTGCTACCTCAAGAGCCACTCGCGTGGTGAGTATGTCTTCGACCATGGCTGGGCTGATGCCTATGCTCGCGCCGGCGGCAGCTACTATCCCAAGCTCCAGGTCGCGGTGCCATTCACGCCGGCAACTGGACGGCGACTTTTGGTCCGTCCCGGCCCGCAAGAAAATGCGATCGCTCGCGCGCTGGCCGGCGGCCTGGTCGAAATCTGCAAGATTTCCGGCGCGTCGGGCGTGCACGTCACATTTGCGCCCGAAGCGGAATTCCGCCTGCTCGGAGAACTCGGTTACCTGCAACGTACCGATCAGCAGTTTCACTGGGAAAATAGCGGCTTCAGCAGTTTCGAGGATTTTTTGAGCGCGCTCACCGCGCGCAAGCGCAAGACGATTCGCCGCGAACGCCACGATGCGCTCGCCCACGGGATCAACGTGCACTGGCTCACCGGAAGCGATCTCACCGAAGCAGTATGGGATGCGTTTTTCGAGTTCTACATGGAGACCGGGTCACGCAAATGGGGCCGCCCTTATCTCACTCGCCAATTCTACTCCCTGGTCGGCGAAGCCATGCGCGAGCGTATCGTACTTGTCATGGCAAAGCGGGCGGGCCGTTGGATCGCAGGCGCCATCAATTTTCGCGGCTCGCATTCACTGTTCGGACGTCATTGGGGCGCGATCGAGCATCACCCATTCCTGCACTTCGAGCTCTGCTATTATCAAGCGATCGACTATGCGATCGCCCATAAAATACCGCGCGTCGAGGCCGGCGCGCAGGGCGAGCACAAGATCGCGCGCGGCTATCTGCCGGCCACAACTTACTCGGCGCATTACATTGCGGATCGCGGCTTGCGGCGGGCGATTGCAGACTATCTGGTGCGTGAGCGCGCCTACGTGGCCGCCGCGGGCAACGAACTTGCCACATTGACGCCGTTCCGCAAGAATTTGCCCCTTGAATCGGACTGATCGCAAATCTTAGCCGCCATCGCGCAGTATGAGCTTTGGCCGGCCGATGCATACACGTGGAGCGCGCGATGGCGAACTACGATCCGAACAATATTTTCGCCAAAATCCTGCGTGGCGAAATGCTGGCTTATAAAGTCTTCGAAGACGATAAGGTCTTTGCTTTCCTCGATATCATGCCGCGCGCGCCCGGCCATACGCTGGTCGTACCCAAGGCGCCGGCCCGTACCATCATCGATGTCGCAGCGGATGATTTAACCGCTGTGATGAAGGTGACCCAGAAGATTGCGCGCGCGGCAATGACCGTGTTTGCCGCCGACGGCATTACAATTCAGCAATTCAATGAACCTGCCGGCGGTCAGGTCGTGTTTCACCTGCACGTCCACATGATCCCGCGCAAAAACGGCGTGGCGCTAAAACCGCCCTTGAGCTTTAAGGAAGAGCCGGCGGTGCTTTCCGACCACGCTGCGCGGCTCGCCGCCGCGCTAAAGGCGTAACATCGCCTAACTGCTACGCCCGCGCGATACCCGCTCGATTTCAGCTCGAACCAAGCGTTCGACGAGGCCGGGCAGGTTGTCGTCCAGCCAAACCTTGAGCATCGGCCTTAGCATTTCCCGCACCAGATCTTCGAGCGTACGTGCGTTTTGCACCAGGACGGTCTGGGCGAGTGCGTTGAATGCGGAATCGACTGCCGCGCTCGTGGCGCTGGACATGAGCCCGCCTCGCGCTTCGTCCTGCTCGCCCCCGGGCTGCATCAGGCCCGAAGCCGTTTGCTTCGCATCCTCCTTCGCATCCGCGGGGTCGAATGTCGCTTCAGCGCCCTCTACAAGCTCGGGCCGCAGCGCTGGGCCCCCCAGCCTTGCGTTTGAATTAAAGGTGGGGGCGGGGGGCCGAGGCGCCGACGACGCCATCGACTCCGTCAAATCGAGAATGGCCGAGGAGCGGTTAGTCTTCGACACGCCACTTGCCGTGCCGCCAATCTCGCCCCCGGGTGGCAAGCGCGTTTCATGCTGCGGCCCCGCAGCGACTGGGGCGGAATATGAAGGGGTGGAATGTGAGAGCTCCGCGTCGCGCCGGCCGGTCGGCGGGCCCGCGTCAGAAGCAGCCTCGGGGCCGGCCGCCTCCGCAGGCCGCTGCTGAGATTTTTCGGGGTCGTCCTCAGCGATGATGCGCTGAATGGAGGCGAGTATTTCCTCCATCGAAAGTTCTTGAGATTTTGCCGCCTGCGCCATGCCGTCCTCGTTCAGCTTGCCTTGCCCAGCTCCCGCTTGCCCGCCTCGGCGGCTACAGATCGCATGCGTCGAATCACAGGTGTCGAATCAAACGTGCCGAATCACGTGTCTTCCATCATGCAAAATTGCCGCTAGGACCGTCGTCGCGCAAGTCGATGGTGCGCACATTCTGGGGACTTAGCTTCGAAACGATGGTTCGGCTATCTGCCGTCGGGAGTGCGGACGCCGACCCAGGCGTCGCGCACCTGCTGATAGTGTACTTGCGGATCGTAGACCATCACATTGAGGCCCAACCGCTGCATCGATAGTCCGCCTACGGCGGCGAGCAACGTGTAAGAAGCCACCACGCGATCATGTTGCGCGGTCACTAGAGCGCGCATTGACGAGTTCCTGCTGCGCATTGAGAACGTCGAGCGTGGTACGCTGGCCGACGCGGGCTTCTTCGCGCACACCGTTGAGCGCGATCTCTGCCGCATTGACTTGCGCCGTCGTGGCTTCGATCTGCGCTTTGGCCGCGTCCAATTGCCCCCAACTCTGCACCACAGTCGCGCGGGCTTGATCGCGATTGACATCTAGATTGAGACGCTGCTGACCGAGCGTCTCCTTTGATTGGCGAATAGTCGCATATTCCGAGCCGCCCTGGTAAATCGGAACAGTCAGCGTGCCGAGGACGGAAATGTTGGTTTCCTTGTTGATGTTGAACAGCGGATCCCATTGCTTCTGTGCACTCGCGGTCAAACCGAGATTCGGATAGAGCGCGCCCTCGCTGATCGTGACCGCCAGCTCTGCGATGTCGACGCCGTACATCGCAGCCAAAACCGACGGGTTCTGGGTCTCGCCTTCAGTGATGGCTCTTGCCAGAACGGACGGCGAAAACCGATCCACCGGGGTGCCCGGCGCGAGATTGCCGGGATTGACCCCAATGACGCGCCGGTAATTCGCTTGCGAAGTGACATAATTCGATTGAGCCTGAAGCAGCGCGGAGCGACCCACGGACTTAAATGTTAAAAGGCAAAGGCCGGAGGCGCGGCAAAACCCGGCAGCACCGGCGCTCCTGCATCGAAAATAGGCCGGCCAACAAGCTTTCCCTCGATTTGCCGATAGATCATAGCCTTCGTTCCCGGCCCGCGCCCAAAAACAGCGGCGAGCCGCCCGCTGGGCTTGAGCTGGCGGCCGAGCGCATCCGGCGTGATTTCGGTCGCGCCATTGAAAAAGATCAGGCCGTATGGCGCCGCCGCCGGCCAGCCTTGGGCCAGGGGACCGGTAACGACCATGGTCTGTGCGGACCCGGCGGCGGCAAGCGCCGACTCAGCAAGGCGGGCCAGACCGGGGTCTTCCTCGAGCGCCACGACCGAAGCGCCCATATGCGCCAGTACCGCAGCGGAGTAACCGGTGCCGCAACCGACATCGAGCACATGCTCCCCCGGCCGCAGATCGGCGCCATGGATGAGCTTGGCCAGCACCATGGGTCGAAGCAGGAAGCGGCCTTGGCCCAGCGGGACATCGCCGTCGCGATAGGCTTGACTTGCAAGCGCTGGCGTAACGAACAGCTCGCGCGGCACCGTCAGCATGGCGGTCACCAAGCTTGGATTGGTGACATCGGCAGTGCGGATCTGCCCGTCCACCATATGGCGACGCGCGACGGCGCTATCTAACATGGCTGCAATCCCAGGCGCGAGATCGCCTTGTGCGACACGGTTCCGGAAAACGCAAGCCACCCTGTTTTCGTCCTAATAGTGCCGACCTCAAATACGCGATCGGCCTTAACTTGCGGTTCCGGTTTGACAAGCCCAGCTAAGCTCAGTCGGCCGTTTGGCTTGCCCGCGAAGCCCCGCATGCGACATGAGCACAGGAAAAGAGGATATTGCCTACGCGGGGACGTGCCGTTACCCATGCGCGCAGGGCCACGTGGCGGAGTGGTTACGCAGCGGTCTGCAAATTCGCTTGCGGCCGTCGTGATCCAGCCCGACGAATCACCCAACGTCCCGATTTGTTGACATTTTCTGTATACATTGTCGTTTTCTGTATACAGTGTCGTTCGCCATCCGTTTTGATCACGCAACGTCTCGCCGCGTTGGGGAGCAATTTCGGTAGCAATGTATCCGGTTGGTTCACGGGGATGGGTCCAGGCACGGCAAATGTCGGCACCCAACCGTCCCCCGGACCAGGAAATTTTTCGGTAGCATGATTACTTTACAACGAGTTCAGTCATCAGGGACGCGTGGCTGATCCTCTTCCCGCATTTCATCGAAGATGCTCATCGGAAATGGATAGAAGCCGATATGATTGCCGGCCCAGCCTGGACGCTGGAGGGTCGCGCCTTTTCCCGCCGCACGAGGTGCAGCGTGCGCCACTCAGACGAACCAATCAGCATCTTCTCGGGCAATGCCTGCTTTACCCCCGAAAGCGGACATCCCTCGGCGTTTTGCCGGTCCACCTTTTGAACGCATGGTTGAAGCTGCTGATGTCCGCATACCCTAAAAGGAATGTGATCTCTTTCAGAGTAAGGTCGCTCTGCTTCAAGTATTCGAGAGCCAAGTCCTTGCGAAGCGTTTCGACTATGGCGTGAAACGAAGTTCCTAGCTTTGCTAATGCTCGGGAAAAGGTCCGACGGCTCATAGCAAGCTCTTTGGCGATGATGTCGATTCTCGCCTCGTCGTTGCTCAAACGGTCAACGATCAGGCGCTCGACTGTCTCGATCAAGCTTGGTCGCCGTTTGCGATGTTTGGCGAGGACTTCTGTACAGTAGCCCCGCAGAACATCAAGGAGACGCTTATCAGCGTCGAGTATCGGGACGCTAAGATCTGTTTGACTTAGTTCAATCAAATTGGCCCGGCGGCCGAACTCGACCGGACAACCGAAGAACCGTTCAAATTCTCTAATCCGTGCATTGCGTGCATGTGCAAAAGTCACCCGAACGGGTCTGAGCCTGCGCCTAGTCACTTCACGCAAACCGCGAATAAGGTTTGTCGTGCCAAACTCCATATATTGGCGACAGCGGGCTGACGCCAATCCACGCCGCCACCACCGGATGTTTCCACTGTTTTCCAGTTCGTCGACGTTGATCTCAAGAGCGTCGCTCATGACGTGACGATAACGGCTGAGGTTTTTTAAAGCGTCTTTGACCGTCGGCGAGTTTAACCCAACGTAGCCAAGTAGGCCGGCATCGCGCGTATCGCGGCTCTGCGCAAACTCAAGGCCGAGATTAGTGTTGTCGGTAGCCTCCGCTGCGAGCTCGAAGAACGCAGCATTCTTGGTAAAGGGTATGCGGGCGTCTTTTCCCTGCAGAGCGCGCTCTGAGATTCCTGCCTGCGTCAGCAGCTGTCTAACGGGGTATCCCTGCTTGGCCAATTCTTGAGCCAGCTGCCGGACCCATATCGCCAGTTCCTCGAGGTGAGCCTCAGCCACGCGTGGACCTGCGTTCCACCCCTGCAGCCTCGATTACCAATTTTGGCGACAATTCTCAAGAAATTGGCGTCAGCTCCCAAAAACGGCTGACCCGATGCGATATGCAGCGGCGGCACGATGAAACTTACGGAGTAAACGTGGTCGAAATTCTTCCCCTGCATTTCATGGCTTTTGGCTTGGAATGTCGACCTATTTGCCAATCAGAGCTCGAACCACCAACGGACGGGCGTGTCACCATCCTGGTCGAGGACGTCACCTGCAATCGCTGCCTAAGCGTTATCAGTCATCTGCTTGCCAATCGACGAAATAAAAATATGCGCGACACAGCGCTAAAGAATAATTCAAAGGTGAAGTGAAATGAGAGCAACGAAGATCTTCACCGAGGCAAACCTGATTAAAATAAGAGTGCTGGCCGACAATGGATCTGGCGCACTCCAAATTGCGCATGCCATTGGATCGACACCGGGCAGCGTGCGCAATATGTGCGGCAAAATGAAAATAAAGCTGGGCCGCTCGAAAGGCTTTGGCTGTGGCGCCGAGCCGTGCATAATTTCCAACGTTTCAGAGGCGAGTTTTTTGAACTGGATCGCCACGCCAGGCAAAGGGACATTTCGTTGCAAACCCTAGCCGCGCTGTTCCTAGAGACGATCGCCAAAGATAACTTATTTGATGCTGTTATCGATGAAGCTCCTTGCAAGCCGATGCCCTTCCAACCCACGAGAGCGAATCGTTAGTTCGAGTACCACGCTACAGGGAAGTGGCAGGCGAGCCGTTTCTTGCGTCGGCCCCATGTCCGCTTTGGGTCAGAAGCGGACATTCCCGAACGTTTGCGCGATGTCCGCTTTACCCCCAAAAGCGGACATTGGTTAAGCCTGTCGCGATGTCCGCTTTGTGCCAAAAGCAGACTCATGCAGTGCAGCAAAAGGCTGCTAAAAGGTGGACGCGCGAATCCTATAGTTGATCTCGATCAATGCACAAAGCCACTGCCACAAAAAAGCCGCTTGAGAGCACTGGCCGTCTGATAGCCATCGTGATCTTAACGCTTGTGCCGTTCGCGGCTGCCGCTCAGAGCACCGGCGTGCTGGCCACAAAACGACCGATCACGTGGGGCATGATTTTCGCCCTGCTATTCTTGATGCTGGGTCCAATTAAGCTCCTCGGCCCTTTCGCCGCGGCGACCAAGGAGTGCGATCGCGTCTTTCGCCTCCGCCTCGCGACCCGCGCCTTCCTATTCTCGGCTGCCGCCGTCACTATCGCCGGTGCGCTTGGCGAGCAAATGCTCGACAACTTTGCCATTCCCGTGCAGGTGCTGCAGATCGCCGCGGGCCTAATCCTTTTCCTCGTCGCACTGCAGGCGGTCATGCATCAATACGACGTAACCCGTCCGCCCGATCGCACTGAGCCTCCCACTCTGGCGCACGCTTTCTCCCCACTCGCATTTCCGACCATCGTTACTCCTTACGGCATTGCAGCGGTAATTATTCTCATTGCCCTCGCTCCCACGACCGAAATCAGACTCATGGTAGCGGGGGTTGTTTATTTCATTCTGTTCCTGGACTGGCTCGCTATGCTTGTCGCACACATCGTTGTCCGCTGGTTCAGCCCACTACTGCTGCTCCTTGGCGTGGTCCTCGGGGTCACCCAGGTGGCGCTCGGCTTACAACTCATGCTTGGCGGCCTATCAGGTCTGATCGCGCAAGGCGTCTTCACAGCCCCAGCAAACTGACATTGAGTGCGTTGGTGCGGCTGGCGATAAAATTTTGTAAGAAATTTTGAAGTTTGGCTTATCAATTACGGTCGTTGATTTCGGAACAAAAATACCTTCCTCACGTTCCGCGTCCGTTGAACGTGGAACAGTGGTGTTTAGATGTTGCGACTAGCGGTGGCTGTCGGCGCGCTACTATTGGCTGTTACTTTTGCTCAAGCGCGTACGGCGAAGCACAGCTTTTCTGGCATGTGCGCTTATTACCCAGGTCGCGGCGGGGGCCTTACGGCTGCGCATAAAACCTTACCGTTCGGGACTCGCGTTCGCGTTACTGACTCGAGAACAGGTCGCAGCGTAATCGTAGTTATTAATGATCGCGGTCCTTTTAACAAAGGGCGCGTCCTTGACCTATCGACCTCGGCAGCTAAGGCGCTCGGCATGACGCAGCGCGGCGTTGTCTTGGTTAGAGCAGATGTCCTCTAGGTTCGCCCGGCTGGCGCGAAACCCACTTCGCAAATTTTATGTGAAGTTTTGAAGGTATGTCTCATCCACTGCGCCAGCCCATCCCTTAGCGGGGGCTGATCAAAGTCGCGTCCTAAACAATGCGGTAATCCTTCAGTTCCTTGAACAAGGTTTCCACCGCTGTCTTGACTACCACGACTGTTGGGATGGCAAATAACATGCCCCACAAGCCCATGATTAGAGAACCTCCGATAATCGCGACAATGACCACTAGTGGATGAATGCTCACCGCGCTACCGAGAACAAAAGGCTGAAATACGACGTCGTCCAATACATGAGTGATCCCAACCAGAATCATCACGTAGAGCGGCAGATTTTTCGAGTCCAACCCAGGAATCAGCGGCTCTAGGTTTTCCGCGATCAACGCATAGCTCAGACAGATCACCAAGGCGATGATCGTTCCCAGCATTGGAATGGCATTAACCAGTCCGCAAACTAAGCCAATCGTCACCGCGATCCCGACAGGAGTCCCAAGCAAAACCAGCCCGAGACACAGAGTAAGACCAACTAGAGCACATTCCATCAACGTCCCCCGCAAATACTTGCCGATGGCGTTGTCCAGTCGGTCCAGGAGCGTGAGTGACAGCTCAAAATAGCGATTGGGGACGAGGCCAATAAAATAGCGCCGTATCTGGCCGTTATCGAAGCCGAGAAAGATAAAAATCAATGGAGCTAAAATCCACGGCTCCCAGCTTGAGCCCTCGCCGGAAGCAGCGGGCTGGACAGGGGCAGCAATCGTCGCGGTCGCGGCCGGCGCAACGGCAGGAGCCTGTTCGGGCGCTGCATAGTTACGGGTGTTTTGATTCGCCTCAAAATACCCGAGGATTTTATTGTTTTCTCCGAAGTGACCACTGCGGTCGTGCAGAAACTGCTGTTTTTCCTTCGGATCCAGTTCGAGTAACTGATTGACTTTATCCATGAGTGGGTCGGTCTGTTTCTGAATAAAGCTCACCAGCATGCTCGGTTTTCCCTCAGGCGATTTCGTCACCAATTGCTGGTACTTCTCGTTCAATTTGTATTTCAGGCGTACCCTGTATTCGAGTTGCTGTTTGTCATCAGGAATATACTTGCGAGCAGTGTCTAAGGCGAAGAACAGAACAAGACCAATTGCAGCAAAGGAACACAGTACTTGAAGCTCATGGGGCAGCCACGGGATCTTAAATCGCTCTTTGAGGGGACGGAATAAAAAGGCCAAAAACGCGCCAACGATGATTGGTATGACGAGACCGCTCAACTTCCAGATCAGAAGTCCGCCCGAGATCAGGACAAGAATTGCAAAGAAGAGGGCAAAAACTCGGCGGCGAACTTTGCGTTCCTGTTCTTTGTCTTCAAAGTCCTGATTGGGACTCATGTTCCTGAAACCTTGTCTGCGGAAATCTCCCTCTGAATCAACTGATTGGTTGAGCGCAGCCGGTCGCCGACCATGTGAGCTAGAGCACGATATATCTGACAAGCAGTTTGCGGATCCCGCTGAATCAATTGGCTGAGATCGTTCCGATAAAGTGCTAGAGTGTAGGTCTGCTCGAGAGAACGGGCATTAGCTGATCGCGGCGCCTCATCCAGTAAAGCCATCTCTCCAAAAAACGCGCCTCTCTCAAGAATGGCTAAGGTCGTCGTGTGATTTTCGTGGCGCATTTCAACTGCAACCCTGCCGTCTAGAATCAAAAACAGCGCTGCGCCCGGCTGCCCCTCTTCGAAAATTAATTCATTGGTTTCATATTTTCGTTCAAACAGAGTAGCTGAAACGGTCTTGAGCTGCCGATCCGATAATTCGTTAAAGAAAGCCACCGTCTTTAGGAATTTAATGCGATCCAATTCAGGACTTGAACGCTTCCATCGCTCCAGCGTTTCCCAAAGAAGTTTATCGGCGACAAGCTTCCGAGCCGACATGTTAAGCCAACGATGAGAGCGGAAACAACACGAACCTGAAAGCCAACGACGGCTGCTTCGCAGAAGACCATTGACGATAGCTACAGGCGGAAATTTTGAATTTGATTCAGGTCAAAAAGGAACTCTGTCATCGCATGACGATAGACGTGCCATGTCCGCTTTGGGTCATAAGCGACGGGCGCGCGGACGATGTCCGCTTTGTGCCAAAAGCAGACTCATGCACTGCAGCAAAACGCTATTCAATCAGTTCGCTGGCGGTGGCAAGCAGCTGCGGATCAATTTTGAGGCCGAGCGACTTGGCGGTCTTGAGGTTGACCACGAACATGAACTTACTTGGCTGCACCGATATTGATCTGGCAAAGAGAAAGGCCGCCAAGTTGGCGGCCTTAAAGCTGGTCTGGATTAGGTTAGAAGAGCACGTTTGGAGGTCTTGCTCTTTGTTGTCGATCAAAATCGCACTGCGCTCAGGAACTGTTGCCCAGAGAGTAAGAAGAGGACTCGGACGCGCTACCGCTGTTTCATCATTTGGGACAACTCGGTCACCGTGGGGAGCCTGCCGTTTGGGGTCAACGTGTTAATGATCACAGGTATACCCTGCGACAGTGTTTTGGTGAGTTGATCCTCGGAGACGCCCGTCATCTGAGACAGTGTCTTGACGATATTGGGACCAAGCGCCGAACCAAGTTGACCAGGTGAGACCGGCTGATTTTGCCCGGTACCGACCCAGGACTTGGTCTGATTGCTAAGCCCGCCCTGCTCCAGTTTGTTCAACAACCCGCCCAATCCGCCGAGTAGTCCACCGACTTCGCTAGTGTCCGTTGTCGGTTGCGCGGTCTGTCCTGCGCCACCTCCGGTTAGAACATCCGAACCCAGCAATGCACCGACAATGTCCGTCAACTGTTTGGGAACATTGCCGTCGGGGAAGGCTGAGCGGATGATGTCATTAAGTTCTGCCATTGCTCTTCTCCAATAGAATTAATGCCCCTTGCCGCTCGAGACCGATACTTGGACACACATACGCCCGCGTCTTTGATCTAAATCATGCTTTTCCGACGGGGGCGCGATGGATCGCGGCGAATATCCAAGCTGCCCGAACTTTTGCACCGATCCAATCTGGCTGGCCACGGCTACGTATGATTGACCACACAAGGAAGGCGCGGCTATTGCTTCGCCGGACCCGGCACCGTAGTGCCCGCTGCAGGTTTTTTGAGTTTTTGTTGTGCTGTATTCTTTTTCGGTGGAGGATTCACAAACCTATTAAAACAATTAAGACGCTCATCCTCTTCCTTTACAAAGCGACAATCTTGAACTGTCTTGGCTGAAGCGGAAACCTGTTTCGGCGCTGGCTTTATCTTATCATCATAGCAGTCCAGGCGTTCCTTGGTTTGATCTTCAATGTCAAGACAGGTCCGCAGTGTCTCTGCCGAAACTTGCGCCATCGCAAAAGTAGGGAGATGCATTCCCGCTGCAACAAGTAAAATATACCGTGCCTTCATCGAGTGCTCAATTGAAATTGCCTTCAACGGCACGGGCAGCCTACATCAAACTGTAGGCGCATGTCGCCTAGCCGATGTCCGCTTCTGGCGCAAAGCGGACACTCGCTGCCGAAGTTTGCTGTAATGAGGCACGCTCAAAGAGCACCGCTTATAATTCCTTAAAGCGATAACCGACACCATACAGCGTTTCGATCATGTCGAATTCGTTGTCGCTGGCCTTGAATTTTTTGCGCAGCCGTTTGACGTGACTGTCGATGGTGCGATCGTCCACGTAGACCTGATCGTCATAGGCCGCGTCCATCAGGGCGTTGCGGCTTTTCACCACGCCAGGGCGGCTGGCCAGGGCTTGCAGGATCAGAAACTCGGTTACGGTGAGCGTCACCTGCGCGTTTTTCCAGGTGCAGGTGTGGCGCTCCGGATCCATGCGCAATTGCCCGCGCTCGAGCACCTTGCTGTCGGCCTCCTTGGGCAGGCTGCCGTCTTTGGGCGAGGAGCGGCGCAGCACCACTTTGACGCGCTCGGTTAGAAGCCGCTGCGAAAACGGTTTGCGGATGAAATCGTCGGCGCCCATTTTGAGGCCGAACAGTTCATCGATGTCCTCTTCCTTCGAGGTCAGGAAGATCACCGGCAAATCGGATTTCTGCCGAAGCCGGCGCAATGTTTCCATGCCGTCCATCCGCGGCATCTTGATATCAAGGATGGCGAGATCCGGCGGCGCGGTTTTAAAGCCGTCGAGCGCTGAAGCGCCGTCGGTGTAAGTGGTGATTCGATAGCCTTCGGCTTCGAGCGCGATCGATACCGAGGTCAGGATATTGCGGTCGTCGTCGACGAGAGCGATTGTCGGCATGGCGGCCTCCTTACATGATCTGGCATGAGTCGGCCGCAGCAGCATCACCAGCCCGGCCCCATAGGAGATTGAATGTCTAGGTGGGGGCGAAAATGTGACGCCTCTTGCAGTTTATTCAGGTAACTTCCAAGGATGATCACGGCGGTACTGAGCAAACGATTGCATGGCAGATAGCGATCAGACCATAACGGCGACGCGATGGAACAACGACATTCTTCACTGCAGCGCAGAATGCCCGCTTTTGGCACTTAGCGGACATTTATAATTTGCGCTGACGAATGTCCGCTTTTGGGGTAAAGCGGACATCGATCGGACATTGCGAAATGTCCGCTTTTGACCCAAAGCGGACAAATCGCACGCATTCGCGGAACTCCGGTGATTTGCCCCGGTGCTGTCATCTTTTGATCGTACTTCAGGTTGCCCTGAACTTTAGCGTCATCAGTCAAGAAGCAAAATAAATTCGATCAGAAGCCGCGGCGTAAGAGGGTGTGATCATGAGTACTCCGAGTGACGACGACACGGATCCAGAACTTAGGAAGTATGCGCCTAAATGGGCTCGCGAGCGGCCGACAGCGACTGATGTTGAACGACGACAATACGTCAACTTGCCCAAGGAGTACTATCAGGACCGGCGCATAAGGACCTTATCGCCGGGACCTGTCCCCGAGCCAGTACAGCAGAAAGATGGCTTACTGGCGCTGGTGGACCGCTTTGTGAAGCTGGCTGTATTTGCGGCTCTCGTCGCATTGTTGGCCATCTTTGGGAAATCGCTATTGCAACGTGTCGGGGTGGTCGAGGCAGATTCACCTCCCATACAAGTCTCCAAACCAGCTGGCCCTCGACTTACCGCAAACGACGCGCCCGCGAACGTTCCGGCCGCGGGGATTGCGGCAGCCCCCGGTGCGGCGCCGTCCGCAACTGCGCAGACACAGCAAGTGCCGCTCTCACCGGCGCAGGGGCAGCAAGCCGCGCTCTCTCCGATCTCGAAACCGCCCGGACAAGAGAACAGCGTCAGCAGTGCCGTTCGCGGGGTAACCGGCAGTGAAATTCGATTTGGGATTTCTGCACCCTTTACTGGGCCCGCCAAGGAACTCGGCCAGCATATGAAGCAGGGTATCGAGGCGGCATTCAACGTAGCCAACGCTACAGGTGGGGTGTACGGCCGCCAGCTTCGGCTGGTCGCGGCTGACGACGGCTATGAGCCTGCGCGAGCTGCGGTAACGATGAAGCAACTCTATGAAAGAGATCAAGTTTTTGGGTTAGTCGGCAATGTGGGGACGCCCACCGCGGTGGTCGCATTACCTTACGCGCTGGACCGCAAGATGCTGTTCTTCGGGGCATTCACTGGCGCTGGCTTACTACGGAGCGATCCACCCGATCGCTATGTCTTCAACTACCGGGCCAGCTACGCCGAAGAGACCGCCGCCGTGGTGAACTATCTGGTGAAGGTGCGGCGGCTGTTGCCGGAACAGATTGCCGTCTTTGCTCAGCAGGACGCCTACGGCGACTCGGGCTTCGCCGGCGTGGAGAAGGCCATCCGTTCATTGCGGGGGGGCAATGCGAGCCCAATTCTGCGGCTCAATTACCAGCGTAACACGGTGGATGTAGAGGATGCCGTCGCGCAACTCCAACAATATAATGCGCAATTGCAACAGAAGAGGCACTTCCCGATCAAAGCAGTGGTCATGGTCCCGACCTACCGGGCGGCGGCTAAATTTATTGAGAAGACGCGCGATCTCTACCCGGACATGATTTACACCAGTGTTTCCTTTGTCGGCAGCACCGCGTTGGCGGACGAGTTGATGCTGCTGGGCAAAAAGTATGCAGCTGGAGTTATCGTCACGCAGGTCGTGCCGGCGGTTGATGGGCGCTCGTCATTGGTTCTTGATTACAAATCTGCACTTGCCAAATACTTTCCCGGCGAGGCGCCGGACTACGTGTCCCTCGAAGGTTATGTGGATGCCAGCGTGTTGATCGCAGCGCTGCAACGCAATGGCGCGCAGCTCGACACCGAAAGCCTAGTCGGTACCCTGGAAAATCTCCGCGATCTCGATGTTGGGCTCGGCACGCCCGTGATCTTCAGCCGGTCCGACCATCAGGGTGTACACAAGGTATGGGGCACACAACTCGACGAGACCGGGCATTACCAGCCTATTGACCTGCAGTAGCAGGGACAGAGCTGGTGTAAGTCGTTCGATCCGCTCCACCCGCGCTTCTGGATTCCGGCTGTGCTCAGCATGCTCGAGGCTTTGTGCGCGCGCTGGCCTAAACTCCAGTTGGCGGTCGAGCCGAGCGCAAATCCGATGGCGCTGAAGACCCGGCGTTGGGTCGACCGATGGCGTGAGGCTGTTATCGGGGTCATCAGAAAATTGAAGACGATTGCATGGTCTGGTTATTGGCGCCGTGCTACTAGTGGTCCGGGAAAATCCTCCTCTCCATCTCCCTGAATGTCGATCCGCTGAATGGCAAAGGGGCGCGATGGCCTTACGGACTGCTCAGTTTGCGCACAACTGGGCTGACGCTATGCTTGCTCGGTCGGACTGGGACGTCCCTCTGCCTGCGGAACGGACGGTGGGGACGAAGGTGAAGAATTCCATCACTTCACTGCCCGTTCGACACCCGCACGATGCTGCCCAAGAAAGCGGTACGTATGGGGGACAAGGCAAAGCCGTCAGGCGTCAGGAAGCGCCGACGGCTTTGCTGTTTGAGCAGGCAGGGCGCGCAATACAAGCTCATCAAGATCAAATTCGTGGCCAGCATGATTGCTGTCACGCGTGATGACTAGCAAACCGAATCGGTTCTCAGGGCCAATGTGACCGTCGAAGCCCCCTACTCAATCGATGCGATTTGTATCGGCTCACTCTGGGGCTCAGACAGGACGCCACCGATGACCATGCCAACTAAAAACATCGCCGCAAGCAACACAGCAATTACGCCGTCATTTCGTGGCGGAGTAAGCCTTCGCTTTTGCTTGTCCAAGGGTTCCCGGTCGTGTCGGTCCGTTAAATTTAGCTGAGGGGCGTCAGCACTGGGCGACTTGTGGCCCAATATACGCTAGCTCTTGTATTTTCGGTGCACCTTTTTGGCTTTTAGATCACGCTTTGTGCCAGACTGTTATCTAGTGCACAAAGCGCTCATGGCTTGCCGCGATTGTTATGGACAACGCAGGTAGGTCTTTAAATTGTCGAACACGCTTCCGGCGAACCGCAGATAAATTCGTCCCATCGCCACGCGATCTGGGCCAAGCGTTCGCACGATGATATTGACGGTTTGGGTCTTTGCCGGAAGCGACGCGCTGGTGCAAAGGGCACGCACTGCGTAATTGATGCCGCGCGATCCCTCCGACTCAACGATCCAGCTTACCGCGCGGCTGCCGTCGCCGTCGCCATATTTGGCTGGCTCGATCACGACGTTAGATTTGTCTTTGGCGGCGCATTATTGGGCTGTTTCGGCCCAGGTGCCCAGCATGATGTTTGGAAAAGCAGAGAGACGGATTTCATCAGCGGCATGGGCTATTTGTACGAATAACCCCCACAGCACGATCAGGATTGCAGTTCGCATGCGCTTTCACCCTCAGTCTGGCGTGGTCAAAAGATCAGTTTATCAGAGAGGCCGAGCAATGGGGGACAATGGGAACTCCGGCTTCGTGCTTGCGTCCGCTATGCGGTGGCTAAATCCTGATGTCCGCTTTACCCCCAAAAAGCGGACATCAGCCACGCATGCTGGGATGTCCGCGTTATGCCAAACCCCCTTCAAGACGATATCAACGTGCCAATGTCCGACTCGCGAAATAACAGTGGCGACGATGGAAAAGCGCGTTGGAAGGACCCCGTCCTTGCGAACTAAGTACGTTGTGGCCCACACAAAGCGAGATCACGCTCGGCGCAGAACACATTGCTGTAAAGGCCTGCGATCCACTGCCGCCCCCTCGAGGTCACATTCAGGTACCGAATGGCGGTCCGGATATGTGGCGAAATGCTGCTCCAAAAAAACTGCGGGTATGAATCCGTGAGATCGGCAGGCGAGGTGTAGCCAAGCTGTCTGTTCATGCCAACTTCTTCGAATTCCTGGTAAAGCGCATTGGCCTTGCGCAGGTGATGCGGATCTCCGAGTTGTCCGATCAGATCGGCGGCCCGCAACAGCAAACCGTCTTCCTTGTCCCCTTCATCCAATTCGAGCGGTGGAAAGCGGGTGAATTCAATGGCGCGGGCGATCCTGGCGGCGTCAACGACATTACTGTTTGCAAGGCGATCCATCACAAATAACTTTGAGCGGTCGACGTGGTAGGGCATAAGCGCCGCGTCCGAAGCGCCGCGCGGAAGTCTCGTTTTGCGACCCTTTCTGTCGACAACATAGCCATCTGGGCTGTCGCCTTTGAGAATACCGCGGACATAGCCAATATCGTGAAACAGGCAGGCAATGATTACATGCGCAAAATCATTTGCATCCGTGCGCATTAGGAGTGCTCGTCCTGTCATGATGTCGTAGCCGGCGAGCGTGACCAGCATCGTGTGTTCAACGTTGTGATAGAGCGCATCGCTGTTGCCGATGCAGTCAAGAGCAAGCCTAGCGGCTAAGGGGATCACTTCCGTCAAGCTGGCGTTCGTCGACCCAAAACGCCGAGTCATATCCTCGGCGAGAAAGGACCCCAATGCTTCTGCGGCTAGTTCTGGAACGGTTATCAGGGCCGACCCCCGCTTAGGACAAGGAACCGTTCCGGGCTCCAAATTAGGTCAAAGCCCCAGGAAGCGACGCTACCGAGTAGTTCGATGAAATTGCCTCGCCTCATTTGACAACTTCATCAGCGATGGAGAGCAAGGTGGGCGGAATGGCGAGGCCAAGCGTGGTCGCCGTTTTGATGTTAATGACAAAATCGAATTTGGTCGGCTGCTCGACTGGAATATCGCCGGGTTTTGTCCCGTTCAGAATCTTATCGACCATGTCGGCGGCTCGTCGGAACAGATCGGTGAAATCCGGTCCATAAGACATGAGGCCACCGGCTTCAACATAATCGCCGTAGCTCAGAATGGTCGGCAAACGTGCGCCGAGAGCCAATTTAACGATCTGCATACGATTGGCGGCGATGAGGCCATCCGACACGACATAAAGCGCGTCCGCTTTGTTTCTAAGTACCTCGAAGACGGGTGCAATGTCTTGCGGTCGGGAGATTCCCAGCAGTGCCGCTTCAAGCCCGAGTCCTTGAGCCGTGGATTTAACCCGTTCCGCCTCGAGCATAGGTTCGGCATATCCAGCATTAGCCAGCACCGCCAATCGGCGGAGGTGGGGAATAGCTTCGCGCAAGAGTTCAAGCCGTTTGGCAACGAGATCGGGCTGCTGGATCGAGACTCCCGTGACGTTGCCACCTGGCTTGGTCAAGCTTTGAACGAGCCCGCCGCGGACGGGATCAAAGGCAACGGCAAAGACGATAGGAATGGTCGTTGTCGCCTGTTTTAGAGTGGTAACCGCGCTTCCATAGGTACCAATGACATCAACGTCTTGCCGCAGGAATTCAGCGGCGACTTCGCTAACGCGTTCGGAGCTTCCCTGCGCCCAGCGGTACTGGATCGCGACAGTCTCACCTTCAATCCAACCCAGTTCCCGCAGTCGAGTGGCAAAAGCGGCTATCCATGGACGCCAGACGGTCGCATCCGCGCCAAGAACTCCGATACGCCGTGGCTTCCCTATTTGCTGCGCGTACGCACCAAGCGGCCAGGCGGCAACACCGCTACAAAGACCTCTAATGAAGTGTCGCCGCTCCATGAGCTTTCCCCCTGCCGAGGGCCCACAACAGGCGTGCAACCGTAATGAAATTCTCGGGGTTAAGGCTGTTACCTAGGTCACACGCCAAGGTAAGCACCGATGTCCGCTTTGTGCCAAAAGCGAACGTGAGCAACCGCAGCAAAGCCAGGCAGCTATTCGATCACCTCGTCGACGGTGGCAAGCAGCAACGATATTGATAACCAGCTCAAATTTGGTTGCAACAACGGCAGGTCGGCCGGTTTCAGATTCATGTATAGCCCCCTGACTGCACCGGAAACACTCCGGTCCGTGGTAGCACAATTCGGATTTCGGTAAACTCGCCCGGTTCGCTGTCGACCTCAATCGTCCTGGCATGTTGCTTCACAATAATGTCGTGGCTGATTTAGAGCCCGAGTCCAGTGCCTTCTCCAGCCGGTTTCGTTGTAAAGAACGAATTGAACATTTCCTCTCTCACCTCAGCTGGAATGCCTGTACCGTTGTCGCGGATTCTGATCTCCACCCGATCGCCAAGGTTTTTAGTGCTGGCTGCAAGGATCGGTTCATATTTACCACGAGCGCTCCAAGGTGATTGTAAAGCCCTGCTTTTCGGCTCGGGCACCGTGATAGGCAAGATTGAGGCTTTCCTCGACGAGCGCATTGATAGTGACAGACCGACTCTCACCTGAGCCTTCGCGTGAGTGCAGCAACATATTCTTCACGATAGGATCGGCCCGCTTGCCGTGCTGCGCGATCTTTTCGAGGTTCTAACACAGCGTTGCGGTCAGTTCAGTGATTTCATTATGAGCCTTAGGATCTAAGCTGACTCCGTCCAAAGCGGTCTGCAACACGTTAGACTTTACTCGCACGTCACTGACACGATTCAAGGCGAGGCTGGGGCGAAGCTTGACTCAGCGATGCAGGTTGCGAAAAGTCGCCTGGTCAGCGAGAAATAGGGAGCTGCGGTAGCAAATTCGGTAGCATTCAGCGTTTCGGTACTTGGTTGTGCTACCAGCTTCTCTTAAATATCAATGAGATACGGCCACGTGGCGGAGTGGTTACGCAGCGGTCTGCAAAACCGTTTACCCCGGTTCAATTCCGGGCGTGGCCTCCACGACTTAGCAAAATAGGTCCAGGAAGAGTCAGTGAAATGTCAGCAAATGGCCAGAAGTGGCCGTCCGCTCGATTTTCCGTGTCGTGCTGACTGGAAAAACCCGCCATAGCGGACATTTCGCGGCGATCGATCAATGTCCGCTATTCCCCCGAAAGCAGACATTGGTTGAGCGTGTTGGGATGTCCGCTTTGTGCCAAAAGCGGACATCGATCGCGCTATCAGGACGTCAGCTTCGGGCCAATTCCTCCCATTCAGGCAAGGGACGACTTCGCCGTTCGGTCTCTCCACGCTAGGATAGCTGACGAGCACCACCGCGGGGGGATTTGGCGGTATGAGGACCAGGGTGCTGGCCGTAGGCGGTGGCCCGGTGGGACTGACACTGGCGATGGATCTGGCCTGGCGAGGCATTGATGTCATCGTCGCCGAGCGCCGCCCTCCGAACGACCCGCCGAACGTGAAGTGCGGGCAGATCGGCGCCCGCTCCATGGAGATCTTCCGGCGGCTTGGCGTGGCCGACAAGCTGCGTGGCATCGGTCTCCCTGCGGCCTATCCCAACGACATCGTCTCGGCGACGAGCGTCACGGGCATCGAGCTCTCCCGCGTACTTATTCCCGGGCGTGGCGCGCGTGGCACCCCTGCCGCAGCTGGGCCGGACACTACCTGGCCGACGCCCGAGCATACGCATCGCTGCAATCAGAAGTTTTTCGAGCCGGTGCTGTTCGCGCACGCTACGGAGCAGCCGCGCATCCGCATCCTGCATCGCACCGAGATCACAGACCTGGCCCAGAGCGAAGAGGGTGTGACCGCGAGCGCCGTCGACCTAGATGGCGGCACACGTTCAAGGATTGAATGCGACTACCTCGTCGGCTGCGACGGAGCGAGTTCGTTTGTGCGCAAGTCGATCGGGTCAGAATTCGTCGGCACTCCGGTGCTGCAATACGCGCAATCGTTCCACGTCCGGGCACCGCAACTCATTAGACTGCTGCCTGGTAAGCCGGCCTGGCTCTATTTCTCGCTCAATCCGCGCCGCTGCGGCGTGACAATGGCCATTGATGGGCGGGAGACCTGGAACATGCAGAATTACTCCTCTCCCGGAGAAACCGGGCTGAGTCACCTCGATCGCGACTGGGTGATCCGCTCGATTCTTGGTGTCAGGCCTGACTTCGAGTACGAGGTCCTATCCCACGAGGATTGGATCGCCCGCCGGCTCGTCGCGAGCAAGTTTCGCGACCGGCGCGTCTTCATCTGCGGCGACGCCGCGCACGTTTGGATGCCGCTCGGGGGCTTCGGCATGAGTGCCGGAATTGCGGACGCGGCCAACCTCGCCTGGAAGCTCGCCGGTGTCCTCCACGGCTGGGCCGCGCCCGAGATTCTGGATGCCTACGAAGCAGAGCGCCAGCCGATCACGGACCAAGCCTCGCGCATCATCTCTGACATCGGATACCAGGTGATGATGCAGCGCAACGAGTTGTCGCCGGAAATCGAACGGCTAGATACAATCGGCGAAGCCGCGCGCACCGCCGCCGGACAACTCGCCTACGCGCTCGACGTGGAGCAGCAATGCTGCGGCGGCCTGAACTTCGGCTACTTCTACGATCGATCGCCGATCATCGCCTACGACGGGGAGCAGGCGCCCCCCTATACGATGGGCACATTTACCTCGACCACCGTGCCCGGCTGCCGCGTGCCCCACGTCTGGTTCGAAGGGCGGCGCTCGCTCTACGACGCGATGGGGCCCGATTATACGCTATTGCGGCTCGACCCCACAGTGCGTGTCGACGGCATCGTGGCGGCGGCAGCGCAGCGCGGTCTTCCACTTGCGGTGCTCGACTTGAGATCGCGTGAGGCATTGGAGCTCTATCGCCACAGGCTCGTGCTTGTGCGCCCGGACCAGCACGTCGCCTGGCGCGGTGACGCGGAGCTGCCCGACCCAATCAGTCTCGTCGATCTCGTCCGGGGCGTGGCGCAGAGGACGATGGCGAGATTGGCGTGAGCGCAAGAGCATACTCTCGGACGAGGCTACTCGCAGGGGATCACGGTGCATAGACCCAGGTTTCAATCATCACCGTCGCGCCCGGTACTGGGAGAGGCCCTGGCACTTCCGCCGCCGAGAATGGGAGCGGACGCCCACCGAGATGGCGCTCCCATACCTTGTAGACTGGGTAGAACTCGCCAATGTCTGTGTGGAACAGCATCACGCGCACCACATTGTCGAGTGAAGTCCCGGCGGCCTCGCAGAGCCCCGCGACGTTACCGATAATCGTTTCGGCCTGTGCCTCTGGCGATGACGAGAAATACGGTTGTCGCGGATCTAGGACGGCCGAAGGCATTAGCCCATCGCGGCCGGCCGCCATCAACGCAGGGATGAACAAAAGATCGCCCGCCTTCACGGCTTGAGGCTGATAGCGAAATGCAGTCGCAACTCCGGCGTTAACGTGTCGCTTGGTGGCTTCGCTATTGGGCTTGGCCGCAATCACGTTGATTTCGATCTTGCCATCATAGGGCGCAAGTCCATGCTCGATACACGGAATAATGGACACGCTCGGGCCCGTCTCGCCGAAATGTCGCGTCCAAGCTTCGTTAAAGGCCGAATAGTCCTCGCGATCCGTGAGATAGACTTGCGCGTGGACTACATTCTCGAGTCGCGCGCCAGCGAGTGCGAGCGATGCCACCATCCGCTTGGTTATGATGAATTCTGTTTCGAGCTTGATCGGTTGGCCACCCCATTGTGTGCCTTCGGCCATCAACGCGGCCGTGGCGACTCCATTGCGCCGCGGCTCTTCGCCGATCGCGAGCGACGTGATGCCTGGAATGAAGATAAAGTCGCCAACCGTGAGCGCCGGAGAGTAGCCTGAGGTCGGGCGGCCTTTGAGTTGCGCGTGGCTGAGGTGCTCGACCTCGAATCCCTTTTTGGGGATGGCAGCCACGGCTTGGACGTTCATATCAGCGCCCGGTAGCAGCAGGGCCTTCTGGGCTATCGAGGTCGAAGGTGGAATGCGCCCGCGGAGAAATTCGCGCCGAACTTGCTGATACGGCGGCACTGCCTTGACGGTCGTGTAATACTGGTCAGTGCGGACAAGGCGGGTACAATCGGTGCCGGCGGCGTGCAGTATGGCCTCGAGATTTGCAAAGATGAGAAGAGCTTCTTTCTCTCGCTTCGGCAGTCCTGAGTGCGGCGCGTGCTCTGAAAGCACATGCGGGGAAATGCCGTTGATGAAGTCTTGTGCCATCAAGCCGGTTGCGAAGACCCAGCGATCGGCCTTCACGCCCTGCGCAAATTTGATCTTGCCTTGACCGAGCTCGACCGGAAGCAGCGGCTCTACGGCGCAATTTGCTTTCCTGGTCATCGGATCTCTTTGGTGATGCTATGGTGCGATTGTTCGACGAAGCCTGAACTGTGGCACTGCGGCGCCACGCTGGGAAGATGGCACACAGGAACAACACATGGCTATTTCGTTGCGGCATGGTCTTATTGTGGTTTGGGCGCTGGTGAGCGGCGCGGTCTTGCCAGCCGATTCCCCGGCTCAGGACTACCCGAAGCGTCCAATCACCGTGATCGTGCCGTTCGCTGTGGGTGGCTTGACCGATGTCCCGGTGCGCGTGCTTACCGGGATGTTACAGGAGCGCATCGGCCAGACCATCGTGGTTGAGAACAAGCCGGGGGGGTCCGGCACGCTGGGCGGAGCGTATGCGGCTCGGGCCGCGCCAGATGGCTACACACTGTTCGCGAATTCGATCGCCGACGCGCAAAATCTATATTTTCTTCCGGTGCCATATAGCGCAATCGACGATTTCGCGATGATTGGGATGGTCGTCGAAGGTCCACCGCTGGTCCTTATCATTGATGCAGAGCTTCCATACAGATTGCTCCGCGAATTGCTTGCCGATGCCAAAACCTATCCGAACAAGATCAGCTTCGGCACGTCCGGACCGGCGACGTCACCAGCGATGGCGCTCGCGCAACTTAATGCTCTTGCCAAGACCGAAATCGCGGGCGTGCCCTATGCCGGCTCGGGCGAGGCTGCCCGCAATGTATCGCCAAGCGGAGTCCAAGGAGCATTCGCCTTCTACGCTCAGGCCAAACCACTGGCAGATGGCGGCAAGGTGCGTGCGCTCGCCATCGCGATGCCGCAACGAATCGCGACCTGGCCCGAGGTGCCGACCATGCAGGAATTGGGTTTTCCTAATTTTGACTATCGTGGCTTTGTGGGCCTGGCGGCACCCGCAAAGACTCCTGCATCGATCATCGCGTACCTCAACAGAGAGCTTAATGAAGTAGTCCAATCACCGGAGTTTCGCAGGCGCATGGGGGTACTAGGCATGACCGTACCCGCCGAGAACACCCCAGAACTCCTTATCGACTACATGCGGCGCGAAACTAAACGTCAGGGTGAGTTAGCGGCGCTCACCGGCATTACGATGACCAAGCCGAAGTGACAGGGCGTGTGTAAAGCCATTGTGGTCGAAGTCTTAGCCTAGGAGTTCGCGATCCGGCGGTGACCACAAAAAACAGGGAAATTTCAACCAATGACAGCAGACCGCACTGTGACCCATCTTGAAGGGACAGATTTTCAGAAATCGCGCGCTTTCTCGCCGGCCGTCATAACGCAAGGTGGCAAGATCGTCTGGCTGGCGGGGCAAACCGCCCTAACCGATTTGGGCGGAAAATCAATTGCGCACGATTTCGAGGCTCAGGCTCGGACCTGCTTCGCCCTCATCGACCGGACACTCAATCGCGCGGGCGGTAAGCTTGCCGACCTTGTCACCATGACGGTCTCGATCAACGATCCGCGACACGGCGACCGTTTCATCAAAATCCGGCACGAAATATTTTCCGACGGAAAGTTTCCGTGCAGCGCCCTGATCACGGTGTCCAACTTTGCCCATCCTGGAATTCTGATCGAAATTCAGGGCGTCGCGGTGGTTTGACTGGGCCCACGGTTTGCAAACGAGCTGTCACTTCCAATGCAGTGCACTGCAAAATTCCGGTCGCTGGCCGCGGTTTCGCGAGAGTTCAGCCGATGTCGCTTTGGGTCAAAAGCAGACATCGCGGCACCTCCGAGCAATGTCCGCTTTACCCCCAAAAGCGGACATTGCTGACGCGATGAGGAATGTCGGCTTTGTGCCAAAAGCGGACATTCTACCCCAAATCAATTCTTCAATGGGTTACGTTGTAGACCCGGCCCAAATCGCGCGATTGAAATCAAACGACATTTGGCGCGTGTGTCAAACCCTGCGGCGCGTAGCGAGGCCGCATGATCGACCGCACGAACATCAAACAATATTTGCTTGACCATTCAATCGAGAAAGCCGGCCCGCTTGCTACGCCTTGTTTGGTGTGGACTGGCAACTGCAATTTCGAAGGCTATGGCCTCGTGCGTTATGAAGGTCGCACACAAAAAGTACATCGCGTTGCCTACAAGGTAGCTGTTGGCCCGATCCCCGAGGGCAAATTCATCTGCCACCACTGCGATATCTTCTGTCCGATGACTACTTGCCTCCACCGGGGGAGGAGTGGCCGCCCACAGGCCGCACCGCTGATGGCAAGCTAATACTGTTTCCAGATAAGAAAGAGCGGGGCTGACAACGCCGAACAAACAGGACGGCGCAAACATGAACGAGGCAACCCAACTTTTGTTCCTTCGGTATCAAACACTAATTTGTACCATCGAGACGGATAAAACCCGCATGAGAGGGGTTGGTATCGTCGGTGACAATGACAACACGCATTACGCATATCCTTGCCGTCGCCATCGTGATCGGACCGTCACTAGCTTATGGCTCGTCAACTTGCATGACGGAAAGCGAGGCACGTGCCAAGTTTCCCAAGGCGCATCTTGTTTGGGTCGGCACCAATCATTGCTGGACATTCGGGACAGTGCACGTGCATTCGCAACCCTCACTTGCGGCAGAACCCGTACCTTCCACGCGACCCGCACTCACGGCGGAGCCGGTGCCTTCCTCCCGACCCAAAATCGATAGCGGCGGCAACGGAGCGCAATGTCGTTATGCGCCATGCGAGTAGAGAGATCGTTGGCCGTAATCCGCCGCGCCTCATCTTTGCTGAGCAGCTTGGCCGCGCGGATTGTTCGCACCTTTCGAAATTCCCAAAAAAGTACACGCATTTTGCACAAAATGGTCACAAACAAATAAAACGGTTAAAAACTGCAAGTATCGTGGGAGAACTAAAGAGAGATGGCGCAGGAGCTGCTCTGGCTCACGATCCCTCTGATCGCGTTAACAATGGCGGTATATATGGCATATTGGCTCATTACTAAAATCAGGCAAATGATAGAAACCACCAAAAAAGTATCGCCCGGCGGTGTTGTAAAGCGTGATTGGCTCCCCACTGGTCGTGTCGACTTCACGACACGATTGAATGGAGCTGACGATCAAAACAAAGAACAACCAGGTGAATTCAAGTTACTCGTAGAAGAGTGGAGAGTTGTCGAAAGCCTTGCTGGAAATGAAAACCTCGAGATCCAATGGAGGCTTGCAACGTTGAGCGAGGCTAAAGCTGTCGTAAGCCATTACCACAAACACTTATCCGAGAATGGGCTCATCAAATCACCCGAGCTTTCCGCACCCTCATTCTCCGTTAAACGCGAATTGAGTTATCGTCCCACCAATGGCGGCTCAGAAGCGGTTTCGCAATCAACCTAGTCGGACGGACAAGATAGATCTCGTTCTGTTTGATTGGTGGCCCGTGGCGATGCCGGGACACCGGGCCACGCGATCCACGGGCCGTTTTAGGGCGCGGCGACCGATCCGAAATCGCCACGCCGCCCGTTAGCCTTTCCAGAACTCTTTGAACGGTCGCGCACTCAGTTCGCTGTAATGCGCAGTGTGCTTGATATCGACATGACCAAGCCACAGTTGCAACCGCCGAGTGTCTGCCCCGCATCGGTCAGCAGATGCCCACACGTGTGCCTCAACATATGAGGGTGCGAATACAGTAACCCTGCGCGTTCGCCCGCCGCCTCGATCATCTTTGAAACGTTGAAGCGTGTCATGGGCCGCCACGCTCGGACGCGAATACGAATGCTCCCTCGGTTTGTCGGCGCAGTTCACGCGGTGCCCTAAGCTCGTCGCCCTGGATCGGATGCACCGACGCAATCCCACCCTTCAGGCGTCGAACGTGGAGATGGGCGCGGGTGAAGTCGATTTGATCCCATTCCAAATCAACCGCCTCAGTAACCCGCAGCCCATGCCGCGCCATGATGAGGATCAGGGTCGCGTCACGATGGCCGTAGCGGCCTTTACGGGCGGCGCTGATTAGTTTGCCGATCATGTGACTTTCCACCTTTCGCCCATTGGCGACCATTCGCCCCGCGACTCCGGACCGTTGATTTATCGGCCGGCTCGATTGGGACTTTCAACACAAAGCTCTAATTGTGGAATGTTTCAAGCGCTGCTTGGTGAGTCATTTTGACTCAGGCTTCGACTGACTGCGCGGCGCATGTTGGTGTTCGGATCAGCGCGCGCGAGCATCTTGAAAAGCGGGGCGCGCGAGGCGGGGGTGGGGCCAAAATCGAGTCTCGCCGTGAAACGTAAACCCCCCTCGCAAATTGTGTTAGAGATTTTGAAGGTATGCCTCTTCCACTGCGGACATTCGTCCGAGGCGGTCTAGAGGCGATACCTTGACGGACAACAACAACCGGACGCCCCGCTTGCTATCCGTTCCAAGATGAAACATTCCTATGTGCGCGAGAGCCAATCGCTTGGGGGCAAGCTCAGATAGAATTTGTCGTGCTGAGGCAGGGCCCGCCAGGCTTCGACACAGTCGGTCAACAGATTGAGATGCGAGGTTGCCGGTGCCGAGCAGCCGAACGGGTTTCGTTAGGGGAGCGCAACCACGATTTTTGTGGAGGAACAAAGATCAAAAAAAGCAATTTGATTTAGATCAATGTCGCGGCCTTTTTGCCTAGCAAAAAGTACAACCTTCATTTTTCGGATCTAGGAGACCAAAGCATGAATAGGCGAAGGCGAACCTGGACAGCGAAAGATGTTCGTACCTTGAAGAAGCTTGCAAACAAAAGGGCGCGAGCGGCAAACATCGCCCGAACGTTGAGGAGAACCGAGGGGGCAACGCGGCAAAAAGCCTTTAGTCTTGGACTATCGCTCGAAACGCGTGCTGCAAGGCTCTGACAAAAGAAACAGTCTGAACTAAAAAAGGGCCCTGCCCAAAACCGTTCTGAAGGATTTGAAGGACAGGGCCGTATCTACAAGCCAACACGCTCCGCGTTCTTCGGCGCGGCAACCAAATAAATACCACGTCACGCTAATTTTTGCCTCGACCCACAAGTTTTCCACTGATGATCCACTTGTTTTCCACCGGAAACCTCACAAGCTCCGAGGCGACGGTGGCGCAAAGCACAGAGGTAAAAATGCTGAGGCTGATCCCTGCCGCCATTGGATTCAGCTTGCTATGTGGAGCGACTCCGACCTTTGCCGCGCAGTCGTGCGAGGATTGGTGTCAACATCGGTGCGCGCACCGTATCCTCAGTCAGGGTGCGTGTATAAACAAATGTGTCCCTACGTGTCAGCGGAAACGCGGACAGGACCCGCGCGTCAAGGCACTGCCGCAGTAACATCTGACGGCCTCGTCACAATTGCCGCATAGTGTGAGCGAGACCATGGCGGTTTATCGCGAACGTGAGCGCCGATGGAGCCGATAGCGCCATTTAATTGTGCCGTTGTATCTGCTGGAACCCCAACCTCGTGCGGCTTTGCCCCCAGGGGTCGCTTGCTAGTCACGCGCGCTTGTTTGTTGCGGAGCACAAAAAAAGAGGCCGCCTTTGTGTGGCGGCCTCATCAATATTTGGTCCCCCGTCCCCTTTATCCCCATCCTCGCGGGGGTATCGAAATCCTACCGAGAATTGTGTGTACGCAAGGGCCAATCAGATGCGGCAAGTTGAATTTCTTGGACTGTTGTAAGTTCGCCACTATCGGGGCATTTTTGCAGCGTATTGTTGTTAGTTCGCTGCTATCAGCGCATCATTACTCCATTAGGCCAAAGGTCGGGCGGCCATCCCCATCCCCCGACACCCCTTGGTTGCTCCACCTTTAGAAGCCTAAGTGAAAGTCAGATTACGGACTAACCCCAAGTGCGTACGCTGCTTGGGGTTCGTTTTTGTGGCGCGCTTTGACCCAAACGCATCGCCAAGCCCTCGTGACCGCACGGTTTGTTGAGAGTTTTAAGACAGCGCGTTCTTATTTCTTGTCGGGGTCGGCACCGAAAATCGAGCCAGATTTAAGGGTTGAAGAAGACGAGCAGGTTGCCGGTGATTTCAGTCGAGTGTTCTGGTGCCGTTTGTTTGCTACGGCGCACGCAAGAAGCTAGATGCTGCACGAATCTCAGCGTCGGTCATTTTTGGCTCAAGCGAACGACGAATCTTGTATAGCTCAGCCTCAATATCCTTGAACTTATCAGCGAGCCCCTCGATGTCAGGCACCGTATACTCGCGGTTCCCAGGTGGTAGCTCTAGCCGCTCCCATCTCAAGCCGCCGCGAACCTCAACGGTTTTTGTCCGAAGGTTGAAACACCACCATGTGCCGTGAGCGAGAAAATTGCGCTCCCTACACAGATGAACGGCCTCGTCCAGAAGATTTCTGATTTGCTCAATCTGCGGCAGCCTGCAGCCACAATGCCTCATGATCAGGACGATAAACCTCGCCGTACCACTCTCTGATGCCGTCCATTGATTCTCGCGTCGCTCGCCAAAACCGGGTTCCTCCGGTTTGAGGGCGTCTACCAATGAGCGGATTCCACGCTCGAACTCCGCGTGAGCAAACATCATCCGTGCGAACGCGAGGGCGTGCGGCGCGATTTCATTAGCGTCGGGGAACGCCACATCGTCGCAGTCCATTGAACATCTCCGGCAGAACAGCGCCGCGCGCTTAAGGCGCAACGGTTCCGGTAACTTAGCGATGTTCGCAGCGATTCGCCCGGCCTGGTGCGAGGGGCTGGCGTTAGCGCGCTCGGCCGCCATGGTCTGATTAATCGCCGCCCCTCGTGGCCTGTCGGGAGATTCCTGCCGCGTCAAAGCGCGAGTTGCTGCCAATCTTCGCGTGTTATTTTCTGCCAGCAGGCCGTCTGCTCTAAGTTCTTCTATGAGCAACTTGAATTCACTTGGTTGATCAGCGTCTGCGGCCGCGGCGTGGCAATTCATAGTAGTATTGTGGGGACGGCGATCGGGGTGTTGCGATGAGCGCCGAATTGAAATCGCGGTTTCGTGCCGGCGCAAAAGTTTGCAGCGGGGTCATTATAATCCTGCTTTTAGTGGCCGCCCTCGGCCCGGCCAGTTGGGCTCCCCGCACCGAGCTTGGTTGGCGATTCGACCACTTCATTGGCTATTTCGGAATCACGCTGTTTTTCTGCTTCGCCTGGCCGCGGCCGTTGCTGGTCGGGGCAATCATTATGGCCCTCGGGGCATCACTCGAAAGTCTGCAAGCTCTGACACCGGATCGATCAGCTAATCTCGAGGCCGCGCTCTGGGGCGCAGGCGGGGCACTAGCGGCGGCTCTCGTTGCTGAGCTCTTCATTCGAGCATGGAGATGGCGTCTTAAGAGCGCTCGGTCTGGCAAAAACCCCCCTCGCAAAAATGCAATGTGATTTTCAGACTTCAGGACGGGTCCTCTTTCTTTAATAGGCTTTCGTCAGAGGCCCCAAGTACCTTCCATCTGCACTTTCTCTATATGCGCTTCTCAGGGGCCCCATCCTCGCCTTTGGCTCGGATAGAGCTAAAGCTTCGCGACGCCCACGCGGCTTATTTGCTGCGGCCGCTGCGAGCGCGTAGCGAGCAGTCACTTAGCGCGGCTGGACCCGTGACGTTCTAGTTCTTGATGTATTAGGTGGGCGGCGAGGCAATAGAGCAGGAAGATGATGAGTGCTTCGGCGTCGCTCGGTATCATGGCTTTTCCAGCCTGAACGATCCGAACACCCAATGAAAAGTATAGCGGCGAAAGGGTTGCCCTCAAGCCGCTTTATTGAGCAACAAGACGCCAAAACGTTCAGCAGCCGACAGCTATATGGATCCTTACAGGGGCCCCAAGTACCGACTTCTGCATATTCTTATTAAACAGCGAACAATTGCCATACTTGCCCGCTCTAGTCTCTGGCGAATCGGGTGGAGGGGCGGATGTCAAAAGACAAGGCCAGACAAGCGGTCCTTAGCGAATACGACAGCTGGGTGAAAAAACACCCCGACGACGCCAGGATGATGGGCGGCTTTCTCTTCTTCCGATACTTACAGACAGACAAGTCGGACCTTCTCGATTTCCGTGCGGCTGGCAGCAAGTGGCCAATCGTTCACGGCTGGCTTCAAGATCGGTTGCAAGATTAGGGCCCTCGCAAAAGTGCAACGTGATTTTAAAACCGGGTGCTTTTCTCTAATGGCATTTCCGAAGGGTGGTCACACGTCCCTTTTGCTACGCTCCATATACTGGGCCCATCCAACCTGCTTTCGTAGATTGTCCTGAGTTGGCTGGCCCAAGCTGCCCTTGTTCAGTAAATGAGGGCTGCAAGGATCGCGGCAAGTAGCCCATTCGTTATCATTAAGCTTCCAAAGATGTTTGCTATGTCTTGGCGAGTGCCTAGGGCTCTTTCGTCTGTGCTCTCTCTTCACGCACCCCTGCCTGTGATAACGAGCGCCGATATGACCGTCACTATGTAAGCGGCGACAAACGCTATAACGACCGCAGCCTGCTTGTTCATCTGAGCCCCCGTTTGAGTGCAGCTTTGGCGCTGCACTCCGGTCTATTTCACATTGTTCGGCCAGCGGCCAGGGATGGGTGGGAGCCAAAGTCGTCGCCCAGCCCCCTTTTTATTGCCGCCTCATCTGGGTGTGAGACTGCCTCACTTTATTCAGCGCACGTTCAGAGACGCGATCCTCAAATGGATTGGGGGTCATGACATTCGAATAAGGAGTTTGTGAAATGAGTGAAAAAAATGACATAATCTCGCGTCGGCGAGTATTTTCCCTCCTTGGTTTAGCGGCCGCATTGGGCTTCGCACTACCAGCAGAGGTGCTAACGCCCTCGGATGCTGAGGCCCAGGCACCGACACCCGCTCCAGCACCGTCACCCGCTCCAGCACCGTCCGGCGGGACGAGCGGCACGGAGCGCCGTCAGGAACGTCGTACAGGTCGCACGGAACGGCGGACGAAGCGACGAACAGGCCGCACCGAGCGCCGTCAGAAACGCCGCACGAGTCGCACGGAACGGCGAACGAAGCGTCGCTCAACCCGCACCGAGCGACGGACGAAGCGGCGCGGAGGTGGCGAAACCAAACAACAGTAGTTCAGCCTCCTATAATGCATGGCCCACCGGGCGCAGAACTCGGTGGGCCTGTTCTTTTAGCAGTCATTAGCTCCGGCAGCTTCGACGATATTCACCGCGATCCGCTGCGCTCTCACCGCGTGAGCAGCTTGGCCTCAATGTCCGCTTTACCCCCAAAAGCGGACATGAATACGGTGAGGCGCTGTTCGCGCCAGCTATTTAATCTCTGATGGGGGTGCCAATGGTAACCAGTCCAGGCTTCGCAGCAGCGCTGGTTCGATGGCCGTGTACGTCACCAGCGGCCGTCTTGGGCGGAGAAGAGGTCAATGCGGCCTGGATGTCTCTCATCACCATGTTCTGCACCGCTCTATCCTTGTCAATATTGAAATGACCGACATCAGACATATGGTGCAGGTCAACATTTTGCAGCACGCCACTGAATTGCGGGCCCTTGACGACACGATCACCAAATCCATTAGCGATATAGTAATTTACATAGCGGTCGACGTGTCCTGACGCAGTCATGTGCGAGGTCGGATCCAGGCCAATTGCCAATTTGACAGGGACACCGAGTTCGCTCAGGCGTGCGGCCATTTCGGTGACTGCTGTCGCGCCTGACGAGTGCCCGACTAAAATAATTGTCCGCACCCGCCCACTTTTGTACTCCGCGGCGGCTTCTTTCGCGAGCGTCGGCCAAGACAAGTAGTTGTCTACAGTCGTATCAATGCCCTGGTGCTGCAGCTTGGTCGCAATTTGGTCCATGCCCAATGAGAACACGTTGGCGAAGCCGCGGAGCAGATAAACGTGGTCACGAGGCTTCGGATTTGAAGGCGCTTGCGCCAAACTGACGCCGGTCGAGAACGCCAGCATCAAAAACGATAATGTCGCGGCCCGCAGCGGATACCAACACCGCTGGAGCGGCAACCCACAAAATCTAATGGCGCCACGACAAGGGTTCACTAGTTTTCCCCCGACAGATCCGACATCAGGTCGAGGCCGGGACGCCAAGCAAAACCAACCACTGGGCTTTTTCGACTGCGCCTCGCCGCTCGGCGGATTCGCCGTAATTTATGGAGTTGGCTCTCGACACTCCGCCCGTCAGCAGAAACACAAAGCGGCGATGGCGACAAAAGAACCCCACACCCAGCCCTTGATGCTGCCCAACGCTATCTCCCCTCTTCCAAATTCTGAGGGTGTCTCTTGCGCGTGGCAAATATTCGGCAAATTTCTGAATTCCTGATTGTGCGGCATAACTACAACAGCCGCTTCGAGCGGCAGTGCTTGCTCTTCAGAGTATCGCCGGCTGCGCGCAGTACTTGGGCAATGGCAAAGCCCGCCGCCAGTTGTTACCAAAGGCTAATTGGCGGGGCCGGCTATCGCCATATATCGGCCACAAGGTCGGTAAATCCGGGTTGCCTAAATCAACCATCATTGCTAACGGGCTCGATTCGGGCGATTTGGGCAACGATCCATGCGGCAAGCACTCGTTACAGGTGGCAGCGGCTTTATTGGGCAACATCTGGTGACGACCCTTCTCGCGCACGATCGTCGCGTGCGTGTTCTTGATCTTCGACCTCCGCGATGTGCGGCCACGGCAGTGCAGTATGTCCGGGGCTCGGTACTTGATCCGGAATTGCTGCAAGCAGCGCTCGGTGATGTGGAGGAGGTCTACCATCTCGCCGGCTTGCCGGGGATGTGGACTCAACATAAGAATGACTTTCACGCTGTTAACGCCCAAGGTACTGCAACCGTAATCGCTGCCGCCCGCAAACGAGGCGTTTCCCGCTTACTGCACTGCTCGACAGAATCCATTCTTTTCCAGCCTTCGTGTACGGCATCTGCCCTCGCCGAAGACGTCTCCGTCACGCTTGACCAAATGCCGGGGCCCTACACGCGCTCGAAAATGCTGGGCGAACAGCATGCTTTGCAAGCTGCGGCGTCCGGCTTTCCCGTGGTTATTGCTAATCCGACGATGCCGATCGGACCACACAACGGGAATCTCACGCCCCCGACCTTGATGCTGCAATATTTTCTTAGCCGACGTGTTCAGATCTACCTGGATTTCATCATGAACCTTGTCGACGTGCGTGATGTCGGCGCCGGTTTGATGTTGGTCATGGAACGCGGGCAAACTGGGCAACGCTACATTCTCGGCGGTGAAAACATCTCGCTTAAAAAACTCCTGGCCATCGTCGGCGTGATCAGCGGCCGTAAGGCGCTGCGCATTCCAATTCCTGCTGTAATGGCGCAAACCACCGCCGCAGTATTGGAATTTATCGCCGATCATGTGACCCATAAGGCGCCGGCCGGCACGATTGAGGGCGTGCGGATCGCGTCACGGTCCCAAGCGTTGTCAATCGAAAAAGCGCGCCGGGAACTCGGCTATGCACCACGTCCAATCGGAGGAGCCTTGGAGGAGGCGATACAATCTGTTCTAAACAAGTCGCAAGAGTCGACCAACCGCAACATGATGAACATACGGGCTTACAGCGGGTTAGCTGATGAGAGTTAGCCCGTGGAAGATGGTGCCCGGCTTCTAGTGTAAAGCATCACGGTCGTGATTGTTCACGCAAGCGAAGCCTTCGAAGTTATCTGGATCGGATGGGTTGTCAGCTGGGTAGCGGCGTCATTGTGGTCAGGCCGCACGGAAAAACGCGCCGCAACACGTGAAACTTGGATCTACCGTATCATGATTTTTGCCGGAGCGATTCTTATTGCGCCCTGGACAGCGCAGGCCCTGGGCGAGAGGCCAACCTGGCAAGTCGGCCATTACGCCGCTTATGCCCTCGTCGCTGTGATGTTGGTGGGCCTCGCGCTGACCTGGTGGGCGCGAATCTATCTTGGCGCCTTTTGGTCAAGCGCGATTACGCGCAAGGAAGAACATCGATTGATTGACAGCGGCCCCTATGCCTTCGTGCGTCATCCGATTTACGCGGGCCTCATCATCGCGTTGCTGGCGACAGCAGCCACTGAGGCAACCCTAGTAGCTCTCTTAGGCGCGGTGCTTGTAGCGCTCGGCCTGCGGTTGAAAGCCCGTACCGAGGAGCGCTTTCTGTTGACTGAGCTTGGTCCTGACGCCTACGAGTCTTACCGTCGGCGCGTCCCGATGCTCGTTCCATTCCTACCCCACCACTGATTTCCAATCGACAGTCCGAGCAGCACGAGCGACACCGAACGCGGCCGATGCCAACTCCGCCGAGCCAGACACGAAATCACCTGGGCCGTCAGACACTCTCCATGGTGGGTGTTTGCATTGCAGATCCCAAATAGGGCTCATTGGTTACTGGCTCGCCTTCAAGGGAACCGACACGCGAGAAAACAGGGGCAAGCAAATGTCGTCCTCGCACCAGCGTGGCCCGCGCCGCGAGCGCGTCGAAAGCCGTTTGAAAAAGCGCCGGTATTTCACCCGGCCTCATCAGCACCCCACGGATCATGGCGCCGATATTGGTGGTTCCGTTCGGGCGCATGGCGGCGACCGCGGATGAAGGCAGCGCGCGCTCGGCTGGATCGGTGATAACTCGCATTGCCGCCACCGGTAATCCGTGCGCGGCACCCACTGTAGCGACGACATGGGATTCCATATCGACGGCAATTGCGCCCGTGTTCACGTGAAGCGCACGTTTATCGCCCGGATCACAAATAGGGGCTGACACACCCAGGAGCATACCGGAGACAGCGTCCGGGAATGTCTGCAGTAATTGCTGAGACCATTTTTGATTCGTCGGCATCCGATTCGATCCAGAGAGAATCGCAGAACCGATAACGCAGGTTCCAGGCCGCAGCTGCGGCGCAAGCCCGCCCGCCACGCCAAAGCTGATAAGCCCGGGGCAATCACCGAATAATATACGGGCTTCTGCGATCGCTGCTGTAAGCGTGGCCGTCAGATTCCTGCCGTCGCCACCGCAAACAACGTGGATTCCCGGGCCCGCTGCGATGCGAGCCTCAAACGCTAGTCCAACGACGATGATCAAGAGCTCCCCTCAGCCTCCTCCGTTTTGCGGAACAGATCGTACATTGGTGCCCCAAACAACGTCAAACCATTCGCGACGCCGACTCACCTACTACGACCAACTATTTCTGTTTGAACGAACCACGCCAGCTGTGTCGTTTTCCCAAATCAGCTGCAGATCAATCCTAATGACATGCTGCTGATCCTGGGCTGTCTAAAGACGAACCGGCCCAAGATCAGCCGCGCCTTGCCAGCAGGTACTGGCGAACCACGGTCGATAGCCAACCCTTAATCAGCGTGTGTTCGACGCGGCGTGCGAAGAGACCGCGCTCGGCGCGGCCATCGGGACAAGATAGCGCGGGACAATGATGCGCGCGCCTTTGGTCAGCGCTGCGTCCTCCGACAAGTTGTTGACCTGGGTTAGCGCCCAAAGCGGCACATGGTACGTCGCTGCAAGAGTTGGTAGCGTATCGCCGGCATGAGCCGATACCGGCAAGCCGCTATCCCATAGTTCGATCGTAGCATTGGCCGGAATGTCAATGCGCAGCGGTATGGCTTCACCTCCGACACTCGCAGGTGTCGCTGCGAGCGCAGCAATCTTGCTGACTAATTGGTCGTGGATATCTCCAAACTTTTCCATATTGGTGTGGAACATTCCGCGGCGGTCTTTGAGATCGAAGCTAGCATAGTGGCCATGGAAGCCGCGGCCCTGCACAACGTCGCCGCCGCCGCCAAGAATGTTAGAGGACTGATAAAGGTTGACATAGCGCTCGACGTTCGGTGGTACACTGTGGGCAAATCGCGTGGGGTCGTAGGTGACCAGTAGGCTCACAGGAATACCAACGGCGTCGAGGCGTTCGGCAAATTTCACGGCGGCATCGCCGCCCAGGGAGTGGCCAATAACGGTAATCGGTTCAGGGTCGCGGCGGTAATCACTCATCGCTTGATCGGCGAGCCCGCGCCACATCAGATAGGAGTTGACGTCTGCGGTAACGCCGGTGCGGTTGATGCGCTCCGTCAGTTTATCCATGCCCCTATCAGTTAGCAGGCCGATAAAGCCACGGAATAGGTAGGCGCGTCCGCGCGGCTGGATGGTCATCTTTTCGGCGGCGCCAGGCGGTTCGAGCCGCGACGCGGCGTCCCCGGTACTGGCGAGACACATCGCGATCAAGACGGCTGCAATATGCTTCGGGTGAAACATGTGGCTTCGAGTGTTTGGAGAAAAAGCTGGAACCCGCCAACCAACCCACAAACCGATACACCGCTTGGATAATGTTCGGCACCGAGATAAATTGGCTTCCGAGTGAATGGCCCCGACCCTCCCGCTTTGGCAGTATGCCATGAATTAAGGCACCTTGCGGGCAGATTTGATCTCAGCACTGCATAGCTCGGTGGCATCAGCCGCACGGTGTAACGACGGAATCGAAGCAGGCACGCGCCTTTTCGACGTCAGGAAGCGGCGAGCAGATAACGCGATGCTACCCGCTCAAATCGATGTCGCATTCGCCGGTAGGTAAGCTAGTCGCCATTGTTCGCGATGGTTTTCGCGCTGTTATTTGGGCGCGGTAACGGCTCCGGCAGGCGTCCGGCCGCGCGGATCGTCCCGATCCTCCATGCATTTCTTGAGGAAAGCACCACGCGCCACACCTTGCAGTCGTTGCTGATCCGCCCCGAACTGGCAGGTCGCCATTTGCTGCTTCGCATCGACTGCAAAGCAAGGCCGCGCCGGCAAGAGCACAATCAGAGCGGCAGCCAGAAACGCGCAACGAGACATGCTGAATCCCCTGGACCCTTAAAACTACCAGCAGGCTGGACCTTCACCGCCGTGACTAGCCCGACGATCGGTAGTAACCTCGGGGTCCGTTGTAAGAGGGAGCGCCAAAGGGATTAAAGGGAGTGCCAAATGATGGCCAGAAAAAGCCCCACCCCGGATCGGCCGTCTGAGCCCTCGCGAACTTAAACTCGCCACCCGGAGTAACGCCGGTCAGCACAACTTGCGTTTTCTCTAAGCCATTCTCCTCCACCAGTGCATAAAGCGTGGTGGCATTATCAGGCGAGATGCGCACGTTTGGCTGATATCGTGTCGGGCGATTGGCTCAGATATCGTTTCCCAGGTGATGCTCCCTCAGTTCGGTCCGGCATCGACCGTCGCCACGCGCGCAGCCACTATCATGATAGCACGGATGAACCCCACTCAAATTATCAGTTTATCCGATACCGAGCGCCGAAAACCCTCAGTGCCTTGCTGCGCGATTTGGATGCTGTGCTCGCTTCGGCGCTCACGTCATTAGCCTCCGATCCTAGAGCGCGCGGCGGTCAGCAACCACTTACCTACCGGCACAACGTCCTTGTGAATCTCTGCGAAATTTGGGAGCGAATTGGCAAAAAGGTTGCCGGAATCCCCAAGTCAGATTTTGTGGAGTTCTGTCATTACATTGTCGAGGCCATGGGGTGGCACACTGGTGGATTAGACGCGGCAAATCCCCCCGGGCCAGCTCAGCGCTGCGATCACCGCAATCAAAGAAAAGGGCGTTCAGTCTGGCAAGCGCATCGAGCGATCTGAGATCGGCGCGCCCGGCGAGTTTGATACGATGACTGATGATGAGCTTGAGCGCGCGGTCGTTGAGCGTTTTGCGCGGCTCGGTTTTGCGGCGAAGCTTGCGATCAGCGACGGATCGGTCGCTCACCCGGCGTTCTCCCTAGTTTTTCGAAACAATCGAAAATCAAGGTTACTAAAATCAAAAACTCTTAAAGATCAACGTTCAATGTGGCCACCGCTCGTGCAGATTAGGCGGCCACGCTAAATGCTTAAAGTAAATGTTAAAGCATAATATTCCGTAATGCGACGGCCTGCCTTGACATGCCCAGAGCGGAAGACGGTGAGGCTTGCGCTTAAAACACATCGTATCTGTTTTTACGAAAGCTATTGTCCTCGCAGCCGCCGTGGCAAGTCTTGTTGGTTGTTCAAGCCCACATTACAGGACGGCATCGATAGCGAGAACCGGCATCGTGCGAACGTCGACGCTGAGTCGCATGGAAAGCCTCAACATGGACCGCGATGCATCGATCCTGATCCGGATCTTTAAGGAAGAAAGCACGTTGGAGGTCTGGAAGGAGGATCGCACCGGTAAGTTTGCGCTACTCAACACATATCCAATTTGCAAATTTTCAGGAAAGCTCGGCCCGAAGCTTGCCCAGGGCGATTACCAAGCGCCTGAAGGATTTTATGACATTACTCCAAATCAGATGAACCCATGGTCGCAGGAGTATCTTGCCTTTAATACTGGTTTTCCCAACGCCTTTGATCGATCCCTTGGGCGGACTGGTAGTTTTCTTATGGTGCATGGTGGCTGCGAGTCAGTCGGCTGTTACGCCATGACGGATTATGAAATGGAAGAGATCTATGGTCTTGCTGACGAAGCATTCAAAGGCGGTCAAAATAAAATCCAGCTAGAGGCCTTTCCCTTCCAAATGACAGCGGAAAACCTGGAGAGCCACGCGGACGATCCTAATGCGCCATTTTGGGACATGCTCAAGAAGGGCAGTGATGCATTCTTGGCGATGGGGCGACCACCGACGGTGGGTGTCTGCGGTCAGCACTATGTGTTCAACCCGGTTCTGGCTGACAACAATCTCGATCCACGCGCGCCTTGCCCGCCCGGCATCGAATCAACACCTGTTGCGGGCGCGCCCCAATTGACGCCCGCTATCGCAATCCAATCAGACCTTATGGCCTATCAAGGCGATGATCCGATCGCTCGTGAACTAAAGAAAAACTTTCGAGCTGTTCACTGACGGGTAGAGGATTAAACTACGCAAAGCCGGTTGAATTCGCGCCGGTTCAGCAATCGCATTTTTACTCACTATACGGTTCAGGCCACGTTGCCGACGATTTAATCGGTAGCAGTGACGCATGTGAGCCTGTGACTTGTATCGCCTGTGGGGCCACTCACCTCAGTACGCGAGTGTGCCGTCTAACTGGCTGATAAGCGTAAGCAATTGAGGCGGCAACTCCCGCCGAGCTTGAGAAGCGAATCCGGACCGCCCTGAACGAGCGTAAGCGCACCGGTGAAGGTGTACGCGGGATTGCCAAACGCTTTGGCCTTGACCCGTCCACTGTGCAGCGGATCGCCCGCCCTTTCGTCGGCGCGGTCGCGTGAGGCCGACAGCACAGAAATGATGCTAAGCGCCCTCCACCCCGATGTCCGCTTTGCCCCCAAAAGCGGACATTGGTTGAGTGTGCCGGGATGTCCGCTTTGGGTGAAAAGCACCGAGGAGCAGCGCAAAACGGAAGTTTAACACGGTGGTCGCGGGCAGGACCGCTGCGCCGGCCGCGCGCGGAAGCGGACCCGTCGCAACGTTACTTCCCGTTTACGCCCAGGTCGCGAAACTCAATCCTGTTCCAGTTCCCGCCGGCGTCCGATAGCCGGGCACATATTCGAACCAGTTGAGGTCGAGGTGCTCGACCGCGCCCGCGACGGCGACCCAGTTGAGGATCTCTGAGGAGCCCGCGTGCAGCTTGTTGCGCGGCAGCGTCTTGAGAAACTCCGCGTTCTTGTCGGCGCAGGCTTTCAGGATGGCACGGTCGAAATCCTCGTCGACCAGGAAGTGGCTCAAGCCACCGGAAGCGAGCACGCCGACGCGCAGGTCCTCGCCGTAGGCTTCCACCGCCTTGCGGATCGCCTGGCCGAATTCATAGCAGCGGCGCGGCCGCGGCTGGTTGGGTGGAAAGTAGGTGTTGAGAAAGACCGGCACGGCCGCGACCGGCTTATCGGGCTCCATGACGCGCCGATGCACATAGGCGATGGCGTGACCTTCGCCCTCGCCCCCGGGCAGCCGCTCCGATGCCCCGAGGTCGAAGCTTAAGTCCATCAGCGTCTCGATCAGGTGGATGGCGAGGCCGGAATGCACCGGATAATCGCGCGGCTTCTCGTCCTCGAAGAAAGCCTGCCGGTTCTGCACATACCATTCGGGAAAGCGCCGGCGATATTCCTCGTGCTGCTCGTTGCTGTTGCGGATGGTGTCGCCGTAATAGATCGCGAAGGCCGGGCGGCAGTCCTCCTTGTAGCTCTCGTTCTGATCGTCGCCGATCACGATCAGCGCATCGACCTTGGCGCCGGCGAGCGTCTGCGCCACATGCTTGATCGCCGAGCGGGCGATGTTCTGGCGCGCGACCAGGTGCTCGGGCGCCACCATTTGCGCGAGCTTGGGGTCGGCCTTCTCCAGAAGATCGCCGTATGTGATAGGCCGGCCCTCCTTGTCACGGTGATTAATGTGCCGGTCGGTCTCGACAAAGCGTTGCAACGTCTCGTCGGAGGCGAGCAGCATCGGCGTGTGAGATGTTCCGAGCCCGAGCACGATTTTGGCCATCGGTTGGTCCTTCTACGTTCCTTCCGCCCTCTCTGTTGTCGCTTGCGCAGGGACGACAGTGTAAAGGGCCTCGTTCAATCGATCTTCACATTGGCGGCCTTGCCGACAGCGGTCCATTTCTCAAACTGCGACGCGATGAAAGCCCCAAACTCGCCCGGCGTGCCTGGATTGGTCACCGCGCCAAGCGGTGTGATGATGGTTTGCATCTCTTCAGTACGCAGGCCTTCGTTGATCGCGGCGTTGAGCCGGTTGACGATCGCGGCAGGCGTGCGCGCGGGCGCCACGATGCCGTTGAAGGTCAAGACTTCATAGTCGGGCACACCCGATTCCCCGATGGTCGGAAGGTCGGGCGCGAGCGGCGAGCGCGTGCGGCTCGTCACCCCAAATGCGCGCAGCTTGCCCTCGCGGATGAGCGGCAGCAGGATGGTGATGCTCTCGAATGTGAAGTGCACCGCGTCGCTCAATACGGCCGTGACCGATTCCGCGCCGCTCCGGTACGACACGCCGACGACATCGACGCCGGTGCGCGTCTTGAAGAGCTCGGCGGTGAGATGCGGCAGGGCACCGACTCCGGTATGGGCATAGTTGAGCTTGCCGGGGTTGGCCTTGGCGTAATCGATGAACTCCTTGAGCGTCTTGGCTGGGAATGACGGGCGTACCACCAGGATTTGGAAGCTCTCCGAGATCTTGGCGACCGGCACATAGTCCTTGACTGGATCGTAGCCGGCGCTCGCGGAGACCGCTGGGATGACCGCGAGCACGCTGGTGTTACCTGCTAGTAGTGTATAGCCGTCGGGAGCTGCGGTCGCGACCGCCTTGGCTCCGATCGCGCCGCCCACGCCGGGCCGGTACTCGATCACGATCGGCTGGCCTAGCCGCGGCGGCAGGATCTGTGAGGCAAGCCGCGCCGGCACGTCGGTCGGGCCGCCCGCTGTCGCCGGTACGATGATCTTTATCAGCTTGTCCGGATAGTTCTGCGCTGGGGCGCCCGTGTTGAGCCCAAAGAGCAGGATCAGCGCGGCCGCAACACCAATCAGCACGGCAATGCGCCGTGCATGTTCACTCTGCTGCGCGTCCACAGCAAGCGGATACGCCGCCAATGCATCGCCTATAAATGTAATGAACTGGCGCCGCCTCATGGGTTTCTCCAAGGGCCGACGATGGAAATCTAGCACATTCTTTGTGCTGCGCGTTACGCGGCAAGGGGCAGTTCATATCCGCTTTGGGTCAAAAGCAGACATTGAGGCACCTCGGCGTCATGTCCGCTTTACGCCCAAAAGGAGACATTGGGAGTCAGCGGTGAAATGTCCGCTTTGTGCCAAAAGCGGACATCAAAGCGAAGTAGTCGCCACTAGTGGTCATACTCGGCAGACACATCCTTGCCGGTATAGTCCTTCAAGAATGCAGTTGCCGCGATCGAAATAATCGCAGTTACGAGAATGTAGATCGCAATCGGTGTGCCCGATTTGTAAGTAGCAAACAAGGCGGTTGCGATCAGCGGCGCGGGTCCGCCCGCGGTGATCGAGGCGAGCTGATAACCGATCGAAGCCCCGCTATAGCGCAGTCGGGGCGTAAAGCTTTCGGCGATGAGTGCCGCCTGCGGTCCGTACTGCATATCGTGCGGGATCAATGACAACACCATCGCTATAAAGATCAACACCGATGAGCCGGTGTCGATCATCCCAAAATAAATGAAGCCAAACACCCCCATTGTCGCAGCGCCGATGATGTACATCTTCTTGCGCCCGATCCGGTCGGACATATAGCCGCTGAGCGGAATGGTAATCGCCGACAGACACACTGCTGCCAGGACGCCCGCCAGAAGAAGATCGCGGGACGCATGCAGCACCGTGATGCCATAGGCGAAGATGAAAGCGGTGAAGATGTAGAATGGCGCTTGCTCTGAGGTGCGAGCGAGCGCTGTTAGGATGATCGTGCCCCATTGCTTGCGACACACTTCGATGATCGGTGCCCGCTCAATCTTGCGCTCGGCGACAAGGTTACGGAACACCGGCGTTTCGAGGATTCGAAGCCGGATCCACAAGCCAATACCAACAAGCACGATGCTGAATGCAAATGGGATGCGCCAGCCCCAGCTCAGAAAGGCATCGCCCGAGATCGTGCTGAAGATGAGAACGGCAAGGTTGGCCAAAAACAAGCCGGCCGGACCACCAAACTGCGGCCAAGACGAAAGGAAACCGCGTTCGTGATTATGCCGCGCCCATTCCATAGAAAGGAGCACGGACCCGCCCCATTCGCCGCCCACGCCGATACCCTGCAGAAGCCGCAAAATGGTCAGGAGCACCGCTCCCCACAGGCCAATCGTCGCGTAGCCGGGCAGAAATGCGACTAAGAAAGTCGAAACTCCCATCAGTACCAAAGTGATGATGAGGGTAGACTTGCGTCCTACACGGTCGCCGTAATGGCCGAAGATGAAGGCGCCGATCGGTCGTGCGACAAAGCCAACGAAATAAATGCCGAAGGAGTTGAGTGTCGCGGTCAGTGGGTCTTCGTTAGGAAAAAACAGCTTGCCGAACACCAGGCCGGCCATCGTGCTGTACAGGAGAAAATCATACCACTCGATCGTCGTTCCCACGGTTGCAGCGATAACGGCACGACGGAGTTCTCGACTATGCTGGTCAGGTGTAAGCGCATAGTTGGTGTCGGTCACGGCTACCATTTGTGTTTCCTCCCTGGGAAAGAGATCACGCCGGATTGATGTTGGCAGTCCGAATCACGTTGCCCCATTTTGCGATTTCGTCGCTGATGAGCTTGTGAAAATCAGCGGTCGAACCACCTAGCGGTACACCACCAACATCGGCAAACCGCTCTTTCACCTTAGGATCGGTCAGCACGGCGTTGATCTGATGGTTGAGCGTATTGATAATCGCTTCTGGTGTTTTCTTTGGTGCGCCAATTCCGTGCCAAATGGATGCTTCAAACCCTGGCACGAATTCTGCGACAGCTGGAACGTCCGGTAGAGCGTCTGAGCGCGTCGCGCTGGTTACAGCAAGGGCCCGCAGCTTGCCGGCTCGTATGTTCGCGATCGCCAGAGGGATGGGTGGAAAAGCACATTGGACCTGACCGCTAAGCAGATCAGGCAGGAGACTTCCACTGTAAGGGACGTGCATCAGATCAACGCCAGCCATCATTTTGAACAGCTCGGCATTCACGTTGGGCGCGCTGCCATAGCCTGCTGAAGCATAGTTGATCTTGCCCGGATTGGTCTTGGCATAGGCGATAAACTCAGGAAGTGTTTTGGCTGGAAGCGCCGGCGTCACCACTAGGACATTGGGCGATCGGAACGTAGCCACAACCGGCGCGATGTCGTGGACGATGTTGAATTTCAAATTCTTGTAGAGAGTTGCGTTGACCGCGTTGGTCACAGTCATCGCCAAGAGCGTATAGCCGTCGGGAACCGCTTTAACGGCCTCTTCGGCAGCAATATTAGTGGCGGCCCCCGGATGGTTCTCCACAAAAACTTGCTGTCCCAGTCGCTCCGACAACGATTGTGCAATCAGCCGGGCAACAATATCGGTGGCGTATCCAGCTGGGAAACCGACGATGAGACGAACCGGCCTCGAAGGATAGCTATCCGCCGTTGCGAGGCGCGGAATAGCTATGACGGAACTGGCAGCTGCAGATAAATGCAAGAACTCTCGACGGGGAAGTTTCATGGCGACCCCACGAGTTTGCGAACTCCTGCGGTAATCGCCACAGGCGGTTCAATCCAATATCGTTTTATCGTCGAGTTTTTGCCTGCCGCAGGCACAACCGCTGCCTTTGATTTCAGGGATTGGCGGCATGTCCCGTTGACAGCTCAAAACAATGTTACGCCAATTGCTAAGCATTGGATAGCGATGTGACGTCTTAATCCCAAAATTTTGGGCTAGCTGAGGATCCTGAGGTGCTCATGTCCGCTTTAGCTCCCAAAAGCGGACATTGAGCCGCTTA
>Ga0306920_100000415_pt1 | contig 49836 bp, 40 predicted proteins | sample flu12Cox44000170_FD_204666 | JGI IMG/M metagenome (GOLD analysis project Ga0306920, IMG submission 204666) | Lab enrichment of tropical soil microbial communities from Luquillo Experimental Forest, Puerto Rico - flux4day.12C.oxic.44.000.170 (v2)... | ecosystem: Environmental > Terrestrial >... | reverse complement strand
TATCGGCGCTGCTCTGCTGGAATAAGGCCCACTGCGCTTTGCTGTGCGCGAGATCTTGCTTGCGCTGATATTTTTTCTTTGTAGGCGTCTCTCCCTCTCAAGCACCAGATCGCAGTAGCGGGCGGAAGTAACCATGGCGCGACGATTCTAGACGCCGCGCGCCGTCCGGCTCGCCCCCCAGCCGGGCGGTCATCTCCTTCGCCCTCTTCGGACTCATACACTTCAACCGCGTTAGGGGGTAACGATGTACCCTTCCAATTCCAAGTCGCGCTATTTCTTGACAGTGGGGGTGAGAGCAACCGCAAGGGTATCGTGGTGGTAGGCAATGACGGAGCGGAGGTACGGACCGATCTGGTCTTCATCCGTATAGCCGGCTGCATGAGCCGCAGCTTGTTGCTTTTGCTTGGACGGAGTCACGCAGGTTCCATTGCGCGAGCAGCCCGCGTACTGCTGCAGGTCCTGGTAAAAATCGACGGAGAGAATGTCCCACGCGGCACCCTGGTCGCGCACAAAAACAAAAATCTCCGGGCGGCCGAGGAATTTTTGGTAAGTGCTCTCCATCTCGCGTTCCTTGCGCAGTTCGGCTTGTTTGCCGGGAAGCGCGTGCAACATTTCAACGTGGTAGAAGCCAGAATCCTTGAATGCAGCTTGCATAGTTTCTAGCGCAGGCCCGTAGAGGAAAATGTCCTCTTGCCAAGCGATATCCTTTTGGATTCGCCCCGCAAGATCGGCCGCGGAGGCTTCGACCTTGGTGCGCCGGGCGGTGCGTTCGGCGCTGTAGTAGTCGGCATAACTCTTCAACGGGTAGATAAGCAGCAAATCCCAGTTATCACCCTGGCTGTGGCGCATGAAGAACGGGGCTGTGTCGCCCGCCGCTTCCGTGAGGGAGGCGCGCGTCTTATACAAATCAATCAGCTCCACAATTTTGTCCGGGGCAGCCTGTACCAGTTGTGCCCGGTAGAGATAATTTCCCTCGGCCGCCGCCGCGGCCCGAACAAGTATCAGCAGCAAAATGATTGTTGCTGCAAGAATACGCATGCCGGGCTCCTTTAGGCTCCCGTCGTCAGCGAAATGATTGGAGGACCGAGAGCCACGGCGGAAATGGTAGGAATCCTGCAAGCGAAGGTCAAGCGTGCAGCAAGGTAGAACACCTGAGAAGAGGGAAGAGTGCCTTTGTCGGGGGAGCTTGACTTATTCGTAGCGAAGCGCTTCGACCGGATCCAACTTCGCAGCCTTCATCGCCGGCCAGACACCGAAGATCAAGCCGACGCTGACGCTAACGACAATACCTGTGACGGCAGCCCAGACCGGCACGCTGCCGGGCCAGTTCAATGCGAGGCGAACAAGGAGCACCAAGCCGTTGACGAGGACGAGCGCAATGATTCCGCCTATGCCCGTCAGCGTCATCGCTTCCAGCAAGAACTGCCAAACAATGTCCTTGCTTTTGGCGCCAATGGCTTTGCGGACGCCGATTTCACGAGTCCGTTCCGTGACGCTTACGAGCATGATGTTCATTACCCCTACCCCTCCGATGAGCAAGCCAATCGTGCTGAGCACGATCGTGGAGAGATACACCATATACATAATGTTGTGAAAACTTTGCACCTGCTGCTCGGCGGTAGCGATGGAGAAATTATCTTTCCCCTCAAAAGGTACGTTGCGACGCCGCCGAAGTAGTTCCGTGGCCTGGTCGACGGCCTGGTTGAGCATGTTCGGCCGCGCCTGCATGCGGATATTCACTTCTTGCGCCGTAGGGTAGGTTTTCTTGTAGGTATTGAAAGGGATCAGGACGCGGCGATCCTCATCGCCCATGCCGAAGCCGCCCTTGGGCTTCTCGACGACGCCGATGACTTTGAAATCGGACCCGTCAATCATGACATCCTTGCCGATCGGATCTCCTTCGGGAAACAAGACCGGCGCGACATTTTCGCCAAGCATCACAACTTTCTCTTTGTGAAGATCGTCGCCTTCGCTGATGAAGCGGCCGGCAAGTGTGGCGGCATTTGCATACACGATGCCGAAGTTGGCTTGCACCCCTCGGAAATCAATGCCTGTTACCTCGCCAGCCTTGGTGCGTACAGCGTGGGGAACCTCCCAGTCGGTCATCAGGAAGGCAGTAACATTCTTGACGGCGGGGCAACTCTCCGCAAGGACGCGCGCGTCTTCGAGAGTCAAAGGCTTGCGTTGGCGCTCTTCGAGCGGTGGCGGGCCATTGTGGCGACCCTGGTCCCACTTCGTGATGAAGGCCGTATCGGCACCGAACTGTTTCACGTTTTCCTGCACCTGAAGGTCGAAGCCGGTGATGAGCGCCGCCACCAACATGATGACGCTGACGCCAAGCACCACGCCGAAGACGGTCAGCGCGCTGCGCAGTTTGTGCGTGCGTAGGGTACCCATGGCTTGTCTCAGGTTTTCGCCATTCGCTTGTGGCATAGCCGCCCCCCTAACCGTCCGCTCTCAGGGCTTCAATGGGATCAAGCTTCGCGGCGCGCATCGCCGGGAAAATCCCGAAGAAAAGTCCAACACCCGTGGAAATCACCAGCGAAAGCACCACCGCGCTGATCGGCGTCTCCATGGGCATGGAGATGAGCGTCTTGGCGAGATAAACGACAAGGTACGCACAAAGGATTCCGATCAACCCGCCCGAGGCCGCAAGCACGGCGGACTCAGTCAAAAATTGCATGAGAATATGTTTCTTGCGCGCGCCGAGCGAACGGCGCAGACCGATCTCTCGCGTGCGCTCGGTGACGCTCGCCAGCATGATGTTCATGATAACGATGCCACCGACGACCAGGAACACGCTGACCAAGGCCATCGCGACGAAGGCCAGATTTTTCGTCAGGTCGTTCCACAAAGCCATGATCGAATCGGAGCCCAAAATCGCGAAATTGTCCGGGGCATCATAGGGCAGGTGCCGCCAAGCCCGCATCAGCATGCGCGCTTCATCCTCGCTCGCGCTCATCAATTCCGCGTTGGGTGCTTCGATAAAGATCGTGGCCCAATCAATAGGTCGATGCCAACTCTTCAAAAAAGTGCCAATGGGCATGATCATGTAATTGTCTTGCGATTGGCCAAAGGCGCTACCGATCGGCTCCGCCACACCGATGACCAGATAAGTATGGTTCTCGGCACGAATGGTTTTTCCTATGGGATCCGTGTTGGGAAAGAATTTCTGTACCAGGTCGGGGCCGATAAAGACCACATCCGAGTGGTGCTCATCGTCCGCCTGGGTAATGAAACGGCCTTGGGCTACGTTGAGGTTGCGCACATCGCCAAAGTTGGGAGTGGCGCCCATGACGTCGGTATTTTCCATGATGGCGTCGCCGCTGCGGGTTTGCGCATTGCGGTCTTCTTCCGCCGCTACGGCTCGAGCCAATTTCATGCTTTCGCGCATGCGCTTGTAGTCTTCCATGGTAACCATGGGACGTTTCTGCGCCTTCAAGAACATGTCCCGGCTGGTAATAATGCCGAAGCGATCGACGACGAATACGTTTGCGCCCATGTCGGCCACGCGGGTGGCCACGTACATGTTCAGCCCGGCAATGACACTCATTACGGAAACCAGGGTGGTTACAGCAAGAATGACGCCCAACAGCGTCAGAAAGCTGCGCAGCTTGTGCGCGCGCAAAGCATCTAGGGATAACTTGAAAGTCTCGAAGAAAGTGACCCACGCTCTCTTGAAGCGTGTGAAGCGGGAGAGAGACACCTCGACCGTGCCCGCGAGTGGTGGCGCACCTGAAAGTCCCTCCATGGGGGCAACACCCAAGACGTACTCCTCCTTCTGGTAAGACGAACCAGGCCCCGAATTCGTTCCTTAGTTGGACGCACGGAAGCCATCTTTGCTTTCAGACGACCTGCGTGTAATCTCGTGGCGTAACCCATTGTACCGGGTCGCCAGTATGGGGGAGCGGTTTTTGCCAGTCGAATGGCTCCTTCCGAGAGCCGGACGGAAGAACTAATTATATGTCTTTGCTTTCTATGAGATATGAACCGCTGAATCGATGGCTCCTCAAGTCTGCCCTTGGGCGGAAGGTTGCCATCCTGATGTTCTGCGCTACATTCCTCGGTCTACTGACCTTTCCTCAGAGCACATCTGCGCCAGCCTCTAAGGATCAGAGCGATCTCTTCGACCGCGTTATTGCCAATCAAAAGCGCACGGAAAGCGCTCTGGACGTCTACGAACGCATTGAGCGAGTCGAGATCCGCAAGTCCGGCAGCGATGCTAACCCCTTTGAAGTCAAGGCTTGGCGGGTATTCCCGGCGGGGACCGGAATGGACAAAATCTCGCTCGGACCTGGCGACAAGCCCGCGAATCTCGAAAATTACCGCGCGGAACTCGAAAAACTCGAAAAGCAACTAGTATGGGCAGCCCAACGAGGACCCGCGCAGCAGGAAGCGTATGCAAAGCTGGAACGGAAAAGGAAAGAACGCAATGAATTGCTCAACTCGACGCACGATGCTTTTCTCTTTGCCCTGGTGGGCCATGAAGTGCGCGGTGATCGTAGCCTCGCCAAGTACACCATGTCACCCAACCCCAAATACAAACCCACGAACCGCAACACCACGCTATTCACCAAAGTGAGTGGAACACTGTGGATTGACGTGCAGTCCAGCGAGCTGGCGAAAATTGAAGGCCACGTCACAGAGGACATCTCTCTGGCGCTCTTTGTCGCCAAAGTCTACAAGGGCAGCTATTTCATGCAAGAGCGCTACGAGATCGCACCGGGAATCTGGCTGCCTACGTTTCAACAATATGACTTCGATGGGCGAAAGTTTCTACTTCCCTTTTCTATCCATGAACGGTCGTTCTACACCAGCTACAGACGAGTGGGCCCGCCCAAGGAAGCCAGGGAAATAGTGCTTAGCGAATTGAGCAAGGGCGCAGGTGAACGAGCGGACCCCTGAAACTTCACGCGCTAAACTGGGTTAGATAGTACTAGAACTATTCTGGCCGGTCTGGAGGTTTCATGTTCCGCTGGCTTCTTTGCTTTTTCCTGCTCTGTGGATCGCTCGCACTGCCATGCGCCGCGCAGTCTGATCCGGCCTCTTCCTCGGGACCAACTCCAAGCGGCGGCACGGCTGCGGATTCGTTTTTAAGTCCAACCGCAAATGCGCCAAAAAAAGTCTGGACCAACGACAATCTCGGAGACGCGGCTGGACCGGTCTCGGTTGTTGGGGACAAACGCAATCAGAAATACAACATGACGCATTCCAAGCCTGGAGACCCGGCCACTGCCGCCAAAATTCGGGAAAATCTACAGAAGCTCCAGGCGCAACTGGATGACGCCAACAAGAAACTGGCCGCATATGAAGCATTTCAGGAGGGTGAGCTGGTCTCGACGGGCGGCCGCGATGTAAGTAAGGGGTACAGCCGTGCGCCGGTAGATCAGCAGATGGCGTCGCTGGAGGTGAAAAAGAAGGATTTGGAAGCGAAGATCGATGCGCTGTTTGAGGAAGCGCGAAAAAAAGGAATCGAACCCGGGCAATTGCGGTAAAGGGACGAGCACCATGCAAGTAAGAACAATCTATCCCGGTTTGTTTCTGGTGGCCGCCGCGTTCGTTTGCGCCGCCCGAGCTCAGGATCCCGGGAGCACCTCAACCGGCAACGCGAAACAGGAGGCCCCCTCTGCCCAGAGCAATGCAATATCAGAGAAAAGAAGCCAAAGAAGGTCTGCACCAATGACGAACTCAGTTCCGTCAGCGGTGGTGTTTCCGTGGTTGGAGACGGAAACCAAGCAACTGCACAGCCTTCCCCGAGGAGGCCAGAGTCTTCGACCGGAGGGAATGATTTCCGGCGAAAGCAGATTGAGACTTACCGAAACCAGATTCAACAGCTGCAATCTCAGATCGACGTGGCCGACAAGCGCATTACACAACTAAAAAATTTCAAAGGGGAGCACGCCAGCCCTGCAGGCGGAATCAATCCTGCACAGGGGTACAACATGGTTCCCGTGGAAGAGCAGGTCAGACAACTGGAAGAAAAGAAGAAACACCTGCAGGCCAAAATTGACGACTTGCAGATCGACGCGAGAAAGAACGGGATCGATCCGGGCGAGCTACGGCAGTTAAAACGCGTCGGATGCTCTTCCGCTTATCCGAGTAACCGAGAGCCCTCAGGCCTTGCTCAAGGACAGGAACAGGGTCAGATAGCGCTTGAGATTTTGCGTGATCAGGAAATTTTCCTTCACGTGCTCATGACCATGCTCCCCGAGACGCGTGGCAATTTCCGGATGGGACAACAGAAAGCGGATTTGATAGGCCGTTCCTTCCACGGAATGCGCTAGAAGCCCGGTGTGTTTGTGAATGACTTGAGTGGGGATGCCCCCCACGGCCGAAGCCACCACCGGCTTTTTCTTCCAGAGCGCTTCGGAGACGGTGAGACCAAACCCTTCACGCAAACTCTTCTGAATGACGATCGTGGAGGCGCGTTGCAGGGCGTTCACCTCGAGGGGCGCCCACGCGGGCAATTCCAATACCTTTACGTCGCTGTCTCCATGAGCGGCTTGGAGAACCTCCTTCAGGACCTGGGCGCCTTCCGGATCGTCGGAAGCGCTGCCGCCCGCCAAAACCAACTGGCAATCAAAATAGCGTTTCACAATGCGATAAGCACGAATCACGCCGACGGGATCCTTCAAGCGGTCAAAACGCGAGATTTGGGTGAGGATGGGCCGGAGCGGATCAATCTGAAAGCGCGAAAGCACGTCAGCGATGAACTCCGGCGGCAGCTCGCGGTTTTTCTCCGAAAGGGGATCGATAGCGGGATAGAAAAGATACTGCGGGATGCGCAGTTGGCGCGCAAATTCCGGTGAAGAGAAAATCGTACCGTCATACCGGGAAACATAGGCTTCGAGAAAATCCCAGACGGCCCGGTTGGGGTGCGACAGATCGATGTGGCAGCGCCAGATCCAGTGGTTCGCTTTCTTCGGCCGGCCCTCGATCAAAGCGGCGGGCTGGGGATCATGAATCACGACGAACTCAGCGTCCAGAGGCAGCCGGTGGAGATTGCGTTCGTTGTAATCCCGGAAAATAGCAAAGTCGTGGGATTCGGCGTGATAGGGAGCCCCGTGAAGAGCATTATGGAAGGACTTGGTCACCTCAAAAAAGTCTTCGCCGCCCGTCATCACGTCCCAGCGGATGGGCAATTCGAGTTCTTCGGCAAGAGGCACCAGGCGGTTTAGAATTTCGGCCACGCCGCCACCCACTGCCGTGGAATTGATCATCTGGACGGAGCGCCCCCGGAGAGGCTTGGCGAGCGCTCGCAATTCCTCCAATTCTCCGGCGCCGATTACGGCTGCGTATTCATCTAGCGGAATGCGAGTCGCCATCTGCACTGGGGTCATGCTTTCTCCTTTCGCGGTCCACCAGACGGAGCAGCTTGGCGCGGGCGCTGTCGAGCGTGTTGGTGTACACGTCGATGTGGTTGATGCTTTCGGCGAGTGTCATTAGGCCCAAGCCGTCGGCCAGCCAGTAGGAAAAATCATTGGTCTGCAGTTGCAGCCGCAACCGGGAAGTAATGAAGTGAAAGAAAAAGCTGGCGTGGCTGAGCCGGATGATTCCGTCTCGGAATTCGTCGAGAGTGGTGGCGCTAAAGCCAAAAGGAACGGTCACTTCGACGCTTTCGCAGAAATAAAAACGCTCGAGGGCGCTTTGCTGCGCAAATTCGGGATGATCCTGGCAGAAGTCGCGAACCACGCGGCAAAGATCCGAGCGGAGTGCGGCGATCGAGGAATAGTCCCGGATATCGAGGGCGGCCAATTGCTCCGCGAGAGCGTCGCGGTTGGCGTCCACCAGAACCCATTGGGCAAAATCGTTCGAGAAACCCTCGGTGAGAAAATGATGGCTGCTCAGCGTTTGGAAGGTGTGATGAAAGATCGAAGCATCGCTGCACTGCTCGAGTCCGGAAAGTAATTCGGAGAGAGTGATGGCGGAGAGGTTGCCTATCCGGGTGAGATGCGACACGGTGAAAAACTCGAAAGGCGTCACAGCCGTCGTGGTCATCCGCTTTCTCCTAGGCGAGCTTTCGTGAGACAAAGGGAATCTCTTTGCGCTCGGTTGGCGCAATGCGGATTTCCGTCAGGTCCGAAAGAAGGTTTGCAGCCCAGCGATAAACGTTGTGTTCCAGAACGGTTTTGCGCATGCGGACCATGCGGGTGGCTTGCTGCTCCGAGCTCATATCCAGGGCTTGATGAATAGTATCGGCCAATTGCTGAACGTCGTACGGGTTGATGAGCAGCGCATCGGGCAATTCGCTGGCTGCTCCCGCGAAGGTGCTGAGAATCAGGACGCCACGTTCGTCCTCGCGGGCGGCGACGAATTCCTTGGCAACAAGGTTCATGCCATCGTGCAGCGAGCTGACAACGCAAAGCGAAGCTGCGCGATAGAAACGCGCGATTTCCTGGTGTGAATGGTGCCGCTTGAGAAGTACGATTGGCTTCCAGCGGCCCACCTGAAAGCGCGCATTGATGCGTTCGGATTCGGCGATCACTTCCTCGATAAATTGCCGGTAGCGGGCGATGTCCGTGCGGCTCGGTGCTCCAATTTGTACAAAAGAGAACCGTTGCTGGTAGGCGGGGTACAGCTCCAGGAAGCGCTCGATGGCATGAAAACGCTCCAGGATTCCCTTGGTATAGTCAATGCGGTCCACACCCACGCCGAGAAGCGACGCCTCAATTCCGAGTTCGGCGCAAAGCGCTGCGCGTTCTTCCCCGGAACTCACGTACGAATAAGGTGTGGGCCCATTTTGGGAAGCCGCGACGCTGATCGGATAGGGTCGCACGCGTGTAACATGCCCCTGGCGATTCACAGCAAAGCGGTCCCATTCGGTCAGTGCTTCCACGGCGTGGTCCACGGTCTCCAGGAAATTGTTGCAATGCGTCTGGATGTGGAAACCGATCAAGTCCGCGCCAAGCAATCCATCCACGAGTTCGCGCTGCCAGGGACAAATCCCAAAGGCTTCCGCATTCGGCCAGGGGATGTGCCAGAAAATTGCGACGGCCGCGTCGGGGCGCGCTTCCTTTACCATGCGTGGAAGTAGCGCAAAGTGATAGTCCTGCGCGAGTAGAACCGGTGATTGAATCCCCGCCATTTCCTGGAGCACCGCATTCGCAAAGCGGCGGTTGATTTTCTGGTATTGGAGCCAGTCTTCCTGGCGGAAGATGGGCCGCGTATGCGCTATGTGGCAGAGCGGCCACATGCCCTCATTTGAAAAACCCTCGTAGTAGCCGCGATCCTCTTCGTCGGTGAGCCATACCCTCCGCAGTGTGTACGTGGGGCGATCGGGCGGAACTTGCAAGTGGTCCTGCGCGTCCACGCTTTGGCGATCGGCATTACCCGAACCGTTGGCGATCCATATGCCGTTGCAAGCCTGAAGGACAGGCTCGAGGGCCGTCACCAGCCCGCTGGCCGGCACGATCACTTGAACCGACTTCCCGTTTTCCTCGAATACATGCATATAGGGCTCGCGGTTAGAGACAACGAACAACGTCTTGTCTTCTAATTTTGTGCGCAAGCTGACACGCAGCCGTTCGGCGGTCCAGACGGACGATTGCGAATCGCGGAGCTGCGCTTCCTCTTGAGCGACGGCACGGGCTGTGTCTAATGCCCGGGCGAGGTGTTTCACTTCTGTATGAATCTGGTCGAAAAACTCGCCCTTGGGGAGCGTTTGCGCACTATCCGAAGAGCCGGCGCGCAGGGTGCGCAGCCATTTCGTGGTTCTTGCAAGTGGAGCGGTGAAATTCCAGCGAACCAGCACGAAAGCAAGCGAGATAATCAGAATGGTCTGCAGCAGCGCGGTGAGGACAGAATCGCGAAGTACCAAGGACACCCGGCTCTCGATGTAAGAGGTGTCGTAAATGACCGCGAGGGTTCCATATAGTTCGTCGTTGCGGTGAAGGGGCAGGGAATAAACAAACAGAGGCTTGCCGTCCGCATGAAGAAAGTCGGCGGAGCCCGCGTCCAGCCTTTCGGCGCGCTCAACTTCGGTCGGCCTGGAACCAAAAAAGGAAGGAAGTTCGGGGGTGATGGCTAGAGTCGCGCCTGCCCGATCATAAACAGCAACACCCAGCAGGTGTTCGCGCTGGCCGAAGCGATCCATAATGCGCTGAAGACTCTTGTCGCTGGCTCGGCTCGAAGCGGCCTCTATGCTCTCCTGAAGACTTTCCGCAAGTGTGGCGGCACGACGTGAAAGGTCATTTCGCAGGTTTCGCCGCTCCGTGCGCACCTGATACGCCGCATAGAGGAGTGACACACATATGACGCTGACGGCGAGCGGCAGTACGAGTTTCAGTGTCGTGCGCATGTCAACACCTCCTGAGCTGGACGTTAGGAATCATTACCTTCAACCAGCCGGATGCGCTTCAATGGCATCGCAGGAAGGCGGTGCGCACCTTGCCGGGCTGAAGTCTTTATGAGATTCGCGCTGCGGAATCTTCACCGAAATAAGAAACTCGAAATCATTTCCTCCCCTGATAGAAACTGGACGCAATGCCGGGGCTGGGTCGGTGCGTCTGTAGTCGATTCAAAGAAATGAACGAGACAGTGAAATTGCACTCGCTTCGACTAATAGAGGTTGATTCCAGAAGCCGGGGTAACAATCACCCGCGTTGCGATCATGTTATCGCCGTCTTGACGGAATTCCACCGCTGCCTGCGAGCCCACGCTCAACCGGCCTTCTACTTTGGTGTTGCCATCAATCTGGAATTTCAATGTGTTGGCTTTCTGGTTCTTGATAATGTCGAGAGAAAACTGCGCGTCACCGACGGCAGAAATCTTCCCGGTAACAGATTGCGTTTCCTCGGCCGGATTCAGGAGAGACGCAGTTGGAACAGGGGGCGGGGTGGACCAGACGGCGATCGTGAAACACATCATAAACAACGAGCTTAGAAACAAAGCAGTTCGGAATCGCATGATGGAAAATCCTCCATTTCCATTTCGATTTCGACTGGGTGAGTTGTATTGTGGCACGAACGGCTCCAAAGCGTATGGGAATTTGAATTCTTCCTGTAAGACATTGAGGAGATAGCGAGATACATAAAGAGAAAACCGAAACACACTGCGAGGAACCAGTACTGGTCCATGAAAATTTTGCGCGAAGATGAAGTTAAATCTGGAAACCGCTCCCTTGCGTTCCCTTGTGAAACTCGCAGTAGGGAAAAAGCGCGAGCAGAAATGACAACTATGAATGACGGAAAAGAGAAAGAGTCTACTCGTAGAAAATTCCTGAAGACCGCCGCAATCGCAACTGCGGGGACGGTGGCAGGCGCAGCGGGGATCAACGCTGTATCGCCGGACGTTTTACCGGAAGAAATGATCTTCGAGCCGAATCCCAGCTATTGGGCAAGGGCGCTGCCTGCGGTGAATCCCGCTTTGCGAAAGGATGTCGAGGTAGACGTCGCCATTATCGGTGGCGGCTTCACTGGGCTCTCGGCTGGCTATTACCTGAAAAAGGCGTTCCCCAAAGTGCAGGTCGTACTGCTCGAAGCGAAGCGCTGCGGGAATGGCGCTTCAGGCAGAAACGGCGCGATGATGCTCACTGCCACGGCCGACCGCTACATGCAAGGGAGCGGCAATGCATCGCTGGATAAACGCATTTACGATTTGACGGTCGAGAATATTCGCAGCTTGAAAGAACTGTCTGCCACACTTGGGATAGACGCGGAGATCGAACAAGACGGGGCGCTGCAAGTTTGCAACACCAGGGAAATGGCTGAAGAAGGGCGTCGCTATATCGAAAAAGCCCGGGCCGCGGGATTTCCCTCCGAATTCTGGGACAAACACAGGATTGGCGAAGCGATTGGGACGAACGCCTACGAAGGCGCACTGTTCGATCCGAATAGCGGACAGGTGCATCCAGGAAAACTGGTGGGACTATTCAAAGTGGCGGCGGAGTCGGTCGGCGTAGAGATTTTTGAGCAATCCCAAATCATTCATGTCGTGGAAGGCGATCCCATCAAGGCGGTCACAAAGAATGGGCCAACGGTGCGCGCAAGATCGCTCGTGCTCGCTACAAACGCTTACAGTTCGAAACTGGGCTATCTTCGCAGGGCGGTCACGCCAGTTTTCGATTACGTTGGCATAACGGCGCCATTGAGCGAATCGCGGATTTCGGAGATCGGCTGGCGAAAGAGGATCCCGTTCAATGACACCCGCACGGAAGTCTTTTATCTGGGATTGACGAAAGATAACCGGGTGCACATCGGCGGGGGTCCGGTGGACTATGTTTTCAATAATGGTTTTCAAGAACCCGCCAACTCGGAAAAGCGTTATGCGACCCTGCGCTCGGAGTTGGGGCGCATTTTCCCTGAGCTTGCCGCTGAGCCCTTCGAAACGAAATGGAGCGGGTCGGTGGATATGTCCCTCGACGAGACCCCCGCCGTAGGCCGCATGGGGAAACACGAGAATCTTTACTACGCCATCGGATTCTCTGGCCATGGTGTGAATTTGACGTCCGTATTCGGAAGAGTACTGGCCGACCTGATCGCAGGAAAATCAGCAGATTGGAACTGGCTACCCTACCTGGATCGCCTTCCCCCCTATACGCCAAACGAACCACTTCGTTGGCTGGGCGTTAATTTGGCCTTGGGTTACTACCGCCTGACGGATCCTTCCAAGCCCTGAGAAGTAAGACTCTCATATAGATAAAGGGGAAAATGGGAGGACCGCGTCCCTGCCCAGTACTTCCGACGGAGGACACGAGACGCGGACTTTCCCTTGGTTCAGAGAGTGGCAAGCCTCCGCGGAGCGGAGGCAATGTACTCTTTAGGCTGCTCAGGACCGGGTACTTGGGGAACCCGATTCGAGCGGAGTACGACTGAGCCAAGAATGGGAAAAGAACGTCTCTGGGTCAAACGAACTGGATGTATTTCTTCTATGAACTACTAAGCCTTGTTTTAGACGAAACTTATAGTCTTTTATCAACCGCCTTTTTGGAGTAGCATGGCAGTGCCAACAAAGTCTTTGGGACTAGTTTCATGCCGATAGCCATGCCATCCGGCCGCGGACTGTACAAGTTTGGTCTCTACGAGGCCGACCTGGACCAAGGCATTCTGACGCGTCAAGGCACTCCAGTAAAACTTCAGGAGCAACCATTTCGCATTCTTGCCCTGCTTTTGGAAGCACGCGGGGAGGTGCTCGCCCGTGAAGAACTCCGAAAAAGCATCTGGCCAGAGGGTACGTTTGTCGAGTTCGATGGAAGCATGAACACTGCCTTGATGAAACTGCGTGCCGCTTTGAATGACAATGCAGATAACCCCGTTTTTATAGAAACCGTACCTCGAAGAGGTTACCGGTTCATTGCGCCAGTGGAGTTAGCGCCTGTCGAAACACCCACGGTCGTGACAGCGATTCGGATCGAAAGCGACGAAAAAGAACTCGATGACCTGGAATTCCCGACGGACGCGGCCGCCGAAGGGTCGCTTCATCGGAAACAGCTTCGAGCAGGCGGGGTTACTCTGGGGTGGTGGCAGGTGGCGGCAATCCTCGTAGCTGTAATGGCATTGGTGATTTACGTGATGTGGCCCAAGCCGGAAGCGCGGGTCATCGCTGTCCGCCAACTGACACACTCCGGCCAACTGGATCCATGGGGCAAGCTCGTCACCGACGGGAGCCGAATTTATTTTGTTGTTCGCGATGTCACTGGTTGGAACCTGATGCAGACCTCCGTGGAGGGCGGCGGTATCCAGAGAACCCCGACGCCTTTTGACAACACGAGGATCTTCGACCTCTCACCGGACCACACCCAATTCCTAATTGGTCAGTTGACGCACAGCGGCGAAGAGACGGCGTTGTGGCTGTGGCCGGTGCAGGGCGGCGCACCGCATCGTGTGGGAGATGTCACGGCACAGGAAGCGGTATGGTCCCCCAAGGGCGATATGATTGCCTACATCCAAGGCGAGAGTATTCAAATTACGGATCTCGAAGGTGGACATAGCCGGGAAGTTGCCCGTTTTCACCCAGCGCCACGCTCGCTGGTCTGGTCCCCAGACGGACGGCGGTTGCGATTCACACAACCAGACTTGAGCGAGGGCACCGATTCGATGTGGGAGATTGGGGTGGATTCCACTTCCCTGCGTGCTGTTCTGCCCGAGGGACAACGCGGTCCCCATGAGGGCAGCGGAACGTGGCTCGCTGGCGGGAAATATTTCGCATTTTCCTCTGGAGTGGATTTGCGAGCAAGTTTGGCAGTGGATACGCAGGCGAATATCTGGTTAATGGAGGAAAGGCGCGGCCTTCTGAGCAACAAGAGTGGCGCGCCGATCCAGTTGACCAAAGGCCCTATCGCTTTTGACCACCCTGCCGCTGTCGCGGATGGCACGCGCATTTTTGCCATCGGTTCGCACAACGAGTATCAATTACTACGCATTGATCGCAAAACCTCCGTAAAAACGGCCATGCTGGCGGAGTCCGGTGCGACGGGAATGGATTTTTCGCTCGATGGCCAGTGGGTGGTATACGCAGCTCGGGAAAACGGCACGCTTTGGAAAAGCCGCATAGACGGTAGTGGCCGCGTCCAGCTGACGGCCGGCGCCACGGGTGCGTTCGCCCCGCGCTGGTCACCCGACCAGAAGCAGATCCTTTTCACGGGATTCTTGCTCGACAAGCAGCCGCGGCTCTATGTAGTGTCGGCGCAAGGCGGCGCGCCGAAGAACGTTCTTCCGACGGACAACAAGTGGGCCACGGTCTCCGGAGACTGGCGCACGGACGGACGGCAGATCGTTCTGGATGTGCAGGATACGGAATCGGGAAAAGAACCGAACATTCGCATTCTGGATCTGGAAAGCGGAGTACTCACCGACTTGCCTGCCTCGGATGGACTGATTGAGCCCCGCTGGTCCTCGGATGGAAGGTACATCGCTGCACTGGATCCAAAACAGAAGCAGGTTCAGTTGTTCGATAGCAAACAACAGAAGTGGTCGCTGCTGGCCGAAGCTAATTTCCCTTCGGCACTGCGCTGGTCACCCGGAAGCGATGCCTTATATTTTCAGGACACCGACGAGGTGGAGGAATCGGTCTTCCGCGTGCCGATGGCTACGCGCGAAACGGAGCCCGTAACACGCTTTGGAGATTTGTTGAGTTCCGGAGCAGAGCGCTGCATCTTCACAGGACTAAGCCCGGATGGTTCGGTGTACGTCACCGTGGACCACGGCGACGTAGATGTCTACGCCATAGACTTGAAACTACCGTAGCCTGCCAAACTAAGGAAATCCCATTGCTTTGGTTAATTCAAGCCAAATACGGAGATATGCGCAAGGAGACCTGCCCTGTTTTCGTGATGGCTGTGGTTGTGCTTTTGTGTCTGGCGCCTCTCCTCGTCGGAGTGATGCCGGCGCAACGGCAGAAAAGGGACAGTATCAATGTTGGGCGCGTAGAGGAAATGCTCCAGGAAGCGCATGATGAAGTGAAAAAGAATTACTGTGATGTGTCCTTTCACGGACTCGATTGGGATTCGAGGTATCGCGAATATACCGAGAAAATGAAACAAGTCACTAACCTGGGGCAGGGCTTTGCGGTTGTCGCAGGTTTTCTCGATGGATTGAACGATTCTCATACTTTTTTTCTGCCCCCGCAAAGACCGGCAAAAATCGAATATGGTTTTCAATTATTGATCGTGGGAGACAAAGCCTTCATCCACCGGTTAGACCCGGAACAGATGCGGCATCAAAAATACGTATTGGCGACGAAGTTGTTGCCTACAATCGATTTACCGTGAAGCGCGATTCCTTTGCACAACCGGCCTGTACGGGAAGCCAGTTTCCCAGGGGGCACAAAGCGTAAGCAAAAAGGCTGCAACAACCACACTGCGCATAGACTGGAAAGATGAAAAGGGAGCATGTCTCGATGAACCGCAAACTTTTCCGGGCGATCCTCTTAACCATTGCCCTACTGACTGTCGGTGAGCTGCGCGCTCAGACAGCGCACCCAAGTGGCGCAACTCTGGCCGGTGTAGTGCTTGGTGCTGACGATAAGCCGGTGCCGAGCGCCGGAGTTAGTTGCGAGTCCTCGGGAGGGCTTCATCCACGCGCAGTGCACACGGATGCAAAGGGCCGGTTTCGCATTACCGGGCTCAAGCAAGATAGCTATGATCTGAGAGCCTCGGCGAATGGCGCATACTCGGATTGGGAACGAAATATTCCACTGCGGCAAAATCAAACCAAGGATGTCACGCTGCGCTTGCTAAACGGAAACACTGTCCTAGTCGGAAAACCACCCGCCAAGAAAAAACCGTAAACGACCGAGCCAAGAAGACGGATTCTATTAATTGGGAAGTACCTATAAACATTTGATTCTGCGGTTTATAGTTAGGGCACAGGTGTCCCTCTGCAGGTAGGGCCAAAGTACTAAGACCTGGGTACCCCGCCACGTGGGGCCAGTGGTCCATTGAGGCTCCCCGAAGTGCTTTCTAACATGTGGATAACGGGTTGGGGGCCGCGCGGGGACAACGGCTCCGCGAGGGGTCGTGTGCGAGCTACCCAACCCGCCAGTTTTTCTCTAACTTCCCCCTCCCTCGCCAATTCACCTTAGCCCTCTCAATTCTTGGAACTTAGGAATCGCTCTTGCATCCATTCTGAAGGGGTACCCTTCTGTCTACAGAAATCAATGCACTCGACGATGAGTAACCTTCAATATGAGTGAGAAACAAAGACAGGTGACGTGTTTGGCGGACAGAGGAGCCCTTGTGCTTGCTGCTTGTCTCCTTTTTCTTGTGTTCCCCTTTAACTCGCGGACAAGTGCCCCGCGTCCTGCCCGGTATTCCCTAAAAGCGAACACACTCCGGGCGTTTCAAAGTTACGTAGCCGAAAGGGATGCGCGTGCGCAGAATAGCCTGACCGCCGGGAATTTTCTCTGGGTGGACGATCTGGGCAAAAAAGAACGCAAAGAAGCCTATGCGCAATTGCAGCGTGGGGAAGTGGTTCTGCGGCGCGTTGCCATGGGCGCTGAGTCGCCCAACAATGAACTCTCCGGCGGAATGATTCACGACTGGCGAGGCATTGTGTTCATTCCCGGGGCGAAGCTAAATGAGGTGTTACAAGTTTTGAAGGACTACAATCACCACTCGAGCTATTACGCGCCGGATGTCCAGCAATCCCGAATCGAATCGCGCGAGGGGAACCACTACCAGATTTTTTATCGATTTCGCAGGACCAAGGTTGTCACGGTCGTCCTCAACTCCGAACACGGCGTGGATTATTTTCGGGATTCCACAACCAAGGCGCACAGCCGAAGCACGGCTTTGCGCATCGCCGAAGTCGACGACCCTGGCGGCCCGAAAGAAAAGGAGAAACAGCCTGGAGATGACAATGGATTCTTGTGGCGCATGGAGACCTGGTGGCGGATGGAAGAAAAGGACGGCGGCGTCTACGTCCAGAACGAGGTCGTCAGCTTGACGCGCGATATTCCCACAGGGCTCATCTGGCTTATCGGGCCCTTCATTACGAGCATCCCCGAGGAATCTCTGGAATTTACGCTCGCGGCCACGCGAAAAGCGGTACTTGTAATGACTCCTTGAAATGGTCAGCACGTTCACTACGTTCACGACCTTCACTCGTCGTAGCCCTGTTCGTTTATTTCGCTGATGCTGGGTTTCGCGGTCGCCCGATTTTAACCACAGTCTTTGCTACACGATAATTAGTCAGCGTGTCTTTAAATTAAGGCCAAACCGGTACTACTCCTCAGGACATTTCCCTTCGCGATGATTCTTCTCAATCGCAGGTGTGCGGCAACAAGCGGGATCTCCGCAAAAAGTATACACGTTTCCGATGCCCTCTAAGTGTGCTAGAATCCATGGGTTCCGGCAGAGATTCGAGGCAGGAAGGATCGCATTTTTGCCGGTGGACCGTAGGTCTCCGCACCGGTAGCCCCGCAATGCAGGTTGAATGAGCCACAAGTCCATTCCTTGGCAGCGGCGGGGTGCCACTTAATCCAAATTCGCTTGGCCGCGTCGCGGTCACGAGTCACAAGAGGAATTGTCATGTCTGGGCACTCAAAATGGGCCACCATCAAGCATAAGAAAGCAGCGACGGACGCCAAGCGCGGTCGCGTCTTCACGCGCGTCATCCGGGAAATTACCATCGCATCCCGTATCGGCGGTGGTGATCCAAATTCTAATCCCCGTCTGCGCACTGCCATCCTGGCGGCGAAAAACGAGAACATGCCGAACGAGAACATCGAGCGCGCCATCCTGCGCGGCACCGGCCAGTTGGAAGGCGAGCAGTACGAAGAAGCGATATTCGAAGGATACGGGCCCGGCGGCGTGGGCATGTTAATCCAAGTGGTGACGACGAACCGAAACCGCGTCGTTGGGGAATTCCGCCACCTGATGAGCAAGAACGGCGGAAATATGGCCGAAGCGGGAGCCGTGGGGTGGATGTTCCACCGCAAGGGCGAAATCACCATTCCGAAGGAAGCCGCTTCTGAAGAAAAGCTGCTTGATCTGGTGCTCGAAGCAGGCGCGGAAGATTTGAAGGATGATGGCTCATCCTGGTACATCGTGACGCCGCCCGAGGCACTGGAAGCGGTGAAGGAAGCGCTCGCGAAGGCAGGCGTTACGCCGGCTTCGGCGGAGCTTGGCATGGTGCCGCAAAACTTCGTCAAGTTAACCGGGCAGCAAGCGACGCAAATGTTGCGCTTGGTGGAAGCCCTAGAAGAGCATGATGACGTGCAGCATGTTTACGCCAACTTCGACATTGATGAATCGGAGATTCAGGCAGCCGTCGGCGCAAATTGAGTTTTGCAAATTCTGAAGAACGGCCATCAAGGACACCCCCGGTGGCCGTTTTGCTTTCAGCCGATATTCAACATTCCATTGGAAGGCTCGTGCTGTTCGCCGTAGACTACTCAGAATGAACGACAACCGCGCAAGGAACGGGACACCCGATTGTCGGCGCGTGCTGGGTGTGGATCCGGCCGCTGCCGGCCCTACAGGCTACGGGGTCATTGAGAGCGACGGTAAGACTTGCCGTGTGCTGCACTATGGCGCCCTGCATGTAGCTGCCAAACGGCAAAAGGCTTCGGCCGGCGCGACGCTTCATGACGTGCATGCCCTGCTCTGCGAGCTTCTGGACCGGTTTCAACCGCATGCGATGGCCGTCGAATCCGTGTTTACCGCGCTGAACATGAAGACGGCGCTCCGGCTGGCCGAAGTGCGAGGCGTCGTGCTCCTTGCTGCCGAGCAGCACGGGATAGCAGTGCACAGTTACGCACCGCGTGAAGTGAAGGCTTGCATAGCCGGTTATGGCCATGCCGACAAGAAACAAATCCAGTTGATGGTGCGCGCGCTCCTCGCAATGAAGGAAACGCCGGAGCCCTCGGACGCAGCCGATGCCTTGGCGGTTGCACTCTGTCACTTGCAGGCAGAACAATTTGAGAGGCGTTTTGGAATCCAACCTCGTGCTGCTTCCGGGCGCGACGCACAGCCCACGAGGAAAACGGCAACTACGAAAGTCACCGTAACCCGGGCCGCCAGCCTCGGCATCCAATCAATTCGATGAAAGCCCTTCTCCGACCCATCGCCGTCATGGCCTGCCTTCTCTACCTGTTTGCTGTTATGACGGTTTCGTCTGCGCCGGCGGGCGGCGTATTCACATACCGGAGAGTGTTCAAATCCAGCGTGCCCGAATTCATTGAGATCAAGATTCAGCAAAATTCAAACACAGGGACCTACGAGATCCGCCAACTGGACGACGAAGCGGGCGCTGCTCCCTTTGAAGTAAGTGAAGCCCTGCGCTCTAAAATCTTGGAGTTGGTTGGGCAGTTGCATTACTTCAAGGGCCTGGATCTAGATGTTCACCGCAAAATCGCCAATCTCGGCGAAAAGACATTTCAATGGCAGAACGGCGCGGAATCTTACGAGGTTAAGTTCAACTACACATTGAACAGCTCCGCAATGCAACTCCTGCAGATTTGCGAAGGCCTGGCGCGGCAGCAAGAACTTGTGGAGCTTCTGGTGCGCCGCATGAAATACGACCGCCTCGGGGTGAATGACGCCCTCCTCCAGCTCGATACGGATCTCACTAAAGGCGTCTTGCCGGAGCCCCAGAGGCTTCTGCCTCTCCTCGACCAAATCGCCGCCGATTCCCGTTTCGTGGAAATCGCCCGCCAGCGCTCGCGTGCCTTGGCCGAACGTATCCGCCATCAAGGCTGAAGCTTCGAGCGAACAAGCACTTCTTTCTCCCGGATCATCAACCGGGGGAGAACGGCTCAAACTAAGTGTGAAAAATTATGGTAATTCTCTGCATCTTAGAAGTGACAAACCTAGAACCAAGAAATCTTCGAGAACTTGTATAAACTCTCCATCAATCGGGATAATTATTTCTTGCGCAGTTCTTAAGAGCGTCGTAAGCAACTGATATTGAAATATATATTTCTTGTTGCCGTTGGCTGCTGTCTTGCTTTCTCAATTCACACCCGTAACGTTATTGCTTGTTAGGCGCGAGAGGTTAAGTCCGTTTCCAAGCGCAAAAAAGGTTACTTGGTGTCAATGTTATCGCAGGGTGACAGCAACTTACAAGGAGGTTTGAATGAAGCTGTTTAGAGCAAGCCTTTTGATTGTTCTGGCGGTGGCCTTCGCAAGCTTGATGGCGACGAGGACCGGGGCCCAAATGAGTAACGGCTCGATGTCCGGAACATTGATTGATCCCCAAGGCGCCATCGTTACCGATGCCACCATTACCGCGACAAATGTGGAAACAGGAAAGGTTTACACAACCGTTTCCGATAAAGACGGCATTTTCCGCCTTAATCTCTTGCCCAACGGAACTTATGGGTTGGAGATTTCAAAACCAGGATTCCGCAAGTTGGTTTTAGACAAGGTTCCGGTGAACGTCGCTGCGGACCAAGGTCTCGGTCAACTGAAGTTGGAGGTAGGCGAGGTGACGGCGACAATCGAAGTGAGTGCTGCCCCGCCTGTCATTGAAAGCACCCAAGCACAAATTTCCACTTCGCTCGGCGCGCAAACGCTGACGACTTTTCCTGGAATTCTTGAAAATCAGGGGCTAGACAATCTGGCCCTGTCGGTGCCCGGCGTCGTCAACGGCCGCGACCTAGCATTCTCCAACACGAATGGAGTCCAATTCGCTGTCAACGGTTTGCGGGGCCGAAGCAACGATCAACAGATTGATGGACAGAATAATAACGACAACTCGGTGACCGGCCCCGCTCTGTCCGTCTCCGATCCAGAGTTTGTCTCGGAATACCAAATCACAACGAGCAACTTCGGCGCCGAATATGGGCGCAACGCGGGCTCTATTATTAACATCGTCACGAAATCAGGGTCGAACAGCTACCACGGTTCGGCGTACGCGACGGACCAGAATCAACGGTGGAACACCCTCTCCACTAACCAGAAGGCTTTTGAAGGGTTAACTTCGGTGCCGATTATCAACGATCTATTTGCGGGCGGAACGTTTGGTGGCCCTGTGATCAAGGACAAGCTGTTCTTCTTCGGCGGCGGAAACACCGAGATCATCAATCAAGGCAGTGTTTACAGCTCTGGGCTTCTGACGCCGACGCCCGCGGGGGTGGCCACGCTGGCTACCTGTTTGCCCAGCAGCACGTCCGTTCAGGCTCTACAGACCTATGGACCGTACGCGATCAAAGGTGGGAATCCTAAACCACAAGGGGCGGTTACGCCAGTTTCCGTGACTTGCGCCGATGGCACTACTGCATCGGTAGACCAAGCGGGTATTATCAGGACGCTCCCCACTAATTCTCGGCAATATAACTTCGTCACTCGAGTGGATTATCAGACCAAGAAGAATCAATTCTACGGCCGGTATATTTACAGTAAGCTCAACTTCTTTAATCTTGACCCAATTGCGGGAGCGAACCTGGCAGCGGCCGGTTACCCCTTTAATGAGCCGAGCCTCTCACAGGACGTTGGCTTGAGCTGGACCCGGTCCATCTCGACCCAAATGTCAAACGAGGCTCGGTTTTCCTGGGGCAAGACGCAAGTAACGTTCGGTAGCAACAGCTTGGGAAACACCATTCCGCCAACATCGGATGTTGGCAATGCCTTGGCTAACATCATCTTCAATGCCGCTAATCTACAGACTTTTGGGCCCCCGACGAATTTCCCGCAAGGCCGAACCGTGACCACCTGGCAGGTGCAGGACAATTGGACCTACATCCTGGGGCGCCATTCGTTGAAAGCGGGCGTTAACTTTACGTACCAGAAATCGCCGAACACGTTCCTACCCAACTACAACGGTCAGTTTCGATTCACCGATTATGCTGGGTACTCGGAAAATGTTCCCAACCGAATCCGCATTGCCTCGGGAACTCCACTCCTGAATTTCAATGAAAAAGACACGTTCCTCTACTTTGGGGACGATTTCAAGGTTACCCGGAACTTGACCCTCAACCTGGGGCTCACCTGGTCTTATTACGGCCAGCCTGCCAATCTGTTCCATCAAAATACGGTGAAATCGCAAACGGGTCCGGATCCCCTGTGGAACCCCTCGCTTCCCCTCAGCGTGACGACGTTCCCATCGATCCCAGCCCCATGGCAGAGCTTCGGCCCGAATATCGGCTTTGCCTGGTCTCCCGGCCCGAATTGGTTGACGGGGGGAGGCGGCAAGACCGTCGTTCGGGGCGGCTACCGCATGGCCTACGATCCGCCGTTCTATAACATTTACTTGAATATCTCTTCCGCGTCTCCGCAGGTTCTCCTCAACACGCTTGGCGCCACCATCGCCAATGGCCTGCCGCTACCCGCGGCACCGGTTGGCACCAATGTGCGGACGCTGCTTGCCCCTTTCTTGACGACTGGCGTTTTCGATCCACGCTCCTTCAACGAAACCTCCATTACGCCCAACTTCGGACCCGATCGCGTGCAGCAATGGTCTTTCGGCGTGCAACAGCAAGTGACGAAGGCCGGGGCAGTTGAGGTGCGCTACGTCGGAAACGTGGGGCAGAATCTGTTCCAGTCCATTAATGGAAATCCCTATATTGCCGGGCTTGCCGCCTCATTCCCGAACCTGGTACCCGCGGGCATGACTCCCTGCCCGGCCGCGAGCGCAGCCGTTCCACGATCGATCGGACGAGCCAATTGCAACGAAGGTGTCGTTCGCGAACGCACAAATTCCGGGTATTCCAACTATAATGGCCTGCAAATTGAGGTGCGCTTCACCCAATTGTGGAACCAACTGACCCTGAAGTCTGCTTACACTTTCAGCAAGACGCTCGATAACACCACCGAGATCTTCGCGACGGGTGGGGGCGGCAACACCAATGCCTTTTCACAGAGTCAGGTAAATTACAAGGGTGCGGAGTACGGGATTTCGGGCATAAACTTTCCGCAAAACTGGTTCCTGACCGTGGTCGAACAATTGCCTTTTTATAGGTCACAACAGGGGTTCGTCGGACGCGCACTGGGTGGATGGGCAGTGTCCGCGATCTACACTCTTTCGTCCGGACAACCCTATACGCCGTCGCAAGCCGCTCTTAATGGCTCTGCCGGCCCAGGCAGTCCCTATGACCCCACTTTCAACGGTGCGTTCATAGGGTTCCCCGACGGCGCCCTCCGGCCCTTCTGGGGCAATCCAAGCGCCCCGGTTCAACAGGTTGGCATCTACGCGGGGGATATTTGCGCGACCACAACTGTCGGGAATTATCTCTGTGGAAGTCCAACCATTACGCCAACTACGCTGGTTAGCCTCAACTCCTTCAACAACGGCGCTACTGGGACGACTACCGACAGCATGGGCAACACGATTGTAGACCCCACCCACCCGGCGACTGTTGTAACGAACGGTCAGGTGCGTTTCATCGCCAATACCGCCACGGCCGCTACGGTCTTCGGCACGCCCTTCGGAAATGTCGCACGGAACGTGCTTAGTGACTATCACACGAATGTGGCGAATATCTCTTTTTTCAAAACCACGAACGTAACCGAGAAGGTTAAATTCCAATTTCACGCGGACTTCATAAATGCCTTCAACCATCCAAACTATCAGTCCATCGACCCGTATCTTGATGACGCTGGGTTACATACCGAGTTCACTGGCTTTGCGAATCCTTTAGTCCAGAATGGTGGAAACGCCATCAGTCCGAGTGCCGGAAACCGCAGCATTCGATTTGGAGTGAAACTGTTCTTCTAAAACACTCGGCGAGTTCGCTGAGAAGAGGGGCGGCTTTCGGGCCGCCCTCTTTTTTTGCCGAAGTTCCCAGAAGAGGAAACGCCCCCTAATCAAGCCCTCTGTTGGGTCTATTGCGACTGTCTGCACAATCACTCCTCCCCCGATGAAGGCTCCAGATCCTCAAGCACGGATCAAGAGCTAGAGATGAAGCGGATTTGGCGGTTTTCCTGGGTGCCGACAGCCCATTACTTAGATTTACTGGTCCAGTCGCGCTCATCCCTGTGCAGTCTCTTGCTTGCAAATATTCATTATTCATTTTGATTTATATGGGTTTTTGTAGAGATTTCTTGCGACTACATAATTCTATATTTCTCTATATCCTTTGACCACTGCAATTGCCATAACTTACTGATTCATATACGGTTAAGTATCTGGCACTTTGGCGTATCAATTGCCAACAAACAGCTAGCTATCGGTGCTTGTGGTGGGGGTTTTCAATACTTTTTTCTGGTTTGAACCTGGGAATAGGCTTTTCGGAGCCCTTCCCCGATAACTCGTTCTTCGAGTTCCACAGTTCATGTCACCGCAAGGTGGCAGCAAACCGACAAGGAGGTTTGAATGAAGCTGTTTAGAGCAAGCGTATTAATAGCGTTCTTACTGGCTTTGGGTCTCGCGAATCAGGTCGCAGGCCAATCGCTGATCGCTGGAGGCCTTTCAGGCCGGGTGACCGATCCAACAGGAGCGGTGGTCCCAAACGCGGTCGTAAACTTGAAGAGCCTCGATACCGGCACGACGCAGACTGTCACGTCAAATAGCGAAGGTCTATATCGGTTCACGCTCCTGAAACCTGGGCGCTACGAACTTTCCACTAGCGTGAGCGGATTCTCGAAAGTGATCCAGACTGTCAACGTCGAAGTGGGTCAGACGACTCAAGCCGATTTCAAATTGGAGATGTCGAAGACAGCCGAAACGATTGAAGTAACCGCGGCGGCCCCGTTGGTCAGCACGGACCCCGGAGCCGCCACGAGCTTCACCCCTAAGGAGGTGGAACTTCTACCCACGGCTGGCGGTGACCTGACGACGCTCGCGTTTACAGCTCCTGGTGTCGTGGTTGCGCCAGGAACGGGGTATGGAAACTTTACGGCCAACGGACTACCAGGGGTCTCCAACCTGTACACCGTGAACGGCGAAAATGACATGGACCCGTACTTCAACATCAACAACTCTGGTGCCACGAACCTTACTTTGGGATCCAACGAAGTTCAAGAAGCAACAATTACGACCAACCCGTACTCCGGCCAGTATGGCCAGCTTATGGGCGCTCAGGTAAGCTACGTAACCAAATCGGGCACAAACCAGTTCCACGGCAATGCGCAGTACTGGTGGAACGGGCGGTTTATGAATGCCAATAACTGGCTCAACAATGCGTCCGGGAACCCGCGTCCGTTCGCGAACGCCAACCAGTGGGCGGGATCTGTTGGTGGGCCAATTGTCAGAGATAAACTATGGTTCTTTTTTGATACCGAAGGCTTACGCTTCGTACTGCCGAACGTATATACCGTAAGGGAACCAACTCCAGAATTCGCGGCCGCGGTGCTGCAAAACATTCAGGCCAAGCAGCCAAACGAATTACCTGTGTACCAGACCATAATGGATCTCTATGCGAATGCGGCGAAGGGTAGAAGCATAAGCATACCAGACCCGCAGAACTCAAATTGCGTTGCGGGGGTAGTACCTGGATGGGCTGCTGGTGCTCCCTGCACGCAGCAAATAACCACGACCCCAACGGCCCTTGCGAAAGAATGGATTATCGCAGCACGAGTCGATTACAGGCTGACTTCGAAAGACGATCTCTTTTTCCGGTTTAAGATCGACCATGGAGTGCAGCCGACCTACTTAGATCCAGTTAGTTCGAATTTTGATGCGTTATCAAATCAGCCTGCCTGGGACTTGCAGGCGCAGGAACGTCACGTCTTCAATTCCAATGTGACAAATGCGTTTACGGCCTCGCTGAGCCACTACGTCGCGCAATTCACCCAGAACGCTACTTTGGTGAATAGCACACTTCCGTACAGAATGACTTTCGCCGATTCTTCCGGTCTGGCAGGTCTGGATTATACCTCGTTTAACCCTGCTTCTTCATTCCCCCAGGGCCGCAACATCACCCAGTATCAGTTTATCGATGACCTGACTTGGACGAAGGGAAAGCACAATTTGCAGTTCGGTGTTAATTTCCGCCGGTATGACGTGAGCGATCACAACTTCTTCTATAACTACCCGCGCGTGTACTTTAACAACATCTCGACCAAAGGCGCTGGTCTTACGAATGGACTCCAAGATTTTGCGAACGGTATCGCCTATCGGTTCCGCCAATCTGACAACCAGGCGACCGACGTGCCAATCGCATTGTGGGGCATGGGCTTGTATGCCTCGGATACTTGGAGGATCAAATCGAATTTCTCCCTTACGCTGGCGTTGCGTGCTGAACGCAACTCCAATCCCGTCTGCCAACACAATTGCTTCGCAAATTATACCGGGCCTTTCTCTTCCTTGGCCAGTGTGACTTCGGCTACGCCCGGCGACGTTCCCTACAGCAGCGACATCCAATACAACCAGCATCAGGCGTACCATGGCGTGGATACACTAGTGTGGTCTCCGCGCTTAGCGTTTAGCTGGGCACCGGGGGGCACCACTCACTTCCCGTATTTGCCGGGCGGCGGCAAGACCCTGATCAGTGGAGGTATTGGAATTTTTTACGACAATCCGGCGGCGCAGCTGGTTGATAACCTCTTGGCTAATCCACCGGTTTCTGTAAACTTCCGAGTACAGCCTCCGTTGGGTACTTTGCCCTTTGACCCAACACCAGCAGGATCCGCTGCAACTTTTGCCGCAGCTTCCCAAGCGTTCAGCGTTACAAAGAGCTACCATCAGATAAAGTCTGAACTCGCTGCCATCGGCGTATCATTTCCAGCTCCGGCGTTTAACACTATCACCGGGACGGTTCACGCGCCTCAGGCCCAGGAATGGAACCTAAAGGTTGACCAGCAGATTGGGAGGTGGACTGCGCTTACCGTCAACTACTCGGGTAATCATGTCATCCGTCTGCCGTTCAACAACTCCTTTCTCAATGCCTGGGATCAGTTCGGCTTTTTCCCCGGCGTAGCCGCGATTCCTACAGCGCCGGTCGTGCCGAATTACGGTATTGTGACCAACACGCAGAGTGGCGGGGTGGCCAACTACAACGGTGTGACCTTCACCTTGAGGGCACAAATCAGCAGTACCTTCCTGGCTCACGTCAACTACACGTACTCTCACACCTTTGATGAGATATCTAACGGAGGTTTGTCCCAATATCAAATTGGTTCGGGCGTGACCTCGATCCTGCAACAAGTCAGTCCTTACGGCTTGCGCGGAAACTACGGGAATGCCGAGTATGACATCCGTAACCTTTTTAGCGCTGACTACGTGTACAGCCCATCTTTCCGGTTCGAAAACAAGATTGCGAAGGGGTTGTTGGGCGGTTGGCAATGGTCCGGAAAGGTGTTCCTGCGCTCCGGGTATCCTTTCACCGTACAGGACGGAAACGTGGCCCTCGGCAGCTTTGGAGGAAGCATCTTAGGGAACCAGATTTCTGCCGCGGCGCAAACGGGCAATTGCGGGCGTGCCAGCGCCGCCACTCCGGGTAATTCCGTTACTTGCATCAATCCAAGTGCATTCACCGCCACCGGCGATCCAAGCTTCCCGGGATACTCCGCGTGGCCTAGCCAGGCACGGAACCAGTTCCGCGGCCCAAGTTATTTTGATATAGATATGGCCCTCTACAAGACCTTTCACATCAACGAGAGGGCTTCCCTCGGCATTGGCATGGCGGCCTACAATGTCTTTAACCATCCGAACTTTGCCCTGCCCGATAATTTTCTCGGGGATACCACCTTCGGACAAGCCCTTGGCATGGAAGGTGTTCCTGCAAGCCCCTACGGGAACTTCCTCGGATTCGACTCTTCGCCGCGCGTTGTGCAGCTCACGGCAAAGTTCAACTTCTAATCCCTCCGCGAATACGCGGAGAAAAAGGGCGGCCTTCGGGCCGCCCTTTTTTATTTTTGGCCGGCGTGATGAACCATCAGTTCGTGTCCGTGACGGAGCGACTGCGGGAAAGTGGCGTGCGCAAGGCGCGCAAAACGCAGTAACATCCTGCTGCAATTCCTAATTAAAGCGGTGACGCTAAGCGCCGCCGGCGGCTTCATCGGCATGGTGTGATCGGGAATATCGCTAATGCTGCGCTGCGGCGCGCATTTCCCAACTAATTTGTCTTTCTTCTGGATTCTCACTGCGCTGGTCTTGAGCGCCATGATTGGCATCGTCTTCGGCGTCTACCCCGCGTGGAAGGCCGCGCGTCTCGACCCTGTCGAGGCACTCCGTTACGAATAATTCTGCCTTGATCAGCCGGATGTTACCGCGCAGCGCTGAGGGGTTGCGCCTCAGCAAGCCTTCTCAACGAATCCGTATACGGTGCTCTTGCCACGCCGCGCTCGGTGAATATCGCGCTGATGTAGCGGTGCGGCGTTACGTCAAAGGCCGGATGAGCTGCAGGCACGTCGGGGGCGATCCGCACACCTTGAATGTGTGTAACTTCCACGGCGGCGCGCTCTTCGATTGGAATGTGCTCGCCATCCGGAATGGACATGTCGAACGTCGAAATCGGTGCCGCAATATAAAACGGCACGTTGTTTTCCTTGGCCAGCACCGCGATTTGATACGTCCCAATCTTGTTCGCCGTATCACCGTTTGCCGCGACACGATCTGCGCCGGTAACGATCGCGCCTACTTTCCCAGTCTTCAGGAAATGGCCGACCATGTTGTCCGTGATCAGTGTGAGCGGAATCCCACCGCGATGCAGTTCCCAAGCAGTCAGCCGTGCGCCTTGCAGGTACGGCCGCGTTTCCGGCACGAGAACGTGAATCTTGCGTCCCTGCTGATACGCCACGCGGATGACGCCGAGCGCTGTGCCGATCCCGGCGGTGGCTAGCGCGCCGGCGTTACACTGTGTCATCACCTGGCCTTCCAAGGGCATGAATTCCGCGCCAAACCGCCCAATGGCCTCGTCGGTCGCTTTTTTCTCGAGGTGTACTTCCTGCGCCTCCGCGATCATCGCGCGACGGATTTCCTCCAAGCCCGCCGAGGTATTCACTAATTCCCCAAAACGGCTCTTCATCCGCTCCAGCGCCCAGAATAGGTCTACCGCCGTGGGCCTTGTCTTTGCCAAAGTTTCGTAAATCCCCGTAAATTCTGCCTTCAGTGCTTCCACAGTCGCCGCATCCGACTTTTGCACGCCCAACGCAACGCCCATCGCCGCGGCCACGCCAATCGCCGGAGCTCCGCGTATCACCATCTCACGAATGGCCTTGGCCACCTCGCGATAGTCCGTGTAGGTATACCGGATCTCTTCGGCGGGGAGCCGGCGCTGGTCTAGCACCACCACGCCGTGCTCCGTCCACTCGATGGGTTGTGCTACGTACATTCCTCGCCACATCCTCTCTACTTTACATTGTAGATGATTCGCAGAGCTTGCGGCTCAGTGGTTCACGGGCATGCGCGTGAATCCGTGCGTGCTCACGATCGCCGCTACAGCGATCAGGGAGTTGTATCCCAGGTGCATCATGTAACTTGCGAACACGCTTCCGGTATTTGCGCGCACGATCGTGAAAACGACTCCCACCATCACCAGAATCGCGACCAGGCTCCACGTCCAGCCCAACTGGCTGCCGTGCATCGCGCCGAAGAGCAAACCCGTAATGACAATTCCTGGCGCAATGCCGAATGACCTGGCAAACAGCGGATAGAGATAGCCACGAAACAAGGTCTCTTCCACCAGCGGAGCGACCAACACGGCCATGGCCATGAACAGCAACGCCGTCGGCCGGTATTTGAACAGCTCCTCGATCGGCACATTCTCCGGTGGCTTCAGCCACGCCGTGAGCAAGGCCACAAATAGTGATAATCCGCAACCGGTGAAAAAATAAACCAGTGGATTCCGCGGCAATGCGGGATTCTGAGGTTTGATCTCCCGCCATCCCAGACATTTCCAGAAGGAATGTCCTCGCAGCAGCGACAACGTCACGTACAGGAAGAAAAAGATAGCGCCGTACCAGATCAGCATGCTGCCAATGGCAAACTGAGGCTTCGATAGCAGGAACTGCTCGAGTTGCTTCGCCGTCAGCTTCTGTCCGCTAGGAATGTAATGAAGAGCCAAGACTCCCTGTACCAAAAGCAAGCTGACAAATGCGAAAACGAGAAACAAAATGAGGTGTGCCCAGGACCAGGTAATCTGCAAGTCCTCGGCATAGGTGGGCCGCAGCGGCGGAAGCATTCCAGGGTAGGGCTCGACGGGAGCGGTGGCCTCGTTCGAGGTTACTGCTGCACCAACGGAAAGATCGTGTGCTGGCGAAATGCTTTCTGCCTCGCCGGGTTGCTGATCCTGAGGGGCTTGTGGGATTTCGTCGAAGGGGTTCATCGTTTCCCGCGTTTCCCGGAACCCGGCCAACCCGCCGTCAACCCTGCGGCAATCAGCGGCAGAAGGAGTTCGTGGTGGCCCGTGATGGCATATCCTTTGGATGCGCCGGTTTTCCCTTTTAGGGGAGCTGTCGGCCGCTTCACTACATTTTGGATTGGCCGGTAATGCTGGATAAAATCACAGTTTGCAGTCGTGATCGAGGAAAGCGAGACTCCGAGATTGCGAACTACAGAAACCGCTTTCAAGAAAACTTCCGGCAGCAGCACGGCCGAGCCCCAATTCAGAAACACCCCGCCAGAGTCCATCTGTTGTATCAGGCCGCAAAACAACCGGAAGTCCAGATAGGTAGCCGCGCCAAGCGCCGCGCCTTCGGCTGCGGGGTGCATGTGGGGAACGTCCGTGCCTATCGCCAGATGAATCGTCACGGGAATTCTTTGCCGGTAAGCGGCGATCAATATGCTGGAATCCGGATGCTTCGGCGCCAGGATGCCGCTGGTGAGGTATTGCCCAGCAGCTTCGCCATAGCCGATGCGAATCCGGTGCGCCAGCTTCGCCATTTCGTTCAAACATAAGCCCGTCTCGTGCGCCATGCCAAATAGGCCCGAGCCGAGACCCTGTTCCACATTTTCCGAAGTGTTCCCGGCCATGGCGATCTCGAAATCATGAACCAGCGCCGCACCATTCATAGCAATTCCGGAAACAAATCCGTTCTTCATCAGATCAATCAAGACCGGCCCAAGCCCGACCTTGATGACGTGACCGCCGAGTCCCCACAAGATCGCTTTTTTGTGCCTTTTCGCCCGGTGTATTGCGATCAGCAATTCCCGCAAATCCTGCGCCGCGAGAATCTTTGGCAGTGAATCAAGAAACTTTCGAAGCGATGGTTTGACGCCCGTCGGAGTGGCGAATTCGCGAATGCTGACTTTGCTCTTCCGGCTGGCCAGGGGATAGGTGTGCAAGCCGCCGAGCGTCACAGGTTGGATGGAATAAATACTCATGAACGTCCCATCATTTCAGGGAACAAGTGTCGCGGCGATTGGTTCACGATGCTTTTCGATCCCCATTTACCTGCCCGTTGGCGGCGCCGTTCAAGCCCAAAACCCGCGCCAGGGCTTGCCCAGTATACGACTTCTTCACCCGCGCCACCTGCTCTGGGCTTCCCTGCGCCACGATGCGGCCGCCGCCTTGTCCGCCTTCGGGGCCAAGGTCAATGATCCAGTCAGCCTGCTTGATGACGTCCAGGTTGTGCTCGATGATCAGCACGGTGTTTCCCAGGTCCACGAGGCGCTGCAGCACATCCAGCAATTTGCGCACGTCGTCAAAGTGAAGGCCCGTCGTCGGTTCATCCAGGATGTAAATCGTTCTTCCCGTTTGTCGCTTGGAAAGCTCGCGCGCCAGCTTGATGCGCTGCGCTTCGCCGCCCGAAAGCGTTGTAGCGGATTGGCCCAACTGTACGTAACCGAGGCCTACTTCCACTATGGTCGCCAGCTTCTGCTGCACTTGCGGAATATTTTCCAGCAGCTTCAGTGCGTCACTCGAGGGAAGATTTAGCACATCGTTGATGCTGTGGCCCTTGTAGCACACGGCCAGCGTTTCCGCATTGTAGCGCCGCCCGCGGCACACCTCGCAAGTCACGTAAACATCCGGAAGGAAATTCATCTCAATGCGCCGCAAACCCTCGCCCTGGCACGCTTCGCAGCGCCCGCCCTTTACATTGAAGCTGAAGCGCCCCGGCCGGTAACCGCGCTGTCGCGATTCGGGCAGCATGGCAAAAATTTCGCGAATGGCCGTGAATACGCCGGTGTACGTCGCGGGATTTGAACGCGGCGTCCGCCCGATTGGCGTCTGGTCAATTTCAATTACCTTATCAATGTGCTCGATACCAAGGAGCATCCGGTGGAGTCCAGGAGGTTCCATCGAGCGGTACAATTTCTGAGCCAGCACACGATAGAGAATGTCGTTTACCAACGTGGATTTTCCCGATCCCGAAACCCCGGTCACCACGGTGAACAACCCCAGCGGAAACGACACATCAAAATCCTTCAAATTGTTCGCGTGCGCCCCGAGCACCTGGATTGCCTTCCCGTTCGGGCTGCGCCGCTTCTCCGGAACGGGGATACGAGCCGTGCCGGCAAGGTACCGCCCTGTCAAGGAATCCGGCGCAGTGGATATCTCTTCGGGCTTACCTGTGGCGACGAGATAGCCGCCCGCGTCGCCGGCACCAGGCCCCAGGTCCACAACATAATCCGCGCGCCGAATAGTCTCTTCGTCATGTTCGACGACAAGTACGGTATTGCCCAGGTTGCGCAACTGCTCTAGCGAATGTAGCAACCGGTCATTATCCCGCGCATGCAATCCTATGGACGGCTCGTCCAAAACATACAGGACCCCGCGCAGACGCGACCCGATCTGGGTGGCCAGGCGGATGCGCTGTGCTTCTCCGCCGGAGAGCGTCGCCGCCGATCGCTCCAAACTCAAATATCCCAGCCCCACGGCAAGCAGAAAATCGATGCGCTCGGCAATCTCCCCCAGCGGCCGGCCGGCCACCTCTCTCTGGCGCGACGTCAACTGGGAAAGGATCTTGCCCACGGCCGGCCGCGCGTCGCTCAACGCCAACGCCGTGAAATCCGAGATCGACCATCCCGTCAGCTTGACTGCCAGCGATTCGGCCCGCAGCCGCTTCCCGCGGCAAACGCTGCACTCCGTCGCGGACATATATTGCGTCATCCATTCACGGTAGGAATCGGAATTGGACTCTTCGAAATTCCGTTCGAGAAATTTCAGGATGCCCTGGAAGCGAAATCCCTTTTCGCCGCTGCTGGGGCGCTTTCCGTCCGGCAGCGGATAGCCGTATAAAAGAAGGTTCTGTACCCGCGCCGGATATTTTTCAAACGGTGTATCGAGATGAAACCCGTGGGCATAGGCCGCCAGTTCCAGCGTGCGCTTGAGAATTGCGGAACCCGAGCCGGGCCCCAAGCCGCCGTCAAATAAAGGTCGCGTCCAGTCCGTGATCACCTTCGCGGGATCAAAGTCGTATTTCGAGCCGAGCCCGCTGCAAGCGGGGCAGGCCCCGTAAGGTGAATTAAAGCTGAACGAGCGCGGCTCGAGTTGTGGCACGGACAGCCCGCAATCCGGGCACGCCAGCTTTTCCGAAAAAATGTGCTCCTTGCCGCCCACTACCGCGACCGTTACGAGTCCCTGCGCAAGCTTGAGCGCCGTCGCAATGGACTGCTCCAACCGTGAAGCGATCCCCTGCTTCACCAGCAGCCGGTCAATCACCACTTCAATTGTGTGATTCTTCCGCTTGTCTAGCACCGGGGTCTGGTCCAGGGGCAGCAACTCGCCATTGATTCGCACACGCACGAAGCCATCCTGCGCCAGCTTCTCCAATTCCTTGCGATACGCGCCCTTCCGGCCCCGCACGATCGGCGCCAGAATCATAATGCGATCGTCGGCCTTGCACAGCTCTCCGTGCAAGATCGCCTGCACAATTTGCTCGCTGGATTGCCGCGTGATGGGCTTCCCGCAATTCGGGCAGTGTGGCACGCCGACGGAGCTGTACACCACGCGAAGGTAATCGTAGATTTCTGTGATAGTGCCTACCGTAGAGCGCGGTGAACGCGTGGTGGTCTTTTGCTCGATCGCAATCGAGGGCGAGAGCCCTTCGATCACGTCCACTTCCGGCCGCTCCATCTGGTCGAGAAACTGGCGGGCGTATGCCGAAAGAGATTCCACATAGCGGCGCTGCCCTTCGGCGTAAATCGTGTCGAACGCCAGCGAAGACTTGCCCGAACCTGAAAGCCCTGTAATAACCGTGAGCGTATTTCGAGGGATCTCCAGATTGATGTTCTTCAGGTTGTGCTGCCTTGCACCCCTCACAACCAGTTTGGTTAGTCCCATAGTCCGAAAGCGCTCCCCCCCACAGGAGCCTCCGGCGCCCAGTGAGTAGACTGAGGCCAGCATAGTCTTTCACCATAGCAATTCACGGGAGCCATGGTCAAGGCAGGTGCTGTGCAAGGCTCGAGGGAACATGGCAAGGCTGAACTTCCCTCGGGAAAATATTTAGCCCGCAGGACCAGCGTAAATTTTTCCTCGGGGGTAGTTCGTTTTTACCAAGCGCCAGACTTTAAGCCATTGAAAATACTTGTGTTATATTGGCGAGCAGCGTGCACCCCTCAAACCCGTGGGGGAGGGCGAGCCGAGGATCCCTTTAGGGGATTGAGGGCTGGGCCGGTTCGTTCTTCCCCTCACTTCTGCCAAGCTTCGATCCCTAACCACCCGGGATTGAGTTCACACCGAATAAACCTCAAACACCTGACCACATGGCAGAGGTGTCTCCGGCCACAAGCCTGAACCCACGAAAGAACGAAAAAGGAGGCCCATGGGCCTTCTTTCTTTTGCGAAGACTGTTCCGAAACTCTTGCGGGCCGGCTTGGAAACTTATCCGCGCCGTTCAGACCCTTCCACCATCCGATGCATGATTGGGAAGCGCACTCCGCGGTAATCAATACGCGAAACGTAATCGCTCATGGTCATGAACAGCAAAATTGCCAGCCAGAAAATCCCCGCGATGATGACCAGTTGCGTGCGGCGCGGGCTGAACTTTGCGTGCATGAAATACAGCACCACCAGCGTGGCTTTCAAGGTCGCAATCGCCAGCGCCACCACGATATTGAACCTCCCGAGATCGCGGAAAGCGGCCATCACGGTAATGCCGGTCAGTGCCATCAGCGTCAGGATGATCACCAGGTACGTCCGCGGCGAAACGATATGGTTTGCATCGTCGTGTTCAGACACTCGCGTCACTCCCTACTTATGCCGGTCAATCAGATAGAGCAGCGGAAACAGATAGATCCACACAATATCTACGAAGTGCCAGTACAGGCCCACAAGGTCCACCGGGGTGTTCCACTGCGGCGTATATCTCCCGGCCTTGGACTCTTTCAACAGCCAGAAGAGCAAACCAGCCCCGATCACCATGTGCAGGGCGTGTAATCCCGTCATCCCGAAATAAGCCGAATAATACAGTTGCGCATGGGCATTCAGGTCCGGATCCTGTGCCTGGGCCTTGTCCAGTTCTTCGCGTTCGGTAGCAAGCTCCGCTGCATCCATGTCCGGGCAACCGGCTGGATTATTGACGCAGTAGAAAATGTTAAAGCTCTTTCCCGGAACAAGGTGGTGGCGGAATTTCTGGCTGTACTCGACGTACTTTACTCCGAAGAAGACGAAGCCGAGAGCGATTGTCAGTATGAGAAAAATCGAAATCAGTGGTTTCTTGCCGGTCTGCGAAGACCACACCGCCATAGCCATGGTAAAACTGCTAGCCAGCAGCACGATGGTGTTGAAGCCGCCCAACGCCAGACTCAGCGTGTTGCTGCCCATAGCGAACGCCGTGAAGTACACATGGCGGTTCAGCGTGTATGCCAACATGATGCCGCCAAAGAACATCACTTCGGTGACCAGGAAGATCCACATCCCCAGCGACGCAGTATCCTTCTGCTGCTCGAGGGTCTTGAATTGTCCGTACAGTTCCCCGGTGCGATGCACTCGGCACTCCTCTTAATCCATCAGTTTCAGGCGCGAACCGAACGCCCGTGCCGGCTCAAACACCGGCGTTCCCTCAATCGTCCCCGTGGGCCGGCGCAACCTCGGGCATATGGGTTACGTCCAGCCCAAGATCCGGCCGGTCATGAAAGTCGTAAGGTTCCCACGTTACTTCCGGCGTTACGGGGAAATTCTCCGTGGGTGGTGGTGAGGCTGTCTTCCATTCCAAGCCCGTCGCCGGCCACGGATTGTCACCCGCTACCTTCCCGAAAAACGCTGCCCACGTCAGATAAATCATGGGCAGCAGGTAGCCCACCGCGAGAATTGAAGCACCCGCAGTGGACATCACGTTGTATACCTGAAATTCCGGCGGATATACGTGATAGCGCCGCGGCATGCCCAGGTAGCCGAGTACAAATTGTGGGAAGAAAGTCAGGTTGAAGCCCACGAAAAGGATCAGCGCCGCGATACGCGCCAGCCACTCCGGATACATTCTGCCGGTAATCTTGGGCCACCAGAAATGCAGGCCGCCCAGATAACCCATCACCGCCCCACCCACCATAATGTAGTGGAAGTGCGCTACCACGAAGTACGTGTCATGGATGTGAATGTCCACGCCGAGGCAGCCCAGGAATAATCCTGTCAGACCTCCGATCAGGAACAGTCCCAGGAAACCGAAAGCATACAGCATGGGCGTATCGAAAGAGATCGAACCGCCGAAAAGCGTCGCCACCCAGTTGAATACCTTAATGGCCGAGGGCACCGCCACCAGAAACGTCAAGAACGAAAATGCTAGCGCCGCGTAGGTGGACTGCCCTGTGAGGAACATGTGGTGCGCCCAAACCAGGAAGCCGATCACGGCAATCGCCAGGCTCGCTGCGGCCACAAAGTGATACCCAAAAAGCTTCTTCCGCGCGAAGGTCGGAATCAGTTCGCTGATCACGCCCATGGATGGAAGAATCATGATGTACACGGCGGGATGGGAATAAAACCAGAAGAGGTGCTGGAACAGAATCGGGTCTCCGCCCATGGCCGGATTGAAGAATCCCAGCCCGAAGAGGCGCTCCATCGCGGCGAGCGCCAGCGTGATGGCGATCACGGGCGTGCCGAGAATCATCACGATGGACGTCGCGTAATGAGTCCAGACAAAGAGTGGCAGGCGGAACCACGTCATGCCCGGTGCGCGCATTGTGTGCACCGTCACCAGGAAATTCAGCCCGGTCAGAATGGAAGAAAAGCCGGTAATAAAGACGCCGACTACCGCTGGGGCCACGGCGGAATTCGAGTACACCGTGCTGAATGGCGTATAGAAAGTCCAGCCTGTGTCCAACCCACCGTTGATCATCGAATAGAGCGTGAAAGCGCCGCCCACGATGTAGATGTACCAGCTCAATAGATTAATCTTCGGAAAGGCCAGGTCCTTGGCGCCGACCATCAACGGAATCAAGAAATTCCCAAGAATGGCGGGGATCGAAGGGATCAGGAAGAAGAACACCATGGTCACGCCGTGCATGGTGAACATCCGGTTGTAGTTGTCTGCAGAAAGCAGGTAGCCGCTCGGCGTGAGCAGGTGCAAGCGGATCATCATGGCGAAAAAACCGCCAACAAAGAAGAAGAACGTTACGGAGGCGAGGTACAGGAGCGCAATACGCTTGTGGTCGGTCGTCAACAGCCACGAACGAATGCCGTAGGTTTCGTTGAGATAGTGGCGTTCCGGAAATTGCGGATCCCGATGATTGGGTTGCGTACTCATACTATTTCTTCCCCGTTGGTGCTGGTGCGACGCCGGCGCCCTTGGTGGGCACGGGCTGCGGCTGCAGGGACTTGATATAGGCCGTCAGATTCAAAATCTGCTCCTCGGTCACCAGGCCCTGGAACGTAGGCATCACCGGCTGAAACCCGGCCACAATTTTTGCTTTGGGTTGCAGAATCGATTCGCGGATATAAGCCTCGTCCGCGATCGCACTCGATCCATCGGCAAACAGAACCTTCGCCCCGTACACGCCGTTCAACGACGGCCCGCGGCCCGTGCCGTTCGCCAGATGGCAGGTCACACATGCCAATTGCGTGAACAACTTTTCGCCCGCCGCCACCGGCGTCACGTCTCCCCCCTCATCCGAGAGCCATGCCGCGTAGTCGGCCGGATCCTGCACCGTCACCCAACCGCCCATGACCGCATGGTTCGTGCCGCAATACTGCGAGCAGAAAAAGTGGTACTTGCCGATTTTCGTCGGCCGGAACCACAGCGTATTATAGCGGCCCGGTACCACGTCCATCTTCACGCGGAACGCCGGCACGTAGAAATTGTGAATCACGTCTTCGCTGCCCAGGATTAATTTGATGTTGCGGTTCACCGGCACGTGCAGCTCGTTGATTTCCTTGCGCCCGTTGGGCTGCTGCAGCTTCCACATCCACTGCTTGCCAACCACGTAAATATCCAGAGTGTCCTTCGGAGCGGTGCGGAAATTCACATAAACAGCTGCGCCCCAAGCGAACATGCCGATGGCCAAGATGAGTGGAATCAGCGTCCAGCCAACCTCCAGCACCATATTGCTGTGGACCGTATCTCCCACTTCTCCGGTTCGTTTCCGTTTGTAACGAAAAGAGGCGAACGTGACCAACGCAGCCACGAGAACAACGAAAAAGACGCAGGTGACCAGGATAAACAGGAAGAGAATGTCCACATTCTCCGCGAAATTGGAGGCCTGCTCTGGAAAAAATGGAAGCGGTGACTGCACGGCTCTAATAGGCTCCTTGCTTCGGCAAACTTTGGCCCGAACTTCCGCTCAAATCGCCCCGATGATCCTGTCGGCGGAAAATTAGAAAACCGATCACCATGCAGAAAAGTGTTGCCACGGCGCCCATGCGGATTACCGTCAAGACCGTGGCACTGTAGCGGGCTTTGGTGGGGTCGTACTGATAGCAAAAGAGTAAAATCTGATCCACCGGCGTCCCGATTTTTCCGGCTGACGCATCCACCAATCCTAGGCGCACGTTGCTCGAGGGGTACTCCACTCCGAAAAAGTAGCGTGAAATTCGACCGTCTGGCGTCAGCAGCAAAATTCCACTCGCGTGGGCGAATAGTTTCGTCTGCGGGTCGTAGCTGAAGCGGAAATCCGCCGCCTTCGTCACCGCGTCTATGGCGTCTTTGGTTCCCGTCAGGAAATGCCAGCCCGGTTCGGTGGCAGGCCGTGCGAATCGCGACATCGCTTCATGCTTCTTCTTCAGCGCCGTGTCCGGCCTGTCCGCAGGGTCCATACTGATGAACACCACGTCGTAATCCGTTCCCGGGTTGAAGGAAATCATCTTCAATGTGCCGACAACCGATTGTTCCACCTGACTGCACAGCATCGGGCAGTTGAAATACACAAAAGCCATCACCACCGGCTTCTTGCCGAAGTATTCCCGCAATTCCACGGGGCGGCTCATCTCATCCACAAACATCTGCTCGAGCGGCAACGGCGCGTTCAGTCGCGGATCGAAACCGACATTCAGCAAGGCCGGCGGCAGCCCTTTGGCCGACTGGCCTACATTGTCAGGAATCGTTTGCGCACTGCCGGCCGAAACCACCAGCAATAACGTCATCATTCCCACGAGATTGCGCACTGCTTTCATTTTTTCTACTTCTTCTCCGTCGTTGCCGGAATTGCGGGCCAAGCCGGCAAACCCTTTTCCACGATCGCCTGCATCGCGTCTTTCACAGGAATCTGTGCGATCCCGCCCTTCTCATCGATCCACTTGAAGGTGTTATTTGCTTTCGTACCCTCTTCCAACATCATCCGCCAGTCGTGCTGCGGGTCGGTTGGGTGACCTGGCATCCCCTGCAGCATTGGATCAGGCGGCATTGTCGGCCCTCCGTCACCGCGCGATGGGGGCGGTGGCGGGTAGGAGTCCACCCAATAGCGTGTCAGTCCGCGATAAATGCCAAAAGAGAGCAAGTAGGACAAGACGATGGTCACGCCCAGATAAAAGAGAAATTTCAGAATCGGGCTCGTGTTTACGTCCCGCGGTTCGTACGAGACATCGTCGTGCAGCGGAATCCGTATTTCACCGGGGCCGCTCTTGTGGTGCTCAGTACTCATGGTGTGCAATGGCCTCCGCGAGCTTCGGGTCCCCTAACGGTAAGAGCGGCTGCTGCTTCAGGTTCATGGCAAAAAAGCCGACCCATAACCCAATTAATGCGACCGGGACAACAAGGTCCAGCCAGGTCGGCAACGCCCGAGCCGTGAATTCCGGGCGAGTCATCCAGAAAAGATCCACCAGCCTCATCAAAATCATCCAGAGCGCCACCTTCGAAATCAGGCTCGGGTTGCGCTTTACGTCGCGCGACAACAACACCAGGAACGGCAGCGCAAAGCTAAAAATCAGTACGATCACCGCTACCACGCCCCAGCCGCCGTAGAGCCGCGAGCGGTAGAAAGTGATCTCCTCCGGCTGATTTCCGGACCAGATAATCAGCAACTGCGAAAAATCGAAGTACGCCCAAAGCATGTTGAATGCGAACAGCAGCTTGCCCAGGTCGTGCAAATGCCGCGTCTGGATGATCTCCGTGTACGGTTCCGAACCCGACAGCGAGACCATCACCACGATCATGAACGCCATCGCCACGATCACCTGCCCTGCCACAAAAATAAACCCATAAATCGTCGAAGCCCAGTGCGGTGAAAGAGACATCACCCAATCAACCGCTGCGAACGTCATCGCCAGCACATACAGAATAATTCCCGGCCCACTGAACAGCTTGAACCGCCGGCGCAACGCGCGGTCCTCGCGGTTCACGTCCTGCTCCCGCGACCAGCGGTTGAAAATCCACATCAGAAAGGACCAAATCGCGAAATAAACGAACGCGCGAAAGAGAAACCCGCCGTGCGTCAAATACTTCGACTGCCAACTGGTCAACGGGTTTGCCTTCAGGCGTTCCGGATCCAGCCACTCCGCATACAGCGTTTTCATTCCCAGCACTACGGGAATAAACATCAGCACTACCAGCCAGATATTCCGCGACGCCGCTTCGAGCGGCCGCCGGATCATGATTCCCCAATGGCCGCCGGTCAGGTGTTGCAGCATCAGCAAGCCGAGCGATCCTAGCGTCAGGCCCAGCACCAGCATGAAACTGAAGAGATACGATTGATAAAACTTGTCTGGAGAGGTCACCGCCCCGACAATCGCCAGCAGCAAGGCAACGCCCCCCAAAACCCATCCGGCCGTCTGAACGCGGCTGACGCTCGCCGGCGCCTGGTACTCTTGCGCGTTCATTTCGTGGCTCCTCCCGCCATCAGCTTCTCCCGTACGCCCGCCGGCAAATCCACCACGTGCGCGTTCCGGCTCAATTGTAACGCGCGCAAATACGCAATAATGGCCCAGCGATCGCGCGGTGGAATCTGCGCCGAATAGCCGTACATCGCGCCGAATCCGTTGGCCACCACGTCATAAATGTAGCCGTTGGGCTCGGCCCGCAACCGGTCGTCGTGATAACTCGGTGGGTGCTTCATCCCGCGCACGGCCACCATGCCCAGCCCATCGCCCTGCAATCCATGGCACGGCGCACAGAAAATGTTGTAGCGCTCCTGTCCATGCTGCAGCAATTCCTGCGTCAACGGTAGCGGGAATGCGTTCGATTCCTTTGGCACGAACAAGGCGTCATTCTCGACAGCTCCGCGTTCCACGGTGTTCTCCGGCGGCGTCCGCTCGGAACGGTCGTCCTGAAAAAATGGCGCGGGAGAAAGCGGATTCTGCCGCGGCTGGTTCGCCATGTCCTGGCGCAAGGAAGTATCCGCGCAGCCGGACACACCCAACAGGCAAAGGAGTAGGATCCCGGCGAACGAGGTCTTACTCCTCATCCTTCACCTCGGTTACATGCTCCGCTGCCACGCTCTGCAAAAACTTCGCCGTCTCCGCCAGGTGGAATTTCGGGTCGCGCGATTCGATGCACAGGAAAAACCGGTCGGTCGAAGCATGGGTAAAACGTTCCACGTTGAAAACCGGGTGGTGTGGCTGCGGCAGCCGGTTCAGCGCCAGCATACCGACAACGGCAAAAATCGACGCACCCAGCACCGTCAATTCAAACGTGACTGGAATAAATGCGGGCCAACTGTTCAACGAGCGCCCGCCGATATTCATCGGATAGGTAATCGCTGAAGCCCAGTATTGCAATCCGAAGCCGGTCAAGCCGCCGCCTAAGCCGCCGATGAACGTAATTAAGGGCACTGCCGTCCAACGGAAGCCGATCGTCTCGGCCAGCCCTTCCACTGGGATCGGGGTATAAGCGGTAATATTTTTGTACCCAGCCTCGCGCGCCTTTCTTGCGGCCCTCAGGATCTGCCCCGGCGCCGCAAACTCGCCCATCACGCCATAAACACGGGAGCGTTGTTCCTTCATTGATGCTCTCTCTTCAAATGCCCTTCGTGCTCCACCAGCTCCCGCATTTCCGAAATGGCGATAGCCGGCAAACCGCGCACAAACAGGAAAACCAGCATGGTAAACAGACCGAGGGTTCCGATAAACGTGCTGTAATCCCAGAACGTCGGCTGGTAACGACCCCACGCGGAGGGCACGAAGTCGCGCGTCAACGAAATGACCACGATCACGAAGCGCTCCAGCCACATTCCCGTGTTGATAACCAGCGACATGAGGAACAGCGCCAGCACGTTGCGCCGCACTTTCTCAATCCACAGCAGTTGTGGTGTCAGGATATTGCACAGGATCAGAGCGAAATAAAAATGCGAGTAGGGGCCATGCAAACGCTGCTCCGCCAGGAACACGTCAAACTGGTTTCCGCTGTAATAGGCCATGAAAAACTCGATGAAATAGCCGTAAGCTACAATCAATCCCGTCGCCAACATCACCTTGGCCATGTTGTCGAGGTGCCGCATGGTGATGAAATCTTCCAGCCCGTACGCCTTCCGCAATGGAATCGCCAACGTCAGCACCATCGCGAATCCGGAATAAATAGCGCCGGCAACGAAATAAGGCGGGAAAATCGTTGTGTGCCAGCCGGGCACGATCGCGATCGCGAAGTCGAAGCTCACGACCGTATGCACCGAGAGCACAAGGGGCGTCGCCAAACCCGCCAGCAGCAGGTACGCTGACTGGTACCGGTGCCAGTGGTGCGCCGAACCCCGCCAGCCCATCGAAAGCAGCCCGAAAACCAATTGTTGCCACCGCTTCTTCGCACGATCGCGCAGCGTAGCCAGGTCCGGCAGCAAGCCCACGAACCAGAACAGCAGCGAAACCGTGCCGTACGTCGAAACCGCGAACACGTCCCAGATCAGAGGGCTGCGAAATTGCGGCCAGATCCCCATCGTGCTCGGGTACGGGAACATGTAATACGCCATCCACGGCCGCCCCGTATGGATCAGCGGGAAAATGCCCGCGCAAGCCACAGCAAAAAGCGTCATGGCTTCGGCGAAGCGGTTAATCGAGGTGCGCCACTTCTGGTTCAACAAATACAGGATCGCGGAAATTAGGGTGCCCGCGTGGCCGATACCGATCCACCACACGAAATTGACGATCGCGAAGCCCCAACCTATAGGAATGTTGATACCCCAGATTCCGACGCCCTTGATGACCAGCCAAGCGATGGATCCGAAAAGGACCATCACGATGCTGAACGTCAGAGTGAATCCCGCAAGCCAGCCGAGCCCCAGAGGCCGCGTCAGGACCACGTCAGATATTTTGTTTGTTACCGATTCATAGGTATGCCCGGGCGCCAGCACCGGATCCAGTCGGCGGAGTTCGGGCGAATTCACAGGTGGCTGCTGCGCGACGCTCATGCCTTTTCCAGCTCCACGTTCGGATTGCGCACTGCGGCCAGATACGTTGTGCGCGGCCGCGAATTCAGTTCACCCAGCAACGAATAATTCCGCTGTTGCGCTTTTAATTTTGCCACGCGGCTGTTCGGGTCGTTCGCGTTTCCGAAAACGATCGCTTCCGACGGGCACGCCGATTCGCAGGCGGTCACGATCTCGCCGTCGCGGATCGGCCGGTTTTGCTTCTCAGATTCGATTCGCGCGTTGTTGATCCGCTGCACGCAGTAAGTGCACTTTTCCATCACACCGCGGCTGCGAATCGTCACTTCCGGGTTCCGCATCAGCTTCAGTTGCGGCGTCTCCCAATCCTGAAAGCGAAGGAAATTGAACCGTCGCACCTTGTACGGGCAGTTGTTCGAACAGTAGCGCGTGCCGATGCAGCGGTTGTAGACCATGTCGTTCAGGCCTTCCGCGCTGTGCACCGTCGCTCCCACCGGGCAAACCTGCTCGCAGGGCGCGTTTTCGCACTGCTGGCAAGGCACGGGCTGAAAGAATGTCTCCGGATTGTCCAGCGGAGGGTCGTACGTTGAAGGATCGTTCGTTTTCGTTTCCGCATGCGCATAGTAGCGGTCAACGCGGATCCAATGCATTTCCCGCCCGCGCATGACCTGATCTTTACCGACCACGGGAATGTTGTTTTCCGCTTGGCAGGCCGCGACGCACGCATTGCATCCGTTGCACTTGTTCAAATCAATGGCCATGCCCCAAGCGTATCCGGGGTATTTGAATTCCTGATAAAGCGAATCGCCCTTCGAGGGCAGTTCCGCACCTTCGTGTGCGAAACCCGGATTTTTCTTGTACTCCGCCAGCGTCGCGGTACTGAGGATCTGCCGCCCTTCCATGTTGAAGTGGTATTGCGTGCAGGCCAACGGGTAAGTGTCGCCGGTTCGCGTCATCGTGCCGCCGCTCGCCGTCCACAGCGCGTTCGACGTGCGCACCATGTAAGCATCGAACCCTTTATTCGTGCCGGTGAATCCTGCGCGTTTCCTGCCATATCCAAGCGGAAGCACCACGGTGTTCTCCGCCACTCCGGGCGTGGTCCATGTCGCCGCGGTCACCTTGCTTCCGTTCAACTGAATGTCCACGACCGTCGAGCGGATCTGGCCGTGCTCGCCGCCGCGCGCCATGACCTTGTGCACCACGTCCATGCTCTTGGCCAGCTTCGGACTGACCAGCGCCGCATTGTCCCAGGTGAGTTTCGTCACCGGCTTGGGCAATTCCTGCAGCCAACCATTGTTCGCGAATCGCCCGTCATAGACCGTCGGATCGGGCCGGAAAATGTATTCGACCTGGTTCGCAGGCCTTGCCCTGAACATTTGCAAACTGCCAAGGCTGAATTTCAGCTCGGGAGTAATGGCTGCAAATTTCGTTCCTGGGATCACACCGTCGTTGAGCCATTTCCGCCAGCCAGCATCGACCGAAGTCTCAAGGTGCGCCGATGCCGCTGTCCAGTACGCTCGCACGACATCGTAGGGCGGCATACCCGGCTTGTCGCTGAACGCCGCCACCACGTCATGCGCGGACTTCGTGTAATACAGCGGCGCGATCAGCGGCTGAATAATCGACGCCGTGCCGTCATATGCGCGCGCATCGCTCCAGGCCTCCAGGTAGTGCGATTCAGAAACGTGCCACAGGCAATAGGCCGAGGTTTCGTCGAAATACGGGCTCAAATGAATCGAGGTGCTCACCCGCTTCATCTTTGCGGCGAAGTCGAAATCGTGCGGCGCATCGTAAACCGGGTTGCCGCCCAGAATGAGCAGCAGGTCCACCTTGCCGCCGTCCATTTCCGCGCAGAGTTCGCGCAGCGATTCGAGGTAGCCGGTCGGCTCCGCTTCCACCGGCTCGGTGTAGTAAAGCGTGGTACCCACATTGCCGAGCGACGCATTAATGGCGTGCGCGAGAGCATGCACTGCCGCCGACTGCTGCTCCCCTGCAACCACGAGCGACGCGCCACGCTCTTTCTGTAAATCCTTTGCGACCGCAGTCAGCCACTTTTCCGCTTCGCCCGAAAACTCCAAAGAGCCGCCTAGCCCTAGCTTCGCTGCGAGCGCCCGCGCAAACAGCTCGATGTCCGAAGCGCGCATCGGCATGCGCTGATCCGCCGATGATCCGGTCACCGTCGGCATGGGTTCCACGACGTACAACCGGTTCATCGTGTCGTTCGTGCCGTCCAGTTCGCGCCGCCGGTAAAACTGCTTCGCGTACGCAATGTGGCCGGAGCCGTTCGCGAGAAAATCCGAATCCAGCGCCAGAATCACGTTCGCTTTGCCCGGCACATAAACTGTATTCACCACGCGCCCAAACGCCAATCTTGCACCGTCTCTCGGGCCGTCGCTGACCGCCGGCTCCCATTGGTGCCACTTTGCCTGCGGATACATCGTCAAAATCTTGCGAATTTGCCAGGCCAGTGTCGGGGAAGTGACTGTTCCCGTCAGGATGCGGAAGCCAGCGCCGTTCTGCGCTTTCACATTCGTCGCCAATCCTTGCGCAGTATCGAGAAAGGCCGACCAAGAGCGAATCTCGCCGGTGTATTGCACTGTCTGCGAACGATCCGGATCGTACAAATTCAAAATCGAGGCTTGCGTAAACGCATTCGTCGCGCCGAGACTGGACGGATGATCCGGGTTCCCTTCGATCTTTGTCGGCCGCCCTTCATGGCTCTCCACGAGCACGCCAACGGCGTCCGCGCCAAACGGCATCGCCGTCGCATAATAATTCGGCTTCCCTAGAACCATTCCATCCGGTTGTTTCACGTAGGGAACGAGGTGCGTCTCGTCTGGCCGTCCGCAACCCGCTAATCCCGCCAGCGCCAATGAAGCACCCATCAACTTCAAAAAGTCGCGGCGCTCCACCGTCTCGTCCCATCGGGACGCATACCGTGGAAATTCCCGGTGCAGCAAATCTTCGAAGTGCGGATCCTCCGCCAGCTCTTCGAGTGTCCGCCAATATTGTTTTCCCGTTTTCTGCTTCAGCTTTTCGCGTACCGTCGCCAGGTCCAGCCCGTGTTCCCGCACTGCCGTCTCTTCTGCCTGTTCCTCATGATCGTGTTCGTCGTCATGATCAGGGCCAGCCTTCGCTTCGGGTGCGCCTTGCAGGATCCGTAGTTCTTTTTCGTTTGCGTGATCGCTCATAGCGTCCATTAGCGGTGACACGTCGAGCAACTGGTCAGCTCGGTCGTGCTTCGAATCTTATATTCTGCCGCGAGTTTTTTTCCTCCTTCCTCTTGGTTTGCAGGCGCCTTCCAATCCATGTTGAAAACCTGGTCCTTCGGTCGCAGATTTGTCCCGGGATTCCGATGGCAATCGAGGCACCACTGCATGTTCAACGGGGAATACTGGAAAACGAGCGGCATCTGGTTGATCGCTCCGTGGCACGACGAACATCCGATCCCTTTGTTCACGTGAATGCTGTGATTGAAGTACACATAGTCGGCCAGCCGATGCACTTTTACCCATCGGATGGACTGGTCCGTGCGGTAACTCTCACGAATCGGCTCCAGGTACCCAACGTTATTGAACAGGACGGAATGGCAATTCATGCAGGTTTTCGTTGGCGGGATTCCAGCGAAGGCCGACGTCTCCACGCTGGTATGACAATAACGACAATCGATTCCGTCATCTCCGGCGTGATGCTTGTGGCTGAATTGCACGGGTTGCACCCGCGACACGCGCTGGTTGGTGATATACGGAGACCGTGCCACGACCAGGACCGCAGTCAGCGCCACGCCCGACAAGACCGCCGCTCCGAGCAGACTAAACCGTGATAGAAAATTCGCACTCCGATGAAAAATTTGGGCCATGTCAGCGTTGCGCGCGAGTAACTCACTCTCCGGAAGAGCGTTTTCTCGCGGGAGAGCAGACCACTCTTATGCGGGCCAGCGCAGGCCCGGTCGTAAAAGACTGGATAGTTTCTACTAATTTCTTTCGGAATGCAACCTCAAAGGCCAAATTGGTTCGCACTGCCACAGAAGATTTGTTTCTTCCGAAACGCACGAGTGTTTTGAAAAATTCAAATCCACATCGACATTGTGCCACTTCTGCACAAATCTTGGCCGGCTTGTTTCGACTAGATACTTGACCTCTTGAATTAAGTTAGCGTCTAGTAAGAAATGGCCGCATTATGTCTTTCGCTTTCATAAACAATCCTGATGCTCAGCTCTACCCCATTTCACTTTTGCTGATGAGTTTCCGCGTGTTATTCTGGTCTTGTTTCGCCGCATCCTTCGCGGTGGAATCCGCTCGTTTCGGTCTCTTCCCGAAGCAGCCGTGCGACGCCGCTGGGGCGTGGTCCAACCGGTAGGACACCTCACTGTTAATGAGGATGGTGAAGGTTCGAATCCTTCCGCCCCAGCCAATCTAATTGATTCTCCGCTGTTTATTTTTCGTTTTTCTAACAAAACGACGCTTTCTAACAATTGGATCGCCAGTGCACCAGCCGCGCAAAGCGATTCTGCACAGCGCTGCGTTGCTGGTGGGACTTGCGCCTAGACTGCGAGCGTGATTCGCGGGTCACTGTGACGCAATTGTTTTTGCACCAAAGCAGGCGAAGCACGGTCCGCCAGTAAAGCAGACGCTGCGCCGTGCCTCATGCTGTGAAATCCGCCGCGTGGAATCTTGAGTCTATCCAGCAACGGATGCAGTTGTTTCTCTCGCAATTTGTCGGCGCAGAGTGGCCATCCCTTCCGATTCGTGAAAAGCAATTCTGATTTGCCTTCATGCCGCGCTAAATGAAAACGCAGACGCGATTCCAGTTCCGTGGACATCGGCATGTCCGCGCTACTGGCTCTGGACTTCGCTCCGCCGATCGTCCGCTAAACACTGTCGGAACTAACTCGCCTTGTACAAATCCGCCATAGGCCCGGTCGTAGTCAAGGTTCACGTAATGATGGGTTTCCTTTGAATTGCAGCGACGGCGAGACCCATCAAAATCAAGGTAATCAGTCCCGCGATCATCCAATGCAGCACCAGGGTATGCGGGAGGTTGTAAACCGCATAATCATTGAGTGCCGACGGCACGACGGTGAAGAGCGTCATGAGGAGTCCGTAGCGGATTCCTTGCGACACCCAGGGCTTTTGTTCCATGCCTCTCGCATACACCCAGGCGAAGAGAGCCGAATATATAAGATCGCTCACGAGAATAAGCCACAGCTTGTGACGCATCATTTCTTCGGGCCGGAACGAAAACCCCGCGTCGCGCATTTGGCGATAGGTGTTTCCGAGGAAAACACTATGGACCAGGAATCCGGCAATGAAGAGAATGACGAAGGCTACCAAAGTAGACCCAACTAGTTTTTTCACGTCCATCATTGTTCCCTCCAACAGGCGTGTCAGGTACCTGAGCGATGAGAGAATGGCTGACCGTCCTTATCCTACACTGCGGGGAGGGTACGGCCTAGTGAGCATGGTGTCTTAGCTGCAATCACTAGCGGCATGAACCACAGCCTGCTGAAATCTCCCAGCCTAGTCTGACAGTAAGTGCTCTTTTCCTTCTGGTGATGGCACTGTTCTGGGGGCGAGGCAAGCGCAGGTGGACCCAATCCGAAGCCTAGGGCGTAGTTTTCCGGTTAGCGCTGCCAGCTAACCGGTCGATGCAACACCATCTAATCAGTTGATCCGATCATACTTCCCCTGGAGAACCGATCTGTTTGGCTGTACTCGGTCAAAACCTAGCCAGGGTGGCGTTCCGGCTGATCTGACCTAGCGAGCGATTTTAGCCTTTGTTTTCAATGCAAGGTGGGCTCGAGCTGAGTGTCGCGTCGACCCATTGAGGCCACCGAGCTAATCAGGGCTTGAGTGGTTTGTTGGTTCGCTGTTCGCGATTATTTTCAAGGGGCGGACTATAATTGTGCAAAAATCTGGTGAGATTGTAAAAATTCGTTTTGAGTATGACTCTATGCGGATGA